>Ga0222662_1000355_pt1 | contig 40113 bp, 24 predicted proteins | sample AntAcemetagen600_FD_179821 | JGI IMG/M metagenome (GOLD analysis project Ga0222662, IMG submission 179821) | Saline water microbial communities from Ace Lake, Antarctica - #600 | ecosystem: Environmental > Aquatic > Non-marine Saline and Alkaline > Saline | place: Antarctica: Ace Lake... | reverse complement strand
GCCGAAGCCGCCGCCACCACCACCGCCGCCGCCGCCGCCGCCGAAGCCGCCGCCACCGCCGCCGCCGCCGCCACCGCCGCCGCCACCGCCGCCGGAGTCGAGTGAACTGCTCAGGTCGAATTCAGGAGCGTTGTCGAAGTACGGAACTTCGAAGAGGAGATCGCGGATGTCGTAGACAATCGTGACTGTCTTCTTCCGGAGTGCTTCATCACTGGAGATCACCACCACACCGTCTTCAACAGCGAATTCTGGGCGATCCAAATCGTCACCGACCTGCTCAAGAATTCGCTTGAGTGCCGCATCAGCCGAAATCTGGCCGAGGTCGAGATCGACTTCCGTGTCCGGGCGAATGCCGATCAGGTCCAACGCTTTCCAGTCGGGATAGATCTCAAGGCCGGTCACGTTCTTCATGTACGCAAGGACTTGATCAAGCGAGTTGTTCTTGAAGTTGACCGAAACGGTCTTACCAAGCTCGGACATCGCGCGGCGATTTTCTTCGGTCTCTCGGAACCCTGCAGCAGCATCTCGACGGATTGAAAGCTGCGGCCAGTCCTCGGGGTAGGCCATCAGACCGGAAGTGGATCGGGGGCCGGGACCACTCAAATTCGTCGAAGGGGGAATCGTGGCTGCCAGATTCTCCTGCGTGAAGTGGCTAAAGGCATAGTCGCGTCGGCGGAGCGTCTGCGAATATTCTCTATAAATGCTGCTGGTTCGAATCACGTCCCGAAGCGCGTTGGCCGCAGGATTGTTCGGATCGATGAAGAGCACCGTATCGAGCACCTGGATTGCTTCGTCGTACTTCAGTTCCATCTGCAACTGACGAACCCGCTGAAGGCTCTCGTTGATCGTTCGCTGACGATCTTCCTGTTCTTTGCGGCGTTCAGCAGATGCGGCGGATCGAGCCTGATCGCGTTTGGCTTCATCCTTGGCGAGGGATTCGAGCTGCTCGGCAGCGGCCACTCGATCAAGCATGGTGTCGATCTGCTTCATCATCGACGCATATTGGTCGGCCGGAAGCACGCCTCGGTCACGATCGACGCGAAGCCGAGCCGTGACGGCATTCTCGCGGGCCTTGCGGTAATCGCCCTCGTCATATGACGAGTTCGATCGAACCATGTCGTCTTGAAACTGGACCTTGAGTCGCTCACGCCGAAGGGAGAAGTCCTCTTGAACGTTGTCGATGGTCGAAGCCTGATCAAGCATGGCCTGCGCCTGCTTGAGCCCGGCCGTCGCGGCCGAGTTTCCTGGATCGATGGCAAGGACCGAAGTCCAGGCGTCGATGGCTTGACGCCAGTTGGCACTCGACATCGCGTTCTGGGCAGACTCCACGGCATCTTTCAGACCGGCCGCCGGTGTGGATGCCGGCGGGGTGATTGCCGGACCACCAGCACCCATCGCATCATCGACGGAGGGCGGTTCCGCTGCAGGCGGATCGGACGCCGCTGGTTCAGCAGGCGCCGCTGGTTCAGCAGGCGCTGGTTCAGCAGCCGGAGTGGGATCCGCAGTTGGTTCAGCAGGTGCATCCTGCATGGCCCAGACGTTGGTCGAACCGATGAACGTCGCCAGGAGGACAGCCGCGGCAAGACCGCGACCAAGTTCTGCGGCGAAAGATCTCGAAGAAAATACCATGTCGATCACACTCCTCTGAGTGGTGTTGTGCGTAAACGGTGAGCACATCACCCGACGGCTGGGCGAAAGCAGAACGCCAAGCCGCTGAGTACTAAGTCATATCTGTCACTGGCGGAAACCCCGTCAGTCGACGAGCGATGAGGAAGACTACTTTGCCCCCTTGAGCACCGCAACCTGAGAGCGATCCAGAGCGTCCACCACGAAGGTGGGTTCAATCCGGAATTTTCTCGCGTACTTTCTCTCCCCGCGATTCATCTTTGAGCCCGAACAACCTTTGTCGAATCATCAAGATGGACGTTTTACGCAGGGAACAACCAATGTGATCCAGTCGAACAAACCAAGTCAGTGTTTCTGTCTTGACGCCTTCGATCACCCCGCCATCTGACCTACTTGATCACTGCGCGAAGGTCCAGATCCACCAAAAAGGGCATCCGACCGACTCAGACCGTGCTCGGCGATGCCGGAGTGACCGGCCCCGATGAAAAACCGACTAAGTCGCTTGCCTGCAACGGTTTACGCGACTTCATCATTCGAATAAAGGCGTCGAAGAGATAGGCGGACTCATGGGGCCCAGGGCTTGCCTCGGGGTGGTACTGAACGCTAAAAACGGGGCGTTCGAGATGCCTGAAGCCTGCCACGGTGCCATCGTTGAGGTGGCGATGAGTGACCTCGCCACCAACCGCCACAAGTGACGCTTCATCCACACAGAAACCATGATTCTGGCTCGTGATCTCGACTTGGCCGGTCATGGTGCAACGGACCGGCTGGTTGGCCCCCCGATGGCCGAATTTGAGCTTGTAGGTCGTCGCCCCCATCGCCAAGGCCAGAAGTTGATGGCCTAAACAGATCCCAAAGGTGGGAATCTCCCCGGCGACCTCTGACAAGGTGCGAATGGTGGCCTCGACCGCAGCAGGGTCTCCTGGGCCATTTGAGACGAAGAGACCATGTACTGATCCATCCTCAAAATCCGCCCGAATCGACGCTGCCGGCGTGTCATGAGGGATAAATTGAACCTCGCACCCTCGCGATCGAAGATGCCGATAGATGTTCCTCTTGGCACCACAATCCAACGCCAGCACGACGAGAGGCTGATCTTTGGCCGCCCGTTCGGAGATGGCAGAGGCCCAGCCGCCGAGGTCTTGGGTAAAGACGCCGGGCTTGGAAGGTGAGGCCTTCGCGGCGAGATTACAGCCACTCATTGAGGTGATCCCGCGAGCCCGGGTGACGAGCTCCAGGTCTGAGACTCCAGGGTCGGATTCAAGGACCCCCCTCATGGCGCCATCAGTCCGAAGCATTCGGACGATCGCCCGAGTATCAAGATCTTCGAGCCCGGGAATGCCCGCGTCTTTCATCCATTGGTGGAGATGCTCGCTCGCGCGGTAGTTGGAGCGGATCCTCGAGTAATTCCGCACGATCAGCCCGGCGACGGCGATCGAGTCGCTTTCCTGATCTTCAAGGTTGATTCCGTAATTCCCGATCTCCGGCGCCGTCATCACCAGAATCTGGCCGGTGTAACTGGGATCGGTGAGGGCCTCTTGATAGCCACCCATGGCTGTATTGAAGACGACTTCGCCACTGGAAGATGCGTTGGCACCGAATCCTCGGCCTTCGAAGATCGCCCCATTTTCCAATGCAAGACGAACCCCTCGAATTCGAGTGGGATCTTCGATCAGAACGTCGTATCCGCCGTGAATGACCATCGACGCGAAGTGTAACCAACCGCCTGCAGGAAAGCTGATCCGACCGGGATCGGAACATTCGTCCACAAACGCCGATTGGACTGGGTCATGGGAAAACCAGACGTACACTCGCCGCGTGAATGATCTCTTCGCACCTCCTCTGATCTCCGGCGAATTCGTCCGCGTCGCGGTCGAACGCGCGGTCGATCGGTATCCCGCCGGGCTTCTGTATTCCATCCCAAAGACCTGCGAGGACATTCAGGCGGGACACCGCGTGCTCGTCCCGCTTGGCCGCGGGAATTCCGCGGTCCCGGGAACGGTGGTCGAACGAGTCGGGCTCAAGACTGCCGTGGCGGACGGCCTTGATCCGGATCGCATCAAACCGATCATCGAACGAACCGACGACCTCCCACCGCTTCCCGCCGAATTACTCGATCTCGCGACCTGGATCTCCTCCTATTACGCGTGTCCGATCGGAATCACCCTTGCGAATATCGTTCCCTCAGCGGTCCGGAAGGGGATCGGAAGCTCCAAGAGACTCCTGATCACGCCTTCTGCGGTCATCCCGGATCCGCTTCCTCGGCTGGGCAAGAAACAACAAGCGGTATACGACGCCATCCGTTCCACCGCGGCCGGCGACCTCCCAATCGCCTCCAATGACCTTGCAGAGCAGACCGGCGTCGGCGGAACGGCGATTCTCAAGCGACTCGCCGAATTGGGACTCCTCGAACTGGAATCCGTCACCACCGTGGAAGCCAGGGCCAGAGCTGGTTCCGGGATTGAGGATCGACCAGTGGAGTTGAACGAATCACAAGCGACGGCGGTCGAATCGATCGGACGCACGCTTGGCGGTGGTTTTTCGAGCCACCTGCTCTTCGGCGTCACCGGAAGCGGAAAAACCGAGGTCTACCTCCGACTCACCCGACAAGCCCTCGACGCCGGCCGGACCGTCCTCATTCTGGTTCCGGAAATCGCCCTCACGCCCCAGACCACTGCTCGTGTCCTCGCCCGATTTCCAGGCTCGCCCGCGGCGGTCCTTCATTCTGGCCTGACCGCGGCACAACGACATCGCGATTGGCGTCGAGTCGCTGATGGCAAAGCCAATATTGTTCTGGGCGCCCGCTCGGCGATCTTCGCCCCGATTCCGGATGACCAACTCGGCCTCGTGATCGTCGACGAGGAACATGATCCCTCGTATAAGCAGGACCAGGCCCCGCGATATCAAGGAAGGGATGTGGCCATTCGCCGCGCTCAACTCGCGGGCTGTCCGGTGGTCCTCGGCTCCGCGACCCCAGCCCTCGAGAGTTGGCATAACGCAACCCGCACCGGCCGGAGCGCCATGCATCGTCTTCCGGATCGAGCCCCGGGCCTGACGCTCCCCAAGGTCGAGATCGTCGACTTCGGCGAGGAGCGTCGGAATCTCGATCGGACCGGGATCCGATTGATCGGACCTCGGCTCAGCACCGCCATCAAAAGAACGCTGGAAGGCGGCGGGCAAGTGATGCTCCTCCTGAATCGTCGGGGCTACGCCAACTACATCGCGTGCCCCGACCACCGATGCGGATGGGTCATGACCTGTACCGAATGCGACGCGGGAATGGTCTGCCACCAGAACACTCGGTCCTCCGTTCGAGATCGCTGGGTTCGTTGCCACCACTGCGACGCCCAACTCCGACTGCCCCCCACGTGCCCACTTTGCCGCAAGAAGACCACGGTCTTCGGACTCGGCACGCAGCGCGTCGAAGAGGATCTCAGCCGGCTTCACCCGGATCTTGCCCGTACCGGCGCGATGGTTCGAGTTGATTCCGACTCCATGAACACCGGAGACGACTTCCATCACGTCCTCGAGCGGTTCCGCACCGGCGAAATCAGGCTTCTCGCCGGCACGCAGATGATCGCCAAAGGACTCGATTTCCCCGGTGTGCGCCTCGTGGGCGTGGTCAACGCCGACACCGCCCTGAATATGCCCGACTTTCGAGCCAGCGAGCGAACGTTCCAACTCGTCGCACAGGTGGTTGGCCGATGCGGCCGGAGCTCATCCGCCGGAGAGGCCATCATCCAGACCTTCCAGCCAGACGCCCCCGCCATTCGCCGGGCGGCGGAACACGACTACGAAGGTTTCGCCGAACAAGAGCTCGCCGATCGCGAGCGATTCCAACTCCCGCCGAACCGGCGGCTCACCCGGATTGTGATCCGCGATGGCGGCGAGACCGAAGCCGCCCGACTGGCGACCATGCTGGCCGATCGTCTCCGAAGCCTCGAAAGCCAGGAGGGAATCGAGATTCGGGGACCACTTCCCTGCTCGATCGCCCGAATCGCGGCCAGATATCGGATGCAGTTGGAGATCTTCGCGGAGAGTGCCGGCGTTGGATCTCGCTTCATCGCGAACGCACGAGCCAATGGGATATTCACCGGGCCGCTCGCCCTTGGCGAAGCGGTGGCGATCGATGTCGATCCGACCTCACTCATGTGACCCGCGAAGACAATCCAAGCCCAACGTCCTGAAACCAACCCAACCCATGATTTCCAAGGTCATGAACCCCCGAAATCGGGTCGTGATCGGATAGAATGTGGACATTCGAGAACGAGCACCTTCGGGCCTCGTCCGCCTCATTAGAAGTCACCGCTTGAACGGCTGGTTCGAAGGGTCAACGCATGTCACTGAACGGCTGGAACGCCGATTTCGTGGAAGAGAATTACCGCCAGTGGAAGACGGACCCGACCTCGGTCGACGTCGACTGGCAGCGATTCTTTGAAGGTTTTGAACTCGGCAGCGCCCGCGGGGAAGTGGGTGAACCTGAGGTCGCGCATTCCCTGCAGGGAAAAGTCGACTCGCTTGTCTACCACTACCGAGACATCGGACACCTCGCGGCCGACCTCGATCCACTCGATCGCACCCGCCCGTTCCCAGAGAACCTCACCCTGGAGAGTTTCGGTCTCGGTGACGAACATCTCGACGAAAAATTCGACCCCGGGGTGCTCCCCCTCGAAAACCCGGCATCGCTCCGCTCGATCATCGACTTGCTTGAGGCGACCTACTGCCGCCACATCGGCGCCGAGTACATGCATATCCAAGACCGCGAAAAGCGGCGATGGCTGCAGAAGCGAATGGAAGGCGTCGCCAACCAACCACCCCGAAGCGACGAGGATCGGACCAGGCTGCTCGAGATGCTCGCCTCCGCCGATGCGTTTGAGACCTTCCTTCAAACCCGGTACGTCGGCAAGAAACGATTCGGTATCGAAGGCGGAGAGTCGCTCATCCCGCTGCTCGACACCATCGTCGAACTTGCACCCGCCAACGGGATCAACGAGTTCGTAATGGGAATGTCGCATCGAGGCCGCCTGAACGTCCTCTGCAACATCCTCGGGAAGTCCTACGGACAACTCTTCACCGAGTTTGCCGAGAGCTGGGAAGAAGATTTCATCGCCGGCACCGGCGACGTGAAATATCACGGTTCCTATTCCAGCAACCGAACGACCCAAAACGGACAGACCGTTCGCCTCGCGATGGCTTCGAATCCCAGCCATCTGGAATTCGTGGACCCGATCGTGCTTGGACGAACCCGTGCGAAGCAACGACTCCGCGACGACCGAAATCGCGAGCAGGTCGTACCGCTCCTGATGCACGGCGACGCGGCTTTCGCCGGCCAAGGAATCGTGGCCGAATGTTTCAACATGATGGGGCTTGATGGCTACACCGTCGGCGGAACGCTCCACGTCATCGTGAATAACCAGATTGGGTTCACAACCGAGCAGACCGACTCCTTCAGTGGACACTACGGAACCGACATCGCCAAGATGATCGACGCGCCGATCTTCCATGTGAACGGGGACGATCCCGAAGCCGTCGCGTGGGTCGCCCGGCTGGCCGTCGAATACCGCCAGGCCTTCCACAATGATGTGGTCATTGACATGTGGTGTTACCGACGTCGAGGCCACAACGAAGCGGACGAACCAAAGTTCACCCAGCCCATCATGTACGAGCGGATCCAGAAGCATCCCCCCGTCGCCAAGCTCTACCGAGACCGTCTGGTCGCCGACGGCGTCGTCGAAGAGGCGCGATTCGCGGAGATGCAGGCCCAGTACATGAAGGTCATGGACGAGGCCCAGCAAAAGGCCACCGAAAATCCGGAGGATCCGCGGATTGAACCATTCGGTTCACTCTGGGAAGGACTGACTGACGAGTACGACATCACGTCCATCGAGACGGGGATTAGCCGAGAGACTTTCGACGAGATTTTCGAAGGCATCGAACGGCTCCCCAAGGACTTCTCCCATCACAAGACGCTCAGCCGTGGATTCGCCAACCGGCGAAAGCTCTACGAAGCAGGCGAGGCCGAGTGGGCCACCGGCGAGGCCATGGCATTTGCAAGCCTCCTTCTAGAGGGCCATCCGATTCGGCTGACCGGACAGGACGTGGAGCGAGGCACCTTCAGCCACCGGCACATGGTGATCCATGATCAAAAGACGGCTGAACGCCACATGCCGATCAACGAGATCCGCCAAGGCCAGGCGCAGTTCTGCGTCCACAACAGCCCGCTGACCGAGCAGGCCTGCCTCGGATTCGAATACGGGTACTCGCTCACCGATCCGCGGATGTTGATTATCTGGGAAGCCCAGTTCGGCGACTTTGTCAACGGTGCCCAGGTCATCGTCGACCAGTTCATCGCCTCCGCAGAGAAGAAGTGGCAACGGTCCTCGGGCCTCGCGCTCTTCCTCCCGCACGGCAACGAAGGCCTGGGACCGGAGCACTCCTCCGCCCGACTGGAACGATTCCTACAACTCTCCGCGGACGAGAACATGGTGATCTGCGCTCCCACCCGAGCGTCGCAGATCTTCCACCTGATTCGCCGGCAGATGAACCAGACGTTCCGTAAACCGCTGATCATGATGTCGCCCAAGAGCATGCTCCGCCTGCCTGCGTCCAGAAGTCCGATCTCGCGATTCCTGACCGGCGGCTACCTCAACGTGATCGATGACACTCGCTTCGAAGAAGCTGGCGGAGATCGCGGCCAGGTCCGACAGGTGATTCTGTGCGCCGGAAAGGTCTACTACGATCTTGCCACCCGACGGGACACCGTCGACCGGAAAGATGTGGCGCTGGTTCGGATTGAACAACTTTCACCGTTCCCCGCCGGTGATGTTCAACGGATACTCGATCTCTACCCGAACCACGAACAGATCACGTGGGTTCAGGAGGAGCCGCGAAACCACGGCGCATTCTTCTTCGTCGAACGATGCATGCGTGAGCTTCTGGAACTTCAGGTCGACGACATCACCCGGGTCGCCAGTCCCAGCCCCTCCGGCGGCTCGACCGCGATGCACGAACAGGAACAACAGGAGATCGTGCTTGCCGCCATCGACGGCGGCGGCAGTCGAAAGTCTCGCCGCGTGACTCCTGAGTCGCCGCAGAATTCAAAACGGACAAGCGGCGGCAAGAAAACCGCCCCTTCCAACTGAAACCGTTGAGTAAAAATCGCCTTTCATGAAGTGATTCCGCCGCATCAGCGGCCCTCACTCGAATCAGACCGCACCCCGTGTCCAAAACGGCACTGAACCCCAGCAGAGGGAAACTCCAAGCCATGAGCGTGGACATCACCATCCCGAGCCCCGGCGAATCAATCGCCGAGGTCACCGTTGGAACTTGGATGAAGCAATCCGGCGACTGGGTCGACAAGGATGAGATCATCCTGGAGATCGAGTCGGACAAGGCGACTCTTGAGATCACCAGCCCGGCCTCCGGCCTTCTCACTGCAACTGGCGTCACCGGCGATGAACTCGCCGTCGGCGAAGTCATCGGTGCGATCGATACCTCCGCGACAAAGCCCGCCGCCGCGGCACCAGTCGCTGATGTCGAGACGACAGCGCCGACCACGGCGCCCGCCCAATCCGAGGACGTCAAGGCGACACCAGTCGCTCGGAAAATTGCCGCCGACGAGGGCGTGAATCTTGCCTCGGTCAAGGGAACGGGACCTTCCGGACGCGTCACGAAGGCTGACGTCCTCGCGGCGAGTGCGTCCGCCCCAGCCCCGACGACAGCCCCCGCTGCCACGGCTCCGGCGGTCGCTGCGGCGGCTCCAGCGGTACCTGCTGCAGCGCCGCCAGCAATCGTCATCCCCACCTCCTCGACCGTCCCCGGAAGCCGGGAGGTCCGACGCGTCAAGATGACCAAGCTTCGGCGTCGAATCGCGGAACGACTGGTCGAGAGCCAGCGGACCGCCGCCACGCTGACGACCTTCAACGAGGTCGACATGACGCGTTCGATGGCGATCCGCAAGCAGTACAAGGAAGCCTTCGCCGAGAAGCACGGGGTCGGACTCGGCTTCATGAGCTTCTTCGTCAAGGCCGCAGTCCAGGCCCTGCAGAACCAGCCGATCGTGAACGCCTCGATCATCGGCGAGGAGATCGAACACCACGACTACATGGACGTGGGCGTGGCGGTGGGTACCGAAAAGGGCCTCGTGGTACCGGTGCTGCGGAATGTCGAGGGCATGTCCTTCGCCGAAGTCGAAGCTCGGATCAAGGAATTCGCGGTCCGAGCCCGCGCCGGAAAGCTCTCGGTCGACGAGATGACCGGTGGTACCTTCACCGTCTCCAACGGCGGCGTCTACGGCTCGATGATGTCGACGCCGATCCTCAATCCCCCGCAGTCGGGCATCCTCGGGATGCACGGCATCAAGAAGCGGGCGGTCGAAGACCCGGACAACCCCGGCACCATCGCCCTGCGTCCGATGATGTACATCGCGATGAGCTACGACCACCGGATCATCGACGGCACCGAAGCGGTGACCTTCCTCAAGACCATCAAGGAATGCGTCGAGGCTCCGGAACGGTTGCTGCTGGACCTATGACCGAGGCGAATACGAATACCATCCCTCCGTGCGTCCGCGTGGTTCCGGCGTCCAGCGGTTACGAGTGGGGCGATCTTCTGGCCTACGACCAGCGCATGCGGCGGTTCGCTCGACCGTTGTGGGTGATGAGCTGGATCGCGGCCGCGGGTTTCGTGCTCCTGCTGGCCGGTATCACCGTCGGCGTTCCGCGCCTCGCCTACGTCGGACTCGGGCTCGGCGGGGGACTCCCCACGCTGATCATGTCGTCCATGTTTCTCATCCAAATGACCCGCAATCCGTCCTCGGCAATCGGCGGCCCGACTTCGAGCCCCGTCACGTCGAATGACGCCGGCTTTCCAGGCTGGTCACCCCTCACCGATGCCGACATCCTCAAGCGCCTCGAAGCGATCGTCGAGGAAGACGGATCGGCGATGGAATTCCATGCAGTGGTGGATGGCAGCATCTGGTCGAAACTCGAAGGGATTCCACTCCTCCCCGATCTGCTGGAAGAGGAACCGCTGGTTCACGGCGCCTGGCGATCGTGGCGACCGGAATCGATGATGCTCGTCATCTTTGTCGCGAGCATATTGGTCGCATACGCGAACATGTCATGGCTCTTCGGAACCACGGTGTCTCCCGTGTCGACGATCCTCTTCTACCCCATCATGATCATGGGCCCGCTGTTCCGCACCCCGATCGCCTCGGGGATCAGTCGGCTCTGGTCCCGGGTGATGCCCCGATTCACGATGGGCGCCGGGTTCCTCCGAACCCGTCGGACGGGCCGGGTGATCCGGACCGACCAGACGATCCTGTACGTCCGCCGCATGCTCGGCCCCGTAGGCACCGACGACCGGATCATGGTCGACCTCGTCGGCGTCCCCACCCGTCGGCTCTGTTACGACGGGCCCGAGGATCCCGCATTCATCGATCTCTGGCGTCGCTGGGTCCACCCGAATCCACGGCCCGAACTTTCCGCGACCGAAGGCTCGGCCTGATCTCCCAGCAGGTTCGGAATCGACCTGCGACACTGCCGTCGTGACCGCCTCCTCCAACCCATCTCCTGATCCCGGCCACGCGCCGGTCATGCCGACGGAAGTCCTCGCCGGGCTTCAAGTCACGCCGGGAGATGTGGTCCTCGACTGCACCGCCGGCCGAGGCGGGCATGCCGCGCTTCTGGCAACGGCCGCGGGTGATGACGGAACCATCGTCCTCTGCGACCTCGATCCCGGAAACCTCGAATTCGCCGCCGATCGGGTCCAAACGATCGGCCCCATCCAGGTGAAACCCTTCCAAGGGTCATTCGCCCGAGTCCCCCGAGATCTCCGAGCCGAGGGCCTGCTCGCCAATGCCGTCCTGGCCGATTTGGGCTTCGCAAGCACACAGATCGACGACGCGTCCCGAGGGTTCTCCTTTATGAGAGAGGGCCCGCTCGACATGAGAATGGACCCCACCAGAGGCATGACCGCTGCGGACATTTTGGCCATCAGTGATGAGCGGGAATTGACCCGGATCATCGGTGAATACGGCGAGGAACCGCTGGCCCGACGCATCGCGCGAAATGTTGTCCGTCAACGAGCCGACGAGCCGATTCTTACTACGGCGGATCTCGCCGGACTTGTTCGTGATGCCTACGGGCAGCGTGCCGCGTCAAGCCGACTCCATCCCGCTACCCGCACCTTCCAGGCGCTTCGAATCGCGGTCAACGACGAATTCGGAGCCCTTGATGGACTGCTTCGGCAGATCATGGAGGCTGCGGAGGCGATTGGAGCCGACCGACCGACTTGGCTCGCTGATGGTGCAAGGGTGGCGTTTCTCACCTTTCACAGCCTTGAGGACCGACGGGTCAAGCGAGCCTTCGTCGAGCTCGATCGACGCGGTCTTGGATCGCAGCCGGCAAGGATGCCGATTCTGCCTTCCGAGACCGAGATCGCGACCAACTCCAGGTCGCGATCAGCCAAGCTTCGGGTCGCCTTGGTCGGCGGCCAATCCGGCCGGATTTGAGGGGTAATCCCCGGTCGCCGGATGAAGCGAGTACGTGACAACGGTGGCTCGACAGAGACCACCCCGACAGCAGGGACGCTGACGACACATGACCCGAGATCACAAACTGGCACTCGTAGTGGGCTTCGGCCTCATCCTCTTCGTCGGAATCCTCATCACCGATCATCTTTCGACGTCGAGTCGTCTTCACGACCCACTTCCAACGAATTCCGTGACCAGTGAGTACCGACCCCCTTCGAGCATTCAGGCGTCCCCCCAACGGGAATACGCCGAGCGGCCAATGAACGCTTCGGACGCCACGATCGGTGCGAGCCCACAGGCCGAGATCACCTTGGTCACCGAGCGCCTTGAATCACCGAAACCGACTCTGACTCCCCGAATCATCGAACGGGTCCGGACGGAACCAGTCCGATCCGCCGCCGTCCGACCGTTGACCCATGAGGTCGCGGCGGGGGAGACCCTTCAGTCCATCTCCACGGACTTCTTCGGAACCACGAAGAAATGGAAATCCATCGCCGACGCGAATCGGAACGTACTCTCAAATGCCGACGACCTCCGAGTCGGCATGGTGCTGGTCATTCCCAGTCGCGAGATCGCTTCGGCCGCCCGCCCTCAGTCGACGACGACGAAGACCCGTGAGATCAGGGTTCTTGCTGGCGACAATCTCAGCCGAATTGCGAAACGCGAACTCGAAGATCCATCTCGATGGAGAGACATCCAATCCATCAACGGGATGAGCGGCACTCAGGTCCATCCCGGCCAGACGTTGAAGATCCCCACTCGCTGATCGAGTTTCTGAGAAGGCAACCCCTACCCATGTTCTGGAAGCTCATCCTCGTGGTCCTCACCCTCGGCGGCACCGCCTGCGGGCTATTGGTGCTTCGACAACAGGAACAGGATGTCCTCGCGACCCAAAGCACCCTCCGACGCCAGATCAGTTCACTGGAAAAAGAACTCCGGGCGAAGGCGTTCCAGATCGGCGAACTGACCAATCTGGAGCGACTTGAGAAGTACCGGGTACGAACCGAAGGATCTGGGGAACTGACCTGGGTGCCATTCCCGTTCGCACCCGAATTCAATCGACCCGAAAAAAACCGCTCCGTGCCTTCCGATCTGGTGGCGAGCGAACAACGCGAGCCAGCCCCTTCGAACCTTGGGAGTTGATGGGATGAATCCAGGCCTTGAGCGGTCGGAAGAACACATTGATGCCGTCGAAGATTCCGCACTGGACCTGGGACGCGGCGATCGCATCGCTCGGTTCATCCTCTGGGGGACCACGGCGATCCTCGCCCTCGGATTCGGCCGAACCCTGCAACTGCAGATATCACCGGATCCGGTGATCGTCGAGATCATGGGCCGGCGACACTCCACGGTTCCGGAAATTAGATCTCGGGGCTCGATCGTCGATACCAAGGGACGCTTGATGGCGATGAGCGTCATCGGATACGACCTGGCGGTTGATGTGAAGGTCGTCATGGACCGTGCCCGCGAAGAGGGCATCGATGACCCCCTCACTCCTCTCGCAAGCCTGATCGGCCAACACACCAGCTTAGATTCAGCGGTAATCGAGGACCAGCTCTTCGAAAATCTCGATGCCCGCTACGTCAAGATCGCGGATGCAGAAGACCTCCTCAACGTGGATCGGCGGATGCTCCGATCGGTGTTGCCCGGTGGCGTCGTCATGAGCGAGCGAACTACCCGACGAACCGTCGATGGCATTGCGGGACGGGCCATTCTTGGCTCGGTCGGCAACTTCGGCCCCGACCCCAATTGGACGGCGAGCGATGATCTACTCATTGATGATGATCAAGCGGCCCATCACGCCCGCAGATCAAAGCGGAGACAACGAGGATCGTCCGGCGTCGAAGCGGCCCGAGATCGTTCCTTGGAACAGACTCACGGGAGCATGACTTTCCAGAAGGACGTGAAGAACCGGCCGTTGTTCGTTCGAGACGGTGACTACGCACCTGGCGAAAACGGCGGGGACGTCGAACTCACCATCGACCTTTTTTTACAGGACTACGTGGAGAAACGCCTCGCCCGCGCGGTCGCCGATCACCACGCCGTCGGCGGCTGGATCGTCGTGATCGACCCGCAGTCTGGTGACGTGCTCGCGGCCCATGATCTCATCGACAATGAGGAGGGAAGACGCCGCGGTGGCTGGCCTGAATCTTCTCTCGATCCCATTCGTGACGAACTGGGAACTTCCTTCGGACGGAATCGTGTCTGGACCGACCTCGTGGAACCTGGCTCCACGATGAAGCCGGTCTTCTGGTCATGGGCGGTCTCCAAGGGACTCGCCGATCCGGCTGAAATCATTCGGGACGCCAAGGGACGCGGGACACCCGGAGGTGGATTCGCGACCAGCGGGCTCACCTTCGCCTATCCAGGGCAACGTGGCAGCCGTCGTATTAAGGACGCATACGGCCACGCCAATGTGAGCTGGGAAACAGCGCTGGTCAAGAGTTTGAATACTGCAATGGCAATGGTCGCCCTGCGTATGGCCGATCAGGATCGCCGCCTCAGACAACCCATCGGAACCGGCATGGAGGCGATGTTCCGAGCCTTTGGATTTCTGAACGAGAACGGCATCAACATGCCGGGCGAGCAAACCGCCATGCTCACCCCGATCAGATCTTGGACGCCGCTCTACAGTCAACTCAGCGTGAGCTTCGGGCAGGAGATCGGCGTCACGCCTCTACAGCTCGCTCGAAGTTACGCCCCCATCGCTCGAAATGACGGCCGACTCCCAACGATGCGAATCGTGCGGCCGTCGTCGGAACTTCCCGTCCGAATCGTCCCGTCCGCGGCCGTGCTTGATCATGACGATGTCATGGCCACCCGACGAGCCTTGGAAACGGTGATCAGTACGGCGGGGACCGGAAGGTATGCGATCAGCGAAAAGGGCTACCGACTCTGGGGTAAGTCGGGGACACCGCAGATGGTGAGATACGAGTTCGTCCCTGCAAAGCCGAACGCAGAAGGTGCTTCCGAAGACGGAACCTGGATCGGAAAAGGCTACTGGGACGAACGCTATAACCCCAACTTTGTCGGCGGCGGACCGTTCGAAGAACCCCGCCTCATCGTGGCCTGTGGACTCAATGACCCTGACAAACACTCGGGCGCGAACCTCGACCACCGTGGCCATGGGTACGGCGGAGGCTATTCAGCCGGTCGCGTGGTACGGGATGTTCTGGATCATGCGCTCGAGTATCTCGGTGTGCCGCCAGATAAAAAAACCGACGTCGTCGCGGTTCTCCGCTGATCGATCCTGCCGCATGGATTGAGATTGGTGATACCAATCACAACGATCAATGCACGCCTCGCCAACTCGCCGCATTCAATTGCAATGTGATTTCTGCGGACGAGCCCGATCTTGAATGACGATCAGGCCTTCGGCATCACCTTCATCGGATCTCAACCGGCATCGCGATGGGAATCCGTCTTCACCGGAACGTCCGTAGCCTCACCGACCGACTCTCGGCCGCGGACCTCCATCGTCTGCATCATCCAACGGTGTCGGAGACCGGCCTTGAGTGCGGCCGCCCCAACCAGGCCGAAGAAGATCGTGGCCACGCCGTAGACCAAGAGATATCGAGCCGACCCGAATGCGACCGCAGCCGCGAGCCCCACGCCGAGAAGTACAAAGATCACGTTGATCGCATAAAGGACAAGCACTGCTTTCTTCACGGAGCCGAAACTACGAAGAAGAATATGGTGAATGTGATTTCGATCCGCGACCGACATCGGAACTCCCGCGAGTTTCCGTCGGAGAATCGCGAGGACGGTATCCATAATCGGAAGCGCGAAGATGATCAAGCCAGCAATCACATAGTGGGTCTGCCCCTCTTCACCCAGCGAGAGGATTAGTACCGCGCAAACGTACCCCAGCAACAGACTTCCGGCGTCGCCAAGAAAAATTACCGCCGGGTTGAAGTTGAAGGGAAGAAAACCCAGAACAGCACCGAGCAACGCCAGCGACAAAACCAGCCGGGACCCAACCAATCGATCGGGGCGTGGCCCGATGCCCGAATCCAAGACTGTTCCCAACAGCTCGGAATCGCGAACGTCGAACTGCCGGTCGCCGTTGAGGTCGAGAAAAATCTGCCCCTCGTCCTGCGGTACTCCAGCAAGAGGCAAACGTGACCAGAGCGGATGCTCGTCCTTCCCCATTGATCCCGATTCGCGGGCTTGCTGACGTTCCAGAAACAACTCCCGGAACTTCGCCTCGCCGAATTGCCTCAGGCGTGCTTCAAGGAGCAACGCCACCAATGGCGTCCGAGGATCGTTCTCGGCCAGCGCTTGATCTAGGCTCGAACGAGCAATTTCCAGTTGCAGCGCCTGAGCCTGCAACTCGACGGTTCCGAGTTTCTGAAGAACCCTTTGAAGCCGCGTTTCTTCGACGGAACGTTCCAACTCAAATCTTGGACGGAATCGCCCGATCTCCGCGCGGTCATCGATGTGGCGGTCAGCCTCGGAAACTGAAACCAGCGCGTTGGTGGTCGCTAACGCATCCTGGGGTTCGATTTCCTGCCGATCGACAATCGCCAGCATGACCGCGACCACCACGAATCCCACCGCCATGATCCCGACACTTCCGGAAAGCAGTCCATCCAGACCATCGATCAGATTGGCGGCGTTGCATGCTCCGAGAATCAGCACCGCGATGAAGAGGACCCCCGCCCAATAGTAGATCCCATCGACGCTATACCAAGGAATCCAGCCCATCCAATTCTCGACGCCCACCGAACCCAGATCGACCCAATTCCAGATCGAAAGTTCCCGACCATCCGGGAGAAACCAGACGTTGGAATTTGGGACCGACCAGCGATTCAGAATCGGACTGATGAGCCCCCGGGTGGCCGCGGTACCAATCTCACTCAACGCGAGAAAAGCGGCCGCCGCCAACTGGCCGGCGATCTTCAATCGAGGATCCCAGTGGAAGATGTCATCAAACATCCCGGTCAGGAAGATCGTGAACATTCCCGCGGTGATCGCAAACGGAACCAACGAATACTCTGACACGATGGCGTTGCCGCCCGCCGAGACTAAAGTCGGGAGGATGTAACTTGCGAATATTCCTCCGAGAAGGCCAATGAAGACGGCCATTCCTCCAAGGTAGGCGACCGGATAAGAATGCACCTTGCGACCGCCGTCGGGGTGGTCCACGATGTCAAACTTGACCGCGAGCCATCGGACGATTGGAACGGTGAAGAGCGTCACAAGAAACGACACGATCAGGATCGGAAGAAACGCGTTGAGCAAACCCGTCCACTCCGGCACGCTTCCAGGGAAAGCGCCCGATCGATCGACGCCGACCAGGACTTGCCATACCTCCTGGGCACTAACCCAGAAGCCATTTGCTTCGAACGCATCCGGATCAATCACCGAAAAATCGCCGGTGGATTCGTACTGGAGATTGCTGGCTACAAGAGTCGTCATTGATCGATCTCCCGAGCTTCGAGACTTCTCGCGAGATCATCGATGGTGGTCTCGAGTGCGATCTTCGCTTCGAAACCGATCGCTTTGCGAATTCGGCCGAGGTCTGGTTGGCGAACCCGAAGATCTTCAAATCCTTCGTCAAATGCCTCGGCGTAAGGAACCCGTCGAATCTCGCTCTCGCTGGAGAGGCGAGATCGGACGATCTCCGCAAGCGCTCCGATCTCGATCAACTCGGCACGCCCAAGATTAAACACCCGACCGTGGTTCTCGGTGTCTGCGAGTAACTTCGGCAATGCTGGGACCGCATCTCGAACATCACAGAAGCACCGAGTCTGCTTGCCATCTCCATGCACCTCGATCGGACGTCCTTCCAAGGCTGCTTCCACAAATCTGGGAAGCACCATGCCGTATTTTCCCGATTGCCGAGGACCAACGGTATTGAAGAATCTCACCACCACCGTTGGGGCAAGCCCCTCACGATCGTGCGCGAGGGCGAGATACTCATCAATCGCCTTTGAGCATGCGTAAGACCATCGCGTCGTCGTCGTCGGCCCGTAGACCACATCGTCTTCTTCAGCGAAAGGCGTCCGAGTCCCTTTGCCATAAACCTCACTGGTCGATGCAATGAGGGTTGGAACCGACCCACGGCGGGCGAATTCCAGCACGGCCGATGTCTCGTGCACATTGGTCTCGATGGTGCGAATCGGCTCGTCCACCACCAGCCGCACACCAACTGCCGCGGCCAAGTGGAAAGTCCGGTCGAAGCGAGCACAATCAAGGCTTGGGAGTACGTCTGAAACTCGCCCCTCAAGGACCTCGATTCGATCCGGGGCCGTCGCCATTGCTGATTCGAGATTTGCCAAAGATCCGGTCGAAAGATCATCGACCACGGTCACCCGACCACCCGTTTTTAGAAGGAGGTCGACCAGATGCGAGCCGATGAAGCCCGCCCCGCCTGTCACGAGGTTGATTCCACCATCGATCAAGTGACGCTCCTAGATCTTTCGTAATCCATCTTCGAAACCCGGCGGTGAAATCACGGTCACTTCGAATCGACATCATTCGAATACGCTGCCATCGCTTCATAGTTCCGACGGAAGTAGCCGCCAGCGGTATTACGTGGGCGATTGAGAACGACCCCGAGGAAGATCCCGGATTGCTCGTTGAGTTGTCGAATCAACCGAGCAACGAGGCCCCGTTGTTCCGAGTAGGCACGGACGACCAGAATCGATGCATCGGCGGCGTTAGCGATACTCATCGATTCGCTGGCCACCACCAGTGGCGGGCCGTCGATCAGAATCACGTCAAAACGCTCATGCATGCTGGCGAGAAAATCGCCCATGGCTTCGCCATCAAACCGCTCAAAGACCCGATTCGCCGGCGTACCGGCGGGAATCACAGAGATGCCGTCCGAGGTCTTACTGATTACAGAATCGATTGATTGCCCCTCACAGAGAATGTCGCCAAGACCCGGATCGGCGGGATCCAGTCCAAGCATCGGCGCAATCTTTGGTCGGCGGAAGTTCGCATCGACCACGGCAACCGTTCGCCCAGCCGCAGCCGCAGTCGAAGCAAGATTGAGCACCACCGATGTTGTACCCGCATCCGGCATCCCCGCAGAGAACAGAACACTCTTCGCGTCGGCATCCAGTCGCGCTCGTCGGAACGTCGCCGCGAACTGGCGATAACTTTCGGCGAGCACAGAGTTTGGGTGATCCCGAACTACGGTCTCGCCCCTGGTCGACTCCGTTGGATCATCCTTTAGATCTGGGATCACCCCAAGGAGCTTCGCCCCGGGGACCGAAAGAACATCGGTCGTCGTACGAACTCGCTGGTCGAGCAATTCCCGAACGAAGACCACGCTTCCAACACTCAGGAGCAGAAGGAACGCCACTCCCGGGATCATCGTGTACCAGAGCGGGAAGAACGGCTCGGTAGGTCTCTGCACGGGGACCGCCAACGCGACAATATCTGAGTCGGTTCTCAAGAACACCGCCTTGATGTCGTCGATTTGCCGTTGAATGTCCTGCTTGCGTTCTTCCTTGCGTTGGAGCTTAGACTCCAGCTTGGCAAGATCTGAGAGATGCCCGGTCGACTCCACCAGCGCCGTGCGCATCGTATTAATTTCAGAGTCGAGCATCTTCTCGGTGTTTAGGAGCTGGGCCAACGCGTTGGTCACGCCACTCAAGCTACTCGTCAAGTTTCGATTAATGATCTCCTCGATCTTCCGGTCTTTTTCCCGGATTCGAGCATCGAGCATCCCCTGGGTGCTCTTGACCTGGGGGTGATCTTCACGGAACCGCTGACGGTGCTCGCCGAGCGAACCGCGGATCGACTGGATTTCCTGAAGCGATCGCATCACCACCGGATCCATTTCGGCTTCCCGAATATCGTCCTGGGAGGCATCTTGAAAGCCGGTCAGTTTGGCCTGAAGCTGTTTCTGCTGCCCGCCATACTGCTCGATCTGGGTGAGCACCATATTTCGCTCGAGTTCCCGATTGACCAGGTCTTCCTGTACCGAGCCTCCATCGCTTTCCAAGGTCAGGATTTCGGAGGATTCGATATCACCTTCAATTTGGTTCTCAAGATCCGCAATGTCACTCTCGATCTGCTGCACTGACACTTCATATGGATCGATCGCCCTGCGCAAGCGAGTCTCGCGATCGTTTCGTCTCGATTGCTCGTACGTCTGGGTGACACTGTTCAATAGAGCCATGACGTCGTCTGGATTCCCGGCCCCCCATTTGATCTCAAAGAACTGGGTTCGCTTGAGATGGTTGGCGCTGATTTCTTCCAGGAGTTCACGGAGCGCCTCGGTGTGATTCACCAGACCCGCTTCGTCTTTGAACTGATTCATCCACTCGATGCCCTGAACTTCACGATCCCGCACCACCTTCTCAAGGAGCGGCTCGGAGATCGCGTTGTATGCGGCCGTCTGAGCCAATCGAGCGACGGTGTCCTCGTTACGAGTCTCCTTACCAATCGCCACATCGGCACTTCCGATTTCTTCGAGAAGTTGGTATCGAACCACTCCTTGGAAACTTGGAAAGAACATGGCCGCAATCACAAAACATCCGACCCCCAAGAACAATCCACTGACACCCGTGACAATAAAGAGTGTGAGATTCTGCCGCAGGAGCCGAAGGGGATCCACAACGTTCCCGCCCTTGGGCGGAACACCACTACGGGCCGAAACGGACGCGGACGATCTTGTTGTCTGGACGCTCATGGGTTCTCAATTTCCAGATCCAGCTGGATCCAAGGGTTCGTGCAGTTGACCAATCTAGAATCGGCCCATTGGACCTCTATCAACACTGAAGCCGCAGAGTTCATCGATCACGCTCGCATTCTGCGAGTTTCACGGTCAAGGCATCTATTTCGTCCTGCTGCTTCGGATTTGGCCCGGCATCGCCGGCCATCTTGAGCGCAGTTCTTGCGTCTTCACACTTGCCAAGGCTTAGGAAGACGGTTGCGATCCCAATCCGATAATCCATATTCTTGGGACTGACCTTCAGCACGATTCTGAACTCCTGCTCGGACGCCCGCAAATACTCCAGACGCTCCGAATCGGCTTCGTCGAGCGATTCGCCGATGGCCAGATAGATCCGAGCAAGCGTGTCGCGGAAGGACGCGTTGGCTGGCCTGGACTCGACCGCTTCAAGACTCAGTGCAAGCGCCGTTTTGAGATCACGCCCACACTTGAGGATGGCGTAGGCCCGATTGTTCTTTACCAAATCTGCCTGCGGACGCAGCATCGATGCGCGGTTGAAAATATCAAGGGCGCGCTCGCAATCCGGATTTTCAGAAGAAAGGATAATCGTGCCAAGTCGGACGTACGTCGCGTATCGGCCGCCCTCCGAAACATTCTCTAATTCCAGCGCCCCTTCGAGCGCTTGGATCGCGAACGAGTCGTTTCCCGCCGAGAGCCATGCTCGGCTGAGCTGCAGAAAATCGTGCAGTGAAGGGCTGCCTCCCGACACTCGCTCGATGAAATCCGCCATCGCGGCGACATCTTTCTCTTTAAAATCAAAGCCACTCTCGTTGTTCTGACTCCCGAAGAGCCACGGGTACCAGAAGGCAATCACCTCCATGGTCTGTTCCTGAAGCATTTGCGATCTCGCCAGCATGAACGGATCCGCTTCATTTTTTGCAACATTCGCCTCGGTTCTCGACTTGAATGCCGAGTAGACGTCTTCGAACTGATTCAATCCTCTTCCCTGTTGAATCTCCGACAGTTTCACCGCCGTCGCATACGCCGCCGCAATGGCCGGATCCTGAGAAAACACTCTCGGATTACTCCGAGCGAGCTTGATCACGGACTTGAAGTCCGACGGAACTCGATTCATTCGAACGCGGATTTCCCGAGCAAGAAATCCTGGCTGCTCCGTGATCTCGTACGCCTTCGCATAAAGGTCTGCAGCCTTGTCGTACTCCTGACGCTTCTCGCGAAGCATCGCGACAAGATTAATCAGTGGGAGATTCTTGGGAGATCGATTCAGTCCCGCCTGACTGACTTGAATCGCCTTACCACTTTGATTCAACCGGGTATCAAGAAGATTCGCAAGCCTAATCGACACATCCGGAATGTCAGCGCGGATACCGATGAACTGTTCCAGCTCGGAAACCGCTGATTCGTATTCAAAGTTTCGGACTAAGAATTGCACGAGGGCGAGCCTAATCCGCCAATCTCTCTGCTCGAAAGCGATGGCTCGCCGATAGCTCGACGTCGCCTCTTCAAGAACTTCCTTCGTCGCGCCCGGGTCGGTCATCATGGTGAGTTGAAGTTGGAGCGCATCCGCACGAAGTAATGGAGCTTCGGCCTGAGCTTCAGCCATCGCCGCGGCAGCGTCGGCAAGCGAGATCGTCTCTTTGATCTGCTTGACAGCGCCTTGCCGATCACCCGAGGATTTCCACATTTGGGTTGCCTTGGCGAGCGCAAGTCGCCCGAGGACAATCTGCTCGCCGTAGCTCGCTGACGCTCGATCAACGTATTCGTCAATGAGCGATTCGGCTTCCTCGATTTGGTCTTCCGCCAAATAGGCCGTCACCACATCTCTTGCGACAAACCGAATGATGCTGCGGTCTGAACCTGCGGCTTCGAGACGTGCGAGAAGCTCTATTTGATATGGGATTGCCTCTCCAATCTCATTGCGGGCCGTCAGAAACTCCGCCACCAGCGCCGTGACCTCGACCGAATCTTCGTCCTGAAATTCGATCGCCGACCGGAATTTCTCTCGCGCTTCCACTCGACTTCCTTGAGTCCAGAGATTTCTTCCTTGCTCCAGAAGAAGCAAGGATCGTCGATTCTTTGGCTCATCTGTCATCAGAGCCAATCGATCGATCGCTTCCCGAAGCTCGCGCGATGATTCTGGCTGATCACCTGCCTGCCGCTGGAATCGACTGATCGCGATGATCACGCTGGGATCGGTGTCATCGAACGCGCGGAGTTTCTTCAAGACCACCGCTGCTTCTTCGGATCGCGATCTTGACTTCATTGTGATCCGCGAGTTCTTCTCAGAAGCGTCAAGCCTTGCCCACTCCCGCTCCGTATAACTTGGCTTTGAGACCATTACTCCGGTCTTCAAATCCTTGACCTCTTCTGTGATATCCAGACGATCAATGCGCGATTGCATCAGAGCCTGCGCGAGGGAAATGGCATTACTGATATCACCAGGATTCACCGCAAAAAGACGCTCACGTTCGTTGATGATCGCGAGGGTATTTCCGGCCGTCTCCTCGGCAGCCAACCATCGCTCTCGGAAGCCTGCATCTGCGGATCCCACCGCAAGATTCGCTCGACGCAGAATTTCCAGCGCCTGCGAAGTTTCTCCAGTCGCCGCAAGCAGATCTGAAAGCGCGGCCGCCACTCTGAGATCACGAGGAGCTTGTTCACTCGCCAACTTCCACTGCCTCAAGGCGCCTGCTCGGTCATTCCGCATGCCGAGGAGCAAGCCATAGGCAAACCTGATTTCAGCCGTTCCGAGTCCCATCTCGGCACACGCTCGCTCAGCCAATTCCAAAGCCTTATCCTGCTCTCCAGTCATTCGATAGAGCACGATCTGTGACTGAACCGTGAACTCCGAATCACCTTCCTGCGATCTCAGAAGCTCAAGCCACGCCCGCGCCTGCTCTGGATCTCGCTGTTCGTTACTGAGCGCTCGTCGAACCACGTGCCGAAGCGTCGCCGGCAATTTCTGATCATCTGCGATCGCCAAGATCGACTCGTTCAAGCGATCGGCTTCCGCACGGATCAACTCCCTTTCAGCCATTAACTCATCGTTGATTTTCTGCTTGCCCGAAGGGGTCAAGCGGGTTGCTCGGAGGTACTCATTTAAGTAAGTCGCCACCACGACGTCGAGATCTTGGGGAGCGTAGTCCAACCCGATTTCCTGCTCGACGTTAATTCGAGCCAGTGCTCTGGCACGATCGAGATAACTCGAGGATTCACTTTCCAGAATCATGGTGGCGATCGTGTCGTCTGGGTTGATTTCGCGGAGCTTCTCTGCGAAGCCCCGAAGGCTTTCTTGATTGTTAATTTCTTCGGCAATTCCAATCAGCCTTCTCAGGGCTTGGATTCGTACTCCGCGGTCAACCGCTGGATCACCGAGCGGTCTGTTGACGACCGAATTGAGGATCCGTTGTCGCTCAACAACATCACCCAAAGCCATCGCCATGGAGTCCTCCGCAAGGAATTCCATTCCAGCAAGTGAAGTGTTTGATCCAGATGCCAACTGGCTTTCGATCGCGGCCAACATCTTTTCTAGAGAGACGAGTCTCTCTGCGTCACCCCGCCCAGCTGCGATTTCCTGAGCCTGCAACGCGAACCGCTTGGCTTCATCAATTCGCCCCGCCTTCATGAGGTCTTGGGCAAAATTCTGTAGGAATTTAGGCTCGTTCCATAACGCTGGATTACGGTCGGCAAAACGTTTCTTGATACCCGTTGCCGTACCAAATTGATCGGTCTTCTGAGTCGCGACAATCGCGGCTTCGAGTTCATCAGGATTGAATCCCGCTTCATTCTCGACACCCAGGGAAACCAACTGGTTGTAGGCGGTCACCGCCTTGGCAAACGCCCCTCTGGCTTCCGCAATTCGACCGCGGGCAATGAGATTTTCGCCCCGCATGGACTCAACAACCAGTACGGCTTTATTGATTTCGGTTTCGTTTTGGTCCTCGAATTCCAATCTGTATGCAGCAAGCGCGGCCTCCACCTCTTCAAACGCCAAAGCCCGATCTTTCTCCGCAAGGCTGGCACGAGTGTCTTGGTGCATTTTGATCGCCTCACGAAGCACTACCTTCCGAGCGATTCTCTGCATATTCCGAAAGTAAATTTCATTCAAACTCACTTTCGATGAGAACGACCCATCGCTCTGCTTCGGACCACCCATCGGACCGCGATCCATGGCAATTAGTTCTTGGGACAAGGCAAGGCGATCTGCTCTTCTCTTTGCGAGCCGGATATCCGCCGGCGACGCCGAACCTTCGACGAACTGGCCGTCTTCGATAAGTTTCTCAAGCGCGAGTCGATCGAGTTCGGCGTCTTCCTTCGACACAATGTTCAACGTGTCGAGTCGATTTGCCATGCCTCGAAAATCATCGGGATCGGTTGCATAAATCGCATTCGACGCCGCGATGATGCCGTCTCGGAGTTCAAGGTTGCAGGCCGCAGCGAGTTCCGGATCTCGCGAATTCAACCACGTTTTCTGATGATTCAAGATGAAGATCTGCTGCAGGAGTTCGAAACGTTCCCGCTCGGATTCCGCAGGCGACGCCGCAGCCGAATCCCTAATGGATCTAACCAACGCTGCAATCCGTTGCGGATCCGGGGCCTCGATGCCGCGACCCTCAGTGTCTCGGTCTCTCAAACCCATTCTTGCGATCCGGAGGTTCCGCTCCATCTCGATGGCGTCGAACTCCCAAGCCGGGCCAGCCGCTTCGCGAGCTGCGGCAAGTGATTCGTTGAACGGCTTGGTTGCTGCGTTGATCTTCAGAGAGTTCGTACTCTGTCCGAACGCCTGCTCAAGATCACCACGAAGAACCCCGTACTGATTGCGAATATTGGTGGGATCAAGCTGGATTGCTTGCTTGAGATCATCCCGCGTTGCCTCCCATTCATTCGGGGAGAGTTTGGAGGCATTGGCCCAATCGCTTTCAAGAAGTACTCCCTCGAGCCGAGCCTTGGTTTTGTCACTCAGCCCCTCAAGATTGACCAGAGTTGTGACCAATTGATCACGCCGTCCGATTCCTTGCATGACCGGAATAATCTGTTCACGGATCGTGGTATCCCGCTCGACAGATTCGGGCGCATAAATTGCCTTGTTGGCGAAGAGAACGAGGATCTGACTCTGTCGATCCCTCGCCTCAATGTCGGTCTTCGGAACGATGGACTGCACCGCCTCGATGGACTTATCGATTGGCCGATAGTCCGCAGTCTGATACGGGTCCTTACCGAAGGCGCGGAAATAAGACTTCGACGCTCGGTCATATTGCCCATTGGCCATATAGCCATCACCGGTGGTGATGTGCTTGATTGGATCGTTCCGGTAGATCACCAATGCAATGACCGTCGCCGAGACGAGGAATACCGCCGCCACGCCGAGGATAATGGCGAGGAACTTGATGTTGAGTTTCTGCTTGGCCATGAAAGGGTATTCCTCAGGAATCGAGCTGCTTGGATATCAAGGTGGGAGAATTTCGGCGGGCCTCGACTTCGACCCAGTCGGGAAGGCACTGCACGAGTTCGGGGATGAGCGAGGGAAGAACATCTTCGACGATCTCGAGAAACTCAGGAACCAAAGTTTTCTGATCGCGATCAGTGATCTTGCTCTGATATGAAAACTGGACTTTGCAGTAGTAGGCGTATTCTTCGGTGGGATCGAACGCCAGGTTCTTGACCCCACGGGCTGACGGACTGATCCGACCATTGGCAATGAAGAAATATCCGCCGACCTGTCGCCGCTTCGGATCCGCGGCATTGGGCATGAACTCGACCACCGTCATTTGGTAGTCACCAACGGGGAGATAAACCTCTTGGACGCCGCCGGTCACCGGATCGAGGATTGAAAGGGCGTCGTACTGCTCGCCAGACGCACGGTTAACTGGCACGTCTGATGGCGATGCACCATCGATCTCGACTGAGATCGGCTTGACGCCATCGAAACCCGTCACACGCTCCCAATTTCCGTTTGCCGCCCAACAACGCTCTGGAATGTGCGGAACGTCGTCAATGATTCCGGTGTAGTAGGCAACATGGACATTCAGCATCTCGTTGCGACGCTTGTAGTTTCTCGAGAGATAAATTGGCGTGCCCAATTCCTCGACCATCTCAGCCCCATACTGCTGGTCTTCGCCGTGCTGGGACCAGTCCGCGAGACGAGTAGGAATCGAGCTGAGACTCTCTCGAATATCGAGCGGCTTCTTCCGAAGGTAGATCCCAAGGTTTGCGATCAAAATGGGGAACGCCACCGTCGCGATCACCATCACGATCAGGAGCGAGACATATGCCGTCTTGGCTCGCTTGTGAAAGGAGATCATGGGCGCCCCTCCTGATCCTGGACGACGGATTTCTTTGAAACATCGGGGGTATCGATGACCAAGCGACTGACGAGGTTCATCAATCCAAGGAAACACATGAAGGCCGGAACCAGCCACACGAAACCAATGAAGGTATGAAATTGTCCGGAGGAGAAACCCGGATCCCAAAGGCTGAGCACCCCGAGCGTCGCCACTCGAAGGATGTTCACGATCACCGCCACCGGAACACCCAAACCGATCAGCAGTATTCGCTGCCACCAGAACTTCAGACCGACGTACGCCATGAGCGTACCCAACGCCATAAAGGCCACGAGCATCCGCATGCCGGAGCAGGCTTCCGCAACGTTCAGCGGAATCGGCTCCAAGGGTGCACCACTGGCGTCATTGCCCTTGGGAAAGAGCGTGATCGCGTTTCCGGAGAGATCGACATCCACGCCCATGAGCAACAACAGGAAGAACCCACCCCGAGCACTGATGTCCTGCAGCCGCTCCGTGATGACATTGAGGATTCCGTCGGTGTAGGTGGTACTGAATACCACGAGGTAGGCGATGGGAAACCAGAGCAAACGCATGGGCCGCCAACCGAACATGGTGAGCACGGTTCCGAAGATCGTGACCCCAATTCCGACGGCACGAGCGTTGTGGTGAATCATCAACCACTTCGGCCCGATGCCGGGCATGGCGATCAGATAGAAGGCGAGACCAAAAATGACGAGAAAGATGCCCGACCAGGCCGGCTTGAACGGCTGCATCTTTTGCAGTCGCGCTCGATCGCGATACACGAGCCATGCCACGATCGCGGGGACGAGCAAGGTATGCCCCCAGTCGTCCGGCGAGTCGATTGCATATTCAACCTGTGAGACCAAGAAATACGAGAACGCACCCGCCAAAACCGCGATCATCAACCCGAGACCCACGTAGAGCGTCCGCTGCGAAATCTCGACGGTCTCCCTTTCGTCTCGGTCGGTGCTCTGTAATGGTGCGGTGCTCATGTCTCTTGCCATCGGCTCTAGAGGCCCTGAAATTCACTCCAAGCCGCCCAAAATTGACGAGCCGAGATGGCTCGACCAGCGACGGAAGTACCCTTCCGCGGTGGTGGCGGGTTCGCTCGGATGGGAATTTTCTTGGAAGATTTCCTGAGAAAGGTCTTTCGTCGAACGATCGCCGGCTCATCGTCCTGACCGAGCCGGTCCAGATCACATTATCATTCTCAAAAACCCCTCGGAAGCGTCGGCGACGCCACGCGAGCCATCAAAATCCGTTGCCGATATTGGTCGGCGGAGGACCGAAGACATCGTTGCCGAAGTTCCGATCCAGCAGAAATCCAAACCCATAGGTGAATCGAAAGCCATTTCTAATCACGGCGAGCGGGGCCGCGAAGAAGTTCGTGCCAATATGGACGTGGTCATCGCTTCGCATGAAGATGTCAGGCTCAGCACGATTCCGGATGGCGGCGAGATTCACTCTCAACGTCGCTTCGCGATCGGCACTGATCTTCCGGGTGAAGTCCACTCGCTCGGGAATGGCAATCGGATTGAGTCCGCCGGCTGCAGCCACGAGCCGACTCAACGTCAACTTGCCCGCGATCGGCAACTGGTAGACGCCAGGACGGATAATCTCTCCATCGATGTAGACGACGCCAATCTCGGGCGTGTCGATGAATACTCGATCGCCGGGTCGAATCACCACATTGAGGTTGCTGTCGCCGCGAGCCAGCGCTTGGTAGTCGAGCTCGATGATTCGTGTGGCATACGGGCTCTGACGCTGCTCAGGAATATTGGCGACCGACTCCCGATCCGTGTTTGGCCTGATGCTTCCGCCGCTTCGCTCGAGCTCGGCGACTTCCTCTGCGGAGATTCGGACCCACTCCTGACGATCCTCGTCGAAGACGAATGCATCACTTTTTGCCTCCTGAGAGGACGCGCTGCGGACTCGATCGGTCCCGGGAACCGCGAATGGTCGATCTTCGACCGATACACCTTTGAGATCATCGACATCTACCGGCGGCTCATCGGACTGACGCATGGCCGATGGGCTGGCGGCATCGCCGCCCAAGGCCTCGATGAGGGCGTCAATGTCTGACAAGTCCTCGTCAGCCCCATCACTCGTACGCCCGGTCGCGGCGTCGCTGCGTTCATATCCCGGTCGAACCGCTTCATCGATCGCAACCTCGCGGATAATCATGATCTTCTGCGTCGTGCTGGCCGTGCCGCCCGCGAGCGAGAGGGCGTCCATAATGCGAAAATCCGGCCTGGTAAGTGCGTAAATACCGGTTCCGGCGACCGCACCGTAGATCGTGAACTGAAAACTCCGACCGTCTTCAAGGACCACGGTCACCAGCGGATCGGAGATGAGCCCCGTCAGCCGCTTGATGATGTCTTCCTGAAGTTCGTCGACCGTGAGCGCGGCCGCTTGGATATCACCAAGGGTTGGAAGACGGATAGACCCGGCCTGGTCGATCACCCGCACGGAGACATCGGTCTGATTGGCCGCGACGAGCTCGTAGATCTCGACTCGAACAACGTCGCCAGGAGCTAAGCGATACACCAACTCATTGGGCACCAAGTCCTCTGCGGTCGGCTTTGTGACATCAGGGATAAATCCCGATTCCCGCTCGATAACGTCGATGCGGCTCAGAATCGGCATCGATGATGGCGTACTCTCGTAGTAACCCGTCACACTGGGATTGAAGAACGAGTCGATTTCGCATCCGTACATGGAGAAAGCGGACATCATCGCAAAAAGCGAAAAGACGATTGTTCGCATGATCATTCCAGGACTCTTGTCGTTGGTAAGACTTCGCACGCCGGACTCCGTACCTACCCCGTAGGGCGCGAGATGAGCAGTACCGCCACTTGCGGAACACACCCGGTTCGTCCGATTCATCGGCGACCAGACCATGCGGCATTGAGGAAAGACCGACGATTCTCAACCGTTGTCAGACGACGAGGCCGGAATCAGGGCACGTTCAAGGATTGCCATCCGCGCTGACACGCCTCTGGCGACCTGTTCGAGGACCAAACAACGCGCAATATCTGCGGCCACTTCGTCATCCAGTTCCACCCCTCGGTTGATTGGGCCCGGATGAAGAACCGGAACCCCCTGCGGTAGTCGAGAAGCCCGAGTCGACGTCATCCCAAAGGCGGCTCGATAGTCGGAGGAGACTGATTTTCCGGCACTTCGCTCCAACTGAATCCGAAGCATCATGATGGCATCCGCGGTCTCTAAAACGGCGTCTAGATCATGCGAAACCTCGATTTTCGGTGCAAATTCGGCGAACACCCAAGGGACCAGCGGTGGCGGACCAACCAGAACCACGGTGGCACCAAGGGTGGTGAGTGCGTGCATGTTGGAACGAGCCACCCTGCTGTTGAGAATGTCACCAACGATCAGGATCCGCTTGCCTTGGAGGGAACCGAGATGAGATCTCAAGGTCGATGCATCGAGCAGCCCTTGTGTTGGATGCTCGTGACGACCGTCTCCGGCGTTGATCGTGGGAACTCCCGTGGCTCTGGCCACCAGATCCGCACCTCCGGAGAGCGGCGTGCGGACCACCAAGGCTTGGATGCCCATCGCGGCGATATTGGCGGCGGTATCCAACAGCGACTCGCCTTTGCCGACGCTCGAACCCTGCCCCGTGAGGACCACCGGGTGATGGCCGAGCCGATGAACGGCGGTCTCAAAGCTGCAGCGGGTTCGAGTTGAATTCTCAAGGAACAGAAGGCCAACCACCGCCCCCGAGTCAGCCCTCGGAAGTTGGGCGACGCCTCGGACGACCGGGAGGAGCGATTCCGTCCGGTCAAGGAGGCTCGTCAACGTCCCCGCATCGAGGCCTCGAAGGGTCAGCAGTGAGCGGTTCGGGTCGGTCATTCGGGGTCGCATGTTACCAGCCCCCGCCCGCCGACCTCGGCTTGATCATCCCCGGTCCAACGTACTTCGAGGGACCAGTTGAAACTGGATGGACCGCTCCGTCTCACGCCGCGTCCCGGGCTCCCGAATGCGGATCTTGAGCATGTAGAGGGCGGAGGAGAGATCCTCCGCAGGAATCGTGTACCGGATGAGCAGGTAGTTGTCGTCAACCGGATACGCCCTCTTGATCTCCTGACGTTCCCACTTTGTTTGGTGGGGAATGGACTGATCGGCGATCTGATTCAATTCCAGCTGCCACTCGACGGCCCATCCCCACTGGCCACCGTCCACCTCCGACCAGTGTTCGCCATCCAAGTCGACATAGACGAGAACCTCCTGATCCCGACCGCTCGCAAAGATTCTCGGAAGGAGCTCGTAGTCACCAGCCCCGCGGACCGTACTGCAAAGTTCCGCCACGGCGATGGTGAGTCGCGAGCCTCGTTCCAAACGGCTCAGCAGCGATTCCAGTTCATCCAAAAGAACCACACGAGTTGGCTCTCCTTGGTCGAGTCGCGTTCGAACCGAAGCAGAGAACACTGAGACTTCCTCAAGCATCGATGCTTCCGAACCATCCAAGTCCTGCTCTGGGATCGCGAATTCACCGAGCGTGGAAGAGGTCAGCCCCTTGACTCCCAGAAGGGGGAGAATCGACTCCGCAAGGTGGTACGGAACGGGATCATCGGCCTCGGCAGCCATCTCACGAAGGACCACGGCAATCTTCTCGAGGTCCGGTCGTGACTCCATTGGTCCGACATCCGCGGGAATGGAAATAAACTCGGCCGTGATCGGCTCAACGGTCATCTCATCCGCAGGCCCTTCGTCTTCCGTCTGCTGGGGCCGGATTTCTGGAGGGCCGACTTTAATATTCGGGGCTCGGACTGGGCTGCCGAAGACTGAAGACGGATCGCTGATCCCGCCGGCCAGAGAAAGAAAATCTTCCTCGGAGGGGACCGACGCCACAAACCCATTGCCGGCGGTTGGCACCGCATCTACAGGATTCCGAGGAGACGCCTCGGCATCCAACTCGGCAACCATGGCATCCGACGGAGCCGTGCTGGGGGTGCCGGTGACGCACCCCCCGATCAACCCAGTTGCCAAAATGGCCCCGACCAGTCGAATCATGCTCTGGTGATCCAGCGCAGCGTCTTTAGACGTCGCCAGTGCACCTCTGAATGATGTGAATTCGGCGGCATTGCTGCCAGCCCGGGTGAACCTCAACATGATCGGCCTCCTGCCGCTTGAATGCCCGTGAACCCGTCTGGCTTCCTGCCTTTGCGGGTGATTCTGCTCACGGACCGAATCTGGTCTTCCAAGAACTACGTTCTCACACTGCCAAGAAAGGACAGTCTTTCGTTCAGGCGGCGTCGATCGCCTCTTCACGATCTCCGCCGGCCACCACATGTATCGGCCAGAATCACTGCAAAGCCTTCAAGAGTCCGCGTCGAGTTCTGGGAGCCTCCCGTCTTCAAGGCGAGATCCGTCCGAACGGCATGATCGAGAAGTGCCGCCGCCTTCCGTCCTCCGAGACGACGAGCAGTCGCCAGTACCGGGCTCGAATCCGGCCCCCAGAGCCTCAACGCCTTGCTGATCGCCGCATCAGTCCCGCCGGCCTCGAACTGGCGAGCCCCTTCATGGAGCTTGCGGCAGAGGTCCACCAACGCCCAACTGAGAACCTGATCCGGGACTCTGGATATTTCCTTGAGCGCCCGGAACGTCCGAACGGTCCGACCGGCGTCGCCCCCAAGGACCACGCTCTGGATCATCCACCCTTGCTCCTCCCGGCTCGGCTCCACCATCTCACGAACCAATTCAACATTGATGACCGGCGGGTCGCCGGAGGCCGCCACCGCGAGTTTCGCGATCTCCATGTCGAGGCGGGCGAGCGATGTCCCGATCCGCTCTACCAGCAGTCCGGCAGCATCTCGCCGAATCACCGCCGAATGTTGTTTCTCCGCCCGAGCCCCGCACCAGGCGATCGCATTCGAGGTATTCGGGGAATCGCACACCACAACGACGCCAACTTTGGCGATGGCTTTGTCGAGCTTGCCCGGCCGCCAGTCCCCGGTCGTTCGCAGGACGAGCGTGGCCTCGGCCATCGTGCACTCCGCAAAGGCCTCGAGCCCCCGTCGATGCGACTCTCGCTTGACGAAGGCATCGGCATTTTCGAGCACGACCAACTTGTGGGACTGCATGAGCCCGTAACTACGAATTTCGTCCAGCAGCGTCGCCAAGTCAGTGGTCGCACCTTCAAAGTCGAATCGAGCCGGGGGCCCACCGTTGGCCGACTCCAGGCCGGTCTCGATCATCCGCAGGTATTGGGCCTGGAGGTAGCTCTCCTTGCCTTTGAGCAAGATGATCCGGTGCATGGGATCAAAGGAATACGGCTTGGAGGGTGCCTTGGCCATTGGTGCTAATGGTACTCCGAGCGGGCCCGAAGCCGTACTGCGAACCGTGCCGGGGTGACCTGCCATAGACTTCGGGCGTGTATTCATTGCTCGTCGCTGAAGGACCCGATGCCGGCGCTCGATTTCCGCTTCCAGAGCGGGAACCGCAGTTGATCGGTCGTTCAACGGAGGCGATTCCCATCCGCGACGACTCGGTGAGTCGACGGCACGCTGAATTGACGCCGGACCAAGGTCGCTGGTGGATCCGGGACCTCGAAAGTAGCAACGGCACCTTTGTGAACGATGCCCCGGTGCTCGAACGGGTTCCGCTCGGCCCTGGCGATCGGATCCGGTGTGGCGATACCGTTCTGGTCTTGATCCACTCGGAGGAAGCCCACTCCCGAGGAGGGATCCGCGCTGCTGATCCAACGCTGACCACCGTCATCGTGCTCCCGGAGGATGGCGCCGCGCCGATCTCTGACCACCGGCTCCTTCCACTTCTGGAGCTTGCGACCGAGACCAACCCCACATCGATGGTTGCCGGGTTGTGCGCCGTGACGTGCGAATTGATGGGTGCCGATGCCGCCGTGCTGATTCGCTTAAATGCTCAGGGTGCGGCGATCGGCAGCCCGATCATCCGATCTGCCACTGGTGAAGAGACCAAGACCCCTCTGGAACTTCCCCGTCAGTTGCTTCAGGCGGCGCTCGCATCCGAACGGCCACGAATCGCCCTGATCGAGGACGGACCTGCGATTATTGCTGTCGCCATCCGTGATTCGGGCCTTCCCCCAGCGATTCTTGCCGTGAACCGCACGCAGACCCGCCCGTGGCAGAGGGAGGAACAGGATCTTCTGGCACTGATTGCCAACGTCGGCGCCCTGCTGCTGGTGGCTGCCGACCGGATGACTCATGCCAGCCGGACGGAGCGACTCGCCGCGATGGGTGAGGCGATTGCCGCATTGAGCCACTCGATCAAGAACATCCTGCAGGGGCTGCGTGGAGGCGCCGACGCCGTCGAACTCGCCCTCAATCGCGACAACATTGAGTTGGCACGGCAAGGATGGACGATCCTCGCGCGAAATCTCGATCGCATCCTGGCCTTGAGCCTCAACATGTTGGTCTACTCCAAGGACCGCAACCTTGATCTCGAGCCCAGACGCCCGGGTGCCGTCGCCCAAGACGCCGTGGAATTGCTGGCGGCCTCCGCCCTTCGGCGACAAATCGACCTTGAGTGCCGGCCAGACCCCAACGAACCCCCGATTCCGATCGATGCCGACGCCCTCCATCAGGTCATCCTCAACTTGGTCGGGAATGCACTGGATGCCGTGGAGGATCGATCCGGAAAGGTCTCAATCACCACGAAATTCGATCGCGAGCATGATCTCGTCGCCATCGAAGTTCTCGATAACGGCCCGGGAATCTCCGCCGACCGCCGAGACCGGATCTTCGAGCCCTTCTTTTCGACCAAAGGCCAACGAGGAACGGGTCTCGGCCTGGCGGTGGCCCGAAAACTCGTCGAACAGCACCTGGGGACGATCACCCTTCTGGAAGGGAATCACGCCGGAGCGACATTCAGAATCACGTTGCCCGCCTCACGGTCCGATGAACTCGATGCCGCCGGCACTCGGGGGCCCCGGCCGCTCCCGGATGGGGACCTTGGCGTGTCATTCAGCTGAGCCGCCTCGACCGAGACACTCGGGATTCCACCCCGGCCATCGACGCACCACGATACAGACCGCCGTATCATCCTCGACCTTCTCCCGTCACTCGACTTCGAATGATTCGCACGGACGACCGCATGCAAGACCACCTGACTCCCACCGCTTTTCCGAACCCCTTCGCGGGCATCGACCCATCCAAGATGGCTGGCCTGCAAGGCGCGATGGACCCTCGAAACCCCATTGCCTCGGTGAATTATCAGCGCACCCGAGAAATGTCCATTGACGAGCTGCTGCTTGAGAACCGAGTGGTCTTCCTCATCGGCGAGATCAATCAGGCCTCCGCGGCTCGCGTCATGATGCAGATGCTCTACCTCGAGAACCAGAAACGAGGCCAGGACATCCAGCTCTACATCAACAGTCCGGGCGGTGCGGTCGACGACACCCTCGCGCTGTACGACACCATTCAGTTCATCTCAAGCGAGGTCGCAACCTACTGCATCGGACGAGCCTATTCCGGCGGTTCGGTGCTCCTCGCGGCCGGACAGCAGGGCAAGAGACACATCCTTCCGCATGCCAAGGTGATGATCCATCAGCCTTACGGCGGCGTCACCGGCCAGACCTCGGACATCCAGATCCAGGCTGAGGAAATCGTAAAAGCCAAGCGAACCCTCAACGAGATCCTTGCCAGACATACCGGTCAGGATGTCGATAAGGTCGCGGCGGACGGTGAGCGAGACAAATTCTTTGACGCCAAAGAGGCGTTGGCATACGGACTCGTCGACGAAGTCGCCGAATTCCCGCCGAACAAGGGCATCAAGTCCCCGGATTCCAAGTGAACCGGTGATAGGAGACGACCGAATATGACTCTGGTTCCCATCGTGATTGAGAAGACTGGCCGCGGCGAACGGGCCTACGACATTTACTCGCGGCTGCTCAACGACCGCATCATTTTCTGCGGCGGACCCGTCGGCGACGAAATGGCCAACCTCGTGGTGGCCCAGTTGCTCTTCCTCGCCAACGAAGACGCCACCGCGGACATTTCGATGTACGTGAACAGTCCTGGCGGCAGCGTGACCTCAGGCCTCGGCATCGTCGACACCATGCGGTTCATCCCGAATGACGTCTCGACGTTCATCATCGGACAGGCCGCGTCCATGGGATCGGTGATCGCGTGCTCCGGCGCGAAGGGCAAGCGGTTCTGCCTGCCCAACAGCGAAAACCTGATGCACCAGCCGCTGATCGGCGGTGTTCTGGAAGGCCAGGCCACCGATCTGGAAATCGAAGCCCGACACATCCTCCGGATGCGTGATCAGCTTTATCGAATCTATCACGAGCAAACCGGTCAGACCACGGAAAAGGTGGCCAAGGACTGCGATCGAAACAACTGGCTCACGGCCCCTCAAATGGTCGAGTACGGCCTCGCCGACGAGGTTCTCGAGCATCTTCCGCAAAATACCGGTGGCAAGGCGGCCGACAAGGACGACTGATCCCTCCCGGCGCGGCATACTGTGCGAACATCCCGGGGCACGACGGGTCGCAGGCAGCGACTCGTCGGCCTCATTTTGGAGCAACCGCACGCCATGACCGGATCACCGAATCAAGACACCACCGCCGCCATCGAGAAGTTTGGCAAGGACTATCGGCGGGTTCGCGAGCAAATCGGCCGCGCTGTCGTCGGACATGAAGAAATCGTCGATGGTGTCTTGACCTGCCTCTTCGCCGGCGGCCACGCGCTCCTCGAGGGTGTTCCAGGCCTCGGCAAGACGCTGCTCATCCGCTCGCTCAGCGAAGCGTTGCACCTCCAGTTCAATCGCATTCAGTTCACACCCGACCTGATGCCGGCGGATGTCACCGGCACCACCATCGTGGTCGAGAACGACGGAAACCGCGAGTTTCAGTTTCGCAAGGGGCCCCTCTTTGCACAGATTGTGCTGGCGGACGAAATCAACCGGGCCACGCCGAAGACCCAATCATCCATGCTCGAAGCGATGCAGGAGAAGTCTGTCACGGTCGGTGGCGAGACCCACATTCTCGACAAGCCATTCTTTGTCATGGCCACCCAGAATCCCGTCGAGCAGGAAGGCACCTACCCGCTCCCCGAAGCACAGCTCGATCGGTTCTTCTTCAAGCTACAGGTCGGCTACTCGACCCGTGAGCAGTTGAGCGAGATTCTCGATCGAACGACCACCGGCTACGAAGCATCGATCGAATCGGTGCTCGATGCACCCACCATCGTCGAACAGCAGAAACTGGTGCGCCGAGTCGGGATCACGCCAACCGTGCAAGACTACGCAGTCCGCCTCGTCCTGGCCACGCACCCCGACGGTCGGTTCGCCACCCCCAACGTCAACCGCTATTTCCGTTTCGGCGCCAGCCCTCGAGCGGCCCAAACCCTCGTGCTCGCCGGCAAGGTCCGAGCACTGCTCGACGGCCGCACCAGCGTCGCGGCCCAAGACATCCGAGAAATCGTGCTTCCTGCCCTTCGACATCGCTGCCTCCTGAACTTTGAAGCAGAGGCAGAGGGTGTTACCACCGACGAAGTCATCACCAACATCGTCGAGACCCTGCCCACCGAAGCCGCGATCGAACAGACCAGCTGACGCTGGCGACGACGCCCTTTTTTCGAGAGACCACCGACATGAACTACTTCCGGCTTCAAACCCTCGCGACCATCGCTGCGGTGTCGATTCCCGCATCACTCTTCGGCGATGCGCTCCTGCTGCTCCAAGAAGAATCCGCGCCAGAGGACGTCGCGACGACCACCGATCTTCCGGCCGAAAAAAAGTCGGGTTTCCAAGTGGTCGACTACCGGCTGTCCGGCGGTTTCGTCCACGAGTTCAGCGCTGATCTCTCTGGTGGCGGATCTGTTTCAGTCGACCGCGGGTTTGCGGCATTTAAAGTCGGCTTCGAAGTCGGCGAGGACGTAACTGGGAACATCGGCATCGCGTGGGGAAGCGATTGGTACGACTTTGATGGGACCTCCGAACTCTCGCCATCCCCGAACACCGAACCCTGGTCTGACATCCAGGCGATCGCATTGCTGGGCCGCGGGACTTGGAAGATCGACGAGCGATGGTCCGCCACCATGGGCCTCGACTTGCGGTTTGCCGGCGAACGCAATGCCAATGTCGGAGACTCCATCACCTTCGGCGGCCTTGGCGCCGTCAGCTATGCATTTAGTAAGACCTTCTCCCTCGGCGCCGGTGCCATCGTCTCTTCGCAGATCGAAGATTCCATCCTCGTGATCCCCGCCCTGGTCGTCTATTGGCAAGTCACCGATACGGTTCTGATCTCAAACGTGCTTGGCCCCGAGGTGTATCCCACCGGCGCCGGCATTGAAGCCGCGTGGCGGCCGGACGCCCGTCGGGAAGTCGCCATCGGTGGTCGATATGAATCACGACGTTTTCGGCTCGACGATGACGGGCCGCTGGTCCGACAGAAGGGCGTCGGCGAAGACACTGGTTTCCCACTCTGGGCGAGAGCCACGTGGCGCTTCGAGAACGGGATTCGACTCGACGTGGTCGGCGGGGTGTCGCTGTTCAATACCTACAGCCTCGACGACTCAAACGGGAACGAGATCGCAAGCACCGATCTCGATCCGGCACCGTTCATCGGCGTATTCGGTAGCTGGCGATTCTGAAGCCGTTCGCGCCATCGCAAATGTTCATTCACCCGCGTGTTGGAGCGGTGACACATTCAACACGCTCACGACGCCATCCACGATGACGAGGAATCCGATGAGCCGCCCGGACCCCGCCTCCGTCACCGCGCAGCCGGCCTGATCGTCGGTCAAACCCACTTGCGAGTCGATGACGATGGTACTCATCGACTGTTCCCATCGGCCCTGATCGATTGGTATTGGGCCGGTCGTATTCCCCCCATGCACGAGAAGCGTCTGATTCGAGTCGACTTCATGGTTCGACAGCGGACGGACATCCTCAGAAAAAGCTCCGGCGACTTCGGATGGAAAATCACCGAGCGACAGAAATCCGAATTCCGCCGGAACCGAAGATCCTTGAACCGCAAGGGATTCCAGAGGCCGCGAGATTCCACCGAACTCGAGCATAGGATCAATCGCATTCGCCGGCGGCGTGACCAGAGAGGTTGGGATAACCAGCAAGCCGTTCGGCAACAACGTCACCCATCCTCTTCTCGACTTGGTGCGACGAAGCAACCCAGACTTCCATCGGAGCGTTGATCTCACGGACGGTGGTGACCCGCCTGCCAGATTGCCGAGTGCGATCGCCGGTGACCACTCGAGCCAATCTTGATCGGCTTTCATGGCCAAGTCGAATCGAGTCCCGGTGACCGCGACCGCCCCCGCATCGGGAGGGGTCGCGAAACCGATCCCACCCGAGATGATGGACTCCAACGAATCCACATCGGTTCGGAATCCCTCGAAACCGATCTCGAAGGCCACGCCACTGGTTGAAAAGAATCGCGTCCCGCTCCGGATCAGCGGGGCGTATCGCGCGTCAATCAGTACCGTCGATTGAACTCGGGTGGAATCCGACGTCAACTCGACATCAAGGATTCGACCGGCTGGCATCCCTCGGTAGGACACCAAACCCCCCCGCCGCATTCCCAGTCGCTCGGATGACACCACCATGATCTCGAGGCCGCCGGAAAAAGCATCGGTCACGAGCGGCGTCCGATTTAATCCGAGAAAAGGCCCCTCATCGACGTCGCCCGTCCCAGGAATGAGCGCGAGATATCGAGGCCCGACAACCGTATCCAAGCCGCGAATTCCACCGAAGTCGAGCTCGGGCCGTTGAATCCAAAATCGAGTTCCTGCACGAAGAAGCGGACCGGCGTCTGCCTCAAGATCGGCGATGACTCGAACCCGACCCTGTCCGTCAAGCCAATCAAACATGACATCACGAACGCGTCCCACCTCGACGCCATGACAGCGGACTGGATCGCCCGCCTCCAGCCCATGAGCATCGAGGAATTCGATCTCGATTTGCGGGCCACGGCTCAACAAGGCGTCCACCGAGACCCAGATCGTGACCGCGGCAGCGAGGACTGGAATCAGCCAGATCAG
>Ga0222662_1000354_pt1 | contig 40229 bp, 39 predicted proteins | sample AntAcemetagen600_FD_179821 | JGI IMG/M metagenome (GOLD analysis project Ga0222662, IMG submission 179821) | Saline water microbial communities from Ace Lake, Antarctica - #600 | ecosystem: Environmental > Aquatic > Non-marine Saline and Alkaline > Saline | place: Antarctica: Ace Lake... | reverse complement strand
TGATGTTAATGGAATTACCATTGACCCAGACTTTATTGTTCTTCCTGACACAAACGCACTTGCGCACAATATTATTTACGAGGCATATCCAAGTATGGAAAGGCCTAAAGTTGGTAGTTACTATTCGTTTGATAAGCCGAAAGAAGAAGACACGTCAAAGGAGCTTGGCGACTTTACTGTAGTTGACCAAAACAATGATGGCTTCATTTCATCTGATGAAATTACTTGGGCTATTGATGCTTTCTTTGAAGGTGAGCTAGATTTCTCAGCTACTAAACTGCATGACCTAATCGACTTCTTCTTCGACCAATAAGAACTGATGTTGACCCGATTATTCTCCTTCCTAGTACTTGCTAGCCTTAGCGCTGCGGCTTTTGCGCAGGACACTTCTAACTCTGAGGTTAATACTGAAGAATCGAAGGCTGAAGCAAAAGAACTCAGAGATTCAGCGCGTGCTCAGAGAAAAGCATGGAATGCTGAGAACACCATTTACAAGCCTATTATTGGAATTGGTGCTGGTGTATTCAATTATTTTGGAGAGGTAAACAACAACGAAAGAACCAACCCGCTGATTAACAACTATGGCTTTCAGGCTAGTATTATCAAGAATTTCTCTCCTTCTTTTGGTCTCCAATTTGATGTTGCGTACGGTAAAATATCTGCTCGCGAACGATCGATTGAAAGCAATCGAAACTTCAGTACAGACATCATTTCATTTAACGTTCACGCTAGCTATAATTTTGCCGGAATTCTTCCTCCAAATCGATTTCTAAATCCTTACATATCTGTTGGGGTTGGGGCAATAAATTTTGATGCAAAAGGAGACCTTAAGGACGAAAATGGTGTGTTCTACAACTATTGGAGCGATGGAACGCTAAGAGGAACTCCAGAACCTGCAGAAGGGCCTAACGCTCCCGGCTCGGCTAATCCACTTCGTGCTGACTACGTTTATGAGACTGATCTTAGAAAAGCCAATCTTGATAGCCTAGGCGACTACACACAATTTGCAGTGACCATTCCTATCACATTTGGTTTTCATTTTAAAGTTTCGCCACGATCGGCCATTCGCTTATCATCAACGTTCTCTTATGCGTTTACAGACTTAATTGACAACTTCACTAAGGATGGAGTTGAAGGTCGTGTAGGAAATAAGGCAAACGATATGTTCCTATTTACTGCAGTTTCTTACCACTTCGATTTCTTCTCACCTAAAAAAGTTAAGAAGTCCTCGTATTATGACGAAACAGAATTCTTTGCTCTAGATGCTGATTCGGATTCTGATGGTGATGGCGTAAAAGATATTGCAGATTATTGCCCAGAAACACCTTCAGGTGTAACCGTAGACGAACGCGGCTGTGCCACAGATGAAGATTCAGATGGTGTTGATGACCCGTCTGATGCTGAAGCCAACACAAATCCTGAACTCAACGTGGATAAAGAAGGTGTTGGCCTTACTGACGATATGATTTTCATCTCGGAAGATGACACATTAGCTACCCAACGAGCAAAAATGTTTGCTGTTTATCCAGATATGGAAAAAGTTTATGGCTCAAATAAAGCCAGCAGGCAAGATCAAGAAGAGCTCAAGGCCGATGATATGAATTCTTCTTCTTTCACTTTAGTTGATTACAACGGAGATGGAACCATCTCGGTAAGTGAAGTTTATGAAGCAATCGACAAATTTTTCGAAGGAGAACTTAAAGTAAGTCCTCTATATATTAACGACCTCATTGACTTCTTTTTTGAGCAATAACAAAAAACAATAACTTACAACCATATTTTACTTTAAAACGAACAGCATGATCACAAGATCGACCATTTTTTCAGTATTCGCCACTATCCTCTTCTCCGGAAGCTTAATGGCTCAAGTTTCTGTAAACACAACGTTACCAGCAACGGTGGCTCCAGGAGGAAGTTTTACTATGGAGTTAGATGTAGCTAAAGGAGACGTTTCTGGCTTCGCCAAACTTCAGCAAAACTTGCCTCCAGGATTTAGCGCTGAACAAGGAGAATCAGCTAATGCCACCTTCTCATTCAAGGATCAAAAAGTAAAATTCCTTTGGATGGCTCTTCCAAATGATAATTTCAAAGTTTCTTATAAAGTAAACGTTGACGCTTCATTAAGCGGAAATCAAATCATTGAAGGAACATTTGCTTATATCAAGGATAATGAAACAGAGAAATTCATTATTGCTAAGGATATCATTACTGTAGGTGCCAACCAAGCTGAAGCTGCAAAGAAAGCTGCAATGGATAAAATCCTTGCAGACCAGCAGGCAAAAGAAGATGCTGCTACTGCTGCACGTAATGAAGCTGCCCCTGTTGAAGAAACGGAAGAGTTAGTTGCAGAGGCAGTAGAAGAAGTAGCTGAACCAGTTGTTGAAGAAACTGAGGAAGCGGTAGAGGAAGTTGCTGAAGCTGTTGAAGAAGTAGCTGAACCAATTGTGGAAGAAGAACAAGAAGAGGTGGCCGCGAAAGAGGTAGAGAAAGTTGCTCCGCTAAAGCAGAAAGTAGTACAAGCTGAACCTGCACCAGACTATAACGATGCTATGATGAAATCCAAGGCAGGGTTGGTGTTTAGAGTTCAAGTAGCTGCGGGTCCAAATCAGGTAGACCCATCATTCTTCGTTAGCAAGTATGGAATTTCAGAAGCTGTTGTAATTGAAGAACACGAAGGTCTTTTCAAATACGTAGTTGGAGAATTTGGCTCTTACCGACCAGCAAAAACATTTAGCAACGAGTTGAGAGATAACAACAGTGTTGAAGGTCCGTTTGTAACTGCCTACAACGATGGAGTTAGAATTCATGTAAAAGAAGCCTTGGATATCGCAGGACAATAATTTATTACTGTTCTGAACTTAAAATAACCCGGGCTATTAAGCTCGGGTTATTTTTTACCTTAACATTTCAGTTTCGCAGGAAATGTCCATTGTTAAAACTTCCTTTTTTGCCCTCCTCCTACTCCTTGCTGCTAATCTCGTATTAGCTCAATCGGGTTCAGATACGCTTCTTGCAAAAGATAACGTCATCATTCCGCTTCCAACAATTAGCGTCAATTTCGGAATCAGTAATTCGTTTTCGGATGTCAAAATTGGTTCTAATGGTCCTTCGGCATTTGCTCAATTCGGTTATCAACTAACCATTACGCAACGTGTTACAAAGTTTTTGAACGCTTCGCTAAACCTTTATACAGGCACAATTTATGGAGAAGAACAAATTGGCCAAACCAACCTAAACTATAGAACCACTCTTTTTAGCCAGCATATAAATGTTGAATACAACTTTTATCCATTTCTCAAACCGAATGAAGAGGGCCGGCAGCTTATCCGTCCTTACGTTGGTTTCGGACTTGGCGTTTTATCCTTCCGTTCTAAAGGCGACTTAAAAGATGATAAAGGCCGTGATTATCAGTATTGGTTAGATGGTTCTATAAATGCCGAAATAGAAGGGTCTATAACGCCAAGTGAGGCAACATCCTTAGAACGTGATTTCCAGTACGAAACCGAACTAAGAGATGCGAATTTAGATGGACTTAGAAAGTATCCGCAAATTGCATTTAGTCTTCCGTTAAACGCAGGAATCCGATTTCAGATTTCTAAAAACGTTGGTATAAATGCAGCATTCGCCTATTCCTTCAACTTCAGTGATATGTTGGACAATGTAAGTGCGGATGGAGTTGGAAATAGACAAGGCAATTCTGGTTTTGATAACCATTTGTTCGGATCTGTTGGTCTTAGTGTTTTCCTTGGGACAACAAAGCCATCTGCAAAACCCGCTACGTTTGACGAAAACCTAATCGCGGAAGAAATTATAGAAAATCCTGATTCAGATGGGACCACCGCAGCTCTAACAAACTTGGAGAAAGAAAAAATCGACAAAGACAATCTAGCATCGATTTCTCAAAGACTGAAAAAGGCATCTGAGTCACTAATTAATATTGCAGAAAACTCTGAGACTTTACTTACCGAGAAGAGCAACGAATTGAGTGAAATAACTGACAGAGAAATACTTTCAAAAAAAGACCTTAGAGCAGTTAAGAAAGAATCGATTGCTGTTTTAGATAGCTCCATTTCAGTACTCAAAACAACCGAGAAAGGGCTGATTGAAGCTACAGGTGATTTGAACTCAGCTTACACAGATTTCACTGATAAGAAATTTGATACTCGGCCTTCCAGTACCACCAAGGTTAAGAAAGCAGTTGAGGTCAAAGTTTCCGCAATTGAGTCTTTAAAATCCCAAGTTACAGGTGCAAAAAGTGCAGATGAACTAAAAGCTATTTTGAATATAACTTCTAAAAACCTCACTCATACTAACGACATTTTTAAAAATGAATCAGCCCGCATCAACCAATCTATTCTCGATTCAAGAAAAGTGGTGGTTGAGGCAAGAGTGGAACAATTTAAATTAGATGTTCAGAACATTGATAATGAACAGAATGATGGCATTATTTCAGATGCAGAAACATCGTCTTCAATAACAACTGAGCTTGACAAATTGCTGGAAGAAGGTGTTATCAATGAACTAGCCTATAATCAACTTACAAGTATCACTAAGGAAAGTGAGAAAGTTATTCTTGCAAGTTTTACGGGTGATAAACCAGCAAAAAACACACCCGCCAATGACCAACTAGCCTCCACCACAAGTTTACTTACTGCTGCTTCTGAAGCTATGGCAGAGAAAACTGAAGCAGCCAAACAGGCTTTAGATACTTATAACCAACAAATTCTATCCCTCACAAAACAAGAAGTAACTACCAAACGTGAATTGAAGGAGGTAAAGCAACAGGCTATTCAGCTTATCGAAAAGTCTAAGTCTGCATTAATTGAAACCAACAATAGTTTGGATTCGGTTACCGAAAACCTTAATCAGGCCAATATATCTCTGCCCAATGCTGAACAGATTGATGCGAGATTCGCAAATGTAGACGGCCTGAAAGAGTCGATTGAGGAGATTATACCGCGATTGGAAGCTTCTAGGGTGAAAATTCAATCTGCAAAAACTTCTGAAGACTTCAAGCAATTACTTCGTTCAACCAACCTTGACCTTACTAATGCAAGTGACAAGATTTCTGAGGAAAAGAGCCGCATTTCTATTACATCTCAGCAAATAATAAAAGAATTGGCTACCAATGATGAAGTACAAAAACAAGAAATTGAATCTCTGAATGATCAAAATAATTTAGAAAAAGCAACTGCTGATAAAGCTGAGAAGAACGCTACCGCATCAACTGAATTGAAGAAAACATCCTCCAGCAATAAGGATGAATCCGATTTGACCTATGAAGAACGGGTTGAGGTAATAAGCATAGCACGAAACACCATTTCTGAACTTCAACAACGAGTTACAATGCAGCAACAAGAAGTGAATCTTCTTGGTACGAGTATTAGCAAGGACAAAAAGTTAAAAAAATCAGGTATTGAAGCAGTTGAAAAACTTGTATCAGCGCAAATCTCTACAAATCAGGAAATTGCAGCATTAGCTATTGATCTTGCTCGGTTACAAGAGAACAGCCAAGGATACCAATCAGAAATTGAAAGCGAAATTTCGGCACCAGCGAAACTAAAATCAAAGCAGGATGCCATTTCACTCCTTGATGTGTTAAACTCAGATTTAGCGAATTCGCAAACCTTTCTTACAAATGAGAGAACAGCGGTGAAAAGTCAGCAAACTAAGCTAAATCAGCTAGGAGTTGTTAAGGCAAAGGTTCGATTAATGGAGAAAATGAACACCAAAAACGAAGCAACTTCTTCCCTATCTGAAGCTGAACTAGAGAAAATGGCTACCGCACTAACAGCCGAGCTAGAAGAACTCAAATCTGATAGCTCGCTTATATCGCTTCTTGGTAATGATGAAATTTCCACATTAAAGGAGCGTGTTGCTGTGGTTAAATCCGAAATTGCTTCTGATAATATTGAGAAAGAACAAGCCAACGCATCCAACAAAAATCAAGTCCCTGAGCAAACCAAGGATGAAGATTCATCAAAAATAAGAGAAACAAAACCAAAGGGCATAGCACCTACTGTAGAAGAGATTGAGAACACGCCTCCTAAGGAAACTCGTGGTTTCATGTGGGCTGATGTAAACAATAACGGATGGATTTCTCCTGACGAAGTATTGTACTTTATAGACCTACTTTTTGAAGGCGAAGCCGTGCGGAATGTTGAAGATATTCAAAACCTTATTGACTATTATTTTGACCAAGAATGATCTTTGACTATTTTTAGCAGCATTCGTGCTTAAAAGCCCATGAACAAAATTTTACTTGTTATCCTGTTTACTGCTTCAGCTGTACTTGATTGTGTAGCTCAGCAAAACGACCTCTACTATGTAGATAACCGCGGTAAAGATGCACTTCTTGCTCCTCGAATTGGAATTGGTGCTGGAGTATTTACCTTCTTTGGCGATGTAAACGACAACAACTACCAGCACGTTTTTACCAGTACATATGGAGTTGAGTTATTGGCCAGTGCCAACCTCTCTCGCTATTTCGATTTAGATCTTACAGCCATCTATGGTAACATTACCGTAAACGAACGAGGGACATCTCGTAATCTCAATTTTAGATCAGAAATGTTTATTGGAGGCGTTGGCATTAGCTACAACTTCAATCACCTCTATAAGCGTCCAGGTATCATTCAGCCATTCATCGGTTTTGGAGTAGCATTTTTAAACTTTGACAATAAGACTGATAAATACGATGCTGAAGGCAATGAGTACTACTATTGGTCTCAGGGAGAAATAATGAGTTTACCCGAGAATGACCCGAATAGTGAACAAGCCGTGCAGCTTCAACGCGATTATGTTTATGAAACCGACCTGAGAGACGAAAACCTGGACGGACTAGGGAAATATGACCAATTCTCATTCTCACTCCCAGTAAGTGCTGGACTTGATTTTAAAATGGGAAGGCGCGTAAGCGCCAAGCTTAGCACAAGTTTCTATTACACGTTTACTGACCTCATTGATAACGTTTCAGATAAAGGCGAAGGAAATCGTCAAGGAAACTCTCGTAACGATATGTTTCTGTTCACTTCCGCTTCTGTAAGTTATAGTATTGGGGTTGGAAGGGACTATACGAAAAGTGCAAAAACCAAGTATTATGAGGATGTTGATTTTTACGCAATGCTGTTGGCCGATTCTGATGAAGATGGCGTAAACGATTTTGACGACCTCTGTGCCAAGACACCAGAAGGAGTAAAAGTAGATGAGTTCGGATGTGCGTTAGATTCTGATCAAGATGTTATTCAGGATTACCGAGATGATGAAGCTGGAACAGCTCTGAATAACGTTGTTAATCTGCGTGGCGTAACCCTTACAGATGAAATGATGCTAGATGCATACAAAGATTCTATTGCTACCGAAAGAGCTAAAATGCACAAGATTTATCCGAGTGGTATCCTTTCGAGAAAAGCTGAGCTTACGGCAAAGGACTCCACCAAACTTGCCATCATGATGATGGATATTCAAAACGATATAGAAAGCAAAGGAGAATTTTCAAAGTTGTTTGACGAGATAAGCAAAGAGGTTTACAACCAAACACCAGAACAGGCTGGGTCAGTTGAAAATGTCTTTGAAAGCGTTGACCGCATTTATAAGAAAATGGTGGAGGAAAAAGTGCTCACTCCTACCCGTCCGCTTATAATTACTAAGGAAGAAAACAATTCAACTGCTATTCCGCCTGAGTTTTTAGATGCAGATTACAACACGGATGGTTTAATTACAGCTAGCGAGGTAATGCGAGTGATTGAAGAAGTGTTGGAAGGTGCTTCCTCGCTTAACATATCACAACTATATAACTTGATAAACTTCTACAATGAATATATGGAAGGAGCTGAAGTGATAAATTTTGGTGGAACCATGGCCGTATATGTTGATGGAACATTGAATATTCTTGACAACTACAAATCAGATGGGTTAACCGACACAGAGCGATTCCTCGCAAACAAGTACATAGAAGTGGATTTTAACGGTGATGGCAAACTAACCGCGGATGAAGTAAATCGAATGATCTCTCTCTTCAAAGAAGGTAAGTCTGTCTACACGCAAAAAGATATTTTGAACCTCATTGATTTGTTCTTCGAAGAATAAAACCAACTGTTACCTTTGTCTTCCCAAACCCAACCAACTATGAGGTATTCTATACTATTCGTACTAGCTAGTTTCTTTTTCCTTTCCGCATACGCCCAAGACAATTCAGCCGAAAAAAATGATGCTATTGAGCAGGAAAGAAGCAAGAAAAAGGTAAAGAATACCAAACAGGAGGAGATTACAACCGCTCCTAAGTTAGCAGAAGAAAAAAAGATAGAATCAAAGAGTAAGCCACCTAAAGAGAAAATCCCTTACCGATTTATGGCAAACGTCCATGGCGGAATAGGTCTATTAAACTATTTCGGAGATATCCGGGATAATACAGGAACTACCGTGCACCGAATTGGTAGCCACCCAGGTTACAACTTTGGTATTGGTGCCAACGTTACCAACTATCTTGAGGTAAACATTAACGCCATGCTCGGAAAAATGACATGGAATCAGAACATGAAAGACCATGTTACTCCACTCAATTTTGAAGCAAAAATCTTTACTGTTGGTGCAAATCTGGTATATAACTTCAAGAACCTAATCCGCAACCCAGTAGGTATTACTCCATTCATATCCGTTGGCGTAAGCTATTCAGACTATAACGTTTTCTCGGACCTTGAAACAACCGTTGATGGTGTTACGTACGATTACAACTACTGGACTGACGATAACCTAATACACAGCACACCAGAAGCTACACCGATTACAGAAGGTGGAGATCAGATTATTTCTAGAGACTTCGATTACGAAACGAGGTCATCTAAATCCCCAATTACAGCAGTAACTATTCCAGTTGGTGCAGGTTTAGACTTTAACGCTTCCAGAAAATTTGCTATCCGACTCGGAGCTTATTACTACTTCACCAGTACCGATAAAATTGACAACGTGAAAGGAGGCGATAAAGGGTTCCTATCAAATGATGGTTTCATTTACACTTCTATGTCAGTCTTCTTCCGTTTTGACCCATTTAAAAAGAAAGCACCAAAATTGGATGCTGCTGGAACTGAATATGGTGATTTAGGTTTAATCGTAGATGAAGATAGTGATGGCGATGGTGTATCTGACCTTGTGGACCGTTGCGCTGGAACGCCTAAAGGATTGATTGTTGACGAGAATGGTTGTCCTGCCGATGCTGACCGAGATGGTATTCCAGACTTTCGCGACAAAGAATTGAAAACGCCTGCGGGCAAAATAGTTGACGCTAATGGCGTTGCTGTTAGCTATGAAGCTATTTACAAATCCTATGGTTCTGATACCACTTCTCTGTTGAGAAAAAATGTGAATCAGAATCAGCTATTCTCTCAAAAGAATGCTGATTCCAAATACACCGTGCACGTAGGAACTTACACTAACTATGACATTCCAACTCAGATTAAAATGCGGTTGGCAAAAATGCAAGACCTACAAGAATACAAGGTAAACGATAGTATTTCTGTATTTACACTTGGCTCATTTGATAATTTTGAATCAGCCGAGAAGCGTCAGAATGAACTTATTTCCAGTGGAATTGACGAGGCTTTTGGTGTGAATGAAGCAGCCATACCTGATGTAGGTATTGACCTTGGTGTTATTGGATTCGATGCCGCTAATAAACAACCAAGAGGTGCTTCTCTTGATATTGAAAATGTCGATGTATTGCAATACGGTGTAGAATTACGAGAGTACCGCCTACGAATTCAATTGGATAAATTATCCAAGGTTATCGCGCAACACGGGGTTGAAATGAAGGCTACCGATGGCGGACTCAAAATTTATACAATTGGTTCATTCACCACATTTGCTGAAGCTGAGGCACTGCAACGAGAAGTTAGCAGCCTAGGCGTTAAGAACCCTGAAATCACAGCTAAATTTAATAATCAAGCTATTGATATTGAAGCTGCGAAAGAAAAGGAGAATGAAATGCAAGGTGCTGAAACCGAATAAACATTCGGTTTAACGTAACACTTTTAAAAGGACTGCTGAGGAGCAGTCCTTTTTTAATTACACTAATTACTGAGCTACTTCAAAGTATTCTCTAGCCAGCTTTAGGTTCTTACGGTTGGCTTTAAAGAAGAAATCCCAAACACTTCCCAAGACGGGAATACCACCAACAACCAAATCCAGCACGATATTGGCAATCATCCGTAGTATGACTGAAAACGGAACACCATTCCGTACAAATGCGGAGATAATCAAAATTGAAATGACAAAAGAAATAATATCACCAGCCCACGGTACCAAACCAATAACTGGATCTATGCCAAAACGGAAGTTAACCCATGGTATTTTGAACTGATCGTCCATCAAACAAACAAGCTTTTCTGCGTACTCAAGTTCTTTCGGAAAGGCTCGTTCTATCTTATACATGCTTTATAAACGTACAAAATAGCACCAAAATTGTTCTAATCCTTTACCGTTTCGGTCATCTTGGGGTTATAAAGCTTCGGATATTTGGCCGTAATCTTTGCGTAGAAATCTTCAATGTATTTGAAATCGGTAGCTTCATCATTGGTAGGATAAAAAACTTCGGCAAAGCCCACTTCCTTTTTCGCAAAATCCATGTACCCTAAAATAATAGGTACGCTAGCGGCCTTTGCCATATAGTAAAACCCTGTTTTCCATCGAGGTTTCCATTCCCGTGTACCTTCAGGAGCAATTACCAATATCAACTCATCGCGTTTGGCAAATTCATCCGCCACCTGCTCAACCATATTTTTGCTCGTAGCCCTGTCTATAGGAATGCCCCCCATAGACTTGAAAATAAAACCCATTGGCCCATCAAACAATTCCTTTTTCCCAATAAAACTGGCTTCTCTTTTCGTTGGATACCAAGCTCCTGTACCAACCGGAAAATCTTCATTCGCAGTATGAGGTGCAGCAATTATTACAACTTTCTTTAGATGCTGGGGAAAAGGAGAAACAACTTTCCACGATCCCCATTTGTACCAAAGTAGATTTACTAACCAATAAAAGAAACGCCCCATGAATAGTGTCTGATTTCATCCCAAAAATACCTACAACAGCGAAACGGTGAAACGTATGAAGACAAACATCCGTATTAACTTATTTTTACCACATGGCACAAGGCGTTTTAGGAGTAGCTTACCCACGGGCAGCATTAATTGGAAATCCATCAGATGGATTTGGTGGAATGACCATAGCCTTTGTTTTTAGTGATTTTCATGCAGAAGTACGTTTGGAAGAGCATGACCGTATTCAAGTATTACCCGGACGTGTGGATCACTTAGACTGGGATAACCTTGATGACTTCCAAAATTCCGTTACAAGTATGGGATACTATGGCGGATTACGGTTACTAAAAGCAACGCTACTCGTTTTCATTAAACACTGTCAAGAAAGTGAAATCGCCTTGCATAATCGCGGATTTAAGCTGAGTTACACAACAAACATCCCGGTGCTGTTAGGCCTTTCTGGTTCGAGTGCAATCATAGCTGCGTCTTTGCGAGCATTGGGAACGTGGTATGGCGTAAAAATGCAATCGTGGCAATTTGCCGACCTTGCCTGGCGCGTTGAAACGGAAGAGCTTCGTATTCCAGCCGGATTGCAGGATCGTGTAGCTCAGGCATACAACCACCCTGTTTTTATGGATTTTGACAAAGGGCATTTCAATGCTAATCCTTACGGAAAGTATGAGAAGCTGACCCGACCACTGAAGAATATATACATTGCTTACTCAGATACGTTAGCCGAAGGCTCTGAAATAACCCACAGCTCGTTGCGTGAGCGTTTCGAAACTGGAGATGTCAAAATGTTAGAGGCTGTAGAATCATGGAAAAATCTCACTTTAACATTTCGAAAAGCTTTGGAAAAAGATGATACTGATACAATGAATAACTGTATCAACGCCAATTTCGACATTAGGAATAAGCTCGTTACGCTTCAACCAAAACAAGTTGACTTGGTGATGCTTGGACGGAAAAGTGGCGCAAGTGCCAAGTTTTGTGGCTCTGGTGGTGCCATCATCGGAATGTATAAGGACAAAAACATGCTAGAACGACTAAAAAAAGATTTTGCGAAGGCTAACGTGAACATACTTCTCCCAAATATCGTTCACTCGACATGAAAGTGAGAAAAGCGGTAATTCCTGCAGCGGGTTTTGGTACCCGCATGCTACCGATTACTTCTGCTGTTCCTAAGGAATTGTTACCTGTTTGTGGAAGACCGGTGATTGAACATGTGGTAAGAGAGGCGGTTGAAGCAGGAATTGAGGAAATCATCCTTGTTATTAGTGAAGGCAAGGAGTCTGTTGCTGATTATTTCAGGCCAAACAAAAAGCTTGAGGAACAGTTACGCAAAGACGAAAAGTATGACCAGCTTAATCTCTTAGAAGAGATTTGGAATCTGGTTAAAATCACAACTGTTTATCAGGATGAACAGAAAGGATTGGGACACGCAGTACTGTGTGCAAAAGAAGCTGTAGGGAACGAACCTTTTGCTGTGCTTTTAGGTGATAGCATCATTCAGATGGACGATTGCGGCTCATTTACCAACCATTTAGTTTCCTCATTTAACAAGTACGGTCGTTCTATAGTTGGTGTACAAGAAGTGGAAGAATGTCTTGTTCACAAATACGGGATTTTTGAAGGTGCTGAGTTTGACGATACCATGTACAACGGCAAACTACTGATTGAGAAACCAACTGAAGACGAAACGAATTCCAATCTCGCTTTCTGTTCGCGGTATGTTTTTAAACCTGAAATTTTTCAATTTCTAGAGCAAACAAAACCGGGTAAAAACAACGAGATTCAATTAACAGATGCCATGCAGCAGTTGCTAGAATCTGACGGGTTACTTGGCACCAAACTGGAAGGAGAACGCTTTGATATAGGCGACCCGAAAGGACTACTCTATGCCAATCTTAGCCTAATGGAGATTAGGTGCGGAGGGGATGATTGATTAACCTAACTCGACTTTCGTTGATACAAGCAGTACATTTAATCCGAACGCGTGGTTAACTGTCTGTTTTTCGGTTCTCCTGTGTTCCATCTATACAAAAGTTCAGTCATTCTCAAACCGATGCACAATGACTGCTAGAATTACCGCATCAGAAAGCACAACCATTTAAGATTAAAGCGAGGAGAATAAAAATCAGTTCTCGCATTGCGAAAAACTATTTCCTTCTCAGAATTTCTTCCTTCGACTCCGTTAAGTGAAGCGTGTTTTGGTTGAGCGCAATCGAAATCGCTTTGATAAAGAATTGATAATTACTTTGGCAATCTGAATGGCAAGTAAACTCGAGAACAATTCGCTACAGTTAGGAACCATGCCGGTGTTCCTTACGTCCATAGCCACCATTTTAGGAGCAATCCTGTTTTTGAGATTCGGTTATGCGGTTGCCAACATAAGCCTTTCAGGAACGATTCTATTAGTGATAGTTGCCAATTTGGTAACGGTACCAACCGCATTGGCAGTTTCGGAAATCGCCACCAATCAAAAGGTGGAAGGCGGTGGGCTGTATCACATTATTTCACGTTCGTTTGGATTGAACATTGGTGCTGCAATTGGCATTGCATTGTATCTGAGTCAGGCCATCAGTATTGCCTTTTATGTGGTTGCATTTACGGAGGCATTCTCCCCATATATGGATCAATGGGCTGAGTTTACTGGATACCGTATTGTGGATATGCGGGCAATCGGAATTCCAACAGTGATTTTGGTCTCTGCGCTTATGCTTTACAAAGGTGCCGACATTGGTATTAAGCTACTCTATTTCGTCATTGTGTTAGTTACCATTTCGTTAATGATGTTCTTTTTCGGGACTACAGATTATCAAGGAACATACGGTGGGCTGACTGACACTATTGTAAACTCGGATGATTTTTTCAAAGTGTTCGCTATCTGTTTTCCTGCATTTACGGGAATTGCAGCAGGCATCGGACTTTCAGGCGATTTGAAAGACCCAAAAGTTTCTATTCCAAGAGGAACAATCATTGCAACAGTTGTTGGTGGCTTCGTTTACATAGCAGTTGCTTACAAGTTATACGTTTCGGCTTCGCCAGAAGAGTTGGGAAGCAACATGCTTATTATGGAGAAGATTGCGCTTTGGGGGCCAATTATTCCGATTGGTTTGGCTGCCAGCACGCTTTCTTCTGCACTGGGTTCCATCATTATTGCTCCTCGAACATTGCAAGCCATTGGAAATGACCGAATTTTCCCTTCAGACAAACTGAACGATTGGCTTTCTAAAGGAACGAAAAACAAGAACGAACCAATCAACGGAACACTTATCACCTCTGTAATCGCGTTGATTTTCGTGTCCATTGGCTCCATCAATTTTGTGGCCGAGATTATCACCATGTTCTTTATGGTGACATACGGTGCCATCTGCCTCATTTCCTTCCTGGAGCATTTTGCTGCTAATCCTTCTTATCGCCCAACTTTCCGATCACGTTGGTATTTATCATTGCTTGGAGCTGTGTTGAGTGTTTGGCTCATGTTTAAGATTAATACGGTTTATGCTATTGCAGCTATCGCCATTATGTTGATTATCTATTTCAGCGTGACGTTTCTCAGTCCGCAGAAAACGAAGATGGCGAACGTTTTTCAAGGAGTCATCTTTCAGGTAAGTAGAAAGCTGCAGATATTCCTTCAGAAAGCTGACACTGGTGATGAAGACGACCACTGGAGACCAAGTGTTGTATGTGTTACCAGTCATTCGTTTGAGCGTTCGGCAGCATTTGATGTATTGCGCTGGATTTCGCATAAATACGGCTTCGGTACATTCATTCACCTGATTGAAGGTTACCTATCTAAAAAGACAAACAAAGAAGCAAAGGCTGCATTAAACCGTCTTATTAAGATGGCGGATAACTCGAAGAGTAACGTGTATCTCGATACGCTTATTAGTCCATCATCCACATCTGCCATTGCGCAAGTAATTCAGCTACCCGGTATTTCGGGCAAAGACAATAACATGTTGATGTTTGAATTTTCGCGAACACAGACAGCAGATTTAGAGCAAATTGTTGAAAATTATTCCATCATTCGTTCGGTAGATTTTGATACCGTGATTTTAGGAAGTACCGAAAAAGGATTTGGCTACCATGCTCAAATGCACATTTGGATTACGCCAACTGACTACGAGAATGCGAGTTTGATGATTCTGTTAGGCTACATCATTCTAGGCCATCCTGAATGGAGCAAATGCGAAATCAGTATTAATGCCATTGTTCGCGAGAATCAAATGGAAGAGCAGAAAAAATACTTGCTTGGTTTAACCACAAGTGGGCGACTACCTATTTCTGCTAAGAACATTAATATTATTGTTCAGGAGGAAAACCGAAACTTCAAGGAAATTGTTTGTGAACGATCGATGGAAGCGGATCTTATTCTCGTTGGTTTCCGTGGCGAAGCGATAAAACATAAAGGCGCAGAAGTGTTCTCAGGTTTCGAAGGCCTTGGAAACATTTTATTCGTGCATTCTGCTACGGAGAAAGAGATTAGTATGCTCTAATGCCTAATTGGAGTGCCGCGTGAGGGATGGAAGCGGCATCCTTTTTCATCTTCGAGCCTTCGAGTGTCTCAGGCTTTTCAGAAAAAGACACAGCGGACTGCCCGACCCAGCATTTTGAACGGTTTCATCACAGTCAATTTCATACGCATAACTAAAAGTTTCGACTGCGCTCAACCAAGGTGATTGCTGGGTCACGCCCAAAATATTTTCAACATTTTTTGCATTGCAATGCATACATCGTAAAATCAGATTATCTTACATGAATCTGAAAATGAAATACTTATTCTTCTCAATATTTACCGTTTTAATGGTTTCTACTTCAGCAATTGCTGACGGAGACAATTTTGAGGAAGGATTGAGTTGGTATAATCAGCGAGCCGATAGTGCCGTTGGATACAAGGCCAAACCCGATTACATAAACAAGGCTATTGTTTTTTTTGAAAGGGCGTTAGCAGCCAATGAAAATGAGCTGGAAACAGGCTTTTATTTGATGCGTAGCTACATCTGGAAAGCTCGTTTTGTACAAGAAAGTAATAGCGATAAACGTGCAACTTTTAAGTTGGCAAAAGAGGTTGGAGACAAGCTGGTTCCGAAGTATCCGAAGAGCAGAGAATTACGTTTTGAGTATTTGAGTGCAACTGGTCAATGGGGCGAAGTTTTGGGTGTTTTTAGGGCTGCAAAAGAGGGTGTTGTAGATAAAGTTAGAAAGCAGATGGAAGCGTTAATTGCATTGGATCCTGATTACAGAAAAGGCGTTCCGAAACGTGCTTTAGCTGTACTAAATCTGCGGGTTCCTAAGATTCCTTTTATTCTGAGTTGGCCAGATAAAAAGATGGCTGTTGTTATGACAAAAGAGGTGGTTGATAAGTATCCTGATGATATTGGAAACAACTTTTATCATGCCGAGGCTTTGGTTAAAAATAACCGAGACGAAGAGGCTATCAGCTACTTAAATAAGGCGCTTTCGATTGAACCTACAGAGAAATACCTCCTTGAAGACCGCTATTTTCACATGGAAATCCGTGAAATGCTTGCTGATATTCAAGATTAATTTATTCTGCGTTGCTATCTGATATCTTTGCAGAATGGCTGCAGAGAAGAAAGTTCATCCCGAGGTAAAATCACGTTTACACCCAAGAAGTAAACACAGAAATCGGTATAATTTCGAAAAGCTAATTGAAGTTTTTCCTGAGCTTGCACCGTTTGTAAAACCAAACAAGTTTGGCGATGAAAGTATTGATTTCTCTGACCCTAAAGCGGTGGTTTGTCTCAATAAAGCTTTGCTTAAACATCACTACGGAGTTGAAAATTGGTTAATTCCTGAAGGTTACCTCTGCCCTCCTATTCCGGGCCGAGCTGATTATATCCATCATATTGCAGATTTGCTTTCTGAGAGCAATTATGGCAAGATTCCTACTGGAGATGACATCCTTGTTTTGGATGTTGGAGTTGGCGCCAATTGTATTTACCCAATGCTTGGTAATATCGAGTACGGCTGGTCGTTTATAGCTACCGATATTGACCCAATTGCAGTTGATAATTCCAAAGCAATCGTTCAGGAAAATGAAATTCTGAATGACAAAATTGATGTTCGATTTCAGCCTAGCCCTAAGGATGTTTTGTATGGCGTAATTCGGGTTGAGGACAAAGTTGATTTGACGATTTGCAATCCTCCATTTCATGGTTCTGAAGCGGAAGCAACAGCAGGAACGAACAGAAAGTTGAAAAACCTCAAACTTCAAAAACCCGACAAAATCGAGAAGAATTTCGGAGGTAAAAACGGTGAGCTTTGGTGCGAAGGTGGCGAGAAGCGTTTCATCAGAAACCTAATTCACGAAAGCACAAAATTTTCCTCTTCTGTATTCTGGTTTTCTACGCTGGTTTCTAAGCAATCCAACTTAAAAGCAATCTACGGAGCACTTAAATCTGCGGATGCAGTTGATGTAAAAACCATCCCGATGGGACAAGGAAACAAGAGCAGCCGAATAGTTGCTTGGACGTTCTTAAAACCACATCAGCAACGAAACTGGCGCGAAACCCGGTGGGAAACTAACTAAGCTAACTTCCGCTGAGAAACTGTCAAGACTTTTAGCTTCTCTTCAAATGCCGCAACTTCTGCTTTAAGTCCTTCAATGCTTTTCTGAGCGCTCACCAATAATGGATTGTCTGGCTTTGCATTGGCAAAGAATGCCATGTTGTTCTCATACTTCATCAACTCATCCTTCTTTTCGTGAAGCATTTTTTGAACGTATTGCTGCTCTTTATAAAGCTGATCTGCACCGTTTTGGCCCGTTGCCATTCGCTCCACTTTATTCTTAAAACGAACCTTGGCCACTTGACCCTTATCCATTTTTAGCTGGGCATACAGCGCATCTACTGCTTTTTCGTACTCAGAGGCAATTAGTTTAATGTCATTCTTAGGAACATGTTCAACAGCAGCCCATTCAGCAGCTAGTGCCTTGATGACCTCCAAACCTTCTTCCTGCGAGCCTTCCAATTTGGTTTTGTCCATTTTGGCAAGCAAATCTTCCTTGGCCTTCAGGCTTGCTGCCTGGCGGTCGTCCATTCCATCAAACCACTCCTTCTTGCGTTTGAAAAATTCATCACAAATACCACGGAATTTGTTCCACAGCTTGTTCTCATCGCGCTGTCCGGCCGAACCAATGGCTTTCCAATCGCCTTGCAAACGTTTTAACTTTTCGGTCGTGTCCTTCCACTCAGTACTGTCTTTCAACCTTTCGGCACGCACAATCACTTTATCCTTCTTCTCTTTGTTCTCCTTAAACCCTTCACGAGCCTCTCCAAAGAACGCCTTCTTTTTATCGAAGAATTGATCTAGCGCTTCTTTAAACTCACCCCAAAGTTGGTTATTGAACTTGCGTTCAACCATTCCAGTTGATGTCCAGTCTTCACGGAGTTTGTTCACCTCATCTGTAGCCTTGTTCCATCGTCCAATAGAATCATGCTCTTCAGCAGCCAATTCCAGCACGCGAGATACCATGGCCTTTTTAGCATCTAAATTCGAGCCCATGGATTCTTTACGCTCAGAATAGAAATCCTGAATCTTCTTATGAAGCACCTTAACCGCTTCATAATACCCTTCACGAAGTCCTTGAAAAACCTCTGGCTTTACTGGTCCAGCTTCGTCCCATTCTTCTTTGGCGGCAGCCAAAATAAACTCAATATCTTTAATCTTCTTGGCTGATTCAAGCTCAACCAACTTCTTTACAATCGCTTCTCTAATCTCGAAATTCTTAGCAAGATCATACTCTTTCAGCTCCTTGTTTATGGTGATGTTGTAATAGAAACGGTCAATTTCAGCTTTGTAAGCTGTATTCAAGTCCGCGACTTTATCACTCGGTACAGCCCCTACTTTTCTCCATCGATCCTGAAAATCCTTGAATCGATCAAAGCTTTTGCCGATGTTCTCTTCGTTATCAATCAGTTCCTTTAAACCAGTAAGGACATCCTGCTTCTCTGTAAGGTTCTTCTTTTGCTCCAATTCTTTCTGATGAACAAACTTGGCCTTGTTGTCGCGATACTTGCTGTAAAGCTCCTTGAAGGTTTCCTCCAAAGGATTAGCAATGGGCGAGAAATCCTCCATATCCGCACCTAATTCGCGATGTTCTAACTTCTGCTTTTCCAGTTTTTGATGGTTCAGAACGTAAAACGCTGACTTCAATTCGTTGGCTTCGCGCATGGTTTCTTCTACTGGAAGTTCCAATAGTTCTTCAACGCGGGTAATGATTTCTTCCTGTGTATTCATTCTTTCTAAAATGGAGTGCAAAGTAACGGGGCTACTCTTAATATTGCAAAGCAGATATTTTAGCATGGATTACGACAAACTTCCCGACATACCACAGCCATTTTTTAACTCTGAAACCAACCAACCGTTCTCAAATTGCTTGGTTTGCGAATGTAATTTGATGGAAGAGTCGCAACCGTATGCCATTGAGCGTGCCATTAGGCATTATCCAGAAATGGAGCTAAAAAGCGTTGTTTTTGAATATGCGCTCTGCGCAAAGTGCATTGCTCAGACCGAAAATGAGCTTTCTGACGATACTAAAATGTCAATCATGCAGTATTTCGCACAGAATCTCGATTTCGATTCCCGTCCGCAATGGAAGCCTGCTGAAGAAGAAGACGAGAATTCTGAGCCAGTAGAACAAGTTCCGTTTGATGTAAATGAGTGGATTGATACGTGTTCGGTAAAAGGCGTTCCGCGAAGCGAGCTGTACGAATACACGCTTTGCGCAAGATGTATTGGCGGCAAGATTATTCCAGAAGTAGTTCCGTACATGATAAGTGGCTTAGCCCAGGACGACATTGTCGATTTATTCTCCAACAGGTCACTCGGTTTCTTAGACGATTTTACCGACAAGCACTTCTCTGGACCACCAGAATTGAAGGCGCTTTTCAAGGGACGGCCTATTCTAGTCTGACTTTCGTCAGTTATTTTCTCCTGAAAATGGATTAGCATTAACATGCTATGTCAAGTCTTCACATTCGTCCGCGGTTTAAAGCCAAGTACAAAATAAAGTCTGAAGAGGTTGGCGCATCAGTGCGTAAACACATGGCAACCCTAGACTGTGCTTGCTCTGGCGAAATTCTGAAAGATTTTATCGTATTAAATATTCGACCAGATGAGCAGCATTTTTGGTCACCACAATTGAGTTTGTCCTTTGAGCCTGACGAAGAAGATAAAATATTCACAATTATTAGAGGTCTTTACGGGCCTAACCCAACTGTTTAGGCATTTTTCACATACGGTTATGCCGCTTTGGCCATCATCGGTACTTTCCTGGGCATGTACGGTTTCTCGCAGTATTCGCTTGGCCAAGATGCCGTTATTCTATGGGCAGTACCAATTTTGGCATTAGCCGCTTTCACACTTTATATGGTTGCCCAATTTGGACAAAAGATTGGTGCCGAACAGATGTTCACGCTGCATCATTTCTTTGAGGGTTCTATTGGGCATAGGATTCATATTGAGTAGCTGAGAACTATTCAGAACCCCAAAGAAAACGGCTTGCGGCAATTAGTCGTTCTATTCACCGCATTTTTGCGGAGAATAGAACGTTATATTTACCGCAAATGCCAACTTACATCTACCATAATCCAGACTGGACAAACTTTACATGGAATGACTCCGTGGTCAATTCCGTATTTGGGGAAGTACGCCATTTGCAGGGAAAAATCTCTGGACAGATGGATGCGGTTGGCTTTTCGATAAAGGAAGAAGCCATGTTAACCACGCTTACGCTGGATGTGGTAAAATCGTCAGAAATAGAAGGAGAACTACTTAATTATGACCAAGTTCGTTCATCCATTGCAAGACGTTTAGGTATAAATACCGCAGGGTTGGTGGTAAGCGACAGGTACGTTGAAGGTGTTGTAGAAATGATGCTAGATGCCACCCAAAACTATCAGCAATCACTCACAAATGAGCGTTTATTCGGGTGGCACTCTGCCCTATTCCCCACAGGATATAGCGGTATGTATAAAATAGAAGTTGGACAATACCGAACTGGCGAAATGCAAATAGTTTCGGGAGCGATGGGAAAAGAAAAAGTCCATTACCAAGCTATTGAAGCAGCAAAACTCACAGCCGAAATGTCAAGATTTCTAGAATGGTTTAATGCTGATACAAAAATTGACCTTGTGCTTAAAGCGGCAATAGCACACTTTTGGTTTATTATCATTCATCCGTTTGATGATGGTAATGGAAGAATTGCACGAGCAATGACCGACCTTTTACTTACCCAATCTGAAAATCGTCCAGAACGATTCTATAGCATGTCGAGCCAAATACTGATTGACAAAAAACGTTATTATGAAGTTCTACAAAGCGTTCAGCACAGTACAGGAGACATTATAGAATGGCTAGAATGGTTTCTGCATTGCTTAAAAAATTCACTACTGGCAACTGAGAAAACGTTGAACAAAGTAGTGTACAAGGCTAATTTCTGGCAAACACACGAAACCACACCTATAAATGACCGACAACGTTTAATTCTCAACAAATTACTGGATGGATTTGACGGGAAACTGAAATCATCAAAGTGGGCTAAAATCGCCAAATGTTCGCCCGACACAGCTTTGAGAGATATAAAAGACCTGATGGAAAAACGCATCTTGCAGCAAGAACAACAAGGAGGACGTAGCACAAATTACATTTTGACACAATAGTATGGCTGGCTTGAAAACCGTCTTCTGTCTGATGTACTAAAAGAAATCAAACCTAGATTTAAACCTATTTCGTTCCTTTGCATCCAATACGCGCATTGCTTTACCCCAAAGCTACGCGTCCGTTAATTTGCTTACTTTTCTGTCATCTAGAAGACAACCCCTATGGCTTCCATTTTTTCGCATGCAATTGCGGCAGCCGCTCTTGGCACCGTTAGATATCCCAAGAAGGAAGTGTACAAATACTTCGCACTGGGGATTTTCTGTGCTTCGTTTCCTGATATTGACATCATCATGTTCAAACTGGATGTGCCATACGAACATCCTTTTGGCCACAGAGGGTTCTTCCACTCTATCTTCTTCTGCTACCTGCAAGGATTGTTCATTGTAAGAATCTTCTATCATGAGCACAAATTCATGAGCTTTCAGGCTTTAATTACTGGATTCTACTTCTTCTGCTGTGGTGTATCGCATGGCATTTTAGATGCTATGACCAATGGTGGAAAAGGTGTAGCCTTTTTTGCTCCGTTTGACAACACACGATATTTCCTTCCTTGGCGACCAATTGAGGTTTCGCCTGTAGATGTAGAATCATTTTTTGGAGAATGGGGAATGCGCGTTCTCCACAGCGAACTTTATTACGTAATGATTCCTTCATTCCTTCTCATGTTAGGAATGTTTGCAATTCGCAAATTCTCGAAAGTCGACTGATTAACATAGCTTATCGGTCATCCTGAGTGATTTTTGAGGAACGAGAAAATTGTATCGAAGGATTAATCGCTAGGAAGTCACTTCTTAAACTTCTTCTTAGAAAGTTCAGTAAGCTTTTCAAACTCACCGTTTATCAACGCAACCTTCTTAGCACGAGACCAGCCTTTCAGCTTCTTTTCAAATGAAATAGCATCAGTCGGATTTGGAAAAATATCATGGTACGCCAATTCAACTGGGCGTTTATTAAACGTGTAGCAACCGGGGTTAACACCAGCATTGTGTTGGTCAATATTATTGGTTATTCCAACGTAAAACGACCCATCTGAGCATTTGAGAATGTATGTCAAGCAAAACCTTACCACATCGAAATTTAACCATTCGTGACAAGAAAGCCACCCTACTATTCTTCGATACGCCCTCTTTCATCGGGCTACTCTGAATGACCCAATCGAAGAATGAAAAAGAAGGGATAAGCTATTCTGAAAGAAATTTGTAATGAGAATCAGCTTTTTAACCGTTGCTCACACGTTCTCGATACGATTTTGCTGCACAAAATCACTCGAACTGACTTGGGCCCGTTACATCGAACTCAGGTTCTTATTCCAACAACAGAATCTTATTTCGCCCTAATTTCACCAGCCCATTCCGTTCCATTTGTTTCAAAATTCGGGAGATGACTTCTCGTGATGAGTTCAAATCAACAGCAATTTCTTGATGAGACATGTGAATCTCTGAAGCATTCAATGAATTAGACTTGTCGTTGAGATACTTCAATAATCGCTCGTCCATTCTATGAAAAGCAATGCTATCCACCGCATCTAGTAATTCTTCAAACCGCATTCTGTATGTGTTCATTACAAAGCTGCGCCAGTCACGAAATTTCATCCATTCGTCCATGAATTCAACGGGAATTGTCAACATGGTCACTTTCTCCTGAGCAACAGCTCTAATCTCACTTCGCTTAAAAGCCATACAGCAGGTTAAAGACATGGCGCAGGTTTCTCCAGGTTGGAGATAGTACAGCAACAACTCGTGGCTTTCTTCATCTTCTCGCATCACCTTTACCGAACCTGAAATAATCATAGGAATGGTATTAATTTTCGAACCAATGTCCATCAACAGGTCATCTTCTTCTACCTCAACATATGTGGCATGTTCTTTTATGGCCTCCACCAAATCTGTATCTAGAAAGGTTGGAAAGTGTTTATCAAGAAGTTGTTCTATGGGTACGCTCATTTGCCAAAATTAGTATACTGACACAGTTTATTGAACAGACTCAGCGGTGAAATAAACAATTGATGCTGGCGGTGAAACAATTACATCTGTATACTAAACATTGGCATTTGGCTGTTAAACAATTACATCTGACACTAAAGCATTAGCATGTGGCGGTAAAACAATTGCATCTGACACTGAAGCATTTACAGGTAACGGTGACACAATTGCATTTGGAACTGAAACATTGGAATCTGACACTGAAGCATTTACAGGTAACGGTGACACAATTGCATTTGGAACTGAAACATTGGAATCTGACACTAAAGCATTGACAGGTGGCGGTGAAACAATTGCATCTGGCAGTAAAGATTTGGGTCTGGCAGTAAAGATTGAAAAAGCCGCGTTTCTATGAAAGAACGCTACGCTTTTAACCATAAAAGGCAAGTTTTAAGCGAGTATGTTCAACAAACCGTTGGGGTCTCATTTTCCATACGCTTCTAATGTCTTCAGTTCCTCATTTACTTTCACTCTCCAAGTATCAAGTGCCGTGGAGTCTAGCCCCATCTTTGTATCCCTTTTGTATTTATTGAGGTCGGTAGACCGTTCGATTCCTGAAGTGCTGTACTTCTTTTGAAACTCAGCATCAGGATTCTCAACAGATCTGCTTGCCGCATAGTTTTTTCTCATTTTCCTTGCATGAACCTCATATATATTAAACATGACCTGGAAATAGCTGAGACCAATATCCGTTCGTTCATCCTCCGGCATCCAAGAATTTAACCTATCGAATATGGTGACAGCATGGAATTCTATTTGATAATGCGCGCTTGGCCTCTGAAAACCAGCAATATTTGCACAAAGAACTTGGCCATGCAAAACCCTCCCCTCCTTTGGTTCTCCCTTAAAGTCACTCCATTTTAGAGGTATGTTGGTATTCCAATGAAGCGTATCCTTAGAAATCTTTACTTGGGCTTCTACCGATAAAACGAGCATGAGAAAAAGTCCAGTCAAAATATACTTCATGGTTGTTTTAGGGTTTTGTAATTGAGGTTATCGGTTTGCGAATTTTCGAATGGTGGGTTTTATTTAGAACCACCACAATTAGTTGAACAAAGATGTACTTATTCATCCATTAAGCTCACTGAGGCATTTTGGAAGCTTGGTTTTTTATTCAGGAAGGCTGTTTACAACGAAGAAGCACAAAGCGTTGCTGGCTAATCTTCTTTGAGAGACTGTGGTTGCAAAACCATGGCTGGGTCGTGGTCTTATCTTGTAAAGCCTCGGTTCTTTTTTTACTTACTTTCGTGTGTACCATGTCACTTCTACAGGTGGTTTTTAAAAAAGAACGACATCGGAATAGCGATGTACTGGCTATTTATGCGCCAAATGAAAAAATAATCAACAGCATTGTTCGGAAATTGAGTGCTACGTACAGCGTTACAAAAAAAATGTGGTGGTTACCGTGGAGTAAGGAAGTAACAAACACGGCTTATCGGGCTTTTAAAGGAAAAGCGATGGTAGATTATTCGGCATTGAAGAAGCTAAAAGTTGAAAGGGATAAGGAGAAAGAAGAAAACCAACCGAGCCAAGACTTACGAGGTTTTGGAAACCCCGGAGTTGTTCCAACCGCATCCACTCAGACAAACGAGCTACGGAAACGCGGAAGAAAAAACCCGCTCAAAGATTACGCTTGGACAGAGGAACAGAAACAAGTTCAGCCCGTAGGATTCTTTTGATGAGCTATTACTACGTGTATGTTTTAAGAAGCCTCAAAGACGGTCAAATGTATACTGGTTATACCGCTGACCTTAAGAACCGATTGAAATTGCATCAAACTGCTCAGGTGGCTTCTACTAAGAATAGATTACCAGTGAAGCTCATCTATTTTGAAGGTTGCCTTAATCAACAGGACGCCACACGCAGAGAAAAATATTTGAAATCAGGCAATGGCAAGATTTATCTTCGAAATCGGTTACGGAACTCCAATGCGGAGAATCCAACGGGCTAAATGTGGGCCATGTCTGATTTGATGACGCTAAAGCGGTACGCACCAAGTAGCTACAAACATTACGGCCATTGGTTTAAAAAATTGCTTGCGGTTTACCCAGATGTGCATCCAAATGATATTACAAAAGAACAGATGCATAACCATTTGCTAAAGTTGGTTAAGGAAAAGAATTATGCCGCCACAACACAGATACAGATAGCTGCTGGTATGCAGTTTTATTATGTAAGTGTATTAGGGCGTTCGAGAAAAACGTATGAAATACCAACGCCCAAAAAGGGGCCTACCTCCCGCTCCTAACCCGCTACCGAAGTTGTTGAGTCAACATAAGCTACAATGAACTGCGGCCATGCCGCACTGCATTGTAGCTTAATTGTTGGGGGTAGTAGCATTAGTTTTTCACGATTCTTTCGAGATACGTTTTGTCGTCAGTTACGAGTTGTAAAATGTAAGTTCCGTGTTCAAAGTTGCTAATGTCAAGGTTCTTTGTCTGCGCGTTTGATGTTGAAATTTGTCGTCCGTCCAGTCCGTAAACTGATATTTCATTAAAAACCATGTCTGTCGAAATTGTCAAAATGTCGGCAGTCGGGTTGGGAAAGAGTTTGATTTTTGACTTAGAATATTCAACGTCTTCAATACTTGTCGCGCCCTGATTTTTAACAATGTGGAAGCCTTTGCTTTCGCCATTCTTTATGAGTTGAACAATATAAACACCAGCAGGAAGTGTGTCAGCGTTAAATGTCACGGCAAAAGTTCCTGATAAAACCAAGTCAGTAAAAAACGTTTTCACGTCATTTCCTGTGATGTCAAACACCGTCAAAGACACGGTGTCTTCTTCCAAATCGTAAATTCTCAATTCTGTCGATGTGTTGAACGGATTTGGAACTGCGTCTAACAGAGTTTGACTTCGCGCGGTCAATGTCGCAAGTCCACATAGAATTAAACACAGTAAAAACTTCAATTTCATTGCTGACTTTTCAGGTTGCGCGCTATTACCCCCAACGTTCTCCGCCTACGCAAAATAGGGCTTTAATACCAACGTCCTGTCGCCCGATGCCGAACTTTGCAAAACGTGATAAAACTGCGTGACCCACGTTCGCCCTAGTTTGTGTTGGTGGTGTTGGGGTGTCGTTGTGTTTTTATTCTTTAATCACTTTCGTTGCTCGTGTCAGTCCGCTTGTATGTCGTATTTGAACCAAGTAAACACCGTTAGTTTCGGGTAGTTGAATGTCAACGAAGGGCTTAGAATCAATCTCTTCCGAATGCACTAACTGTCCAATAGAACTGTACACATTTAAACGAACACTCTCGTTAATCGAATTCATGTCAAGTCGGAAATTTCCCATTGTTGGATTAGGGTAAATCAAAAGATTTAGAGATGGTTTGGCTTCTGTTATGCCTGTAACCGTATGAAAATAGATACGCAAACTATCGCCTTCTTGAGCAAGCGGATTGCCCCACCAATTCTTAGAGGCGTTGCTTTCTCTAAATCCATTTGGGTCATAAGTGGATGTTTGCTGCGTACTATTTTCCCATCCTGTTCCATTCCAAGATCTACTTAACCAATTCGTTCGGTTGTTAAAGATGTCGTACTCTGCTAGATAGCCTCCAGACACTTCCCAATCATTGTTGTTCCATTGTTCCAAAATGCCTCCAATTATATTGTGATTACTATCAAAGGAAGTTCTACTTCGCGTTAGATTTTGCCATGCAGTTCCATTCCATGTTTGAAATAGTTCTGCTTCTTCATTGTTGAGGGTGTAATCTGTAGTCCGTTTTTGCGTGTTAATCCAATTTGTTCCGTCAAAATCTTGGTATAGGTTAACGGTAAGGTTTCCGTTAGCATCATATGTGTAAACGTTGCGTTCCGTATTCGACCAGTTTGTTGCATCCCAAGTTTGGTCTGTTTCAGAGGCAAGGTTCTGATCAGGATGATACGTGAATAATGTTTGATTTTGATTTGTCCAACTAGCGTTGCTCCAGAGTTGTCTTTTCTCAGATAGCAAATTGTCTTCCACGTTATATGTTTTTGTTAACAGGCTAATATTGCTCCAAGAGGCTGTAGTCCAGTTTTGGAGCAAAACGCTTGTTAGGTTATTATTGCTATCGTAGGTTGAAACGTGCTTATTATAATTTTCCCAAGCAGTACCATTCCATGTTTGCTTGAGTTCCTCTGTTCGATTGTTATTGCCATCGTAAACATGGGTTTCCTTATTCGTAAAACGCCAGTATGCTACATCCCACTCTTCATAAATTGAGGTGATCAGGTTATTGTTTTGGTCATAGGTGCGCGTAATTCTGTTTTGATTCTGCCATCCGATTCCGTTGTGAATCTGACCCCTAAAACCTGTTTGATTGTTCTGTGAGTCATAAGTATGGTCAATTGTCCGCAAATAAGCCTGTTCTCTCCATGAGTTCGTTTCTACATTCCACCTCCAGGCATACGTACTGTCAGTAAGAGGCGTCAGGTTCTGCGCTAATGTCGGGAACGATAAAAGTGCTAAAAACACAAAGTAGATAAAGCTATATTTTTTCATTTCTGATGAATTTTCAAGTTGCGCCACAATGCACCCCAACGTTTTGCAGCTACAAGAAGTTGGCGATTTCGAAGCACTAAACTGTCTGCCACCACAAAACTTGATACGGAGCACAAAGCTTCATTTAACCACTGAACCGCCAATTTTTTGTAGGTGCTGTTATAGCCAGTGGTTCTCTTTTTTATAGTCATTATTCGTTTTGTTTATAATATTTGAAACTCTTTCAATAAATGCTTTCTCGTTTTCTATTTGTTCCTTCATCGAATGATTTTCTGAAACGTAAATGCCATCAATTATAAATTTGATTTCATTTTCATCATTTCCATAAATTGATTCCGAATGTGCTGTCGTAGTATTGATTACTTTGGAGAGTGGATAAATTAAACCACTTGCTATTAAAACATTTCTGTAATATCCTGAATAGGAATGTATCTGATGCAAATCTGCTCTATCCACATCCTTATTTTGCATTTCCATCTTTTTGAATTTTGCATCAAAGACGACCACTTTTCCACTTGCTCTGTGCTTCATTACCAAGTCAGGAAACATAGGGCGTTTATAGAATTGCTGCTGGTAGATAGATAATTCTTCCTGTCCATTAACTGACCAATCAGAAAAGTTTCTGCTCAATAATTTTTCAAGATACAATTCATACAACTCAGCAATGTCAAACAAATATCCTGTTGTGGCTAATTGTTGTCTTTCATCCTCGGGCATAAGGTCTTTGTCCAGTAAAATGATTTCGGCATACTCCAACACCTTTTTGAATCCGCTGTACATTGGATTGTTGATAGATTGATGTGCCTTTGCTTTCTGAATGGTTGTATAACTTGCAAATCGACCTGAATATTGCTGTTTTAATAACTGGTTTAATCCTAATAAACGGCTGTGTATTTCTTTGCCAAAAACGCTTTCCAATTTTCTCAATGCAAGGTAAAGCACATCCACAATTTCCTGCACATACATTCGCTCTCTAAATGTGCTTGTTAGTTTTCCCTGAAATGGAATGTCTCGTTTCAAAAAGTCGTTAAAATCAATACTACCCCTTACTTTGTGGCTTCTTTCCTGATGTTTTTGGTATTGCTGTGGCAAACCCAATACAGCTGCCTTTTCGAGTGATTGAATAAACAAATAAGCGATAATAAACAAAAACTGATTTTCCGTTTCGTCTTTTTTAGCTTTTACTTGTTCGTTATCAACATAAGTATCTGCTACAAAATTGAGCATACGTTTCAAAAATGCATCTCCATATTTTGTAGTGATATTGATTTTACATCCTTTATAAAACAAAACACCGGCATACAAACCGGTTTGCACAAAGTATTCTTTTTCCTGTTCAAGTTTTTCTTTTGAATACAATTTCAGTATTAATCGTTCTTCATCTGGTTCAAAAAAACGTTTGCGTTTGAAGTTGAATAATTTGATTTGTTTAAGTTGTTCCGCTCCAAGTTTTAATTCATAAACCGATGAAAAAAGTTGCTGCAACTGTTTTCTATCACCTGCTTTTTTTACAGCAAAAGCCTCACCCAAAGCCGATTCACGGATGGGAGCTTCCTCGTAAAAATTATGATTGACAGGTACGCTTATTCTCATTTTATTTCATAGTTTCTTTAAATCGGCTCAATGCCTCATTCAGTTTATTATCTAAATCACTTTCTGCAAATACAGCTCTGAGGTATTCTTTCAAAGTAGGTCGTAAGTATAAATTGAAAAGCACTTCCAGATTATATTGTGTAATTTCTTTGCGTTTGGCAATGTCGCTCATCTTCATAAAAAAGGAATGTCCAAACTCATACGATTTTCCTAAGCACAATTCATTAGAAATATAATTATTGAGTTTTTCACAAGCTTTTATATATTGACCGATGTTGCTAAAATCTTCTTTTCTTTTAAATCGGGTTTCTTCTTCAATCACTTCATAGTCACAGTCTTTTCTTATCCATTTGAACCTTCTGCGAAGTGCTAAATCAAAAGCATCTATGCTCTTGTCCACATCGTTCATCATACCAATAAAAAAGATATTTTTAGGCACGCCAAATTTTACCTCTCCATTGTCAATGGTATATGCCAAGGATTTGTACTTATCATCTTCTCTGATTAAATCTTCTATTAAAGCGGAATATTGTGTTTTTATCAGGTTTTTATTGCTTATGCCATCGTGGCGATAATCTTTTTCTAATAGCGATAAGGTTTCACCAAATACGGATGAAAGATTGGCACGGTTAATTTCATCTACTACAAAATAGAACGCCTTGCCAGGATTGTTTTTGGCTTTGATGCAGAAGTTTTTGAAAGCTCCGTTCACTAATTCAAAACGAATGTTCCCGTCTTTTGAAACGCCTTTGGGTTTTATGCCTTCAATAAAGTCCTCATAAGTAAATGATGGATGAAACTGTAATAATTCGTATCGGGAGCTATCGCCCTGACTTACAAAATCGAGACTATTGACCACAGAATAGGTTTTACCTGTACCGGGAGGACCATACATAATTACATTCGGGTTATCTGTATCGGCAATGGTTTTTGCATTTACATACCGCCATAAGAAACGGGAAAGCAAAATGAGTTCGCCTTTGTCTTGCTCGTTTACTTCCAGTAGTTTCTTTGCCACCAAACAAACCTGATGATTCTTTGTAAAAATGCCCTCCGCATCACCATCAATAAAATCGCTGTACAATTCTTCGAGCCATTGTGTAGAGTATATGTATAGAAAATCTGCTAAGTTGTCTAAAACTGCCATTTTCATTAAAATCTGTTTGGCACTGTAAGTTGCTTCTTCCACCAAGCGAATTTTTGCCAATGGGTTAGTTTCTGACACAATGCTTTTTAGTAAACCTTTGATGTTGGTATTAAAAAAACTTTCTGCTTCTTCTCGGGGAGCATTTTGTTTGTTTTGTTTTAAGATGTAATAAGTAGAGTTGTCGATGTTTAATTTCACTTCAAAATTAAAAGCTGTCCCTGGTTTGGAAGAGCCTAAAACGGTTCGGGTAGTTCGTTCTAAGAAATTGCACAAATAACCACCGGGCATATTAGCCGATGCACTGCCCAACGTATTGGTGTAATCATCTAAACTAATTGTGTCGTTTGAGATTTTATCTTTGTATTGTTTCCATTGGGTAAGCAAGTTTTCAATTTCTTTAATGTTGAAGTCTTTGTCTTCTACTTTAGTTTCTGCTTTATACTTTTCCCAAAGAGCTTTTATTTGCGTTTGTCTTTCAGCTGATAGCTTTATATTTTCCATAAGTTTACGATAATTGCTTAATTTGTGCCATTCCACTATAAAATCGTTGGTTGCATTGCTTCCGCTGCAGTATGTTAATGTGCCTGGGGCTTGGATATGATTTTTTCCATAATCGTTTAAAATTTGCTTAAGCAAATTTTTCTCATCTTCCTCATAAAATCCAAGGATTTCAATTTTTCGTCTTAAGGTAAACCAGTCAAAATCTTCATCAACATTAGGCTCTACAAAAGCATCGCCAATTACTTTTACTAATGATACTGGAGTGCTACCATCTCTAACCATTACGACATCACCATTTTTCATATCGTCTCTGAACCACTTTGGGTCATTAACAGGATTCCCATTCTTGTCATTCCACGAATCACCCATTCCAATTACTTGTTTAGTGGTAAGTATTGATTTTATAGTATCAATATCTAACCTCTCGTCAGGATGCAGTTGTATATGCCAATAATTAATCTTCATTGCTTATTCTCATTTTGTCGGTGTGTCTCTTTTTACTGGTGCTGTCTTTTTACCATTGGCTATAACGTTTCACTGCTATAAAATTAGGGCTTTAACACGACTGAACTTTCAGCCGAAACCGAAATTTGTAAAAAGCACAAACCTTGCGTACAGCACGTCACGCCCTAATTATATGGCAGATGTTGGGGTTAGTATTTTTCCTGTCAACTGTGCTGTGTCAAAAGAATTCAATTGCGGAAATCCGCTCTTCGCTCATTGTGTTTCCTGACTGAACTACTGTTTCTAATGTTATCTCGTAGTTGGATGAGTAGATATAATCTACTCGTACCTCTTCTCGGAATTCAAAATGTCATTCTATTCATTCGATACAATTAAATAACAGAATATGTAGTATGTATTTATACATCATAATCATTTCATTTTATTCATCATACCGTCCAACATTTGTTCTTGTGTTTCTTTATAGTCCAGCAGTCTCCCTGTCGAAACACCCCAAATAATGAATGTCATTATTAAAAATGTCAAGCCTATGAGAATTACTTGAATTAGAGGTCGATTTGTTTTCATTTAGTAATCAGTAAATAAAATGCTGTCCCCAAGACAAGTCTGATTATAAACACAACACCTGAAACTGATAAACCCATTAACAATAGGTTTTTCATTTCTTTTCCTTTAGCAATTTGTCTTTTGATATACCACCCAGAAATCCAGAAATTGAACACAACGGGTAGACCCGCCATTTTACTATTTCCGGTCAAAATTTCAAAGAAAAGGTGAATTACGCAGAAAATAATCACTCCCCATCTTGCGGATTTCCACATTGTCTTGTGATCTGGATTTTTAATTTCTTTTAGTTCCATTGTGTTGGTATTTATTTATAATTACCCCCAACATTTACACCTATTTTGATGGGTGGAGTTGGGGTTGTTTTTTTTTCCCTGTCAATCTTGCTGTGTCAAAAAAAATCATTTGCGGAAATCCGCTCTTCGCTCATTGTGTTTCCTGTCTGAACTACTGTTTCTAATGTTAGTTCGTAGTTGGATGAGTAGATGTAATCCCCTCGTACTTCTTCTCGGAATTCAAAAATGTCATTCCATTCATTCGAGACTATATGTTGCTCGTCATTGTCAAAACCGCCTGTAACTACATTTTTAGTCATACGGGTCGGATTCCAATCTTTTCCATAGTAATACTTCACGTAGCACCTTGAATTAGGTATTTGGGTCATGTCAAATGAAGAATAAGCCCGAACATATTCGTTTCTAATTACTCGCTCGCTACCCACCGAAACCAAGAAAATAACAACATCGCGATTGCCGCGATTATTTACTCTGAGCGAATGTTGAGTGTCGTTATAAATACCTCTTCCATATACGTTGTCAAAAGGAGAGTTCCCGTCCATGAGGCGGTTGCCCTCATATTCAGAACTTTTTGCGAGCGGTCCGCTAACCGCAATTTCTTCGACTTCGGAAATAAAGTCTTTGTCAGTTTCAAGGCTTCTGTCTTGAGGATTTCTTTTTAGGTACGACCTGTACGCGAAAAAGCCTAACGCAATTAATGCGACTAAAATAAACCGTGGACTACGTAAGTGTTTCATGTGCTAAATATTAACCCCAACGTTCTTCGACTACGAAAAATAGGGTTTTAATTCTGCCGATTTTTCACTCGAAGCAAACCTTGCAGAAAGTGATGAAACTGCGTAACGCACTTTCACCCTATTTTTTGTAGTTGATGTTGGGGTGTCGTTGTGTTTTTTATTCTTTCAAAACTTTCGCGGATTGAACTTGTCCGTCCGCGTCAAACAGGCGAATGAAATAAATACCATCTGTGTCAGGCAATTGAAGGTCGAAAGACTTAACTGATTTTCGAATGTCGCTTCTTACTAATTCACCTAAATTGTTGAAAATTTCAGTTCTCAACAAACCAGTAACAGAAAGCAAGTCAATGTGAACCCGTCCATTTGTAGGGTTTGGATAAACACTAAGGCCAGCCTCTGAAAAATGATTATTCACTCCTGTAACATTAACATTCATGCACTGTGAAGTATCGGCACAAGAATTCTGAGTTACAATAACCGAATAGTTACCATTTTGCGTTGCGATAAAAAATTGATTTGTTTCATTTTCTATTGGCAAATTACTGTTATCACAATTGAGCCATTGGTAAGTAGCGCTGATTGCATCGGCTGTAAGGAAATTGCCGTTTGCTGTTACCGATACGACTGGTAAGGGGTTGACCGTGATGACCGTTGATGTCGAGCTGCTGCAACTATTACCATCTGCGTAAGTGTATGTGACGGTATGATCTCCCTGACCTGCAATACTAGGATTGAAACTGCTACCGCTCACTCCGTCACCACTGAATGTACCGTCCTCTGGACTGCCCAGCAAAGCTATGGCCTCATCATTTAGGCAGATTGTATTTTGACCAATGGTCAAGGATACATTTGGTAAGGGGTTGACGGTAATAATAATTAATGCCGAGTTGCTGCAACTGTTACTGTCCGTATAAGTGTATATCACACTATGGTCTCCTTGACCTGCAATGCTAGGATTGAAACTGTTCCCATTCACCCCGTCACCGCTGAATGTACCGTCTATTGGACTGCTCAGCAGAGTGATGACCCCATCATCGATGCAGGCTGTATTCTGACCAAGGGAGGTCAGGGTCACAGTTGGCAAAGGGTTGACAGTGATGATTGTTGATGCCGAGCTGCTGCAACTGTTACCGTCCGTATAAGTGTATATGACAGTATGGCCGCCTTGACCTGCAATGTCAGGATCGAAACTGTTACCGTTCACTCCGACACCACTGAATGTACCGTCTATGGGGCTACCTAGCAGAGTGATGGCTCCATCGTTCATGCAGGCCGTATCCTGACCAAGAATCAGGGACACAGTCGGCAAGGGGTTGACCGTAATGGTTACTGTTTGCGCCAACCCTGCACCGAAGCAATCATAAGGTGTTACCGTATACGATACCACTTGGCTCACACCTGTGTTATTGATGATCGCATCATTTATAGTATCAGTGGTTTGTGCTGAAGTGCTTTCCCCTGTTGTGTTTGCATTATCATCTGCAACCCAGGTATAGGTAACGGAGTCCATGTTGCTGGTCAATGAGATATTCAAATTTTCACCTATACATATCGAGGCTGAATTAGTACTTGTTACCGTTGCTCCACTTATCACCTGCACAGGGCTTACTCTATTTATAGTTGTACCATCGCCCAGTTGTCCTCTAAGATTATATCCGCAGGCCCAAAAGCTGTCATCATCTTTCAAAAAGAGTGAATGACCTCCTCCTGCTGCTATTGCGGTGCTGCCTGATAGCCCGCTCACCAAGACAGGTGTGTACCTATCTATAGTTGTTCCATCACCCAATTGTCCAACACTATTAAATCCGCAGGCTCGAACGCTGCCATCATTTTGCAGAAAGAGGGAATGCTTAAATCCTGCTGCTATAGCGGTGCTGCCTGATAGCCCGCTCACCTGAACAGCTGTGTTCCTTTCTATAATTGTCCCATCACCCAATTGTCCATTAGAATTAAATCCGCAAGCCCAAACGCTGCTATCATTTTTCAAAAAGAGAGAATGATAACCTCCTGCTGCTATTGCCATGATGTCTGATAGCCCGCTCACCTGAATCGGTGTGCTACTAATATTACCTACTCCATTTGTTCCATCGCCCAATTGTCCATTATAATTTTCTCCGCATGCCCAAACGGTGCCATCATTTTCCAGAAAGAGAGAATGGTCTCCACCTGCTGCTATTGCGGTGATCCCTGATAATGCGCTCACCTGTACAGGTGTACTACTATCAGTCGTTGTTCCATCGCCAAATTGTCCTTCAGAATTAGTTCCGCAAGCCCACACGGTGCCATCATTTTTCAGAAAGAGAGAATGATATGCTCCTGCCGCTATTGCGGTGATACCCGATAGCCCACTCACCTGAACCGCTGTGTACCTATGTATCGTTGTTCCATCTCCCAATTGTCCAGAAGCATTATATCCGCAAGCCCAAACGGTGCCATCATTTTTCAGAAAGAGAGAATGCCAAGTTCCTGCCGTCATTGCGGTGATGTCGGTTAGGGCACTCACCTGAACCAGTGTATCCCTATCTGTAGTTGTTCCATCGCCCAGTTGTCCATAATTATTAGATCCGCAGGTCTTTGGAGAACCAGGAGTGCTGCATAAAAAATAGGAAGTTGAATTGCCGGAAGCTATGACCTGTGCGTTTGCGCCCGTGCTAATTCCGAGCAGGGCGATGGTGAAAAGTAGTAATGCTTTCATTGGATTTTGTTTTTGGTGTTATTGTTCCGCTGCTGGCTATTTCAATATGAGAAACAGCGGTTGGCGAAACTGCATTAAAATGCAGTTTCTGTTTTGTTGCACATGGTTTACAAATTAATGTTGTAGCGATCATTTAATGAATTAAATGACCAACTCTTTTGCCATCTTTCTCTAATCTTAGGGTCTGGGCTATTTCTATTTCGTGCGGGGTGGACAACTTCATTAATTTTGGAATTCTTAAAGTCATTCCAGCGATTTTTATTGGCTTCACCACAAAGAACAATATTATCTGCTTTTTTCAAGAACTTCTCGTTAATCTTGAATCCTTCTCTTAATTCTTCTCGGTGACGATGTTTTCTAATTGAGACACCAACACCAATAAAACAATAAGATAGGTTTAGAAACACAATTCCTTTAGTGGTTAGGTATAGAAAGCAATCTGTTGGAGTTTTAAATTCGGTTTCCAGATTTCTTCTAGTTATACCCAAAGAATTAAGAACTATAAATCCCGAAGATGTAGGGTTCAACTGTTCTTTCCAAGTGTTTTTGCAAAACGGAATACCATTTGCACCTTTAGGAAACGGGTCTTTACCCATGATTACCAATTTGATTTTGGCTTGGGCTTCAATTTCAGTTAAATATGCTTCGTCCATCTTGAGTAACCTTCTTTGTTTATACCGCATTCAATTTTTCGGCTGCTGTCCAGCAATTTAAAAGTCCTGTTAGAATGCGGTAAAGTGAGTTCATACTACTACGTTTTCAGACTGCGCCACAATGCACCCCAACGGTTAGTATATGAAAAGTAGGCGATTACGAAGAACCAAACTTTCGGTTAAGCACAAAGTTTGATACGAGCCAAAACCCTTGATTTTAGTAATATCTCGCCTATTTTTTATATACATTGTTATGCACTGGCTTTCTATTCCGTTTCATTAGAATTTCCTTCAGCCCATTTTCTTTTCTTTTCTTCTTCTTCCTTTTTCTTATTTGCTCTACTTAATAGAAACGCTCCTAAAACAACAAACGCCAAACCACCAAAAGAAGTAGAATTTCCGTTTGCAGCTCCGATAATTGCACCAAGAGTTGATAGAATACCTAAAACGAGTAAAATAATTCCTGCTATTTTCATAATTGTTAGTTTTCGTCTTTCTTTATGTCAATGAATTCAACATCTTTCTTTTTGGAAAATAGGGTTATAATTAGACCTATAATTGGCGATAAGAACAAACTGAGGGCAAAACTCCACCCAAACCCAATTTTTCTATTTTTACCTAATTGACCTACTAATGCAGCAAGACCAACTGCTACTAATAATATTACTACTTGTTCCATAATTCTAATTTTTAAAAGTTAATATTTAATTTTTGTTGTGCTTCTATTTTAAGTTCTTGAAGGCGTTTTACGTTTGTTTTGCTTTTTGTTATTTCTTGGAATAGTTTTTCAGCTATTTCATTAAGTTTTGGGTCAGTTGGAAAACGGTCAGGGTGGCATTTGACTTTCAGAATATCGTATAATTCATTTGAATGAAAAGAACTATTAATAATATTGTTAAAGTCAACTTCTTGCGCTAGTGATTCATCCTTAAACTGTTGTTTGGCATTAGGTTTTCTTTTGAATCTATTTGCTAATATCAACCCAATTATTATTGCAAACTCTCCAATTGCAACCCACATCCACAGGTTACTTGAATCATTATTTTCGGTCGTTTTAGCGACTACTTTTTCGGCAACCTTAAGACTGTCTTGAATTAAAGTATCATTCATATTATTCTTGATTAAATTTAGGTAATGGTATATAGTCTTTCAGTTGCCACCTGCAACCATAAGTGCCTTCATCTCCATGGATTTCCAAGGTGTCCCAACCCAAAACAACGAGTTTACGGACAAGAATTTCGTCATTAAGGATAACTTTCCCAATATGCATAAGTTCGTCTTTTGATAGTTGTCTTCCTGTAAATGCTTGAATACGATACCCTGTGTTCAGCCAATTTGAAAATTGGTGTTTGTATGCGCTTTCTCCTTTAGAAATTTTAGCTTTAAGTAATGTTGGGGCTATGCCACCAACAAATGAATTTCGTGCAGATTCGTTAAAGCTGCGAACAAGTTTGCTACGTTCACTTCTGTCTCTAAACCAATCTAATATGTTGTTCCATGAATTACTGAGCATCTTCTGTCTTTTTTAATTCTGCCAATGAGTAAAGAATTTTATCCATTTTGGTTTTGTAACTGTATTGTTTGCTCTTAAGAGTCCATGCCAAAACTTGATAATAACTGGTTTTGCCTTCGTAAATTCCGATTGAGTAAAATGCATCAATTCCTTCTACCGTTCCACTTAATGTGGTTAGTTTAGCTGGCATTTTGTTAATAGTTGTGTCAATTATTTCAGATTTATATGGGTTGCTTAAACTTTCCTTAAAACCGTCCAAAATCAACTTTGAATAACCTTCAATGTTATTTTTATATAAGTCTTGAAGGTCATTTTCAATAATGGCTTTTTGCATTTCTTCTTTCGATTCGTCAATGGCTATTACATAAAATTCCTTCCAAGCATGTTGATATTGAAGTGAGGCATCATCGTTAAGATTGCTGACTTTTGTCAAGAATGAAGGAATAGAAAGTGAATATTTGTTTCCTACAGACACCAATTGTTCTTCTTCTCCCGAGCCACAGGATTGAAAAAGTAAGATTGTCAAAATGAAAATAGCTGTTTTTCTCATGTCGTTGTTCTTTTTAGCTTGTGCATAACGGTTCTCCGCCTACGCAAAATAGGGCTTTAATACCTTCGATTTTTCACCCGAAGGTGAAAAATGCAAACGGAAGCGAAACGTGCTGACACACGTTCGCCCTAGTTTGTGTTGGTGGTGTTGGAGAACGTAATTTCAGTCCGCCTTAGTAAATAAGCGGTTTACTTCATTAGTTTTCTTTTTTGCTCGTCAAACTCGTCTTGTGAAATTACCCCACTGTCCAAGAGGTCTTTCATTTTTTTAAGTTCGTCTGCAACACTGATGCCACCAGAACCAGCGGCCTGTCCAACTGCTTTAGATATAGCATCAGCCATCGCTTCAGCAGTACCTCGTTGAGTGTTTGCAGAAATACTCTTTGAGCAAATGTCCTTGATTAGGTTAGCATTACTTTTCCAAAATCCGCGAATGATTATGGAGTCGTTTCCAGTGCTTTTTATTTTGATGCTTGCACCGAATAGATGCTTGTCAACCGATATGCCAGTAACGTTTTGAAAATGTAAGTTCTCGGTGTCAACTGAAATTAGATACCAGTTTCTCCTACTGTATTCAATGTGATTTTCGTCAATGCTCAGTCGGTTTGGAGTGAACGGGTTATAATCTCCGCTGATTAGTCTAAGAAAGTAATTCGATTTAAACTTTTTTGATTCTGCCATGATTTCAGCTATTGGTTAATGTTTCAGGTTGCGTATTATGTTCTCCAACGTTCTCCGCCTACGCAAAATAGGGCTTTAATACCAACGTCCTGTCGCCCGATGCCGAACTTTGCAGAACGTGATAAGACCGCCTGACGTACGTTCGCCCTAGTTTGGGTTGGTGGTGTTAGAGCAAGTATGTTCATTCAACAGCCGCAATATATTTCAATTGTTGTCGAAGTGTCACCAAGCTTAATTTCGTACCAGCACCCAGCGCCATCGTCTTCAGGGGCGTACAACATGGCTTCTTTTTTCCAAATATTAGTGGACGAGGAAGGCTGATTAATCTTGTGTATTTGTTCAATCCATGTCCAGATTAAGTCCATGTCAGTTGTAGGAAACCTAACAGAATTTGAAAGACCTTTTCCCTCACCGCATTGGTTGATTGTGTAGAAAATGTCGTTTTCAAATTTCAGACTGAACGCACAAATTTCAGGACCATTTCCCCATTCTTCAAATTTTTTGTCAATACGACCTGTAGTTGAATTGAAGTTGTTCTCTAAATAGAATTGAATTAGATCATCAGAATAGTTCGCATCTTCCATCTGCTTTCCGATTTTTTCAACGTCAGGTTCGGGCAACTTAAAAGCCTGTCCAAATGACTGGA
>Ga0222662_1000352_pt1 | contig 40527 bp, 34 predicted proteins | sample AntAcemetagen600_FD_179821 | JGI IMG/M metagenome (GOLD analysis project Ga0222662, IMG submission 179821) | Saline water microbial communities from Ace Lake, Antarctica - #600 | ecosystem: Environmental > Aquatic > Non-marine Saline and Alkaline > Saline | place: Antarctica: Ace Lake... | reverse complement strand
GCCCTTGACGCCGCCAAAGGCGGAGCCTCGCCAGACGCGCCCGGTGACCAACTGGAACGGACGGGTCGAGATCTCCTGACCGGCGCCGGCGACCCCGATGACCACCGACTCGCCCCAGCCCTTGTGGCAACACTCCAGCGCAGACCGCATCACGTTGACGTTGCCAATGCACTCGAACGAGTAGTCAACGCCCCCGTCGGTCAGCTCCACGATGACGTCCTGAATGGGCCTGTCGTAGTCCTTGGGGTTGATGAAGTCCGTGGCGCCCAGCTTGCGAGCCAGCTCGAACTTGCTCTCGTTGATGTCGATGGCGATGATCCGGCTGGCCTTGGCCATGGTCGCACCGATCACGGCCGACAAGCCGATGCCGCCGATGCCGAAGATCGCGACCGTGGCGCCCTCTTCCACCTTCGCCGTGTTCATCACGGCGCCGATCCCCGTCGTGACGCCACATCCCAGGAGGCAGACCTCCTTTAGCGGCGCCGTCGGGTTGACCTTCGCCAGCGAGATCTCCGGCAGCACGGTGTACTCGGAGAAGGTGGAGCAGCCCATGTAGTGGAGGATGGGCTTGCCATCCTTCGAGAACCGGCTGGTGCCGTCGGGCATCAAGCCCTTGCCCTGCGTCGCGCGGATCTTCTGGCAGAGATTGGTCTTCCCAGAGAGGCAGAACTTACATTCGCGGCACTCAGGGGTGTAGAGCGGAATCACGTGGTCGCCCACCTGCACACTGGTGACTCCCGCGCCGACCGACTCAACGATGCCGCCACCTTCGTGGCCGAGCACGACGGGGAAGAGGCCTTCGGGATCCTCGCCGGAGAGGGTGAAGGCGTCGGTATGGCAGACGCCGGTGGCGACCACGCGAATGCGCACCTCGCCCGCCTGGGGCGGCATCACTTCGATCTCTTCGATGGAGAGAGGCTGGTTCACGGCCCAGGCAACGGCGGCCTTGCACTTGATCACGTCGGTCATTTTCAACTCGCCTTGATTCGTGGTGGACGGGGAGATTAGCTGTCGTGGGCTGCGCGGGGTGACCTGCCCGGTGCCGCCGCCCGCTCAGCGGGTAGTGTCGGCTCGCTCCCCCGGCGCGCGGCGCCCCCACCGGAAGGCCCCGTGTCCGAGCCTCGATTCACGATCTACACGCAGTTCAATGAGGCCTCGCGACTCGAGTTCGCCGGGATGAAGCACCGCATCCACTCGCTGCCGGCCGATCTGTTCCCCACCGACTCCCTGCCCGACCGTCTCGCCCGGAGCCTCGCCGAGCAGCGGGTCGTGCACGTCAAGGAGCTGCTGGAGTCGTTCGAGTTCTTCGCCCGCGTGCGCCGGCGCGTCCGGCGGCCCACCATCGTCGAGCTGTGCGCCGGCCACGGCCTCGTGGGGCTCATCTTCGCCTTGTGCGAGCCCAGCGTGACCCGCGTCGTACTCATCGACTCCACGCAACCACCGACCTTCGGCCGCATCCTCGAGGCGTTCACGACCATCGCCCCGTGGGTGGCGGACAAGGTCGCGTACCGCGAGTCCTCCCTGGACGAGTCGACCGCGCTGCCTGACGGAGCGGGCGTCGTGCTCGCACATGCCTGTGGCGAGCTCACGGACCTGGGGCTCGACTGTGCGATCGCCGCGGGCGCACCCGTGGCGGCCATGCCCTGCTGCTACGGGAGCGCGCGCGGTCCCCGGGTCCCGGCGCTGGCCAAGGCGTTCGGCCGGTCTGCGAACATCGACATCACGCGGAGCTACCGGCTCGCCGACGCGGGCTACCAGGTGGACTGGACCCACATCCCGAACGCCATCACCCCGATGAACCGCATCCTCGTCGGCTGGGACCGGCGGCCAGGGTGAGAGCTCCGGGGCACGCATCTACGGGCGGACAGCCAACCTCTCGCTGGCCGAGGCGACCAGCTTCTGCGCGAGGGGATGGGGCGCCCGAGCGCGCGGGAGCACGGCGAGCACTCCCTCTCGCAGCCCGTCGAGCTCGGTCACCTCGAGCAGCCCGAAGTGGTCGGAGAGGGCATCGGCGATGAGCCGCGGACCCGCGAAGCACCCCACTCCCGACGCCGCGACGATCTTGGCGAGCGCCGAGTCGTCCACCTCCGCCACGATGTCGATGGGGATGGACCGCTCGGCGAACCAGCTCTCGATCTGCGTGCGCATCACCGACTCTTCGCCGGGCAGCACCAACGGGCAGGCCCCTCCGATCGCGGGGTTCGCGAGCGACTCCCGCAGGTGGCCGGCCAGTGGCTCCTTCGCGAACAGGACCAGGGGCGAGTCCACGACCCGCTGACTCGTCAAGCCCATGCCCGCGGGCGCCTTCCGGTCGGTGAGCACGAGCTCGAACTCGTGCTGGGCCAACCCGCCGAAGAGCTCGGCGAGCCGGGCTTCGCGTACGACCAGTCGCACCCGAGGCCGCAGCGACAGCACGGGCTCCAGGAGCCAGCTCACCAGCCACTTCGGCAGGCTGTCCGCGACGCCGACGCGCAGCATGCCCGGGCTGGTTCCGTGGGACTCCAGGGAGCGCTGCAGCTCCCTTCCCAGGCGGAAGATGTCCTCGGCGTATCCCTGAGCCAGCTGCCCCTCCCTCGTGAGGACGAGTCCCCTCCCCTCGCGGTCGAAGAGCTTGACGCCGAGAGCGCTCTCCAGGACGCGGATCTGGGTCGAGATGGTGGGTTGGCTGACGCGCAGCTCCTTCGCGGCCGCCGTGATGCTCCCGGCGCGGGCGACCTCGAAGAAGTAGTGCAGATGGTTGTAGTTGAGTGGGTCGAACATGAACCACTCTTAGCCCAAAGCTAATCGTTCATTCGAATTTTCATAGTTTTTATCTCAGTGTGGTCGGCTATTCCTATTGCACGGGAAATGAAGCGGTCACCTCTTGAGCGCTCCGAGCCCGCACAAAGAAGGAGAACTGACGATGACGAACCCACGTACCTTGCTTGTATCCCTTGCCCTGTCCGCCGGCTTGCTCTTGCCCACCGCCGCGCTCGCCCAGAGCGGACCTTCCTTCACGCCCGGCAACCCCGACCCCGGGGCCGTCAACCCGAGGATCCCGACGCCGGACCGCGAGCTGCCGGACCGCGACCGTGACGGCTCCCCGGACACGCCCGTGCAGTCCTCGGACGACGCGAAGCCCAGGGTCGCGCCCTTGCCAATCCAGAAGAGGCGGAAGAACACCCGCACGCCGAAGGCGCCGCCGAAGCCGGTGAGCCTGGGGGAGCTGGACGGGCTCTCCACGCTGATGCCGGCGGCGCCCGAGTGGGCCCCCGATGTCGCGTGGGGGGCCGGGGCTGTGTGGACGCTTCAGCCCTGCTCCCTGCAGGAGCCCAATGGCCGCTGGATCCGCTGGTAGCTCCAACTGGCCTGAGCGGCAATGCGAGAGTCCCCCGTGATACACAAGCTCGGACCCACCTTCAGCCGTTGCACGAGGCGAACAACGCGGCTCGGACCGAGCCGCCGGAGAAGGACCGATGCTCAAGCGACTCAAGTACCTAAGCCGGGCTGCCACCGAGATGACCGATGACGAAGTCATCGAGATCGGGAAGGTGTCGGCCGAGAACAACCAAAAGCGTGACATCACGGGGGTGCTCGTCGAGGCCTCCGGGGTCTTCTTCCAGGTCATCGAGGGGCCATCTGAGGCGGTGGACGCGGTCTTTCGCACGATCGAGCGCGACCCCAGACACCGTGACGTGCTGGTCCTCAACACGATGAACGACTGCAAGTCACGGCTCTTCCCCGACTGGTACATGAGGACCGTCCGGGTCGGCAACGACGACGTCCGCGCCAACGCCATCAAGCTGTTGTTGGAGACCGCCATCGAAGCCCAGAACCGGGTAGACCTGCTGTCCGGCGGCATCGAGCGAATCGTCTGGGGCGAGGTGTCGGGGCGGTGAACCGGCGAGGGAGCGCCGCATCTCTCCCTGGACTCTGCGTTCGACTCAAAGCATCGGCGGGAGTGGCCTGCTCTTCGTCACATACGCCACGTTCACCACAAACAGCACCGTCGCCTCTTGCGAGCGTCCGATGGCGGGCAACGGGATGCTGTGGCGCATGCCCAGGGTGACCCGCCCTTCGTTCCGGGTGGTCAGGGCGACGCCTGCCCCGAGGAAGGGCTCCAGCGAGCCGGTTCCGGCGGTCTCTCCATGCACGAGGCCCGCGGTGAGGCCGCGCACTCCTCCCGACACGCTCATGCTGACGTCGCGCTGGGCGAACCACGCGCCGGCCAGTGCAACTTCCCACGACGCGCCGGGCACGAGTTTGGCGCCCACGCGAGGGATCGCGAGACCCACGCTGGCGGTCCCAAAGAGTGAACCACCGAGGAACGTACGGCCCAGGCGCATGGACGGCGTCACCACGAAGTAGCCAGTCCCAGTGGCGCCGGCGCCGACAGGAGCGGTCTTCGCCTCCAGCGGAATCCCGGTGGGCAGCGTCAGGGACAACCCGAACTCGGGCATCGGTGCTGACGAGGGCGCCGAGGTGTCCTGGAACGGCTCGAGCGTGCTCCACACCGTGGTGTCGCCGGGGCCCCCGCCCACACCGTGCATGCCTCCCACCCGCTTCCACTGGAACAGCATCGGGAACGACACGCCAAACTGGATGTGGCGAGTCGGCCGCACCGCCATCGACCCAATCAGGCGTTGGGTGATGCGGCGGTCGTTGCCCTGCCTCAGTTCACCGGAGCGACTCCAAGAACCGATGCGACCTTCAAAGCTCGTGCCGAGTCCGACCGTGAAGAACTCGCAAGGCCCAAGGCGCCCAAGCTCCGACGTGGTGCCGCCCACGCAGCACGCCGCGGCCGAGGCCGATCCCGGCGAGAGAGCAGTCCACCCGAGCGCGAGCACGCACGCCGCAGCGCTACTCCGAGACCACATCGAGGGCCACCGCAAAGGCATCGGAGGCCTCCCCGTCACCGAGCGTGCCGCTCAGTTCCCAGGGACCTTCCATCTGGAAGTGACCGTGCACGTTGTAGACGCCGTCGCCGACCTCGGAGAGCGTGATCGGCTCGTCGGAGCCGTGCCCCATGCTCGGCATCGTCAGGTCTGCCTCGAGCGTCAGGTCAGCCTGAGGTGCGTCCTCGGCGTCCAGGACCATCACAGCGATGTCCACCCAGCCAGTGGGCCACTCGGTGTCGAGCTCCAACGTCCACATCGCGGTGTCCGTCGGGAACTGGCCATGAGTCTCTGGGGACGGACACCCGGCGAGCGCAAGAAGGGAGAGAAGAAAGAAGATGGCTCGCATTGCGCGCTCCTGCCGGCCTCATCCGAGGCTGTTCGACCCCGACCCTAGGGAGCCAAACACAGGACGTCTCTGCGTCAAGTTGTCGCGCGACAAGAGCGCATCCCGGAGAGTCCGGTTGCGGTGACCGACCCGGCGCGTCGGTGACTGCGAGTCGCGGTCAGAGGAGGCCGAACAGCACCAAGAGGCCGAGGGTCGTCATGCCGAGAACGGTCCAGGGCGCCCAAGCGGGGGCCGCGACAGCTGCGGGGGGCATGGAGCTCCCATCGCCTGCCCGGAGGCGAGTGCGTGGGCGGGCATGGGTGTAGGGGGGACGCTCGGTCATGCTGCCTCCAAGTACCGAACGGTATAGCGCGACAACAAATACACGACAAGTGATTCGTGTTTCCGAGGGCGTCAAATCGTTAGAATGAACGAAGGAGCGCCCGCGATGTCAACCTGGACCTTCTTCTCGAACCACGCCCACGTCCTGCTGTTGCTGGCTCGGGAGCCCGATCTTCGGATGCGGGACATCGCCGACCGCGTGGACGTCACCGAGCGCGCAGTTCAGCGAATCGTCCACGACCTCGTCGAGGAGGCGTACCTGGACAAGGTCAAACGAGGCCGCTGCAACCACTACGAGGTCAACCTGGGCGCACACCTGCGCCACCCGCTGGAAGCCGGGACCTCGATTCGCGCCCTTCTGGCCGCCATCCAAGGGGATGGCCGTCCGTCGGTCATGACTGCGGCGGATTGACCCATGTGGCTCGATGTCGCAGATTGAGCGATCTCATACGCAACGACTCCGGGCCGATTCAGTGTTTCTACGCAGCCGCCAATCACGGCCGGCCGCGGAGGAACCTCACATGCTTCGACCCACACTCGCTTTCCTCGCTGGTGCCGCTCTGCTCGCCGGTTGCCCTGCCGCCAACGACGATGACTCTGCGGGGACGTCGGAGATGGCGATCACCCTCGACTTTGCCGCGAAGGTCGGCACCGCGGATGTGGTCTGCGGTGGCAGCTACGAGGACATGGGTGCCATGGGCACCACGGTGCAGATCAAGGACTTCCGGGCGTATATCTCGCGGATCCGACTGCGAAACTCCGACGGGGACATGGTGCCGCTCGAGCTCGATCAGGACACGCCCTGGCAACACGAGGACCTCGCGCTCATCGACTTCGAGGACGGCACCGGCGCCTGCGCGGAGACCGGAACCGCCGAGACCAACATGACCATCACCGGCACCGTGCCCGAGGGCACCTACGACGAGGTCGAGTTCGATCTGGGCGTGCCGTTTGGCCACAACCACGGCGACTCCGCGACGGCACCGAGCCCGCTCAACCTCGTGTCCATGCAGTGGAACTGGCAGGGCGGCTACAAGTTCGTGCGCATCGACATGGCCAACGAGGGTGCTCCGCCGATGAACAACTGGTTCTTCCACCTCGGCTCGACCGGCTGTGAGTCCGACGCCTCGTCGACGCCTCCGCAGGTGGAGTGCGCCAAGCCGAACCGGCCGACGTACAGCTTCCAGAACTTCGACCACGCCAACGACACCCTCGTGCTCGACCTCGCCGGCGTGCTCGATGACGTGGACGTGAGCACCAACACGCTGGACACGCCCCCGGGCTGCATGAGCTTCCCCGCCGACGTCGATGACTGCGTGGACCTGTTCCCGAACCTCGGTCTCGACTGGGACAGCGGCGAGTGCTCGGGCAACTGCGGCGCCCAGTCGTTCATCCGGGTCGAGTAGATGAGAGCTGCTTCCCAGGGAGGAGGACTCCTGATCGCTGGCGTCCTCCTCCTGGGGGGCTGCTCGGCCCCCGGCGCGTGGACGTGGGACCTGCCTGACGGGTTCCCCGAGCCCCGCGTGCCCGAGGACAACCCCATGTCGGAGGAGAAGGTCGAGCTCGGCCGGCATCTGTTCTTCGACACCCAGCTGTCGGGGAATGAGGAGCAGGCCTGCGGTTCCTGCCACTTCCAGGAGCTGGGGTTCAGCGACGGGATGCGCACCTCTGAAGGCTCCACCGGAGAGTTCGGAGTGCGCAACGCCAGCCAGCTGGTGAACATCGCCTATCTGTCCACGCTGACCTGGGCCAACCCGGCGCTGGCGACCATCGAGGACTTCGTGCCCAACCCGCTCTTCGGGGAGTTCCCGGTGGAGCTGGGGGTGGACGACGGGAACAAGGACGAAGTCCTGGAGCGATTCGCGACGGACCCCGTCTACGACGGAATGTTCGAGGAAGCGTTCCCCGAGCACGACGAGGTCCTGGGCTGGGACACGGTGCGCGACTCCATCGCGAGCTTCGTGCGCACGATGATCTCGGGCAACTCCCGCTACGACCAGTACACCTACCAAGGCGACACCGATGCGCTGACCGTGGCCGAGAAGCGCGGACTCGACCTGTTCTTGTCCGAGAAGACCGAGTGCCACCACTGTCACGGCGGATTCAACTTCACGCTGTCCACCGTGACGGCGACGACCGAGTTCATCGAGATGTCGTTTCACAACACTGGGCTGTACGACCTCGGCGACGGCGCGTACCCCACTGGGAACGGCGGCCTCTACGAGGTCACTGGCCGACCTGAGGACATGGGCAAGTTCCGCGCGCCGACGCTGCGCAACGTCGAAGTGTCAGGCCCGTACATGCACGACGGCAGCATGGACACGCTCGAAGAAGTCGTGGAGTTCTATGCCCGCGGTGGGCAGCTCATCGAGGACGGACCCAACGCTGGGGACGGGAAGCTCAACCCGTTCAAGAGCGGGTTCATGAACGGGTTCAGCATGACGACCCAGGAGCGGGACGATCTGGTGGCGTTCCTCAAGACCCTGACCGATGACGAGTTCCTGGCGGACCCCGCGTTCGCCGACCCGTTCGAGGAGTAGGGCGTCATCGAGAGAGCTCGGGCCGCTATCGTTCCCGCGGGATGCCTCCCCGCCGCCCCGAGCGACGATTCCCCACCTCTTGGCTGGCTCCCGGAGGGACGCCCTTGCCCACTCGACGTCAGTTCCTCGCCGGCCTCGGCGCCACGACCCTCGCCGCGCCATTCACCCGGCTGTTGTCGGGCACCGCGCGCGCGGACGGCCTGGCGCGGCGGCTGATCGTCTTCGCCACTCCCAACGGAACGATGCCTTCGCGGCTCTGGCCCACGGGCGGCACCACCGACTTCACGTTCGGGGCCGGCACCGCGCTGGAGCCGCTGGCGCCCATCCAGGACAAGGTCACGGTGATTCGGGGCCTGAACTTCCACAACGCCACCAACCACGAAGGCGGCATGGCCTCGATGCTCACCAACGGCGGGGGGGTGGGCACCGCCACGGGCGGGATGTCCCTCGATCAGGTCGTGGCTGCTCAGATCGGCGGCGCCACCCGCTTCCCGTCCCTGGAGCTGGGCGTGCAGACATCGGCGTGGGGAGGCAGCAGCCAGACCCGCATGAGCTACCTCGGTCCCGGCCAGTACGTCACGCCCGACGACAACCCCGTCAACGTCTACCAGCGCATGTTTGGCGACGTGCTCGGTGGCGAAGAGGAGGCCGCGCTCCTGCGCGCGAGACGGGGCTCGGTCCTCGACGTGGTGTCCGGCGAGCTGGGCGACCTGCGCAGCCGAGTGGGCGCCGAGGAGCGCATCAAGCTCGACGTACACCTCAACGCCATCGCCTCGATGGAGCAGGCGCTGGACACCACGACCACCTGCGAGCCGGGTGTCGGACCCGAGGTCCCCGGCGGCGTGCTCAACAACGAGAACTTCCCGGCGATCGGCGCCGCCCACATGGACCTGGCGGTCAGCGCGCTGGCCTGCGGCATGACCAACGTCGTCTCGCTCCAGTGGGCCCACACGGTCAGCCCGGTGGTGTTCAGCTGGCTCGGCATCAGCGAGGGGCACCACAGCCTCTCCCACACGGACGACGGGAACACGGAGGGCGTGGACAACTACATCGCCGCCGAGCGGTGGTTCGCCGAGCGCTTCACCGAGCTGGTCCAGGCGCTCGACGCCATGCCGGACCCCGAGGGCGGTGGCTCCCTGCTCGACAGCACCGTGGTCCTGTGGACCCAGGAGATGGGCGACGGGCGCCTGCACGTGTGCGAGGACGTGCCCTTCGTGCTCGCCGGGGCGCCGGACTGCTTCACGCCGGGGCGCTACCTCCAGCTGGGTTCGCGCAACCACGCCGGACTGCTCGTCTCGGTGGCGAACGCCTTTGGTCTGGGGCTGGACACGTTTGGGGACCCTGGCGCCGGCAGCGGCGGGATCGAGGAGCTGGCATGAACCGCCTCGCTCTTCTCTTGCTCTGCGGTCTGGTCCTCGCTGGCTGTGACGAGGTGCCGCCCGACGCGCCCCTCGGCGACTGCCCCACCGACGAGGAGTTCTTCGCCGCGCTGGTCGATCCCTGGGTCGGCAGCCGCTGCGGCTCGTGCCACACCGTGGACGGCGCCGCGTCCGAGAGCGGCTTCTTTCTCGACGGGGACAGGGACGGCCGGTTCGCCGCCTTCGCCGCCCTGGCGGCCAGCACCGTGGACGACTCGCCACTGCTCTTGCTCAAGCCCACCGACACGCACCCTGATGGCCACGGCGGAGGCCAGGTCCTCACATCGTCGAGCCCCGAGTACGCAGACCTCGTGGCCTTCGTGGGTCGGCTGCGGGACGAGATCGACGACTGCGGGGACGGGGACGCCAGCGGCGCTCCGGGCATCGACGACTGCGAGGCCCCCGAGCCGGGCCCCCGGGTCCTGCGGCGTCTCTCCCATGTGGAGTACGGCAACACCGTGCGTGACTTGCTCGGCCTGAGCTCCCGCCCGGAGCTGGGTTTCGCCACCGACGACGAGGTACACGGCTACCTCAACGCCGCCGGAGCCCTCGACATCCCGCCGCTCTTGCTCGAGCAGTATCGGGACGCCGCTGAGGAGCTCTCGGATGCGGCGGTGGCCCAGCGATTCGACGAGCTGATGCCGTGTCCGGAGACCAGCACCCTGTGCGCCGCGGAGTTCGTGGAGGAGTTCGGCCGGAGAGCCTGGCGCCGGCCCCTGACCGAGGCCGACCGGGACCGCTACCTGGGGATCTTCGTCGCCGCCGCCGAGGACGAGGGCTTCCGCGCAGGGATTCGTTGGGTGATCGCCGGGCTGCTCCAGTCCCCGCACTTCCTCTATCGAAGCGAGCTGGGACAGGAAGGCGCCGACGGCTTCACGCTCAGCGACTGGGAGCTGGCGACCGAGCTGAGCTACCTGGTCCTCCAGACCACTCCCGACGACCTGCTGCTCGACGCCGCCCAGGCCGGTGAGCTGAGCACGCCTGAAGGTCTGGGCGACCAGCTGGAGCGGCTCACGGCCACCGACGGCGCGTCCCGCACGATGGAGCAGTTCGTGGGTCACTGGCTGCTCCTCGACCGGCTGCCCATCGTGGCCCGGGACCCCCAGCTCTTCCCGTCGTTCACCGCGGGGGTGCGCTCTGCGATGGCGGGAGAGACCGACCGGATGGTGCGCGACGCGCTGGCCCAGGGAGGAGGCCTCACGGAGCTTCTGAGTTCCGATGCGACCTTCCTCAACCCCGAGCTCGCCGCCTTCTACGACATCCCGCTCGGGGACGGTCCCCCGGACGATGAGGGCTTCGTGCGCACCGACACAAGCGGCACCGGCCGCGGGGGGCTGCTCGCCTCCGGTGCGTTGCTGACGGTGCATGGCCTCCCGACGGGGAGCTCGCCGATCCATCGGGGGGTGCTGGTGCGTGAGCGCCTGCTCTGCCAGGACCTGCCGCCGCCGCCCGCCAACGTCGATGCCTCGCCGCCGCCGGTGGATCCGGAGCTCTCCACTCGCGAGCGCTACGCGGCCCACAGCGACGTGCACGAGTGCGCCTCGTGCCACTCGATGATCGACCCCATCGGCTTCGCCTTCGAGCACTTTGACGGAGTCGGGCGCTGGCGGGACACCGAGGGCCCCCACACCATCGACGCGACCGGGGAGATCGTGGGCTCGCCGTCGTCCGATGGCACCTTCGACGGCGTGCAGGAGCTCCAGGCTCACCTCGCCGGCGCCGCCGACGTCGAGCCGTGTTTCGCGGAGCAGTGGTTGCGCTTTGGTACCGGACTGGCAGACGAGCTGGGCTGCTCGACCTTGCCCCTCGCCGACGCGGTCGCCGCCACGGGAGGACGCCTCGACGCGGTCTACTCCGGCATCGCGGGTCTCCCGCACTTTCGGACGCGCCTGGGGGAGCCCGGCGAGCTCGACGCCCCCGACGTCGGGCCGGGGACCCTGCCCGGGCTGGATGACGACACCGAGTTTCCCGACGAGGGCGGGAGCAGCGGAGGCGGCACCCCCGGCCTGAGCACGTCGATGACGCTCGACGACTGGGGCACTGGCTACTGCGCCAACGTCGATGTCACCAACGACGGGACCGAGCCGGTGCTCTGGGAGGTGGTCCTGCCGTTCGACGGCACGGTGAGCAATGTGTGGAATGCGACGATGACGGACCTGGGCGGGGGCCAGTACGGCTTCGTGGGCGTCGAGTGGAACGCGTCGGTTGCCGGGGGCGCAACGGTGGGCTTCGGACTCTGCGCGAACCGCTGAGCGGCGCCCGCAGCGCGACGTCTTGTCCAACGGGGCTCACCGAGCCGCAGGCACCGTCGGTCGCAGCACCAGCAGCAGCGCAGGAAGCACGATGAGGTCGGCCAGCAGGGCCGCGCCGATCACCAGCGACGCGAGGCCCGCGAGCAGCTGGTTGGGCGGGAAGCGTGACGAGAGCAGCACCCCGAAGCCCAGGATGAGGACCAGCGACGTCATGACGATGGCGCGCCCGGTCCCCCCCGAGGTGGCGCGGATCGCGTCCTCGGGGGAGTGACCGCTGCGCACCTCCTCGCAGTAGCGGGCGAGGTAGTGGATGGTGTCGTCGACCGCGATGCCGAGGCCGATGCTGAAGACCATCGCCGACAGCGTCTCCAGGTGCCGACCCGCATGGCCGAGCAGTCCCAGGACGACGATGAGGGGCAAGACGTTGGGGATCATGGCGATGCTGGCGAGCGCGCCCGAGCGGAAGAGCAGCGCCAAGACCACGAAGATCAACGCGAACGCCCAGCCCACCGACCGAAGCATGTCGCGGACGAGCGAGTCGATCCCCGCGTACCCCACCTTCGAGGTGCCAGTGAGGGTCACCTCGACCCCCGCGGGCAGGGTGCCAGCGAGGTCCTCTCGCAGCGACGCTTCGAGCCGCTGATACGCCTGGGCGCCCACGTCTCCGGTCCGAAGGGAGAGGCGCAGCAAGCGCCCGTCATCGACGATGTGAGTCTGCGCGACGCCGCCGGGGTCGCCGATCGCAGCGAGGACGGCAAGCTGCCTCAGCTCCGCCGCCGTCGCCGGCCCGCCGGACGAGGTCGCGCGCCGCACCTGGGTGAGGACGGTCAGCGGCGAGAGGATGGCGTGCACCTCGGTGCGCGCGAGCATGGCGGCCTGCGCGGCCTGCGCCGCCGCGAATGCATCGGGCTCCAACCAGCTCCCGTCCGGGCGCTCCAGGCCCACGTCGATGCTGACGATGCCGGACAGCTCCTGCTCCAGCACGCGGTGCGCGGCCAGCGATGGGTCTCGCTGGGGCAGGTACTCGAAGATGAAGTTGTCGACCCGGGCCCCGGGGATGCCCGCGGCGAGGGCGAGCACCACGGCGAGGCTCAGGAGCAGCGTGCGGCGGGGGCGCCCAATCACCATCTCGGTGAGCGAGGCCAGCCAGCGCTGCAAACGCCCGTCGGGCGGCGTGGCCAGGGTGGGCTCCTGGGGGGAGTGGAACAGGGCCCAGGGGACAAAGAGGATGGTGAGGCCAAACGTCAGCATCACCCCTGCGGCGGCGTAGAGCCCGAAGTCCCGCAGGATCTGTAGCTGCCCGGTCTGCAGCGTGACGAAGCCAATGGCGGTGGTCACCGACGTCAACAGACACGCCGCGCCGACGGTGCGCAGAGCTGTGCGCACGGCATCGGCGCGACCCACACCCCTGCGACGCTCGGCCGCGTAGCGGTCGGTCATGTGGATCGCGTCGGCGACGCCGATCACGAGGATCAGGGTCGTGATGATGGTGTTGATGATGTTGATCTGTTGGCCGGTCACGGCCATCAACGCGATGGTGGCGAGCGCGCCCAGACCGACTGAGATGAGGGGGATGAGCACCCCGGACACGGACCGGTACAAGACAAACAGGACCAGCAACAGCACCGAGCCCGTCAACGGGACAAACTTCAGCTGTTCGAGGATGAGCAGCGAGACCACGCGCACGCGGACCGCGGGAGGCCCCAGGAGGTGGACCGGGGCCGGCTTCCCCTCGACGCTCGGCACGGTCAGGGCGGCGAGGGCCGATTCGAGGCCCTCGATCACCGGCCTGACCTCGTCCATGGCGTCCAGATCGTCGGACAAGCGCGCGCTGACCGCGATGACCCCGCCGTCCTCGCTGACGAGGAGCCGCCGCAGCGAAGGGTGGTTGCTCGCCTGCACGGCCAGGGCCGCGGCGGCGCCATCGCTGGCGGGCAGACCGTCCGACAGCGGGCCCCAGAGGCCACCGAAGCGGGGCACTGGGATCAGGCGCGGCGAGACCAGGCCTTCGATCTCGGGACGCTCGGTCAGGACGTCCTCGATGTCCGCCAGAAGCTGCCAGCAGTCGGCCCGCTGCAGGGGGCACTCGGCGAGGACGAGGACGCCGTGGTCGTCTGCGCCGAAGCGGTCCCGCCAGGCAGCGTGCACCTTCGCCGCCTCAGACGTGCTGTCCGACAGCGTCTGGGGTGAGAAGTCGAACTGGAGCAGGGGCAGGCAGGCGAGCCCGAGCAGGGCCGAGACGAGAAAGAACACCCAGAGCCCGCGGCCTCCCATGACGAAGTCGGCGAGCGATCGCCATCGGGAGGGATCGTCCAAAGCCGCGGAAGAGTAGCTGACCGTTTGACAGTCGAGCGATCCTGGGTCCTTATGGGCTGGTGGATAAGCACGAGTCGAACGCCTACATCAAGCGCACCGAGAACCTCGTCAACCCCGACGAGGTCTCCATCATCTCCCTGTTTGGGTCGATGCTCGGCAAGGCGCCGGTGTGGCTCCAGAAGCCGATCCTCGAGGGGTCGAGCAAGAAGAACCCTCACATGGGGTTCGTGGTCGACCCCTACGCGTTCTTCCTGTGCCACGAGATCACCAACATCGAGCTGGCCCAGTCGCTCATCCCGGCGAACTTCAAGATCGTGCCGGCCCGGATCTTCGCTGACTGCGAGCCCCGCCCCTACGTCATCTTCGGCGCGTTCAACCTGCACACGAGCGCGTTCTCGGGCAGCCGCGTGGAGATGTACATCATCGCCGAGGACCAGGACACGGGCCTGCTGTCGTGGGTGATCACCGACTACGACACGAACACGCTCAGCTTCGACCCGGGCCAGGGGTTTGTGTCGGGCACCACAAAGACCTCCACGGTCACCACGACCCATCGCGGCACGGTCCTGGTGGACATGCAGGCGCGGGAGTCGGGGCGCCGCATCGCGGCCGAAGCGGACCTCGCCGACGCCGTGATGACGCCTCTGGACCAGCGGCTGTGGCTGGAAGGAAACACCTCGGTCGCCTACGGCAATGAGCTCGACGACGGCCGGAACACGCCGTTTGGACTGCTGTTCGACCCCGACGAGATGAAGCAGGCGCTGCGCATCCCGCTCGAGGCGACCGAAGTGGAGGAGCTGTCATGGCACAAGGGCCTGTTCGCGGCTGAGCCGTCGGTGGTGGCGTGCTTCCCCTACGCCCAGCACTTCATCACCAGCAGCGTGCCCACCGAGACGAACATCAAGACCGCCGAGCAGCTCGAAGCGGCGGTGGTGGCGCTCAACGCAGGCCCGCCCAGCAAGGGGTTCTCGTCGAGCAAGATTCGACTCGGGGTGGTCGCCGGGGTCGCGACCTCGACGGTGATCACGTGGTCGTTGATCTTCTGGGTCTTGGTCCACCTCCAACAGGCACACTGAGCCCGGGGAACGCCCAACTGGAGGAGACTCGATGCTGAACGGGCTCCTGCTCGGAACGGGCGTGGCCGCGTGGGCGCTCGTGACCCTCGCCCTCCTGGGCCGGACTCTCGGGGCGCTCCGCCGCCGAGCGCGCCTGGACATCGGTGGGCGCTGGGTGGTGGTGACCGGATGCGACTCCGGCTTTGGGCAGGGGGTCGTGGACCAACTGGTCGCGCGAGGAGCGCTGGTGGTGGCGTGCTGCTTCACCGAGCAGGGGGCGGCCGCCGCGCTGACTGCCGGCGCTCGTCTGGCGCCGCGCCTCGACCTCACCGACGACGATGCGGTGGTCGCCGCGGCCGAGCAGGTGACCGAGGCGTGCGGTGGGGATCTGTGGGGGCTGGTCCACAACGCGGGCGCCGTCCTGCCGGGGTTCGTGGACTACCAACCCATCGACTTCTACCGCCGAGTCATGGACGTCAACCTGTTCGCACCGGTGTTGCTGACGCAGAAGCTGCTGCCCGCGCTCCGGAGCGCCCGGGGACGTGTGGTGTTGGTCAGCAGCGTCGACGGCCTCGTGAGCCTGCCCGGCAACGCCCCGTACGACGCGAGCAAGTTCGCGGTGGAGGCCTACGCCGACGCGCTGCGGGTCGAGCTGTCGTTCTGGGGTCTCGAGGTGAGCGTGGTCAACCCATCCACCATGCGCACGCCCCTGGCGATGACCTTCTTCGACGCCCACCGCACCGCGTGGAATGAGATGGAGCGCCTCGACCCCGACGGCGAGTGGAAGACCCACTACCCGGCGGAGTGGCTGGACGAATATGTGGACACCAACCGCGGAAACCTGGAGCGCATCGCCCAGGACCCTCGCCACGCCATCCACGACATCGTGCACGCAGTGACCGCAGCGAGGCCCCGGCACCGCTACCTCAGCGGAACCCTCGCCAAGACGCTGTTCTACGCGCTGTGGGTGGGGCCCGAGGGGTGGTCCACCCGCTTCAAGCGCGCCACGATCCGCCCCGTCCCGCGGGTGGAGCCCCGGTCGTGAGTCGGCGACCTTCAGCGAAGCTCGTCGCCATCGGCGGGGGGCTCTTCGTGCTGGTCGTTGCCCTGTTCCTCGTCCTTCGCCCTCCGGCGGTCTCGGGCCCGCTGCACATCACCGGGGTGCTGCACGTCAACATCAACGTCAGCGACTTCGAGCGCTCCCGGGCCTTCTACGAGCAACTGGGCTTCCGCGTTCTGATGGAGGTGGACCCCGACGGCAGTGGGGATGTCGCCGCCGCGGTGGGGATGGAGTCGTACACGGTCCGCGGGGCGCTGATGGTGCACGACAGCGGCGCGATCATCGACTTGCTGGAGTGGCAGAGCCCGCGACTCGAGGCGCCGCCCTACGAGCACCTGAACCACCTTGGCCTCGCGCGCCTGGCGTTGATCACCACCGACCTCGACGCAGACATGGAGCGGCTCCGAGCCGACGGCGTGCAGTTCGTGTCCTCCCAGCCGGGGCGCGTGCCGGACCCCTTTGGCGGCACCACACGCTTCATCTGCTTCGAGGACCCCGACGGCACCATCCTGGAGTTGGTGGAGATGGGAACGTCGATGGGGATGGTGCAGCGGGCCTCGCAGCTGGTGACCGGAACGCGAGACTGACTCGGCTCCCGGGGCTGCGCCGCCCCACTTCAATCGCAGTCGATGTATCCGATGGCTCCGAGCTCGGGGTAGTCCTCGCACAGGTCGGCGAACCCCTTGCACTCCGGGAGCGCCGCGTCGAAGAGGAAGGCGGACTGCTCTCGGCTCAGGGCAGCGAGAGACAGTTCCTGCCAGTCCTGCTGCAAGCCGAGCCCCTGGGCTGGCCAGCGCGCGAGCAGCGGCGGGCGGTCCTCGCTCGGGAGTGGGTCCGGCGAGTGGGTGCGCACGATCTGTTCGCCGTTGGGCTCGACCCAGACGCTCTGGTTTCCCGCGCCTTCGGCCAGTTGCAGGTTGAGCAGGTTGCACAGGGAAGACCCCGCGGGCCGCGCTCCAGCTCCGGTGCGAAGATCAGCGTTTGCGTCGGACGGGGCGATGCCAGCCGCTGCCAGGATGGTGGGGTGAGTGTCGAGGGTGCTGACCGCACCTGCCTGGCGCCCCGTCACCACGCCGGGGCCGCGCAGCGCCAGGGGGACGAGGATCTCCATGGGCGCGTTGCCGTTCCCGTGTCCGAAGGTGTCGCCCGGTCCAAACATCAGGGGTCCGCGGTCTCCGAAGTGTTCCCCATGGTCCGCGGTGAGCACGGTGAGCCCATCGTCCTCAGGCACGAGGGCGAAGACGTCCGCGAGGAGACCGTCGGTCAGGGCAGCGTCTTCGGAGTGCCATTGCCAGGCCGCTTCGAGGGCCTCGTCCCCTTCGGGGGGCCAGCTCACGTCGTCGGGGGCGGCGTTGTAGTCATGCCCCACATCGAGCTGGAGCCAACCGAACCGCGGGGGGGCAAGCTCCTCCCAATTCTCGATGAACCAGTCGACGGTTCGGATGTCGGGGACGCCTTGCCTACCCTCTCGCGGCCAGACCTCCACTGCGTCGAAGCCTCGACTGAACAGCTCGTGATCGAGGACCTCATTGGCCGACGCGAGCACGGTGGAGTAGCCCTCCGCTGCGAGCCGCTCGGCCAGGGTGATGGACGCGGTGCTGTCCTCCCCTGGGGCGAGGTCCGAGATGGCGAGGAAGCGGTCTTGAACCAGGGCGCCGACCGCGTCGACTGTGGAGTTGGAGGGAGAGACCGCGATCTCCCAGCTCCGGCCTGCATCGACGAAGGCCTGAGCGGTGGGCATCGCCGACTGCAGGAGCTGCGGGCCCGTGGTGTCCAGCACGATGAGCAGGACGTCGGGTGGCGTAGTCGGCGCACACCCTGCCAGGGCGACCACCGGGAGACACAGGACCAGGGTGGCTCGAATCACAGCGCAACCTCGGGGCCGATCTCGTCGACGCGAAGGGGGATGAGCTCGACGTCTTGCAGCTCGGGGCCATCCATTTCGTACCTGCGCGTGTTGAAGAGAGCGGTCGCGCCTTGCTCGGCAGAGCTGCCCGGCGCGAGCATTCCGTCGGCCACGAAGGGGCTGTCGTACTCCCAGAGTATGTCGCCGTCGCTGGTGATCTGGAGCAGCCTGCCCCCAGGTCCGTCGGTCAGCAGGGTGTCGCCATTGGGCAGGCGTTGGGCACCGGACATGAAGAGCGCCACCAGGTCTGTGGGCTCGGGCGCGGTCCAGGTCCAGGCCGGTGACGGAGGCGGCTCCTCGGCGGCGGGCGGCCGCAGCGCGCCCTGGTCCAGGGGGAGCTCCAGCTCGACAAGCCTGGAGTACTCGCCCCCTGGCCGGTCGCGGCCGTTGTCGAAGATCAGCAGGCGCCCGGAGTCCAACCACGTCGGGTCGTGATGTCCGTAGAGCTCCCGTCCGCCGAGTCCCCCCCAGGCTTCAGGGTTCCCCCAGCGAAAGAGCAGGTCGCCGGCTGGGCCCGCGGCTTCTTCGGTGCTGATCGCGTGATCGAGGACCCAGACCTCCCCGAGGCCATGCACGCTCACGGCGATGCGGTCGGTGACGGGGTCGTGGTCGAGGCCGTTAAAATGCAGCCAATCGGTGGCGCTGGGGTCCCCGGCGTTGAGGTCGACGCGGCCAGGGCGGTCTCTCGGCTCAGCGAACTCCGGTGCCGCCGCCTGCTGGTCCTGCACGAGGTGGTCGAGAGCGGACCAACGCCAGACAATCTCTCCGCTGCTGGGGTCCAGTTCCCAGATGGCATCGCTCACGAGCCCTGCTTCGGGGGCCGTCTCGGGGTCACGCCCCAGCGCGATCGCCTCGTCGGCTGCGACGACCTCCCAGACCAGCAGAAGCACGTTGCCGTTGGGGAGCTGGTGCACGTCGTGGTGGGCGAGGTGCGCGGAGTCCGAGACGGTCCAGGACCACTGGACGTCCCCGTCCCAGTCGAACTGCTCGATGACTCCCCCGGCTCCGGGCAGGCTCCCCAGCTGCGGGTTCAGCCCCGCGCCGCCACGTCCCGCTCGAATCAGGGTGCCGTCATCGCCCAGGTAGGCGGCCATCCCCGGCAGCCAGCCCGACTCCCACCGGTGGACCGGCACCCCTGCCCCATCCACGAGCCAGGTGGACCGGCTCTGGGTGGGGGCGAGAAGGAAGAGTCCGCCTGTTGAGTCGATGTCCGGCGGGCCGGAGAAGTCCGGCGGGCCGGAGTCAGGGGCCAGGCCGACACAGCCGGACAGAGCGAGGAGCGCGAGTGGCACTGCGAGAGGGAGACGCATGTCCCTGTGTAGCGTCCGTTCGGGCGGGCGGGTTTCTCTCCGTGTCGAGAAACTCGGCGGGCCTCTTGCGGTGAGGCCGCGGTGGCGTCCTTGCGGGTGACGGTGTTGAGCCCACCGGGACCATCGTGGTCAGACGACCGAGACCCCGATCAGCAGGGTGTGCAGCCACAGCACGAACGCGACGTAGGTCCCGAGACCGCCCACCACTGCAATGATGTCGTTCAGCTTGCCCTCGGGCGCCATGGGAATCGCCCGCTGGGTGCGGGTGCGGAACGAGAGCGCGTCGAGCAAGGCCCATCCTGCGAACCCACCAAACAGAAGCAGATCGGCCAGGGTTCCGTTGGCCATCAGGTGCGCCGCGCCCCAAAGCCCCGTGGCCAAGAGCATCGGGTGGCGGGCGAGCCGTGAGATACGGCCCGGCAGGTATGCCGCAAAGAGGAGCGGGAACACCGGCAACAGCACGAGCAGCGCCACGTGCCGCAGACCCGTCGGCGGTGTCCACACGAAGCTCGGGGCCATGCGCGCCGCACCAAAGCCCATGACGATGAGCGCAAAGCCGACGAGGGAAACCACGCTGTAGATGCCCTTCCAGGGGCCCTCCCCGAGCTTCTCAATCAGGCCGTCCCGCACCCCCTCGTTGACCATCGCCACCGAGTGAATGCCCAGAAACAGGGCCAGACCCACCACCAACATCACCATCGCCTTACCTCCGTCATGACAACCGCTCCGACCAGGTGCCATCGTACGCCTCGGACGGCATCGCAGACGGGTGGACATTTGCGGTGGAGGGGTGAACCCTTCCGACCATTCAACCTCGAACGAACTCAGTGGGTGCCCAATGCACGAACTCGACACCGAAGCGACCGTCGCCATCCTCAACAAGATCATGCAGTACGAGCTGGCGGGAGTCGTGCGCTACACCCACTACTCGCTGATGGCTCGGGGGCCGTACCGCGCGCCCATCGTGACCTTCATGCAGGCGCAGGCCATGGAGAGCCTCCAGCACGCGCAGCAGGCGGGGGAGATCCTCACCGGCCTCGACGGTCACCCCGATCAGGGCGTCGCTCCCATCGAGGAGAGCCACGAGCACGACATCACCACGCTCCTCAACGAGTCCCTCAACCATGAGAGGGCTGCCCTTGCGCTCTACAAAGAGATGCTCGACATCGTCCAGGACGCCAGCATCTACCTTGAGGAATACGCCCGCGGGATGATCGGACAGGAGGAGCTGCACACCCTCGAGCTGCGCAAGATGCTGCGCGACTTCGAGAGCTGAGCCAGGTGGAGGAGCCGGTGGCCAAGCCGCGGGTCTACGTCTGCGGCGGGGATGACTGTCGCAAGCGCAAGCGAGCTCGAAAGAAGCTGCGCAAGGCGCTGGATGCTGTCGCCCTCGAGGTGCCGGTCAAGTGCCAGAACGTCTGCAAGGGGCCGGTGGTGGGCCTCGAGGTCGAGGGCGATCTGCAGTGGTTCGCCAGCGTGAGGGGGAAGAAGGCGCGCGGCGCTGTCCTCGAGTACCTAGAGCGGGGCAAGCTCGGCCCGGAGCTCAAAGATCGCCGACGAAAAAAGCGGACCGGCAAGCTGCGCAAGTGACTCTCGAGAGTCCTAGGGAAGCATCTCGGTCTCTCCCCGGGGCGCGCTTGTACACTGCTCGGATGCTGCGTCCCCTCTTTGTCCTTCTGGTCGTGCTCGGCCCCTCAAACGCCTTCGCCTTTGAGGGGGATTCTGATGACCCGTCGTCGGACGACACGCCGGCAGAGAGCGAGAGCGCCGTCGAAGGTGGCACGGAGCCGACGCCCTACGACAAGCACTGGTTCCACCTCTGGGGCCGCGTGGGAGCGGCGGCCTTCCCGCTCGGGGTGCAGGGCACGATCGTCGCTGAGCCTCGAGTCGCGCTCCACCGGAGCGAGAGCGTGCTCTTCCAATCGACCTTCGCCGGAGCAGGAGTCTACTTTCGGGTGACCCCAGCATTCCTGGAGGTCGGACCCCAGATCTCGGTCAAGCCCATAGAGATCTTCGAGCTGAACGTCGTCGGCAAGTACACCGCGCACTTCGCTAGCAAGAACGGTCGGGTGCGCTTCGATGACTACGCTGGCAAGAGCTACGCCGATCGGGACGCACGCCTCGACTCGCCCGCGGCCGCGAGCACCCTGTACTTCGGGATTTCCCCGGTCCTCAAGCTGAAGGCCGGCCCGCTGATCGTGGTCTACGGCGGTGCGATCGCATACCACCACACCCTGGTGGACGATGCGGACGACCAACTGCTCTATGACGCTGCCCTCGATCTGCTCATCTACAAGCGTGAATGGACGATCTCCCACCAGGCGGTCGTGATGGCGGAGGTCCTCGACGGGGAGAAGACGGCTTCACGTCTTCGTATCGGAGCCTCGATCCGCCAGCGGGCTGCGCTGCGCGCGAAGGACCAGACCGTCAACCTCGGCCTGATCACCACGTTCAAGCCCGGCAGGAACGCGGCGTTTCCCGAGATCCTGTTTCTGCTCATGCCGTACCTGCGCGACGCGTCCGGCGGGCGCGTGCTCGGCCCACCGTGGATCGCCCTCGCTCTGACCTGGACGATCGACCCTCCGTTCTCCAAGACGGGGAAACAAACAGCGGTTCAGCAGACGCAGCGAGCCATGGGCCAGATGAACTCCCTCACGCCTATCCGGCCGTTCTAGTGAACCGCGTACTCCCGTGGGCACCTCTCCTCTGAGTCAGCCCGCGTCGTCTCGAAAGCTCCATGCCCCGAACACCGGGTCGGCGGATGCGGGGCTCAGGCCGTCACGCACGTCGTGGGCGCGGGCGCGGATCGCCGCCTGCTGGTCGGCGGACCACTTGTCCCAGGTGCGGAGCAGCATGGCGAGCCGGGGGTTTCTCGACAGGTCGTCCCGGTTCCGGACCATGAAGTCCCAGAACAGGGAGTTGAACGGGCAGCTCGCGTCCCCGGTCTTGGCCTTGACGTCGTAGGCGCAGCCCCGGCAGTGGTTGGACATCCGGTGGATGTAGGCACCCGATGCCGCGTAGGGCTTCGTGGTGAAGGTGGAGTCGGCCGCCAGGGCCATGCCGTGCACGTTGGGCAGCTCGACCCACTCGTGCGCGTCGACGAACCCGGCCCAGAACCAATGGGAGAGCTCAATGGGGCGCACGCCGAGCAGCAGTCCGAGGTTGCCGAGCACCATCAGCCGCTGGATGTGGTGGGCGTAGCCGTGATCCCGCACGCTGCGTACGGCGTCTCTGACGCAGGCCATGTCTGTGCGTTCGGGGTCCCAGAACAGGTCCGGCAGCGGCGCTTCGGCTCCAAAGCGGTTGGCGGCGCGCAGACCGGGCATGCGCAGGTGGTACACGCCTCGAATGAACTCCCGCCAGCCGATGACCTGCCGCACGAAGCCCTCGACCGCGTTCAGCGGCGCGGCTCCGCGTTCATGGGCGGCGATGGCGGCCTCGAGGAGGTCGCGGGGGTGGAGCAAGCCCAGGTTGAGCGCTGGCGCGATGCACGCGTGCCACAGAAACGACTCCCCTTCGACCATGGCGTCCTGGTAGTCGCCATAGAGCGGCAGGCGCTCGGTGACGAACCGGCTCAGAGCGTTCAGCGCGTCGCGACGGGTGACCGGCCAACCAAACCCGTCCAGGGTGCCCCAGCCGGTGGACCACCGGCCGACCTCCGTCATCACCTCTCGAGTGACCGCGTCGGGGGCGTACCGGGGGAGCGGCGGCGGGCGGTCGCCGCGCGCTGGCTTGCGGTTGTCGGCGTCGAACGACCACTTCCCCCCAACGGGCTTGCCATCGTGCAGGAGCACGTCCAAATGGCGTCGGATCCATCGGTAGAAGGTGTCCATGCGCAGCTGCGCGCGGTCGGCCGCCCACTGGGCGAACTCGGCCCGGGTCAGCAGGAAGTGGCCCCCTGGCCCCCCGTCGTCCCGCAGGTCGAGCGGCGCGCCCAGGTCTGCGTCGCGTAGGGACTGTTCGAGGCCCTGGTCCCGGGGCACGAGGGCGACCACGCGGCTGCTGCCGTGGCGGGCGACGTGGGCGCGGATCCCGTCGGCGTAGGTTTGGGCACGGACGACCTCGACATCGTGACCGGCGTCGGCAAGCTCGTCGGCGAAGTGGCGCATCGCGGACAGCACGAGCACGAGCTTCTGGCGGTGGAAGGGCAAGGCGTGCCCCTTGTCGATGCTCTCGACGAGGACGACCGTGCCGCTGCCCGGCTCTCGGGGGACGCAGTCGAGTCGCGCGTCGAGGTCGCAGGGACCCACGAAGTAGGCGGGGCGGCTCATGGGGTTACCTGCCGGAGGCGGAGCCGAATGGGCCCGCGGGCGGTGGACGGATCCACCACGGCCCCCCGCTGCACGATGTCGATGCGTCCCGAAGCCACGAGGCGGCGGGCAGCGCGGCGCGTGGGTTCCATCAGTGATCTCCACTCCTGGGGCGCGTGGGCCCGGGCAGCCTCCGACGGGCAGATGGTGGCACCTCGGGCGCGGCGCGAGAGCAGGTCGAGGATGTGGGCCTCCAGGGCGGCGTCGACAGGGCCGGGGCGGTGGGCTCGGCAGCCGGCGGAGCAGTAGCGAATCTCGCTCCAGTTTCGGGCCCACGCCCGCCGCCAGGCAAAGGAGCGACCGCACGAAGCACAGATCCGTGGAGTCCGTTCGAGAGCGAGAGCGGATGGTGCGTCGTCGGGATGTGCGGCGGAGCGCGAGCGGCGCTGGCCCATGGGACCTCCTCGAAGACCGCGGCGCGGGTCTACCTAGACTCGGAACTCTAGACTCGCTGCGAGGCGTGGTCACCTGCCGGGTGGGGCAAGAGGCCGCGGTGGACGTAGCGGCGGTGACTCACTGAGGGCGCGGAGCCGTCTCGGGACGTCCCTCAGGACCCTCCTGTGAGGGCACCACTCCACAGCGCCGAGCAAACAGTCCCCAGCAACGCTCCGTCCTGAGTGACCTCGCCGCAGCCGTCGCACGCGGTGGCGGGGTCAAACGTGATGGACACGCTTGTCTGCACGCTGCCTCCCGGCGCGCTCAGCACGTCAACCGACAGGCTGCCGGTGGGTTCCAACTCGCAGCCCTGAGCTTGAACGAGGAAGGCCGATGGCGTGTACGCGAAGCTCAGTGTTCCACTCGCCGCCCAAGGGGTCGTGTCGGCGTGGGCGATGGAGCTGTTGCTGGCCGAGAACCGGTTGCTGGCCCCGCTCCAACTGTAGGGATCGCGGTACCTCTTGCTGAGCGTGAGGGCCGCCTCGGTCAGGCCGCTGGGGTAGCTCGCGTTGAGCGAGGCTGACACCAGTGGGCTGTCGTGGGCGAAGAGGCCGGTGACGGTGAGCGTGTCCTGGCCCTGGGCCGCGTTGACGCTGAACTCCGCGGTTCAAGCCAGCGCCGCATCGACTGCGAGCGCGTCAGGTCCGCCCACCGGTGGAGCAACCTCGTAGCCCGCAAATGTCACGGTCTCCAGTTCCCACATCTCCCAGAGGTTGCAGGACTGATGGGTCCCCTCACGGGCGACCGAGCCCGAGAACAGGTACTGGGAGGTTGCGCATCCCCCGGACCAGCTCTCCTGCTCTTCCACCTGGGTCCACAAACCAAACCCAGCGCCCACCATGCAGATGTACGGGCCCACGACGGGGGTGGTGGTGGTGGCCGCAGACCCCACCGGACACTGAGCGCCGCCGAAGGCGACGGCCTCGCTCTCCCAGGCATCCTGGAGGCCCGTGAACGAGGGGACCAGGCTGTGGTTGATGGCCCAGCCGAGGGCCTCACAAGCGAGCCCGGTCGTGACTCCGCGAACGGGGCTTCCCAAGGCGCCTGGGTCGCTGTCGTCGCAGTCGCTGCAGGCCGGCGAACCGTCCCCGTCCGCGTCAACGAGCCAACCAGGGTGGGGGGCGCCATCGCAGTCGTGGTCGAGGCCATCGCACCATTCGAGGGACCCGGGAACGAACGTCACATCGTTGTCGTCACAGTCGACGCAAGGGGGCGCGCCATCCCCGTCTTGGTCCGAGGTCTCTGTCCAGCTGGTGGATCCGTCGCAGTCGTTGTCGAGTCCATCGCAGAGCTCTGGAGCTCCTCCGTACACGGTGGAGTCATCGTCCCTGCAGTCGTCGCAGGCGAGGAACCCGTCCCCGTCGGCGTCGGCGAGCTCCGACGGGGACGTTGTGCCATCGCAGTCGTTGTCGATGCCATCGCAGAGTTCAGAGGCGCCCGGGGTCCTCGACGCATCGCTGTCATCGCAGTCCGTGCAGGCGCGGCTTCCGTCCCCGTCGGCGTCCGCTTCGCTCTGCGGCGTGACCCCATCGCAGTCGTTGTCGATGCCGTCGCAGACCTCAAGCAGCCCCGGGGCCGCAGCCGCATCAAGGTCGTCGCAGTCGTCGCAGCGGAGGAACCCGTCTCCATCCTCATCCGTCGTTTCGGCGCTGGGCAGCACGGTGTCGCAGTTGGTGTCGAGACCGTCGCAGAGCTCGACAGCCTGAGGAAACACGCTGGCGTTGCGATCGTCGCAGTCGTCGTCGGCGGTGTGGAACACCCCGTCCGCGCCGCACACCGTGACTCCGTCTCGGTCGTTGTCGATCCCGATGCAGAACGGCTCGGGACCCGGATCTGGGAGCGTGGGAGTCGGGCAGCCAGTCATCACGACGAGCGCCACCATCCCGGCGAGCCAGCGGATGGGTTGAGGGCGCATGGCTAGTCGCCTCCTGTCAGGTCGCCGTCCCAGAGGCCCGAGCAGGCTGAACCCAACGGGACGCCGTTCTGAGTCACCTCGCCGCAGCCGTCGCATGCGGTGGCCGGGTCAAAGGTGATGGCCACGGTGGTCAGAACGCTTCCTCCTGGTGCGCTCAGCAGGTCGACCGACAGGGTACCGGTGGGCTCGACTGCGCATCCTGTGAAGAGCGTCGCCGCGGCCGGGACGTTGATGGAAAACCCGAAAGAGAGGTTTCCGCTCGCCACCCACGGAGTCGTGTCGGCGTGGGCAGTGGAGTTGGTTGTCACGTAGTAGACGAGCGGCCCCCAGCCGGGCGCTTGAGGGCTCTTGCTGACCGCCAGCGAGGCGTCCGTGACGCCCGACGGGTAGGCGTCCGTCAGGGCCGACGCCGGAACCGGGCCGTCACGCTGAAAGGTGCCGCTGATCGAGAGTGTGTGAATGGTCTGGGGGAACAACGTGAATGCCTCGATCTCCGAGCGGTCGATGCTTGCGTTGACCTGGAGTCCAGCGACCCCTGTCGCGGTGTACTCCTGCAAGGCAAGGGTGTCATCGAGCTGGCTGCACACGTTGACGTACTGGTCGTCGCTTTGCCGGGTCATCGCGCCTGAGAGCGCATGCTGCGCGGTCGCGCATCCGGTGGCCCAGCTCTGGTTCGTCTCGTCGAGGCTCCACGGAGTGGTGAGGATGGCCTGACAGGCGTATGGCCCGGGGACCGACGAGGTCGTGGTGCTGCTGTTCATGGCCGGACAGCTTCCGTCTCCGAAGGTGAGAGCTTCGGCCTCCCAGGAGTCCTGCAGATCAACAAACGACGCCACCAAACTGTGGTCGAGGACCCAGTCGAGGGCTTCGCACGCGGTCCCGGTGACCGCCGCTCCCACGGGGCTCAACGCGGAGGTGGGGTCGTTGTCATCGCAGTCGGCGCAGGACGGAGCCCCGTCCCCGTCCGCGTCCACGAGCCAACCGGGGTGGGGGCTGCCGTCGCAGTCGTGGTCGAGGCCGTCGCACCACTCCTGTCCGAGGGGGTTGAAACTCTGGTCAGCGTCGTCGCAGTCGAAGCAGATGCCTGCTCCGTCGCCATCGCCATCGACCTGCTCCGGTGAAGACAGCGTGCCGTCGCAGTTGTTGTCGAGGCCATCGCAGAGCTCGGGCGCGCCGGGGAACACTGTCGGTTCCTCGTCGTCGCAGTCATCGCAGAGTGGGGTGCCATCGGAGTCGGCGTCGGTGGTCTCGGTAGGAGGGACGACGCCGTCGCAGTCGTTGTCGAGCCCGTCGCACAGCTCCGGGGCGGCCGGCGAACTCGTGGTGTCTGAGTCGTCGCAGTCATCGCAGAGTGGGGTGCCGTCTGAGTCCGCGTCGGTGAGTTCGGCGGGAAGGACGACCCCGTCGCAGTCGTTGTCGAGCCCGTCGCACAGCTCAGGAGCGCCGGGGAAGCGTGTGTTGTCGGAGTCGTCGCACTCCTCGCACTCCATGAACCCATCGAAGTCGTCGTCGTTGGTCTCGGTGGCGGGGTCGGTACCGTCGCAGTCGTTGTCGACGAGGTCGCAGAGCTCGGCCGCACCAGGGAAGCGGGTCGGGTCTAGGTCGTCGCAGTCATCGCAGAGCATTGCGCCGTCTGAGTCCCCGTCGGTGAGTTCGGAGGAAGGGACGACTCCGTCGCAGTCGTTGTCGAGCCCGTCGCACAGCTCCGGGGCGCTGGGGAACGTGGCGGGCTCGGCGTCGTCGCAGTCGAGACATGAGGGCGCGTCGTCGGAGTCCGCGTCGGTTGTCTCGTCGACGCGGAGGAGCCCGTCGCAGTCGTTGTCGAGTTCATCGCATAGCTCAGGCGCCCCGATGAACACGGTGGGCTCGGTGTCATCGCAGTCCGCGCACTGGACGACTCCATCGCCGTCTTCATCGTGGACTTCGGCGCCCCAGATGATTCCGTCGCAGTTGTTGTCGACCCCATCGCAGAGTTCGACTGCGCCGGGGGATGCGCTGGCATCGGTGTCGTCGCAGTCGTCGTCGAATGTCCCGAAGACGCCATCGAGGCCGCAGGACGTCACTCCGTCCTGGTCAGCATCCACGCCAGGGCAAGCGGATTGCGACGGGGGCGGGTCCGAGGAGACGGGGCAGCCGCACGCGATGAGCGCTGCCGCGAACACGACTGACCACCTCTTCATCCCCCGCATCGCTGCCTCCGTGGACAAGCTAGGTCATATCGACGCCGCTGGCCCTTCGAAGACTCATCCCTGGTACCGGGGGCGCGAGGTCTGGAGCGGTGAACTCGTCGACTCCGGGCGGCCGGGCGGGTGCTCCTCGCGGAGCGGTCGTCGACGCGTCCCACCAACGCGTTCCACCTCGTCGGTCACGCGGGATCGAGTGGATGCGGGTGACGAGGGATCTGCGCTGATCTAGCCTCGTATCCTCGACCCCCGGAGAAACCCTGTGTCCGAGCCCATCATCGTCGGCGTGATGATCGCCGCCCCCATCGAACGTGTCCGGTCCAAGTTCACCGATCCCGACGCAGTCCGTGCGTGGAACTTCGCCACTGACGAGTGGTCCTGTCCTGCCGCGACCAGCGACCTGCGAGTTGGCGGCGCCTTCTCGTATCGAATGGCTGCGCGTGACGGCTCCATGGCCTTCGACTACGACGGCACCTGGGAGGTCGTCGAGCTAGAGCGACTCGTGCAGGTCCTGAGAGACGGACGCCGCGTGGAGATCACCTTCACGGCCGTCGAGGGCGGCACGCAAGTCACCGAGACCTTCGACCCCGACGCCGACGCACCCCGGGAATTGCAGAGGGCCGGCTGGCAGATGATCCTCGACCGATTCGCGGCCCTCGCTGCGGAACCTGCAGGATGAGGACCCTCTCCTGTGGTTGTGGACGGGCGATGCTCGGAGTGACCGGGCCTCCGATCGCGTGGTGCGTTCCGACAATCGGCTGGGTTGCGGGCGGGCAGCTACCGGTGCGCTAGCGGTGGCTTCGTTCCTCTTGATTCCGGGCGCCGGCGGAAACGCGTGGTACTGGCACAGGGTGGTCCCGGAACTGCGCCGGTGGGGACACGAGGCGGTCGCGGTTGAGCTCCCGGCCGACGATGACCACGCAGGACTCGAACGCTACGTGGACATGGCGGTGGAGGCTGGGCGAGGTCTCCGAAACCTCATCGTCGTTGGGCAGTCTCTGGCCGGCTTCGTCGCTCCGGTCGTCTGCACATCCTTGGCCGCCCGAGGGCTCGTTCTCGTCAACGCGATGGTTCCGCGGCCCGGTGAGTCCCCAGGCGAGTGGTGGAGCGCCACCGGCCAACGGGTGCCGCCCGACTTCGCCAACGCCGACACTGCCGCACCCCCTCTTACGAACAAGGATCGAGCGAGGCCTTCGTCATCTACTTCACGCCTGCGCGGGCCTGGAACGGCCCTCGAGTTCTGTTTGCGAAGGCAACGAGCGAGAGCATCACGGGAACCTCGATGAGCACTCCGACCACCGTGGCGAGCGCCGCCCCCGAGTGCAGTCCAAAGACGCTGATGGCGACCGCGACGGCGAGCTCGAAGAAGTTCGACGTGCCGATCATCGCCGCGGGGGCAGCCACTTCATGGCGAATCCTGAACACCCACGCCAGTCCGTACGCGATGGCGAAGATCCCGTAGGACTGGATCAGCAAGGGCACCGCGATGAGACCGATGACCGCAGGCTTCTCGATGATGGTTGGGGCTTGCAGCCCAAAGATGAGTACGACCGTCGCCAAGAGGCCCAGAATGGACACTGGCGAGATGGCTTCGTTGAACCGCTCGAGCCGGCCCGGTCCCCTTCGCAGAAGCGCGGAGCGTGTCACGGCTCCGGCGACCAGCGGGATGACGACGAAGAGTCCGACGGAGAGGACCAGCGTGCCCCACGGGACCACCACGTCCGTGACCCCCAGAAGGAATCCCGCGAGGGGGGCAAAGGCGAACACCATGATCAGGTCGTTCACAGAGACCTGAACCAGCGTGTAGTTCGCATCGCCCCGGGAGAGCTTGCTCCATACGAACACCATCGCGGTGCACGGAGCCACGCCGAGCAGAATCATCCCAGCGATGTACTGGTCCGCATCTTCTGGGGTCACAAAGTCGGCGAACAGTCCCTTGAAGAACAACCAGCCCAGCAGGGCCATCGTGAACGGCTTGATGAGCCAGTTCACCACCAGTGTCAGACCGAGCCCGCCAGGACGTCGGCCAACATCCTTGAGGCTTCCCAGGTCGACCTGGACCATCATCGGGAAGATCATCACCCAAATGAACACCGCGACGACGAGGTTCACCCGAGCGACTTCTGCCCCGGCGACCATCCCAAAGAGCCCTGGGAACAGAACGCCCAGCCCTACGCCTCCCGCGATGCTCAGCGCAATCCACAGCGACAGATAGCGGCCAAAGAGGCCGAGAGGGTTGTCCGTCGTCTCAGTCATCCAGGGACTCCACGACGAGGATGTCCCCGTCGAGCTCAGCTGCGAGCTGCAGGGTTCCGCTGACGGTCCCGAACTTCCGAAGGTTCTTGTGCAGCAGCGAGACGCGTGCCTGAGGCTCGGGAGTGATCAGTCTCAGCTCGTAGTGAAACCGGGAGAAGCGAGGAGGCTTTTCGTCTCGGACCGCATCGACCCGGACCGAGGCGGCGGAGTACCGGAACGGCAGAATGGACGCGAAGCGCTCCACGTTCTTGAGCAGGCAGGCAGCGAGCGCGCCGCAGAGAAGCTCGGCGGGGCCCGGGTGCACGCCGTCCCTTTCAGACGCCCCATCAAAGCGAATCGACGAACCGAAGACCGAGAGTTCACCGGCGCCGCCGGGCGCGCTGGTCGCGGAGACTGAGTAGCTGGTGGTCATAGCTCTCCCACGAGAGCCTTGAGGGCCTCGATGACTGAAGGTTCCACGCAGTAGCAGCGGCGAGGACCGTCGACCTCGCCCTTGATGAGACCAGCGGACTTCAGCTTGCTCAGGTGCTGACTGACCGTGGACGCGGCGATGGGTAGCTGGTCAGCGATTTCCCCTGCAAAGCAAACCTGATGAGCGAGCAGAAACCGGACGATGTGAACGCGATGCGGATGGCCTAGGGCCTTGAAGAGCTGTGCGAGGCGAGCGTCTTGCTCTGGATCCGCCTCAAAGACAGTTGGCTCTTGAGTGCAGCAGTCAGGGTCGTTCACCATGCCTCCATTTCGTATTTCGTAGAATACCGAAATAGAGTCTCCGTGCAACCGGTCCCCCGGGGATCCCTGGGACGCGCGGTGGTGACGGCTTCGCATTGTCTCGATACTGAGCCCCGCCCGGCACCTCTCCGTGCGCCGCCGCTGGCCTCTCGGAGCACCGCCGCCGGACCTACAGCAGCCGTCGTCTCGCGAACTCCAGCAGCGCCCCGGCATACCCCGCGATGTGAGGAGCCTCGATGCCGAGGGGAGCCAACAACCGGCGTGCGCCTGAGCTGTCGTAGACCGCGCGATGGGCCAGTCCGTCGGCGAGCTCGGGGGGCAGGTTGAACAGCTGGTCCATGAGGGTGCGCAGCGTCGCGCTCGACCGGCCCCCGCGCAGCATCATCGCGAGGGGCCGACCCCGGAACCCCAGCCAGGGCCCCGCGATGTCGAGCTCGCTCGCGAAGACCCGCGCCAACTCCCGGACGGTCAGGGCCCGCGGGTCCGAGAGGTGGTAGGTCCCGCCGATGGCCTCGGGGTGCTCTGCGAGCGCGAGGGTCGCTTGCACGACGAAGTCGATGGGCACCAGATCGATGCGCGCGAAGTCCCCTCCGGGAGCCACTGGGAGAACCCGTAGCGGCTTCGGGAGCCGCGCCAACCGGAGCATCAGGAGGATGAGGTAGTAGACGCCGTCGATTCGGTCGAGGGCTCCGGTCTGGCTGTGCCCAACGATGGCGGTGGGGCGCACGACCGTGATCGGAAGAGCGGCCATGGCGGCGCGCACGTCAGCTTCGGCGGTGTGCTTGCTCTCGGCGTAGGCGTTGTAGAAGCGCTGTCCCCTGTCGAGCTCCTGCTCCGCGAAACGCCCCTCAGCGTCGCCTGAGACCGCAGCGGCGGACACGTGCACAAAGCGGCTCAAGCTCGTCATCCCCCGCGCGAGGTCGAACATGTTCCGCGTGCCATCGACATTCGTCGACCACGCAGAACGGGCGTCCGTAGCCAGGTTGGTCACCGCCGCGGCGTGAATGACGATGGACGCCTCGGTCTGGACCCGCTTCGCCGTCGCGGGGTTCAGCAGCACTCCGGGACGAGCGACATCCCCCTCGAAGATCACGATGTTCTGGGTGGCGTCTTGCCCTTCCTTACGCCGGTTGGCGAGCCAGGCCTCGGCGCTGCGCCGGGTCTTTGGCCGCACGAGGAGGAACACCGGGTGCCCACGACGCGCCAGCTCTTCGGCGAGCTGGGTACCGAGGCAGCCAGTGCCGCCAGTCAGAAAGACAGTGGGGAGGTCGGCGGACACGGCGGCACCATAGCCGCCGCACCCTGCTAGGCCGCCTGCTCCTGGAAGTAGTACCGGTACATGCCGCGGGCGATGCGCGCGTAGTTGAGGATGTCCCGAGGGCTCCGGTCCCGCTCCAGCAGCCGCCCGATCTGGTGTGGCCGCAGGTAGAAGCGCCAGATGAACGAGCGCCCGAAGCCCTTGAGGCGGTGGGTGTCCATGCCGTACTCGGGCTGCTCGTAGATGGGCACCATGTCGAGCTGCTCGGTCACCATGCGAGCCCAGTATCCGCGGTCGATCTTGCCCTCGTCGATGGCCCGCTCGTAGATCTCCGTGGCGGGGTAGATGTAGAGCGGCTGGAAGTTGGCGAAGGTCGGGTCGAGCGACTTCACCAGCGACAGGGTGCGGTAGGCCTCGTAGGGGCGCTCCCCCGGGAACCCGAAGATGATGTTGGCGACGGACTTGATGCCGGCGTCGCGCGCCCAGTGGAACGCGTTGCGGAAGAGCTCGTCGGAGATGCGCTTCCCAGCGACGGACATGCGCACGCGCTCGGTGCTCGCGTCGATCCCGAAGGCCACCTTGTCGCAACCGGCCTCGCCCATGGCCATCAGCAGGTCACGGTCGATGACGTCGGCGCGAGTCTGGCAGCCCCACTTCAGCCCGATGTCTTTCATGCCTTCGCACACCTCGTGCACGAGGTGCTTGTTCAACGTGAAGGTCTCATCGACGAACTCGACGTACTCGATGCCGTAGACCTCCTTGATCTCGCGTAGCTCGTCGAGCACCGAGTCCACCGCGCGATACCGCATCGACAGCTTGCTGGTCTGGGTCGCGCCGCTGCAAAACGAGCAGGTGAAGGGACAGCCGCGGGCCATGATCACCGAGCTGATCTTCTGGGAAGACATCGGATTGAAGTAGGCATCGTTGTCGAGCAGGTGCCGCGCGGGCCTCGGAAGCTCGTTGAGGTCGGGAGTCAACCGGTGGCTGTTGATGCGCGTGCTGCCGTCGCGCACCGAGATGACGCCGTCGATGGAGCGGGGGTCGATGCCCCCACGAAGGAGCGCGGTACACAGCTGGGTGAAGGCGATCTCGCCGTCCCACATCACCCCCCATTCGGCGCCGATCTCTTCGATGATCTCTGGGTGGTAGGACGGATGGTGGCCACCCAGCACGAGGTGCTCGTAGGCGCCCTGGGCTTTCAGAGTCTTGAGGCCCGGCAGGACCGCGCCAAAGGTGCCGAGGTCGGGGGTGAACAGCGTCATCCCGACGATGGCCGGCCGAATCCGCTCGATCTCCCGCAAGAGGAGCGAACCAGGAAGCTCCGGCGGGCAGTTCGCGTCGATGATCTGCACGGAGAATCCCTCGCGCTCGAGCGACGAGGCGAGATACGCAAGGCCCAACGGCGGGTGAAGCACCCACTTGTTGCGCACCGAGTGCAGGTTGATGAGCAGGACGTCGACGGCCAAGGGCCCTCCCGCGCGCATCCTACCCGCTGCCCATGGGCGGCCGCTGCCGGTTCCCTCGCCGCCGCATGTCTATCCTGAGGACCGATGCGCCGGCCACCCCTGCCCCTGTTGCTCGTCGTGGCCGCCCATCAACTCGGCTTCTGGGCGGTTGTGCTGTCCAACAACCCTCAGGCGACCGTGACCTTCGACTGCGTCAGCGGCGCCATGAGCCAGGACATCTTGGCGGGCTTCGCCTACTCCCCCTTCGACACCTACGACGGAGTGCTGGGCGGCATGTTCGTCTCCGCTCTGGTGGGCGCTCCGGTGTTCGCGCTGCTCGGGGGGACCGGCTTCGCGGTGAAGGCGGTGGCCGGGCTCTGGTCTCTACTCACGGTGCTGCTGGGCTGGTGGTTTCTCGACCGCACCTTTGGACGCACAACGGCGACCCTGGGGGGCCTCACCCTCGCGCTGCCCATGCCGACCACGTTTCTCGCCTCGACGATCATGGGGAACTGGCACTACACCGAGCTGGCCTTCGAGCTCGCGGTGGCTGGGGTGTTGAGCGCCCTCATCTGGCGTTCCGATGGAGGCGGCCGAGGGGGCGCCTTTGCCTTCGGTCTGCTCAGCGGCGTCGCCATCTTCAACTGCTTTGGCTCCCTCATCTTCTTCGGAGCCTTCTGGGTACTGGCCTGGGTTCTGTTGCGCCGTCGCTGGGGCTGGGGCGGCATCGGGGCCTACTGGGCAGGGACGCTGTTGGGGTCCTCGCCCCTCTGGCTCAAGGTGCTGGTGCATCGGCCGTACGGCGTGCCCGTGGCTGCACAGGGAGGCACCAAGGTGCCGGCGGAGCTGCTGGCGGCGGGCATCGATCTGCGCAAGGTCGCCGAGCTGGTGCTCGACAACGGCTTCAGCTGGGGACTGCACTTCCAGGACGTCCTGGGCCACCCGCCGGGCACCGTGTTCTCCATGACGCTGGCGAGCGGGGTCACGCTGGGCCTGTTTGGGGGCTGGGTCCTACTGATGGTGCGCGTGGCTCCGTCACTGCGAGCGGTGCTGGGTGGGGTTCTGCCCGGCTCGCCAGCCGTGAACGTCGCGGAGGTGAGCCCCGCTGTCGTCCCTGCGCTGATGGGCGTGTTCTACGCCGTCGCCTGGCTGCTCTCGGACATGAACGTGTCGGTGCTTCCCTGGTACCTGAGCAGTGTGCGCGAGCTAGGACACGCGACCCTCATTCCATGGGCAATGGTGATGGGGCTCAGCGGGGCGGTGCTCTTGGGGAGCCTGCTGCGGGAACGCTCGGCGGAGCGCCACCAAGGGGAGCGCGCGCTCCCGGCTTCGATGTCGTGGCTCATGGGGGCAGGAGTTGCCTGGGTGATCGGGGCGGGCGCCATCGGCATCGCGGGTGCGGTGGGGGACGATTCCCAGCCAGGCCTTCGCAGCGTGATGCGCGGGGTGTGCCACGACGTGCATGGCTTCTACATGGGGCCACACATCGTCGGCCCTTCGGCGGTGGGGGAGGAGGGGCAGCCGCTGGACGCCGCGGGGGCGCCGGACAGGGCGGCGACGTTCTGCGCCCCCTACGGGGCTGGCGACGAGTGTGTTCGCGGCGTCATCTGGTCCCTCGGCTTCGCCCAGATGGACACGGAGGGGGGCAGCGTGGACCGCGTCAACGACTGTGTGGCCCTTCGGAGCCCGTGGCGCGTGGAGTGCCTGCGTGGTCTGGGGTGGGCGCTCCAGTCCAGCGGCGAAGGGGGGCTCGTGGCGGCGGCGCCGGAGACGGCGCTGTGTGGAGGACTCGGGGAGGCCGACGACCGAGCCGCCTGCTGGCGAGGAGTCGGCTTTCCCCTCGGCGACCACCTGCACAACCAGCCCACCCGCCTGATGCGCGCTCTGGAGGACTTCCCGGCGGACGTGCGAGCCGACATCGCCCGGGGAGCCGCCACTCATCTCGGGCGTACGTACAGCAGCTGGTCCTACATGGTCGGCTTGTGCGAGAGCTGGGACGAGGACCTCCGAGGGCCCTGCCTTGCTGGGCTGGAGGACTCGATGGCCTATCGCGCGGACGCCGAGGCCGTGCGTGAGCGCTAGCAGGTTGCTAGCCCCCTGCCGGCCCGTCACCGCTGCCGCGTAGCGACCAGCATCCCCAGGGCTGCGATCACCGCCAACAGGGAGACCACGAGCCCCCCGCCCAAACCCGGCGGCCGAAAGCGCCACGTGATCCGGTGCACTCCGGCGCCGACGAGCACGCCGGTGTGGACCTGATTGACGGCGAAGGTCGGCAACGATCGCTCCCCGTCGCTGACCTGCCAGCCAGGGTGCAGACGCTCGTTGAGCACGATGACGGCAGCGTCCTCGGCCTCTACAGAGACCTCGAAGGCACCCTCGCCGCAACTCACGTCTGCCACCGAGAGCGTCGGCGACCCGACTCCGCCGTTCCCTGCTGCATCTGCGGCGGTCTCGCCGTCGGGGTTTGGCAGCGGCCCTTCGATCAGCGCCGCGACGGTGTGGGAGGGCGCACTCCCCAGCAGCCTCCGCACTCGCTCCGTGGTCTCCGACACCACCACCACCGAGGGGGGCGAGTAGCACCGGGGCATCAGGGTCTTCGCTCGCCACACTCCGCCCGTCTCATCGACGGCTACCGGCACTCCGTGCAACGCCAGAGTCCGCTCCCCGAGACCGCCAGGGGCAAAGGCCGCGTCCGCCCGTCGCCGCACGGCTGTCTCGTCCCAGGGGTCTGCGGGCTCGGCATCGGTGGCAGAGAACGGTGCCCCGCCCGTGAGCGCCCGCGCGAGAGGGAGCAGCATCGCCGCGCTGCGGGGTGGCACCAGCTTCGTGCGCCCGGACAGGCTCCTCCAGCCATGTCGGCTCGCCAGATGCAGCGGCCAGCGGCGGTTCAGCAGACGCGCCTGTAGCAACGGCGCCTCGACCAGCAAGTCCTCGACCTCTCCGCCCTGAGCTACGTCGTCGAAGCCCAGCTCAGAGTCTCCGAAGGTATCGGTGAGCGAGGGCGCGGGCTCTAGCCCGTCCTCCAGGAGCACCGCGAGCTCTCCTACATGCAGCGAGCCGGCGGACAGCAGCTCCTCATCCTGGACATCGTCGCGCCCTGCGAGGTTGAGTGGCTGGGACGGGATGGCGACATGGGTGCGCACCCCGAGGGCCGCGAGGTCCACCGCAAGCAGGAGGAGCAAGGCGCCCATGCGTTTGTCGGGCTCGCTCCAGCGGCGCAGAGCGAGGCCGGCAAGGCCGATGACAAGCACCGCCTGCACCGCGACCGCGGCCCACTGGCGCCACTCGAAGGAGGAGCCGAACGTGGGCCAGCCGAGCGGAGTGAACCGCACCACGATGGCGAGCAGCATCACGCCGAGCAGTGCGCCGGTCGGCCCACGAAGCGACCCCATGAGCTCGCCGCCGCGCATCCTCACGACCCTGTCGAGCCCGATGGCTCCGAGGACCGCAGCGGGAGCCATGGCCAGCGCGTAGTAGATGATGAGTACCGGGTGGGCGAGCACCGTCAGCGGAGTCAACACGACCCGCACGCCGGGCAAGCCGCCCGCCGCCAGGAGCAGGAGGGCGACAAACGCGGCGAGGGATGGGACCGGACCCGCTGCCGAATCGTCGCCTTCGCCCGCCCCCGCTCTTCCGCTCACCCGCGCGAAGGCAAAGGCGAACGCCACCCCCAGCACCGCGCCCAGCCCGAACTCGCGGGCGGTGACGAAAGGCTTCGGAGCGAGCCACGACGCGGCGAACGACCAGCGCAGCGTCTGGGTCGGGGGGATGGCCATGGCCGCCACCTGGGCTTGCTCCCCGCGCGAAGCGAGGTACTCCAGCAAGGCGGGAGCGATGGCGTTGGCACCGCCGGCGACCCCGATCACGGTGATCAGCACGGCCCAGGGAAGGGTGCGCCAACGCAGCAGGAACCAGAGCCCGAGGGCCCCGCAGGTCCCGCCCGCGTGCCGGACGTGGCCGCCGGTGAGCATGGCCGCGAGCACCAGCCCCGCCACGGCCGCCCATCGCAGGCGGTCCTTGTTCTCGTCGGCCAGCTCCATGCGCCGATGAGCGGCGAGCACGGCGGGAAAGCCGGCGAAGATGGGCCAGAAGTCCGCTGGCGCCTCGATGAAGAGCGTGAGCCCGAGGGGCCCGCAGGCGTAGACGAGGCCCGCCGCCGTTGCCGCCGCCGCGCTCGCCCCCATCGTGCGCGCCAGCCATCGCGCCCCGAGAGCCGCACCGACCAGGTGGAGGACATAGGCGAGCGGAAGCGCAAAGCGAACCGGCATCAGCCACGCCAGCCACATCGACGGGTAGACGGGGCCCATCTCGTTGGCTTCGGTGAACAGCGCCGCGCCGCCCATGCGCCCGGGCATGAAGAAGGGATTCTCTCCGTGCAGCACGGCCCAGCGCACGGACTCCCAAGTGGGCACCACGGCGTAGAGGAAGTCGTCGGGCACATCGACGCCGCGCCCTATCACGAAGGGCCCGGCCACGACGCACATGAGACCGACGGCAAGCACCGTCTGGACTCGCGAGGAGCCAGCCACCGAGCGCAGGGCGTTCATGGCACACGCACCCTATCGAGTGCGCGCCGAGGAGGCCCAGGTGCGGCTGTCTTGCACGCCGCGCATGCAGCTCGCCGCGAGGTCTTCCCCCCACTGCGCACACAACCCCTGCGCGGTCTCCTCAGCCGAGTAGGTACGTCCCAGAAGCGCCCCCGCGCCTTCCGCGACGTCCGCTCTGCGATTCACGGGCAAGTCCTCCATCGCCCGTCGGAGCCGCTCGGGACTGGATCCCAGGTGGTCCCCAATGGGGAACCCCACCCCCCTCCAGCACCACCGCGCGTCCTCCGCCGGTGACAACGCGTCGCAGACCCCAGCCATCTCGAAACCGTCGGAGACATCACCGCCACCGCCTGACGAGAGTCCCCAGCCGACACCCCGCAGACACTCCGCCCTCCAGGGGTCGGGCATCTCCTGACACGCGGCGGCGGGTGTCCCCTGCGACTCCTCCATGTAGGCCTCCACGCCGAAGTAGCCGACCGCCCAGGCCACACCACGACTGCACTCCCACCCCTGCTGCTCCCCATACTCCTCGCACAGGGCGCGCCCCGACTCGAACTCCAGACCCAGGTGGGGCGCCAGCATGAAGCCCTTGACGTCCCAACAGCTTCCGCGGAACGCCGAAGCCGAGCGCGGCGTACCCGCATCGGGAACGACAAACGCACCGAGACCGATCATTCCGGCCAGGACGACGCACGCGATCGGCAGGGCGCCGATGACGCTCCCGAGCCGACTTGAGATCCCGAGTTCCCCCCCTCGCACGGTCCCCGTGGTCCGCTCGTAGCGCAGCGAGTCCGCGAGGAGCGCCCCGCAGAGCGCGAGCTGCGCCAGCCAGGGGATGAGGACGATGTGGTCGTGGTCCCGCGGATTGCTCAGGTACCACGGGACGTGTCGCAGATTCATGTCGCTGGCGAGCAGCGCGACGAGGAAGATCGCGGCCATCAGCACTGGGATGGCTGCGGGGGAGACCTCGTCCGCCGACGCCTCGCGCCCTGGGAGGCACCCACGAACGAGGGCGAGCATCGAGGGGGAGACTCGCAACGCGAGCAGCGCCCAGCCCAGGAGGAGCGCCGCGGAGGCGAGTCCGGCGAGCCCCGAAGATGCGAAGGACCCGGCTGGCGTCGAGAGCGCGGTGTCGAAGTGCAGCCCCTGCTGGAACGCCCCATCGACCAGACCCACCAGCTTGCCCAGCGACAGACCCACGTTGGTCGCCTCCGGCGGGACCCGGACCGAGCCTCCGCCGGCGATCCCGTAGGGCTGGTGCACGAGGACCTTGAACCACAGCGGCGCCAGCCCGACCAGCAACCCCGCAGCGTGCGCCCCAGCGCTCCGCCAGGACGCGCGGCTCCGGCTCGTCGCCCAGCCCACCGCATAGAGTGCCGGCAGGAAGACCGCCGTCGCGAAGCAGTTGAAGACCGCAAGCCCAGCGAGGACGCCGGTCCCCAGGGCCCAACGGACCGAGAGCGGGTCACCCCGCCCACGGCCCCAGATCACGCCGAGCAGGACCCCGGTGAGCGCGAGCTCAAAGCCGACCTCGGTGAAGTGCCAGTTCCCAAGGATCAGCGACGCGATGAATGCCACCGGCGGCAGGAAGGCCACAGCCGCCGCCGCGAGCATCCCCGCTCTCGGCCCCAGGGCGCGGGCCCAGACGAGCCCCGCGCCGGCGACGACGGCCCCCGCGAGCGTGACCGACACGCCTTTCACCGCGAGCCCCGTCACTCCGACCGCCTTGAAGAGGGGGAGCCCGACGAGGGAGGCGAGGAACATCCCTCCGAGCACGCCGTCGAAGCTGTCTAGCGGCGAGAAGGCCCAGCCGCGCAAAGCGTCCTCGGCCATCGAGCCCGCCACGCAGTCCCAGGTGACGGTCGCCTGGGGGTTGCCGGTGAGCACCGCGGCCCACAGCAGGGCTTGATGCACCAGCAACACGGCGAGGACCCCGCGCCCGGGGTGGACTCCTGCTCCGGGCCCGCTGACGGGGTCCGGCGCTCGCTCTGCGACCGCCTCTTGCATCGGTCGAGCATACGCGCGCCACGCCACACACGACCAGC
>Ga0222662_1000350_pt1 | contig 40864 bp, 27 predicted proteins | sample AntAcemetagen600_FD_179821 | JGI IMG/M metagenome (GOLD analysis project Ga0222662, IMG submission 179821) | Saline water microbial communities from Ace Lake, Antarctica - #600 | ecosystem: Environmental > Aquatic > Non-marine Saline and Alkaline > Saline | place: Antarctica: Ace Lake... | reverse complement strand
TCCTCCGCTGCCGCCCGACCCGCCGCCGCTCGATCCCCCGCTGCCGCCCGACCCGCCGCCGCTGGACCCCCCGCTGGATCCACCGCTGCCCCCGGATCCCCCGCTGCCCCCCGGGTAGGTGCCGGGCTCCAGGTAGACCTGCGCGTCGCCGAGCGTCTCCACCTCCACGTCAGCGATGCCGAACAGCTGCTTGATCCTCCCGCCGAAGACCACGGTGATCACCAGGACCACCACCGCGATGGCCACCAGGATGATCAGGTACTCCGAGAGCCCTTGGCCGCGCTGACCGCTGGTGTGACGTCTATCCACGCAGACAAGGTACGAGTCAGATGTTGTCCGGCGATGGATTTGTCGTGCCTGACCTGTTTCCAGGTTGTGTGCGCCAATGTCGGCGCAACTTCCCTTGCCCCCCGGATCTGCGCCCCCTACAGTAAAAAATGTGGGGACCGATCCACGATCTGGAGGCGAGAACATGCAGAACGCAGTAGACCCGTTTGACCGTCGCAAGAACCGTGGATTCACCGGGGGCAGCGACGACCTGGACCTCGACCAGCGCGACCGGCAGCGTCGCGAGTCCGTTCGCCTCAACCTGCGTCTGTGGACCGAGGGACGCCACGAGGGGAAGCTCGACTTCCACAACTGCAGCAACCTGAGCGAGACCGGGATGTTCATCGAGAACCCCGAGCCCTACGCCCTGAACAGCCTCGTGCAGATCGAGTTCAACCTGCCTGGCGTGCACGAGCCCGTCCGGGTGAGTGGTCGGGTCATGAGCACTCTGGACGAGGACAGCGCAGGCGAGAACATCATGGGGAACGGCTTCGAGTTCATCGACGTGTCCGATGCCGATCTGCTGCTCATCCGAGCGTTCGTCGAGTCGAACCACCTGGCAGCGAGCTAGAGGGTCGGGCGCGGTCCCACCCATCGTTCAATGCGTGACGCCCGGCCTTGGCTGGGCGTCGCTGCTCACGCGTTCATCGCGTGCGCGAGCCTCTGAGCCAGGCCGGTCCAACGCACGGCCGCTTCAGCGTTGTTGATCGCGATCTCGAGCGCGCGTTTGCTCCCGACCACCACGACCACGGACTTCCCCCGAGTCACTGCGGTGTAGAGCAGGTTGCGCTGAAGCATCCGAAAGTGCTGGGTGAGGAGCGGGATGACGACGGCTGGATACTCGCTGCCCTGGGACTTGTGGATGGTGATGGCGTAGGCGAGCTCGAGCTGCTCGATCTCTTCACCTGCGTACTCGATCTCCTTGCCATCGTCGAAGCGGACCCGCAGCGCGCGGCCCCGGTCCGTCACCACGACCACCTGGCCGATGTCGCCATTGAAGACGTCCTTGTCGTAGTTGTTGCGAGTCTGCATCACCCGGTCGTGCAGCCGCGGCCTGCGGCTCCCGTCCGGCTCCCCCGGAGCTTCTCCCCGAGCCTCGGCGAGCCCGACCCTCAGCGCCTGGTTCAGCGTCTCCGTCCCGCAGCTTCCCTTGCGCATCGGCACCAGGACCTGCACGTCGGCCAGTGGATCGTGCCCCCAGGCCTTCGGGATCCGCTGAGCGACGAGGTGCGCCACGGTCCGTACCGCCTCGTCGGGGTTGTCCCGCTCGATGAAGAAGAAGTCGCCGGATGGGTCGCCGGCCAACTCAAGCGGCTGCCCGTGCAGGATGCGGTGGGCGTTGGCGACCACGAGGCTGCCGCCCTTCTGGCGGAAGATGGCCTGGAGGCGCACCACGGGGAGCACCCCTGAGTCGATGAGGTCGGCGAGCACGCGGCCGGGGCCCACCGAGGGGAGCTGGTCGACGTCGCCCACCAGGAGCAGGCGCGCGCCATCGGGGATCGCTGCGAGCAGCGCCGCTGCCAGATCGAGATCCACCATGGACGCCTCGTCCACCACGACCGCGTCGCACTGCAGCGGGTTCTCGAGGTCGCGCAGGAACCTGCCTTCTTTGGGGCTGAACTCCAGCAGCCGGTGCATGGTCGAGGCCATGCGTCCGCTCGCCTCCTCGAGCCGCCGAGCCGCGCGCCCCGTGGGAGCCGCGAGCCTCACTCGCAGGCCCAGCCGCTCCCACAACTCGAGCACCGCCTGGATGATCGTGGTCTTTCCGGTGCCGGGCCCGCCGGTCAACACCAACACCGAGTGCTGCAGAGACGCCGCGACGGCCTGGCGCTGGGTGTCGGAGAACGTCAGCCCGATGCGCTGCTCCGCCCATCCTGCCGCCTGCAACGGGTCCTTGAGCTGATCCTCGCCGCCGCGTCGGAGCAGCGCGCGCATCCGGTACGCGACGAGCTCCTCCGCGTCGAGCCGCTCTGTCAGCCAGACCCTGGGGGCAGAGCCCGCCTCGGGCTCCAGCAAGACCGCGCCCTCCCCTTCCAGATCGGCAAGGCGGGGGCGCAGGCCCTCCCATGGCTGCTCCAGCAGAGTCACCGCGCGGTTGCGCAGCTCTTCACCTGGCAGGTAGCAGTGCCCCTCGCTGACTGAGGTCATCAGCACGAACAGCAAGCCGGCCCGCAGGCGGTGGGGGCTGTCCGGCTCGATCCCCAGCGAGCGCGCCAGGGCGTCGGCGGTACGAAACCCGATGCCACCAATGTCGGCGGCGAGCCGGTAGGGGTTGGCCCGCACCATCTCCACGGTGCGCTTGCCGTACTTGCGGGCGACCTTGTTCGCCAGCGAGGCGGTGAGACCAACTCCCTGCAGGAAGATCAGCGTCTCGCGGTCCACCCGGGACTCTGCCCAGGCCGCGACGATGGTCTTGGCCCGTCCCGCTCCGATCCCCGGCACCTCGGTGAGCCGCTCAGGGTGGTTGGCGAGCACATCGAGCGTCTCGTCTCCGAAGTGGGCGACGAGACGCTTCGCAAAGACCTTGCCGACGCCCTGCACCCTGCCTCCACGCAGGAAGTCTTCGACGCCCTTGCCGGTGCTCGGCATCACCGGAAGAAACGACGAGCTGAGCAGCTGCCGACCGAAGCGCGGGTCATCCACCCAGCGCCCTTGCACCCGCACCCGCTCCCCCTCGTTGATCCCCGACAGCACCCCCTTGATCGTGACCGGCATTCCGTCGTCAGGCTCCACGCGCGCGATCGCAAAGCCCGAGTCGGCGTTGCGAAACACGAACTTGCGCAGAATTCCCTCGACGGCCACCTGCTCAGCCAACGACGCCCTCCAAGCGCTTCCGGGGTAAAGCCGCGCGTGTAGACTCCGCGGCCGGAGGGCCAGAATGGACGCCTACGATCTCGCTCGCAACCGGCTCATCTTCGCTCTCGACATCGACGACCCCACCGAAGCGCTCGCGTGCGCGCGCAGCCTGGTCGGCACGGTGCGCTGGATCAAGGTGGCCACTCGGCTCTACACCCGGGCAGGGGCCAGCCTCATCGCTGAGTTGCAATCCATGGGGTTCTCGGTCTTCCTCGACTTGAAGTTCCACGACATCCCAGACCAGGTACAGGGCGCCTGTCGGGCGGCGAGCAAGCTCGGAGTCGGCCTCCTGACTGTGCATGCATGCGGGGGCCGCGCGATGTTGGAAGCCGCCGCACGGGGCGCCGCCGAAGGGTCGGGCGAGGTCGGCGGGGAGACGTCGGTGTTGGCGGTCACAGTGCTCACGTCGCTGGACCAGTCCGATCTGACGGACATCGGGGTGCGGCGCTCGCTCGACGACCAAGTGCTCGCCCTGGCGAGGCTCACCCACGAGGCTGGCTGCGCGGGCGTCGTGGCGTCTCCTCGCGAGCTCGCCATGCTGCGGCCTGCGCTCCCGCGGCCCTTTGGAATTCTGACCCCCGGGATCAGGCCCCTCGGCGCGGCGGTCGGCGACCAGAAGCGCGTCACCACCCCCGCCGATGCCATCAAGGGAGGCTCGGACTGGCTGGTCATTGGGCGGCCCATCCGCAACGCGCCGGACCGAGTGGCCGCCGCGAGCGCTATCCTTGAGGAGATGGCAAGCGCGGTCTGACGAGCGCCGCGCTCCAGGGAGCGCGATGGCACTCATCATCACCCACCCCGGGCTACACGCTGGGCGCATTGCGCTCCTCGGGGTGCTGCGCGCGGCGATCGACGCCGAGGCTGAGCACGCCGTCACTGCGTTCATCCACCGGCTGCTCAGCCTTCCCGACCGGGGGATGCGCTCGCTGGTGCTGACCGAACGCTTGCTCCGCATGGACGTGCACCTGTGTCTCACTCTGCTCCAGGCGCTGCTCGACCGATCCCTCCAGCGGGACGAACGCGCCCAGGAGGCCTTGCTCGATCTCACCACCGCCCGTCCGCTGCTGCAGCGACTCGGCTACCTGCGCGCCCGGCGGCTGTATGAGCTCGCGCGGCTCCGCGATCAGTACGCGCTGGCTCGCATGCTGCTGTCGCCCGAGACACAGCAACGCGGTGACGAGAGTCAGCCTCGGCTCGACTACGAGAACAAGCACATGCAGGACACGAGCCTTGGCTGGCGCAAGACGCTGGCGAAGGGCCCGGACCGCGAAGCGCTGGACCGACTCCTGTGGGATCGCAACCCCGCGGTCGTCGAGAACCTCCTCAACAACCCCCGCATCACCGAGAGGGATGTCATCCGCATCGCTGCGATGCGTCCGGCGAATCCCGACTGCCTCTGCGTCGTCTTTGCCCACGACCGATGGCTGCGCCGCTACCGCATCAAGGTCTCGCTCGCCCTGAACCCCGACACCCCGCTGGATATCGCATTGACGCTGCTCCCACAGCTGATGCGGCCTGAGCTGCTGTACGCCTCGGAGACCGAGAAGCTGGACCCCACCATCAGGCTGGCAGCGAAGGAGATGGTCTCGCGCCGCAAGGAACAGCTCGCGCAGTTCAAGGCTGACTGGACCCCACCCGAGGAGGAGGCGCCCGAGCTCGACCTGGACACCATCGCCAGCGAGCTCGAGAACTGGATGGCGCCTTAGGAGCTACTTCGAGGGAGTCTTGACCCGGTTGTCGATGGTCTCGGCGCCTACGTCCACTTGCTCGTCGCCCGCCACGATCTGGGGGGTCACGTCGATGGAGTCGTCGTCCTTCTGGGCGTCCTTGAACTGGCGCAGGCTCTTGCCGAGCGCCTTGCCAACCTCAGGCAGCTTGCCGACGCCAAAGAAGATCATCACCAGCACGAGGAGGAGCACGAGTTCCATGGGGCCCGGGGGGCCGATCAACAACGCAGCGGTCATCGGGTTCTCCTCACGCCAGCACGACGCTGGGCACAGTCTAAGGGCTTGTACGGTCCCCGCAACCCGGGCTTCACGGCAGGCAAGGCCCGGCCCAGTCGGCTCATGATCCTCGGAGCAACAAGCCGGGACGCGCCGCCTCGACGCGATGATAGGTGCCGTCCCGGACGATCCCCGCGCACAGCGACGAGCCAAGTCGGTAGAGCAGCTCCCGGGGGTCGCGGCACCGGAAGAGAGCGAGATCCGCACGCATGCCACGCTTGAGCATTCCGCGATCCGCGCTGAGCCCCAGCGCCGTCGCGGCGTGTGCGGTGACGCCCAGGATGGCCTCGTCGAGCGTCATCCCGCCGCCGAGGACCTGCAGCTGCGCCATGAGCAGCAGGTTGTCACTGGGGGAGGTGCCCGGGTTCATGTCGGTCGCGACGGCCATCGGGATCCCGTGCTCCCGGAAGCGCTCGCAGCGAGTCGGCTCGTCGCCGAGGAATAGCGCGGCCCCGGGCAGCATGACGGCGACGGTCCCAGCTTCTGCCATCGCGCGGAGGCCGGCATCACTGATGCGCTCGAGGTGTTCCGCCGACACCGCCCCCAACTCCGCGGCCAGCTCCGCCGCCCCGGTGCAGGTGATCTGCTCCGCGTGCACCTTCAGGCCGAGGCCCAGCTCCTTGGCCTTGGTCAGCACCCGGCGGCCCTCATCCAAGGTGAACGCACCCTCGTCGATGAACACGTCACAGAAGCGAGCCAACCCGCGGGACGCCACCGCGGGCAGCATCTCCTTGACCACCTCGTCGACGTAACGGGCCCGCGCTCCCGGGCCGCCGCGCGCCTCCTCGGGGAAGGTATGCGCGCCCAGAAAGGTCGGGATCAGATCGGACAAGCACTGCTTGTCCGCCCTCCGCACGACCTCGAGCATCCGCACCTCCTGGTTGCACGTGAGTCCGTAGCCGCTCTTGACCTCGATGGTGGTGATGCCGTGGGCCGCCGCTGCCTCGGCCCGGGACGTCGCCAGGGCGAGCAGCTCGTCGTCGGATGCGGCGCGGGTGGCCCGCACTGTGCTCAGGATGCCCCCACCCCGGGCGGCGATCGACGTATAGGACTCCCCCTGCAACCGACCCTGGAAGTCATCCAGGCGCTCGCCTGCGTACACCATGTGGGTGTGGCAGTCGATGAGGCCTGGCGTGACGACGCAGCCGTCCAGATCGAGGGTGAGAGGCTCCTCGCCGCTCACTCTTGGCAGCTGAGCCTCAGGACCGACGTACTCGATGCGCTCACCGATGCACAGCACCGCCGCGTCGCGGACGAGCCCGAGGGGCCCGGCCCCACGGGCGGGGTCACAGGTCACGAGCGCACCTACGTTGCGTAGGAGCAGGCTATTGGAGAAGCGTGTCAATCGCTGTCAGTGGCTAGCGCGGCTGTCCAGGGACGATGTCGTCCTAGTTCGCCTCGCTGTTGTCCTTGCCCGAGACGCAGTCCGCGTCGTCGCTGTCGACGTCGCCGTCCCCGTCGTCATCGACGTTGTTGTTGCACGCCAGGATGGAGTACTGCGCCGAGGCTGCGGTGATGGTCTCGTTGTCCGCGCCGGAGAGACAGATGGGGTCGTCTGCATCGATCCATCCGTCGGTGTCGTTGTCGAGGCCGTCGTTGCAGGTCCCGCCGACGATGGCGCCGCCTTCGGGGTGGTTGCTCGTGATGCAGTCAGGGTCCGGCGAGGTGTAGGCGGCGTAAGGGTTGGGGAAGTCAATCCATCCGTCGCCGTCGTTGTCGATGCCGTCACTGCACTGCGGAGTCGCGGTCAACTCACCGCTCGGATCCCAGCCGTACGCGCAGTCAGGGTCGTCCGCGTTCGCGAGCCCGTCCCCGTCGTTGTCCGCCGGGGTCGTCGTGCCGATGGTGAAGTCGGTGCAGGTCAGCGTCACCGCATTCACGATCGCATCGGCCCAGGCGTAGTCGACCTCGCCTCGGTTGTTGGTCTGGAACGCGATGAACGCCGAGTTGCGGCCGGGCCGACACATCAGGTCTTCAAAGTCGACCCAACCGTCGCCGTTGTTGTCGATGCCGTCGTCGCAGGTGTCGCCATTCTCGTCCATGTCCGAGCCGCTCTCGCAGCCCGGGTCGTCCCGATCCACGAGACCGTCGAAGTCCGAGTCGATGCCGTCGTTGCAGTCTGCCGACGCATCGAACCCGCCCTCGCTCGACGACAGCGCGTCCGTGCAGCCCGGGTCCGAGGTCGCGTCCGGGATGCCGTCGTTGTTGACATCCAGGTAGTCGATCCAGCCGTCACCGTCGTTGTCGATGCCGTCGGAGCACGCGGCGCCCTCGTCGATGTCGGTGGGGTCGTAGACGCCCTGGGCGTTCTGACAGTCGGAGTCCTCGGCGTCCACCAGGCCGTCATTGTCGTTGTCCTCGCCGTCCTGGCACTGCCCGGACTCGTAGGTCTCGTCGGCCCGCGCGCAGTTGGTGTCCGAGGCATCGATCTGTCCGTCGCCATCGTTGTCGATGCCGTCCGTGCAGCTGTTCTCGGTGTGGTAGTAGCCCAGCGAGATGGCGTTGACGTCGAACATGACGTTGGCATCCGCCGCACGGAAACCACTTCCGTTGGCCAGCTGCTCGGGAGTCGAGAGGTTCCAGCGCGCGAGTCGATGGACCTCCAGGCTCGCGAAGCCGAGGTACTGCTCCCCGACCTGAGTCTCCGAGTCAGGACGGAACGCGTCCGCGATTCGGGGCAGGGTCAGCAGGGCCTCGCGGGGAATGACGATGTAGTCGTCGCCGGGCCAAGCGAACGCGGAGACCTTCCACGGTCCGCCGCCGAAGCCGCCGGGGCCGCCGATCTGCCGAATCGTGAGGGACAACACGAAGTACGTGTCCTCCCAGCGCCCGTCTCCGGTCATGTCGATGCCAGGGTTGGCCGCGCCGCCAGGGAGCGGCAACCGCCAGTCGAAGCCGTCCTCCTCAGGGTCCAGCGGCACCTGCACCGGGAATCCCTGGGTCGAGAAGGCGCCTCCGCCGGCGAAGAGCATCGTCTCCACCTCGATCTCGGGGATCTCGATGTAGGGGTAGCGATCGTAGTCGTCGGTGCCGGGCTCAGGCGTCCCGTCCGGCGGGTAGGAGAACGCCGGGCTCTCATCAGCGTCGTAGTTCTTCGCAGGGATCCGGTCACCCAGGCTGAAGGCCCCGGGGTAGGAGACGTACACCGGGCGCCCCATGGGGAACCCGCCCTCGCCGACGGGCACCTCAAAGTTGTCGTAGCGGCCCTGCTCGTCGTCAAAGGGCCACTCGGCGACGACATCGCTGGGGAAGTCCACGAAGCGGGCACCCTCGGTCACGGTGACGTCGATGCGCTCCATCGTGACGCGCAGCCCCTGGAACCCCTCATCCTCCTGCCAGGGCCACTGGCCCTCCTCATCGACGGTCTTGACCAGCTCGACGCCTTCGTAGACTCCGCTGGGGAGCATGACGCCGACGCCGTCCTCGCAAGCCTCTTGCTCCTCGTTGCATTCGGCGTCGCCGAGCTCACAATCCAGGTCGCAGTCGAGATACGCGAGGTACTCGGCAACGGCCGTGGGGTAGTTCTCTTCGACGTCCTCGCGACTGGGGCGCTGCGGCACCATGAAGCCCAGGCTCGGGTCCACATGAACACGGGTTCGGTTGAGGAACCGGTCGTCGGCCTCGTCACCGGTGCAGCCTGCGGCGCCGGCCGTGTCGCACCAGTTGCCGATCCGCTGTCCGACGCGCAGGTATCGGTCCTGCGAGCCCCCGCCCGGGGTCTCCACCACGAACTTGAGCCACACGCCGTCGTTGTTCGGCGTGGCGTCCGAGTGCGGCGTCACCGCCCCGGTCGTAAAGTCGACCTTCTTGCGGGCCTTGATCCGGACCGGGTCGAGGGGGTCGTTGTGGTCGCGGCGGTGGAAGAAGGTGATGGCATCACCGGCCTCGAGTCGACGACCCTGCTCTGGCGTCTCGTAGTTGAGCTGGGGCACCTGGGGTACGAGCGCGAGCGGCTCTGCGACGGAGCCAGCCTCGAGGCCGCCGTACACCATGTCCGGGTTCTGGCCATAGAACATCGAGCTGCGAGGGCTCTGCTCGCTGAAGAAGAAGCCGTAGCCCGTCGCGTCAGGCAGCGAGCCGAAGGGCTCCGCCTGATAGAACATCGCGAAGCTGCCGAACTCGTTCTCGAACAGCTGCTCCATACGCTTTCGATCGCCCTCCTCGGGGCGCTCACCGTCGGCGTTCACGTTGCCGAGGTAGTAGTCGTATGCGCCGCCGACGAACGTGACGCCGTCGATGAGGTTGCCGTCTTCGTCAAGCCCGCGGCAGGCGACCTGAACATCGACCACTCCGCCGCGCACCGGGCCCACGGGAGTGAGGACATCCACCGCGCTGTCGCTGCTCGACCAAACGGTGGCGTTCCGGTTCCCGAAGACGACCCGGACCTCGCGTGAGATCTGGTCGTTGTCCACGGTGGCCTCGGCGCAGGCCGAGAAGTCGCCGTTGATGCGCACCAGTCGAGGCGTGATCAGGTTGGTGACCTCATCCTCGGTTGGCGCATCGCGATCCTCGAGCACACCGAACACCAGGGCGCCGCCGACGTTCCCGTTCTCCCAGTCGGGCTCGATGTTGTTTACCGCCGGGCCTTCCTCGAAGTACGGGATGCGGCTGCATCCATCGCCGCAGCCGGTCAGCGCGAGAGGGAGAAGGAGGGCTCCGATGGAGCGCTTGATGAGCAGGTTCGACCGCATGGTCACTCCGCCTCAGCTGCGGGTGATTCCCAGGCCAGACGGCCGAAGTGCACCTGCGAAGTGCGCATGCGCACCGGGTTGATGTCGTCCTGGTTGCCGACCGGGTCGCGAACCATGGGGACGGTGATGAGCTCCTCGGTGGTGCGTGCCACCACCACGACGGCGCCGACCGCCGCGCTCGCGTCCACTCGGGACAGCAAGTCCTCGATCTCCGAGGCCGCCACCGTGAACTGGCCGGTGTCCTCTGCGGTGCAGATCAGCTGCCCGAGGTCGCCGTCGCCAGTGCGGTTGCCGCCCGTGGGACGACACGTGCCGTCGCCGGCACAGACCGCCGTCTCGTAGGTGTGCCGCAGACAGGTGGGGTCCGGATCGAGCCAGTTGTTGTCTGCGTCGAAGCAGCCACCTTCGTCACAGAGGCCGTTGCCGTCCTCGTCGATGCCGTTGTGGCAGGTGTCGTCCTCAATGGCGACGCCGTTGTCGTCGAAGAAGTCCGAGGAGCCCTCGACGTTCCCGACGGTCGCGTCGGGCTCGAAGTCCGCGTCGCACCAGCGCTTCTTCACGTCGTTGTAGGCGATCTGCCACGAGAGGTCCTTGATGCCGTCGCCAGGCTCGAGAGCCTGGGCTGGCACGCAGCTCTGTCCGCCATCCAACTCGACACCGTCACCCTCGTCAGACAGCAGCTTGAGCGAGATGGTGACCACCGACTCGTCGGCCCGAGACGTCGGCGCGTCCCATGTGACGTGAATCACGCCATCGTTCAGCAGCGGGCTCGGCAGACCGGCGGAGGTCGGCGCGAAGCGCATCAGCTCGCCATCTGCTCCGTCTTCCTGGTTGGACACGAAGATGTTGGCCAGCTCCTCGGGCGAGAAGATGCGGGGATCGCCGGCCGACTTGCCGACGCGAGGATCCTCCTGGTCGGAACTCAGAGGGATGGACGCAACCGGCGCTCCGCCGGGCGGCAGTCCGCCGTCGAAGTGCAGCTCCAGGTCTTGGCCGAACGCCCAGTTCCCCTCGCGGAACTCGTCCCCAGGGCGGAAGTTGTCGAACCCCGAGTACAGGAGGAACACGTTGGTCGTGTCGATGGGGTAGTCCTGCGGATCGCGGGACAGCTCGAAGAGCGTGGGCTCAGCCTGCTCCTCGATCGGCAGGTCCTCGTCGATGATGTTGGTGAGCTGCATCCGCTCCCCCACATCCACCGTGCGGAAGCTCCCCAGAGGGCCCCGGGTGTTGATCTGCACGAAGCAGGAGTTCGGCACGTCCGGCCCCTTGGGCGAGATCAGGCCGTACTCATCCGCCGCGGTGATCGCGGGAGAGAACAGGTAACCAAAGCCCAGCGCCGAGTCGAACGGGTCGGACCCGGGATCGACAAACGCGCCGCCGCTCCCGAAGAACCCAGTGATGCCGAGATCGAGCTGATGGCCGCGAAGACGCGCCAACGTGAAGTCGATCACGCCCCCCCTTGCCTCGGGCGCAGCAAAGATGTCGCCGGGATCGAAGCCGACCCCGATGGGCTTGACCCCTGCTTGTCCGGTGTCCCGGGCGCAGCCGGGGAGGAGGAGCAAGGAGCCGCCAGCCGCCAGCGCGAGGCTGAGGGTGAGGCGGCGGGTCCAGTTGTTCATGCGGTGGTTCATCATGTTCGTTCGCCTACCAGCCGGTTCCGATGCCCAGGTAGAAGCGCAGCCCGGAGGGCTCCTTCTCCGAGGATCGGTTGTCGAGGGTGGGGTCGGCGCCGTTGGTGAACACGTCGTCACCGTTGACGTCGCCGCGGCCCGCCACCGGCATGAAGCCGTAGGCGATGCGGAAGAAGCTGTTCCAGTTGCTGCGGTTGAACAGGTTCGCGGCCAGCCGGAGCTCCACGCCCGCATCAGCGAGAATGAAGTTGCCGTTCTCAGACGCGATCATGCCGGGAACCTCACGAACGACTCCGTCGCCGCGCTTGTCAATCGACCCGCCGACCCGGGCCACCGGGTCCGTCAGCACGCGCTCACCGAACAGATTCGTGGTGCCCTGGTCGAGAACCTTGTACGACCAGAAGTTGCCCACCGTGCCGAAGAACTGCAGGTAGATCGACTCGATGTAGAGAATGCCGAGCTTCTTGTCGATGTTCCGCACCAGCGGGAATCGGTACTGCAGGTTGAGCAGCGCCGCCGTCTCACCGGAGAGCGAGAACGGCTCGTAGCCCGCAAACACCGAGTTGCTTGTCAGGGGGTTGGTGCGGTTCAAGCCGCCTGAGCCGCCGCCGCGGATCTCATCGGCGAAGGGCACGTTGCGGTCGATGACGCTGGCCTGGACCTCCACCTGCAGGGTGTGGCCGGCGTTGGCGCCCAGCTTGTTCTTGATCGGCAGGGCGAGGTACTCGGTCCACTGCAGGTCGAAGCGGTTGTAGAAGTACCCGCTGAAGACCTGCCCGTCATCCACATCCACCCCGCCAGAGGCGGAGTTGAGCGGGATCGTGAAGTTGGGCTGCCACTGGAAGGTCAGGCCCCGTCCGCCGCGGGGGTTGATACGCAGGCGGTCCCACAGCAGGTTGCGCGCCAGACCCTGGCTGAAGAGCCGGATGGTCACGTCCTGGATGCCGCGGTAGCGGATGGGGTTCATCGCCTTGCCGTCATCGATGCCCTGCACCGCCAGCGCGTACTGGAACGTGCTCAGGCTGACGTCGAACAACTGGCTGAACGGCAGGGTCACGCCTGCGCCACCGCCGTAGATGAAGTACGTCAGCTTCTGGTCGGCCAGGAACTGGTCGTCCGTCGTCTGGCTGTTCTGGTCCTCATCCAGGAGGAAGCCGTAGTCCGACTTGATCATGCGGAAGAGGCCAAAGAGTCGGAACTCGGGGAACGCCGCCGTGTTGCTGTACGACAGCTGCAACACGACGTCTTCACCGGCCTGGGCGTACGCCGAGACCTGGTTGGTGTCCAGGCTGTCGGAGACCGCGAAGAACAGCGCCAGATCCACGCCGAGGTGGGACAGCGAGACGTTGCCGATGTTGATGATCGGGATCAGCATCGGGTTGCGAACCCAGCCGCCGTGGAACTTGACGTCCTGGGTCACCGCTGTGTAGTCGGGGTAGACCTCCTGCATGACGTCGAGCGGCAGCGCGCCGTCCTCAATGATGAGCGAGGTGTCGTCGACAACCTTGTTGTAGAAGCCTCCGCAGCTCATTCCGTGGGGCTCCCACCCGAACGGGCTGTACTGCTCGTAGAGCAGGTTGCCGGCGGGGGTGAAGTTGGGCCAGAAGGCGCCAGAGACCACGTTGGTGACCTGCACGAGATAGGCGTTGGAGAGACGCTCGGCATCCTCGGCGCAGCGCACGTTGGTCGAGGCTGTGGACGCAGCCTCCTCTTCCTCAGGCTGGTCGATGCGCTCTTCGGTCGTGCCTTCGACGAGCTCGGTGACCTCGTCCTGCTCCAAGATGAGCAGCTCCACACGGCGGTTCTTCGCGAACGCCTCCTGCGTCTCCTCGTCTACTAGCGGAACGGTCAGGCCGTAGCCCTTCGCCTCGAGGCGCACCTCCTCGACACCCTCGCCGACCAGGAAGGTCCGCACGGACTGGGCCCGTCGTTCCGAGAGTCCCAGGTTGTACTTCGCCTTACCCTGGCTGTCGGTGTGGCCGCCGATCTCGATCCTCTTGATCTGTGGGTTGTCGACCAGCACGCGGGCGATGGCTCGCACCAGCTCGTGGGACTCGGTCTTGATCACGTCGCTGTCGAGCTCGAAGAAGATCTTCTCCGAGATCTCGATCTTGTCCTTCGTGATCTGAATCGGGACGGTGTCCGGGCAGCCGTCGTCGTCCTTGTAGAGGTTGCGCGTCTCGGGCTGCTGGGGGCAGGCGTCCTCAGAGTCCACGATGCCGTCGAAGTCGGCGTCGTAGGTGCCGGCCTCGATGCGCGGGTTGAGCCGGAAGACGTTGAAGATCCCGCCCACTCGGTCCGACGTGAAGTAGATGTTCCCGTCGTGGCCCCAGTGCGGGTCCCGGTCCTCAAAGCGGTCAGCCGTGATGGCGTTCCCGCCCGAGCCGTCCGCATTGAACACATACAGGTCCTGCTGGTTCCAGCGGAACATGCCGGTCACGAGCTGCGTGCCGTCAGGCGACCAGTCCAGAGCCTCGATGCGCGTGCCGTCCTCGAAGTTGGTGATGGGGCCGCCCTCTCCGGTCACCGCGTCGATCACCCACAGGTTCTGAGTGCCGTCGTTGTACCGCGCGTAGGCGATCTTCCCGCCGTCGGGCGACCACGCAGGGTCAGACAAACGACGGTGGTCCCCTTCCATCTTGGTGACGTAGGGCTCCAGACGGTGCAGGTACTCACCGGTGACCCAATCGAGCCAGTGGCGACGCTCCCACTTCTTGCCCTTCTTGTCCTTGTGCAGCTTGTCCGGCGCCTTGAAGCCGCGCAGATCCATCTCGTGATGCTCGAGGTCCTCAGCCATGGGGTCGTGCCCCTCGAACCACTCGAGCATGAGCTCACGGCCCTTGCTCTCCATCGCGGCCAGGTCGGCGATGCAGAGGTAGTGCCAGTTGTATCCGTCCATGTCCCAGGACGAGACCGCGAAGCCCGAGTTCTTGAACGCGGTCTTGCTCTTCGGGCCATCCTCGGTGCAGGGGTAGACGACCTTGTTGCCGTCGGGCGAGAAGTCGAACTGGCCATCGCCAGTCCCGCGCAAGGTGAGGTGCTTGCTGAGGACGCCCTTGGTCCACTCCGTGCGCTTGCCGCCGTCTTCGAGGAACTTCGCGTCAGGGTTGAGCGCGGGGTACGAGTCCTCAGGAGCGAAGTTCACATTGACCGCGCCGCCGATGAGCTCGTAGTTGCCCCACTTGCTGCCGTCGGACGCGAAGCGTGCGGCGTTGTTGTAGAAGAGGCCGTCGCCGCGCTCGCGGTCTGAGCGCCACTGGTACTTGTTGCCGCCCTTGAGGCCGCGCATCCACGCCTCGTGCTCCACCGCGGCCGGCTGCTGGCTGGCCCAGTACGAGCGGCTGTGCCACATCGGGCTGCCCTCGGCCGGGTCTTCGTTCACGTCGTCCGCGACCTTCTGGTACTTCTCCTTGGCCCAGACCATCCAGTCCTCGTAGAGCTCGTCGGCGGAGACGTTGAGCACGTCCTCGATGACGCCCAGCCAGTTCGGACTCCAGCCCTGCTCGCTGCGCTTGAGCGCGAAGCTCTGGTAGACGCCTTCACCAAAGCGCTCCTCGAGGTACAGAGCGAAGCTGTAGCCGGACAGGTAGTGGCGGTTGCCGTCGAAGCCACCGTTGCTGCCGTAGTAGTCCTGCATGTCGCCGAAGTTCAGCGCGGTGCCTTCGAGAACGTCCATGCGCATCCGCATGTCGCGATTGGCGGTCCAGTTGTTGATGCCCGCCACGTCCGTGTAGTACTCGGCGCCGCCTTCGACCCAGAACCAGGGATCGCCGGTTCCGGCGAACACGCTGGCGTTGGCCTGGGTGTTGATGCGGCCGTCGCCCCATCGGCCGGAGATGACAGAGCCGAAGCTCTCCTCGGCGAGAGGCTGGTCCGCCTTGAGCGAAACCACGTGTCCGAACTCGTGATACATCACGTTTCGGAGCCAGTCGTGGTGCCCGCGCAGTCGCCACAGGTTGTCGCTGTGCCGGCCCGACACCACGATCCAGTCGAAGTTGGGGACCGTGTAGCCCGTCAGATCATCGGTCTGATCGAGCATCACGATGTTGACGGTCTCATCGAGGTAGTAGTTGAACTGCCCGCAGACCAGCGGATACATCTCTTCCGCGATGTAGGCGGTCTTGCGCGCCGTGAACTCGGCGTCCACGGGGTGCTTGCTCTTCTCCAGGTTCTTGCTGACCGGGTAGAAGACGTTGAAGTGCTCGGTCTTGATGACCTTCCACTTCAGGTCAGGGTAGTTACGGAAGAACGCCAGGCGCGCGTCCGCCTCCCCGGGCATGGCCACGAGGAAGAAGGGGATCGCGAGCAGCGCAAGCAGCAGACGGCGGGCAACAGAGAGATTCATGTGCTGCTCCTCTAGAACCGGTACGAGAGGGTGCCGCCGGCGGTCCAGCCACGCGTCGGGCTGATCTCCTCCAGGGGCCACAGGAAGGCGCGACGACCCGCGAGCGTGTACTCGAAGTAGGCGTCAAGACCGAAGTGGGTATCGAAGTCGGCGATGATGGTGCCGCGGAGGTCCATCCAGAAGCCGTTGCTCTCGGGGATGACCTCGCACTCCTTGCAGGCCGGGAACGCGGAGACCGTGCTGCCCCAGCGGGACGGGGTGCGGTAGTCCAGCATCCAGTCAGCCCGGATGGCGAGGTGCTGGAACGGCTGGACGGTCAATCCGACATCCAGGTGCACGACGTCGCCCGGATCCATGTGCTGGTTGAACTGGTTCTGCTCGTCCTCGATGAGATACATCACCGTAGCCGTGGGATTCCAGGTGAATCCCAGACCGGCCTCGACCGCCAGGAATGCGATCTGCTGCTTGAAGCGGACCGACAGGTCCCAGCCCCACGAGCCGGTGCCCGTGATGATCGTGGCGACGTTGTTCGGGCCGCCGATGAAGGAGCCCGGCGACTCGGCGCCGGTGGGGAAGCGCATGTCGAACTGCGCGATCAGCGAGTTGCTGAACTTGCCGTCATCGCTGCGGTTGCGCAGGAATTGGAAGCGAACGCCGCCGTGCAGGTCACCGATCCCGACCGAGCGGATGGGCGACGGCGAGCCATCGGGCTTGACCATGCGATCGTTCAACACCGAGGCGATCACCACGGGCACCGTCACGTAGATGTCCGAGTTCTTGGAGAAGCCCCAGGTGAGACCGAACGTCGGCCGAGCGTAGTCCCAGCGCGCGTTGTTCTTCTCCTTCTCGTAGTGCGTGTCCTCGGTGAAGCCGGCGTTGAACACGCCCCCGCTGTTGAGGAAGTGCGATCGGCTTTGCTTCCAGGAGAAGCCAAAGTCGAAGACCATCCGAGATTTGCCCGCGACCAGCGCGCGCTCGACGTCCGCGATCGGGACATCCTCTTGGATGGTGTGGGGCTGGAGCCACGAAGCGGACGCCTGGCCAGTCACGAGTGCTGTTGCCAGCACGGCGAGAGCGAGGGCGAACCGAATGCAGTGAGTCATCTCGGCAGTGCCTTTCGAGAGCCGTTGCGGGGACCGGGGGTGGCGTGCCCGCGACGGGCGCGCCCGGATTGATCCAAGGGCGCGGAGTGCGCGGGAAAGGACCACGCCAGCCCTTCTCCTGTCAAGGGCGACGCGGCGGTCTCGCCTCGGCACCCACGGACTGTTCTAGCGCAAGGGCCTGCTCTGAGGGGGTCAAGGGGCGGTCAATCCGTGTCAAGCCCGTGAAGGTGCGGTCAAGCTGAGCACGCACCCGGGCGAACTATCGTGCCCGGCCGACGGCGCTTGCCTGCCCCCATACCCTCTGGTAGACGGCGCACCGTGTTCGGTGTTCCCACTCCATCTGCCTTCGTGCTGCTTCCGCTCCTCGCCCTTCTCACAGGGTGCGGTTGGGGCTACGACACGCCCGATCTCGAAGGCGTGGACGTGCGTCTCACCCTGTTGCACACCTCCGACATCCACAGCCGGGTGCTCGCGTACGGCATGGTCCCCCAGCTCTCGGATCGCAACCTGGGCCTGCTCGAGGAGAACGGGCCGTTTGGCGGCGCGCCCCGGATGGCCACGGTGCTCAATCGCGAACGAGCTCGCTCCGCGCGGGCGCTGCACCTCGACTCCGGTGACGTGTTCCAGGGCGCCCCCATCTTCAACGTCTTCAACGGTGAGGTCGAGATGCTGGTGCACAACCAGCTCGGCACGGATGTTGTGGTCGCCGGCAACCACGAGTTCGATGAAGGAGCTCGTAACTACGCCAGCAAACTCGAGAAGTTCTCGACGTTCCACACCCTGGCTGCCAACTACGACTTCGCGTCCGCAAGCGACCCCTGGAACAGCCGCCTCGATGGCTTGATCGACGCCACGGCAATCATCGATCTCGACGGATTGACGGTCGGCGTCGTGGGCATGGGCAACCTGAGCTCGATCACGTCGATCACCGACGCCGACAACTCCATGGACGTGCGCCCGCTCGACACCATGAGCACGGTGATGCACTACACCGCGATGCTCAAGCCTCAGGTGGACGTGGTGATCGTGCTGACCCACCTCAGCCTCGACGACGATGAGGAGATCGCACGCCGCGATCCCAACGTGGACATCGTGCTCGGTGGGCACCTGCACGTGGCGCTCGACCCTGTGAAGGTGATCCCCAGCGAGGTGGTGCCCGGCAAGGACGTGGTCGTCTGTCACGCCGGCGCGTTCGCGAAGTACATCCAGCGGCTTGACGTCGTGGTCCGGGACGGCCGGGTCATCGCGCACGACAACACACTCATCCCGATCGACGCTCGAATCGTCGAAGACGCTGACATGGTGGACATGCTCGAGGACTACGAGCGCGAGCTGGCCGACACGATCGACCTCGCCCGCAGTGTCGCATCCACCACCGATCGCTTGCGACGGTTCGGCACCAACGGCGGCGACTCGCCGCTTGGCAACCTGGTCGCCGAGGCCATGCAGTACCGCGCGGGCATCGAGACCGACTTCGCCCTGACCAACTCGCTGGGTATTCGTACGGACATCCAGGGTCCCGGCCAGGGCGAGGAGGCCCACTCGGTCACCGTGGAGGAGCTCTTCAACGTGCTCCCCTTCGACAACACCATCACCACCATGTTCCTCTCGGGTGACGAGGTGCAGGCGCTCTTCGACTATGTCTCACTCCGTAGCGCCGGCCGAGGCTGCGGCTCCCAGGCCCAGATCGCTTCAGCACGCTTCATCATGGACTGCGCCAACGAGGTCGCCCTCGATGTGACCATCGGCGGCTCGTGGCAGGACTGCCTCAGCGACGACGAGTGCGAGATCCCCGGCGAGATCTGCTCGGCCCTGAAGTGCGGCCGCGCCATCGATGGTTCGGAAGCCTACGAGCTGTCGACGAACAACTTCATCGCGGCGGGCGGCTCTGGCTTCGAGGTCTTGGAGAACAACACCACGCAGGAGGACTCCGGCATCTCGATGAGGGACGCGGTCGAGTTCTACATGCTGCAGATCTCGGAAGACGGCACCGTGCCGCTCGACGAGATCTACCCCGCCGGCGACGGCCGCATCAGCCCGAGGCTCTGAGATGACTCACCGCATCCTGCTCGCCTTCGTCGCCGTCAGCCTGCTCGGGTGTCCACCGGACATCGTCGAGCCCGATCGCTCGGGGCCCATGGCGTTCAACGTCACCTTCGTGACTCCCCCCGGTGGCGAGGACGCGCGGACCGCCCTGCCCTTCTCGGCCGACGAGATGGAGGTTGAGATCGCCATCGAGGCCGTGGGCTACGACCGTGCGGTGATGACGGACTACACCGCCACCATCGCGCTGAAGGCCACCCCAGCCCAACTGCTGTCGGCGCCGTTCGTGCTCGTTGAGAGCGGTCGCGCAACCACCACGGTGACGGTGGCGCGAGGCTTCGGCCAGGTGCGGATCTGGGCGACGGACGAGGGCACCGCCGAGACCCCAGGTACCTACGCGACCGGTGTCAGCCCCGTGGTGTTCTTCCAGTTCCCGACCATCGCCGACGTGCAGCGCAGCGACAGCACCATCACCTCGCCGATGGAGCACACCTACGCGCACATGCGCGGGTGGGTAGACGACGAGCCCGATCCCCGGGACATGCGGGTCACGGCGGTGACGAACGATGGGTTCTACGCCACGGATCTCAGCGAGCCCTTCGGGAGCTACAACTCCATGTTCGCCTTCACGTTCTCCCGGCCGGACGGGATCACCGAGGGCATGCAGCTCAAGCGGCTCTCGGGCATCGTCGAGGAGTTTCTCGGGTTCACTGAGCTCGGCTTTCCCGACTGGGAGATCAACGAAGAGGCCGAGCTGATGGTCCCACCGCCCGCGCGGCTCCCGTCTGAGATTGCGTGCGACTCGAACGAGATGGAGAAGTGGGAGTCGACGGTGGTCACGGTCGGCAACCTCGAGTCCGACTTCCGCGGCGGCGGAGAGTGCGCCGACTACGTTGAGTTTGGCCAGTGGCCAGCCCTGCTGCTCGATCGTCGAGGCAACCCGGTGGAGTGCGGCGGCGGAGACACCCGGATCAGCGTGGTGAACATCAACACCGTGCCGAGCTTCGCCTTCCCCGAGTGCGAAAACTTCAGCCCCCCGGCGACCCGCACCCTGAGCTCGCTGACCGGCGTGCTGCGGCACAATCGCTTCGCCAGTCCCTCGTGGATCCTCGAGGTCCGCGACTGCATGGACTTCCCCGAGAACGCCCGCCCTGCAGACTGCGAAGAGCAGTTGAACAATCCCCTTTCCGGCCCCCGCCACGCGCCCCAGTGGGCGTTCCGGGACATCCCCGAGTGCGAAGGCCACCTGACTCATCGCTGAGCTGATCACAGCCAGCCCTAAGGACACAACCATGACGAACACCCGCCTCCTGAGCCTGCTTCTAGGCCTGTCCCTCCTGCCCGCGATGGGCTGCAACTTCGGCCCGACCGGCGGCGGCGACGACGACGACGCGACCGGCGACGACGACGACGCGACCGGCGGAGACCCCGAGATCGTGACCATCGCGCAGATCCACGCGGGCGAGGTTGCTGACGGCACCTTCATCACCATCGAGGGCTCGGTCGTGACCACCCCGATGCGCTTCGACGAGGACGACAACGAAGGCGACTTCTGGATCGCGCACCCCGATGGCGGCGCCGCGAGCGGTCTGTTCATCTACACGTTCTACGACGTGGTGGATGCTCTGGATGAGGCCGACGAGGCCCAGCCCGGCGATGTCATCAACATCACCGGCAGCTACATCGAGGCGTTCGACTATGGGCTGCCTGAGCTGCGCCTCACGAGCGCGGCCAACGTGGACGTCGTGGGCACCACGAGCCTGCCGACGCCGCTGGTCGTGGACGCTGACGATGTCGCCGGCGGGTTCGCCGACCCGGAGCTGTGGGGTGCGGTCATCGCGGTCGAGAACGTGACCGTCGAGGAGGCGCCGACCTACGACAACTACTACGAGATGACCGCCGACGACGTCATCATCGTCGACGACTTCTACTACATCGACGCCGAAGAGGGCTACGTGCTCGACCGCGTGGCTGGCGTGCTGCACCCCAACTTTGGGAACGCGTCGATCTTCGCCCGCTGGCATGACGATGTGGAGTTCAGCTACCCCGGGTGCGAGGCGAGCTGGACCGCCGACTCGATTCAGGGCGCTCGCTGCCGCCTGGTGGACGAGGACACCGAGATCACCGTCACCAACGTGGTCGTCACCTCTCCGGCGCCGTTCTTCGGTGACGCGTACTTCGTGCAGGACCTGGACGCCACCGGCCTCTACGCCGGCATTCAGCTCTTCGCCATCTTCGACGATCTGGACATCCCGGCCATCGGCACCGAGCTGACGATCTCCGGTGAGGTCGAGAACTTCCGCGGCGCCTCGGAGCTCGTGCTCTTCAGCAGCGACAACGTCGTGGCGAGCGGGAACGACCGACTGGCCGACATTGTGCCGCTCGAGATCACCGACCCGTGCACGATCGGTGAGGAGCACGAAGGCATGCTCGTCAGCATCCCGGCCGTGACCGTGGACGACATCGACTTCAACACGTTCCCCGTGGACGGTTGCCCGCTCATCGGCGTCAGCAGCCTGTTCTGGGGCGACGTCGCAGCGTTCGAGAGTGCCACCGGCGGCGCCGGAGACATCACCAACCTCGTTGGCATCGTCAGTGAGCGATACGAGGAGCTGTCGATCAACCCGCGCAGCGTGGACGACTGGGGCACCTGGGGTTCTGGCAGCACCAGCATCTGGTAGCCCGACCTCTCTCCCCCTCCCTTGAGAAGTCCCCCGGTGGGGCACCTGCCGGCTCCGCCGGTGGGCACCTGCTGGCTCGGAGCCACCATGTCCTTGCGCCTGTTGATCGCCCTGCTGTTCCTGCTCCCGTCCTTGGCTTTCGCCGAGAAGGGAGACCAGGGCGGAGAGACCAAAGAGTCCCAGGGGGAGGACGACACTGCGCCTTCCGATGAGGACGGCGAGGTCGTGAAGAAGAAGAAGGTGAAGCAGAAGCCAGCCGAAGCCGCAGAGCCCGTGGAGGAGGCCGAAGCGCCCGCGGAAGCTGAGGAGGAGGAGGAGGCTGTCGAGACCGAGCCGGAGGAGGAGGCCGAAGCGCCCGCAGACGCTCCGCAGCTCGGAAAGGGGCTGACGCTGCCTCCGACCACCATGGACGAGTACATGGCACGCGAGGATGCGCCGAAGCCTCGCGTGTCCGACTTCATCGCGACGCAGCTCACCTTCTACGTCGGCGACGACAACCTGCTCGCGGGGAATGCGGACCGCTCACCCGCGCTCGGAATGGCGAACGAGTACCCGGAGCTGTTCTTCGAGGGCCTCAACGCCGAGAAGGCCAAGGTGGTCACCGAGACCCACATGGTGCTGTACGGCAAGATGCCCGGCTTCCTCAAGTTCGTGGACACCGAGGCCGCGTTTGTTGCCGAGTTCGAGCTCGCTCGCGACCCGGACGACTCTCGCCTCGTCGGTCGGTTCCGCGACGACGGCTCTTGGCTCGCCGCAACCTTCTGGTTCGGGGAGAAGGGCAGCTCGTCCAACTTGAAGATCACGGCGTGGCCATTCTCGGCCGACCGGTTCCGCCTCGGGTACACCTACGATCTGACCTGGGCTGGAGACCGCCTTTGGACGCGCAACCAGAGCCCGGTGCCCGGAGCGAAGATCGCCCTGAACCTCGGCGTCTTCGAGGCGTTCGTGGGCGCGAAGTCCCTCGTGCAGCTGCGCGCGGACAACAACGAGGTCGAAAACTACTGGGGCGTCATGGGCGGCCTCGGGCCCCGCATCCAGATCACCGACAACATTCGGCTCCAGTACGACGTGAACGGCGGCTACTTCACTCGCGGCACGTTCCAGCAGGAGCCGCATCGGTCGCGCCCGGTCTTCGCCTTCGGCGCCAGTCACCGCCTGCTGTTCGCGATCAACGAGCCCCGGATGGGTCGTTCGCCCGACACCCGGCTGCAGATGAACGATCTGGAGGACCCGGTGATGCCGTGGCAGAAAGTTCGCTCCCTCGCCACGGTGCCGAACTTCCAGTCCGCCTTTGGGCTCGGAATCACCCTCGAGTTCAGCACGATTGGCTCGAGCCTCATCGACGCCGACGATCCGACGGTGGGCATCGTCGATGACGCCATCACCGCCGCGTTCCGTGGCCGGGTAAGGTTCCTCCGCTCGATGCGGGTTGGCCTGGACGTTGTCTATCGCGACGTGTCGTTTCTGGTGCTGAACGTGCCCGGCTTGACGCCGTACGTGAGCTTCGCCACCGACACCATCCAGAAGCCCCAGACCTACGGCGCCCTGTGGTGGGACTGGTTCATCGAGAAGGCCCGGCTCCGCCCCGGTGTGACGTTCGCCCTGATGCAGCCCGCCAGCTTCGCGTCCCGGGAGGACGCCCAGGGGAACCGGCAGACCCAGGTCATTCGCGAAGCGAACGACTACGAGATCCTCCCCGCTGGCACCGCCGCGTTCAGCATCGTCTCGGTCAAGGCCTCGCTGCGGTGGCACCTCAGCCCCATCCTCGCCCTCGCCGGCGAGGTGGCCTACACCCAGGACTTCAACAACACGCGCGTGGTGGTCGATACCTCCACCGGCGTAGGCGTGAGGCAGCTCGACACCAAGGCTGCCCGCCAGCTCGGGTTGAACCTGTTCATGCAGGCCGCGTTCTAGCAGGGTGCCAGCAAGCCTCCCGTCGCCCATCGGGCCCCGGCCTTCGTGAACGACTTTCACTGGTGGATGGGTCTCGCGCCGCTGCTGGGCTTCTTGCTCGACGCACTGCTCGGCGGCACGCGCCTCGATCGTCTGGTTCCCGATTGGGTCGCGCGGGTGACTCCGCGCGCCCAGTTCGTGTCGCGCAACGCCGCCGGCAGCGCGAGTCGTGTGGCGGGGTGGGGCGTCGGCTTGTGGGTCGGCGGCCTCGCGGTGGTCTTCGCCTGGCTCGCCTCCCTGCTCGGCTACGTCCTCTACCAGGAGTACGGGCTCTTCCTGATGCGGTCGCTGGTCTTCCTCCTGCTGTTTGGCGCCCGGGGCCTGACCGCCAGAGGCATTGAAGCCTTGGTGCAGATCTCGTCAGGCGACATGACCGCCGCCAAGCAGTCGCTGGCCGTCCTCGGTGCTCGCCCTCGTTCGGACGACCCCGAATCCCTGTTCGGCGAGTCTGTGCGCGCCCTCGCCGGCGCCACGCTCGGCGCCACGCTCATCCCCCTCTTCTGGGGAGTCGTCGGAGGGTCGACCCTGGCAGCGGGCGCGCTCGCGGTGCACCTCGCCGCGCAGTTCGTCGCGCAATCGGCGGGCGACGAGACCCCGATGAACACTGCTATCGCACGCCTCGACCAGCTGATCTCGCTCCCGGCAGCCTGGGTGGGGGGACTCGTGTTTCCCCTCGTCGTGAGCCTCGTCGGTGGGCGGCGCACCGCCGCAGCGGGGGCGTTCTTTGGTGCGGCCAACCTGCCCCCGCGCGAGCGCCTCGCGAACGCCATCTGTCGCGGCTTCGAGCTGGTCACCCCCGAGGGTAGCGACGGACCCATCGCCAGCGGCGGCGACGTGCAGAACGTGGTGCAGGTCTTGTTTGTCGGTGGGTTCGTATGCGCGCTGTTGCTCTCCGGGGTCAGCGTCCTGCTGCACCACGTGATCTAGCTCAGCGCCCCAGCTCCACGTCGCGACAGCATCGATATCCATCATCGCCTGACACCGGCGCCACCCGCGGGTGGCCGTGGCGCGCTTGGCAGCCAAACCCATACACGCCGGGCCACATGGTTCCTCCGAGTACGAGCCGGAAGTCGTCGCCGGAGCGCCGCGGACCGCCCGAGTCCTCATCGGTCTGCATGATCGTCGCCGGGTCCGGTGGGTCGATGCTGCCCTCGGCCCACTCCGACAGACTGCCCTCAAGGTCGTGCACCCCGTAGACAGACGCGCAGGAGCCCGATGCGGCGGGCCGCACGGCGTCGTAACGCCCTTCGACGCCGACGTCCGCGTGACACGCTCCGGGGACGTGGGTGTCGCCATACGGGAGCAGCCAGCCCAGCGGCCCACCGCACGCCTTGCTCCACTCGTCCTCTGAGCAGAGTCGCTTGCCGTCGGCAGAGCACGAAGCGCGGGCTTGCAGCCAGGTGACATCGGCGCGAGGCAGGGCGCCGACGCCAGGGGCCTCGAACCGATCGATGCAGTAGCCGCCCGTCTCGCGCTGCTGACGGGGTCGGGGCTCTCGCGGGATGTCGGGCACGAAGTCCGGGATCGACAGATCCTGAGACGTTGCGCCCGCCAAGAACGCCCCACTCGGGATCCACACCATGTCCGGCGGGCAAACCTGCGCCTGTCGCTCTTGGGGGCCCTGGAAGGAGGACCCGAGATCGCCCGCCCCCACGAGAACCAGCGCGCACAGGGAGATCCCCGCCGCTCCAGCCCCTCCCAACCATGTGGATCCGCGCAACACCGTCCCCTATCATCCCGCGTCCTCGGCGCCGGCGCGACCGCCGCGCCGTGAGCGTCCCCTGGAGCACCATCATGACCGAGCGTTCCGACCGTCCCCTCGTGGGCCTTCGCCCCATCACCGACCAGCTCCTCGCCGCCTGGGATGCCAGCAGTTCCGGGCCTCACGCCGCGTTCCTGCGTGGTCCTGCTGGCTCGGGCCGAAGCGCCGCCGTCCAGTCGATGCTCGACGCGATCAAGGATCGCGGCGAAGAGGCGGCGATCGTCAGGTTCCACTCCGCCCCCGCAGACGACGGGATTCAGGCGCTGCTCAAGACGTACGGGTCGCTGGTGACGGCCGTGACGCGCAAGGAGCCGTTCTCCGACGATCCCGTCTCGCTGCTCGACAGCGCCATCGAGAACGTCGCCGACGAGACCGTCGCTCACTGGCTGAGCGGGATCGTGTCGAACGTGCGGGAGTTCCGAGCGCACCGCGGCGGGAATTTCCAGATCCGGCTTCCTCCTGAGAACCCCTACCTCGGCGCGCTCTACGCGTTCGACGTGCTCGGACCCCATGCCCGATGGATCGTCGATCTACGCGGCACCAACTCCAACATCAGCCCTGCGTTCTGGACGTTCATGGCCGCCCTCGTCGGCCGCGCCCGGGCCCGCTCGTGGCGGATCCTGTTCCTGTGCACGCCCGGCGAAGCGATCTACGGAGAGACGAGCAAGGAAGATCTGCCCGGCCCCGGAGCGTTCCAGCGCGCGTTGTTCGCCGAGGCGAGCACGATCGAGACCACGCCTCTGACCCTGGACCAGGTCACGGAGCTGATCGCCGGCACCTACAAGCCCAATGACTTCCCCGACGGGTTCGCCCCCCAGCTGCACAAGCTCAGCGGCGGCCACGCGAACTCCGTTCACGAGCTGCTCGATACGCTCGAGGAAGACGAGACGATCACCTGGGACGACGACGGCTACTCGCTCTCCGACCTCGAGGACGTGGATTGGGACGTGCTGGTCCCGATGCCTCTGGAGGACGAGGACGAGGACGGCGACGAGGACGAAGCCCTGGACCATGAGCTCGCCGAGCGCATCCTGCATGTGGGAGCCATCGAAGGGCGGGAGTTCACGGCGTCGCTGCTGCGCACCGTGCTCGGCGCGGGCGAAGACGTCATCGACGACACGCTCGACGCCATGGAGCACGTCGTCAAGGAGGGCAAATACCACCAACAGCTAGGCACGTGGACCTACGCGTTCCGCAAGGGGTTCATGCGGGACTACTACCGCCGCACGACGCCCGACGGCTTCAAGGAGTCCGAGGCGAGTGTCGCGAAGTCCCTGGCGACGGTGCTGATGCAGAGCTATGCGCCCGCGGCGTTTGAGTACATCCCCCGGGCCGCCGAGCTGTTCGTGGCCGCCGGGGACTCGCGCAGCGCACGCAACCTGCTCGCCATGGCGATGGGAAGCGAGCGCCCAGAGCTGACCGCCTTCGCCCTCGACGTGGCGGAGCGGTTCCCAGACTCGCCGTGGCCCGAGTCGCTGCTGCGCTTCATCCACGCGAGCACCGCCGAGCGCGCGGTGAACGGCATGGCGCTCGAAGCCGCACAAGGAGTGCTCGACAAGGCTGCCACCTGGGCCGAGGCCCACAACGACAAGTCTCTGAGCGCGTACGTGAAGCTGCTGACCTGCCGGATGGACATTCGGCGCGGCGACTTCGAGACGGCCATGAAGACCGGCAACACAGCGCTGGTTGCCTTCAAGGAGATCGGCGAGAGCAAGCGCATCGGCGAGACCCTGAACCAGCTCGCGATGGTGGCACTGAACGCGGGCGACATGAAGACGGCCGAGGGCTTCGTCAAGCAGGCTGAGAAGGCGACGACCCTGCCTCCGGTGCGCGGCCACTCGCTCTACATCCGCGGAGTGATCGAGAAGCGCAAGGGTCAGATCCCTCAAGCGGCGAAGACCTTTGAGCGCGCGGTGGCCCTGTCCACCCAGGCGGGCAACCTGCCCCTGGTGCTCGAGTCGATGCTCAACGCCGGCGAGACGGCGCTCATGACCGGCCAGGGTGCCTCGGTGGCGGAGCTGCTCGAGCGCGCACTTGAGATGAGCCGGGCGCTACGAAGTCCCGCGCGAGAGAGGGCCGCGGCGCGGCTGCTGTGTCAGGCGGAGGCCGCTCGGGGCGACGGTGAGGCGGCCTACGCGATGGCGAAGCACGCCCTGGACCTGACCCGGGAGCTCGGCCGCGGGGAGCAGGAGGAGTACGTGGACCTGTACCACTCGGGGCTGTTCGCGGTGATGGCCGGGCGAGCGGACGAGGCGGCGGACTATTTGACCGCGGCGCGACCGGGAGCCGAGAAGGCCGGTGACACCAACCTGGTGCCGGAGATCCTGTTCAACCTCGGGCAGCTCAAGATGTCCACCCAGGACTGGACCGGAGCCCGGGCCAGCATGGAAGAGGCTCTGGGCATGATTCGCGAGCGCGGAGACACCAACCGGGAGCTTCGCATCCTCGAGCACCTCGGGGTCGCCCAGACTGGGTCCGGCGACCACAGCGGTGCGATGAAGCGCTTTCAGGAGGCCATCGACAAGGCCAACGGGCCCCAGGCCAAGGAGTTCCGCAAGAGCTTGCGCAAGCGGCTCGCCGAGGCCCAGTCGGCAGCCAGTCGGGCCGCCAACCCCGCCGGGGCGTAGGGCCCTCAGTCAGGCTCGTTGAGACGGCCCTGCCAGGCGAGCACCTGGGCGGGATCGATGCTCGACGGACCGTCGTCGCGCAGCGCAGCTTCCAGCGCCCAGGGCAGCGGATCTCCCATCACGCGACACACCGCGACCCAGGCCTCGACCCGGCTCTCGTCGTCAGCGTCTTCGTCGGCGAGCACGCTGAGCAGCCCATGAGCGACCGCGCTCGATGCGGTGCCCCCAAAGGACAGCGCCAGAGCGCGGGCGGCGGCAGCTCGTTGCATGTCGGTGCCCTCAGCGAGCACACGGAGAAGCCCGTCAGCCTCGGGCGCCCGGCCCGAACCGGAGGCGGCAGTGGTCCCGGTGGGTGGGGCCAGGGTCGCCTTGAGCCGCTTGCGGGCAGGCGGTACGGCAGGTTGCGGTTCGGTGGCTGGCGGCCGCGCCAGCTCGGGCGTTGATGTTGCTGGACGCGGAGCGGGTCGTCCGCTCGTCGAGCCGACGTCCGCGAGGTACACCGATGTAAGGGCCGCGAGGCCGTGGGCGACCGTGGCGGCCAACGCCGCAGCCCCGGTTGCGCGCAGCCCGACCTCACCGGTCCACTCGGGCAGCCAGCGGGCCACGAGCCATGCGACCGGCATCAGGGTGCACGCGATTCCCCAGCCCACCGCTGCGAGTCGGCGTGATCGGGCCTCCCCCTGAACCCGCAGCACCGCGACGGCGCACAGCGCTCCGACGATGACGAGGCCCGCTGCGTGGCCGGCGAGCCATGGCGCGGCGACCGACAAGGGCGGAAAGGCGGGGGCGGTCACTGGCGACTCCGGCTGGGCTTCATCAGTTCGTCCAACGAGGTCACCAGGGTGCCGTGCGGCAGGTGCTCGGTCCAGGCTCCCCCGTCCCCTCCCCGCGGGTCCAGCCACCGCACGCGCGCCTCCAGCGCTTGCGCCCCATGCCAGGGATCAAACGATGCCCCGCTGGGCAATGGCACTTGGGTCCACTCAGGCCAGGGAGCGAACGGGGCGTCTCCGCTCCTCGGTCCATCGAGGAACAGCGTGGTGGGGGCGCTCACCAGGGCCACCGGCCCCCCGTCGCCGATGAGGAGCGCGGCCTGCAGCGCGGCGACCCCGCCCGAGCCCAAGCCCAGGAAGCCGATCCTGGTGGGATCGACGTCGGGATGCTCCACCAGCCGACGGTGGGCGGCGAGTACGTCCTGAAGCACCACGCCCATGGCCGGCGTGCCCACCTCGATGCCGAGCCGGTTCGGCGGGCCCACATCCGCGCCGGGCAGCGCGAGCCGATGGCGCACCGCGAGCACCACGGCGTCGGGCCGGGCCGCGGCCACCGAAGCGAGCCCCCCGAGCCCGGCCAAGACTTCGTCCTCCCCGAGAACCACCAGCCATGCGGCGCGGCGGCGCGGGGCCCCCGGCTCGCCGTCGCTTGCAGGCACGAGCGTCTGCTCCGCCTGGGACTGCATGAGCAGCTGCGCTCCCGGATCCCCCTTGTCACCCAACCCATCGAGCAGGCCCAGCATGCGCTGCGCTGCGGTGGGGTTCGGCGGCCCGTGCACCCGCCAGGGCGGCGGTCCCTGCTCGAGCTGGCCGGGCGCTGGCTGGGTCTCCATCAACGGCAGCACCGTGCTGGCTTGGATCTGCAGATACCCCGCCTCGGCGGCGCGCTCGGCCGCGCTGATCTCCGCGCGGGAGATCGCGCCTCCGAGGGCGGTCACCATCCATCCCCAGGACTCCGCCGCCACCTTGCCCGTCACGCCGTGCAGCCCCGGAACCGCTCGCTGCTGCACTCCCGGGACCGAGAGGAGCTCGCTGTCGATGACGTCGTCGGGCTGCCCGTCCCACGCCAGCAGCGGGCGGGGACTCGGCGTCTTGCCCGGCTTGCACGCCGCCAGCCCCAGCCACCTCCAGCTCTGCACAGGCACCCGATACCCGCTGACCACCTCGGGCATCGGCCTCGCCGCGTACACCGGATCGTCCAGCGGCTCCCCTGCCCCGCGCACCACACCGCAGCTGCACGAGGCGTGGCCGTGCCCGGAGCTGAACGCGTACTCGTAGGCGCCAAGCACGACCGGACCAATGCGCGGGTCCGTGGCCGCCAGGGCCGCCGCCCGCTCCGCGCCTCCCGAGAAGCCCATCACCCCAATCTCATCCATGGCCACCGGCAGCGGGAGTCGACCCGCCGCCGCGAGATCGACTGCGCTCCAGCCCGCCACCACGTCCCACCCCAGCGGAGTGTCGCCCGATCGACGACTTCGCAGCTGCGCGTACAGGGCGTCCCGATGATGCAGCTGACGCCAGGCCGGTGTCGCATCTCCCAGCTCCATCCCCCGGCCCGCGATCGAGAGCACCAACCATCCGCCCCGCGCAGCGAGCTGGCTTCGCCGGTTCACCTCGTCGGACAGAAACCCCGCTCCCCAATGCCCGTGGGTGTTGATCAGCATCGGGACCGGCGCGGTGGGCGCCGGCTCGGGCAGGTAGGCCAATGCATGCACGAACTCGCCAGGCACCGAGGGATGGGGCCAGCGCATCCCGCGCACGGTGAAGCCGTCTCCCGCCGCCGGGTCACCGAGCTGGGGCGTCCCCGGCGGATCTCGGCGGGCAGGGAGGCCCAACCCCTCGATCAGCGCGCGCCGGGCGGACTGCCAGCTCGGCGATGCGCAGACATCGCTCGGAGCGGCGGGCGCCGGTGGGGCCTTGCCGCACCCCGCCGTCACCAGCATGACAAGGACCGCGGCGAGCTTGCGCGTGGCTCGCGCAGCGTGGAGGCTGTACCGGCCGTGCCTTCTGAGACCCCATCCTCGCCGTGGCATCCCCGCCTCGCCTTCCTCACCCTCGGGCTCGGAATGGTGGCGTTCACGGTGACGCTGACGAGCCTGTGTAGAGACAAGTCCGCGGGGCTCATGCCCGAGTGGCCATTGGACCTGACGTTCTTCCACAACCTGGTGTGGAACGTCACCGCAGGATTCGGGTACCGACAGTCGGCGACCTATCACGAGCCTCCCGGCATCTTCAACGAGACTCACTTCGAGCCCATCCTGTTGCTGGCAGCGCCGTTCTATGCGGCGTTCCCCGGGCTGGACACCCTGTTCGCCGTGCAGGCGGGGTTGCTGTCGCTCGGAGCTGTGGGAGTCTACCGCCTGGCCCGTTCGGGAGGCGCGGTGCCCCTGTTCGCCGCGGGAGCCGGCCTGGTCTACCTCTCATGGTGGCCGGTGTGGCGCATGGCCATGGCCGACATTCGGCCGCTGACCTGGTGCATCCCCATGCTGCTCCTGTGTGCCGCCGCGCTCCGTGAGGGCCGACGCACCGAGACCCTGCTGTGGGGGCTGCTCGCGTGCCTGAGCCGTGAGGAGGTCCCCCTTATCGTCGCCGGGCTCGGTGCCACCGCGGTGGTCTGGCGAGCGGGAACGGAGGAGCATCGCCGAGCGGTGCGCGGGCTGGGGGTCCGGCTCGGCTTCGCGGCCGTCGTCTTTCTCGTGGTCAGCACCCTGATGAGGAGCAACGCGAGCTTCTACATCCGCCCCGACGAGTGGATCGAGCGCTTCCTGTCCGGCGACAGCTCGGACCAGCAGGACGCCTGGGGAAGAGAGCCCGCAGAGATGCTCTCGGTCCGTCTCGCGTTTCTCAAGGAGTGGCTGGTGCCCGCTGGCCTCGCCGCCATCCTGGCCCCGGAGCTGTTGATCGGAGCCATCCCCCTGTTCGCCTACCTCTTCTCGCAGTCCCACGAGTGGGCGGGCTGGGAGGGTCCCTACATTCACCACAGCGCGCCGGCCGTCGCGCTCGTGGCCGCAGCCGCCGCGCTGGGACTTCCCCGGGCCATCGTCCGCTTCCTCCCACCAGGCCGCGCGCGACCGGCGGTGGGCGCGGTCTTGCTCCTGGTCTTCCTCGGTGGCCATCGCGCCCTGCTCGGCGGGTATCACGAGCGGGTGATCCTCGCCGAGATCGACCCGTGGCGCGATCAGCACCCCGAGGTGGTCGAGGCATGGCGCCTCGCAGGGCTGGTCCCCAGTGACGCCGTGGTGATGGCGGACTACAGCTCGGTGCACATCTTCTCGGGCCGGCGCTACGTGTATTGCTACGAGCAGGAGGAGTTCGAGCCGGTGTGGCCGGCGGAGCCCGGCTCCCCACTGCTGCCCAAGGCGGAGACCCAACCGCACTGGGCCTTGGTCCGCCTGGACCACGATGCGTGGCGGTCCCGCACCGCCGGCGCCGGGCTGGTCGAGCGCGCCATGGGCGCGCGGTGGGTGCTGTTCGGGCCCCCGAGCAGCGAGAGTCGGTAAGCTGCGCCCATGGATGTCCTCCAGGACCTCAAGCTGCATCTGCAGTCCCGCTATCCGTTCATCTACCTGCTGACGTGGGAGGAGGAGCGCGCGCGCCTCGGTCTGGCCGAGGTGGCCGCAGAGCTCGAGCGCCCCCTGTGGCGCTGGTCCGTCGTGGATGGCCTGGTCGGCGACGAGGGCCCGGTGCCGGATACGAGGCTCCCGACCGCGATGCTCAACTGGGTGTCCCATCTCGAGGTCCCTGCGCTCGTGGTGCTGCACGACTTCCATCCGTACATCGACCAGCCCGAGGTCATCCGCCGTATGCGCGATCTCGCGCCCGTGCTTGGCGTCTCGGGACGGGGCCTCGTGCTCGTCTCTCCCTCGAGCCGCGTCCCACGCGAACTCGAGAAGGACATCGTGGTCCTCGACATGCCCCTGCCCGGGCTCAAAGAGGTCGCGCGCCTGTTCCACGGCCTCCTGCGCGCCGAGCGCATCGACATCGACCTGCCGCTCTTCGAGCGCTTCGTCAAGGCCCCGCTCGGGCTCACTGAAGAAGAGATCAAGCGGGTCTACACCAAGGTGCACTTGCGCCACGGAGCGTTCGGCGAGGATCAGCTCGCGGACGTGGTGGACGAGAAGAGCCAGATCATCCGACGCACCCGGTTCCTCGAGTTCGTCGCCCTGACGGTGCGGATGGACGACCTCGGTGGGTTGGAGAACCTCAAGGGATGGTTGAACGCGCGCAGCGCTGCGTTCACCGAGAAGGCCCGCAAGTGGGGGTTGCCTCAGCCCAAGGGGCTCTTCCTCGTTGGCGTGCAGGGCTGCGGCAAGTCCCTGACCGCCAAGGCGGTGGCGGATCTGTGGAAGGTCCCCCTGCTGCGTATGGACGTGGCCTCGCTCATGCACGGCGCCGGAGAGGCGGAGGAGGGGCTACGCCAGGCGATCGCCATCGCCGAGTCCATGGCCCCTGCGGTGCTGTGGGTGGATGAGATCGAGAAGGCGTTTGCGGGCGTGGAGTCCGGCGCGGCGGCCACCGCAGGAGCGACCCGCGTGTTCGGCAACTTCGTGACCTGGCTTCAAGAGAAGACCGCGCCCGTCTTTGTCATCGCCACAGCCAACGATGTCCGCCATCTGCCGCCCGAGCTTCTGCGCAAGGGCCGCTTCGACGAGATCTTCTTCGTCGACCTGCCGAACATCCACGAACGCGAACTCATCTTCCGAATCCACCTCGCGAAGCGGGACCGGCCCGTCACCGACTTCGACACGTGGCAGCTCGCCGAGCTCAGCGAGAAGTTCTCCGGCGCCGAGATCGAGCAGGTCGTCATCGACGCCCTCTACACAGCCTTCGGCCACGAGCGAGAGCTCGAGACCGAGGATCTGGTGCGCTCGATCCGAGACACTGTGCCGCTCGCGCGCACGATGGATGAGCGGATCAAGGCCCTCAAGGAGTGGGCGCGCGACCGCACGCGGCCCGCGACCTACGACACCCGCCGCATCGACTTCTTCGAGGACTGGGCCGAGGGCTAGCCCTGCCCTATGGGCAGGTGACGGTGACCGAGTCGCTGCGCTCCGCGCCGCCTTCGTCCGTCGCGACCACGGTCAGTTCGTGGGTGCCGGCGGACAGGCCGAGCCCAGACGCCGACCAGGTGGTCGCCTGGACCAGCACATCGGTGTTGCCCGTCGAGTCGCCGGTGAACGCCGAGACCAGCTCGGTCGAGCCGTCGTAGATGGTCAACTCCACCAGGTCCGGCGCATAGTCCTCGACCTCACCGTTGATCGCGCCGCAGTCCGCGGCGTCAATGAGCACGATGGGTGCGAGGTTGATGGCGTGAGCGATGTAGCTCGCGCCCGCGCTGTAGTTGCCCGGACCCCACAGCTGGCTGATCGCCTGGCCGTCGGCCTGCTCGTTCAGCGCCACCGAGGTGCCGTAGTACATGTGGTACTCGCCAGTCGCCTGGTCGAAGCGGACTCCGCGACCCGTCACCGACTCGCTGTCGCAGCGATTCGGCTCCGCGCTGGGCTCCAGGACCGGCGACGGGTGCTTGTCCCAAGACGTCGCATCATCGAGGTCACCCTGAACCGAGCCGATGCTCTCCTCGTTGCCCGAGTAGGTGATCTCGAGGTCGTACCCGAAGAACCCGGTGGGGTCCGAGTGCTGCGTGACGAAGATCTGTCGGGTGTCGTCCTCGTCCCACGCGCCGGCATCACCCAGCAGCCACACGTCCGGCTCGCCGTTGTTGTCGGAGTCGGTCTTGACCCAGTCCGCGGTGGACCCGCAGTCGCTGATCGTGGTGTCACACACCGCGTGGGCTACGCCGAACTGATTCGGGCTCCCGAAGCGGCCCGTGTACCACATGTGCACCAGCATGCTGGCGTTGTCGTACCAGAGCGCCGGGTGCAGGACCTGCTCGCTGTCCACCGCCCCGGGCGCCAAAGAGCGCTCGATCATCGCCGTGGTGACGGTGCCGCCGCCCAGATCCTGGCGCTTGAACGTCCCGTCAGAGTCACCACCAGCCGTGGTCGCCGTCGCGATGCCCACCGTTCGGACAACAGCCACGTCATCCAGGGCGTGGTAGGCCATCAGGTAGGGCCGAGCCTTGCCGGGGATATAGGCCACGGACGGGTGGCTGATACGCCGCCCGTCCCAGCGTCCCGCGGTGTCGCTGTCGGCGAGGATGGGACCCTGAATCGCTCCCCAGGTGAGTCCGTCGGCGGACTCGGCGTAGCCGAACTGGTGGAACTCGGGGTTGTGGTACCCGCGGAAATAGAGGTAGTGCAGGCTGGTCTGCGGATCGAGGAAGTACGTCGGCAGGTTCAGCCGCGCATAGGCCCAGGAGTTGGCGAAGCCCGGACGAACCGCCGGAGCGCACTGGCGCTGGTAGCCCGAGGTGTAGTCCTGCTGCGGGAACAGATGAGGGTCCGAGTCGTTGCAGTCCGAACCGAAGAACCCGCAGCCTGAGGTGTCAAAGCCGTCACCGTCGCCGTCGTTGCCCACACCGTCATCGACGAGCGAGTTGCAGTCGTTGTCCAGATCGTCGCAGAACTCTTGACCGCCGACGAGGATGGTCGGGTCCTCGTCATCGCAGTCGCCTGCGCAGGTGGACTGGCCGTCAAGATCGATGTCGAGGCCGTTCACGGCGGGGTCTGCGTCGTTGCAGTCGGTCCCGCCACACGCGATGGACGAGTCGCCATCCATGTCGTTGTCCCCGCCGGCGTAGTCGGGGTCGGCGTCGTCGATCTGGTTGTCGCAGTCGTTGTCGATGAGGTCGCACAGCTCTGGCGCGCCGGGGTACACGGTGGCATCCCCATCGTCGCAGTCGTCATCTTCGGTGGGCTCGGAGCCGTCGGGGCCGCAGGTGGTGACACCGTCGCCGTCCGCATCGAACGTCTCGTCGATCTCGCCATTGCAGTCGTTGTCCAGCGCGTCGCAGATCTCGGCGTTTCCAGGAAACACCGTCACCTCAGCGTCGTCGCAGTCGTCGTCCGCTGTTCCGGGCTCGCCGTCGGCCCCGCACGTGGTCACGAGGTCGCCGTCCTCGTCCGTACCTTCGTCGATGGCGGTGTCGCAGTTGTTGTCCTGGCCGTCGCAGACCTCGGGGTTCCCCGGGAAGTTGGCGTCGTCCGCGTCGTCGCAGTCCTCGTCGCCATCGGCGAGCACCGAGTCTGCGGTCGGGGGATCGGTCTCGCAGCCGGGCGTCGTCGAGCCCGCACCGACGCCATCGCCGTCACCGTCGAGCCACCAGTCGACCTCGAGGCCCTCGTCGATCGCGCCGTCGCAGTTCTGATCGATGCCATCACAGACCTCGACCGCGTCCGGGTACACGTCGGGGTCGTCGTCGTTGCAGTCGACGTCCGCCGCGTACCCGTCACTATCGAGGTCTGGTTTGCACCCGCCGAGGATGAGCAGGGACGCTGCGAGAAGGAAAAAGACAGTGTTCTTAGTCATGTAGCCTTTGTGTGCCGACACCAACGCCTCCGAGGCCCCCTCAGAGAACTGCAAAATAGCTGCCTGGTCCAACCAGGTGCGGGGCACCGAGCACCCCTGGACAGGTCGCAACAATGAACCTAACGCAGTGGTGGGCTCGGCGCTCCCCCTTCGATGGGTCAGCCCGGCTCCCCGATCTCGAACAGCCGCGGGTCGTACTGCACCGGGCGCGGAGCTCCCATCACGATCTCGTCGATCTGCGGGTGCTTCGGATTGATCAGCAGGTTGTGTTCTTCCGGCACGACCGCCGACGGCACCAGCAGCGCCAGACTCTCCCCGCCGCGCGCCCAGTTGTCGCCCCAGGACGCGAGCGACGCAGGCGCGGGGTAACGGCGCCACCCCGATGGCAGCGTCGAGGTGGCGAGCTCTGCGACGTGCTCGTCTCTTAGCTCAACGGGGATGAGCACATGGTCCGTCGGAGCCGTGACCGAGGCCGTGTGCACGCGCATCTCGAGGATGCAAAGCGCACGGGACATCGCCGCGTACGCCATATGCACCCCCGGGCTGTTCCATCGGCCGCCGTACAGGTACGCGCCCACCCCGCTCAAGGGCTCGGCGCTGTACTGCGCGGCGCAGATGCGCCACGCCCTCATCACGAGAAGATGCCGTGCTCGATCCGCCCCAGCAGGTTGAGCACCTCGACCGTGCCGGCGTCCGTGTCCAGCCACCGCAGGGGCGCCGAGCCGCCCAGCCCCTGATTGGCGGCCCCCAACCACGTGCGGGCCCGCCCAGCATCGCCGAGCACGACGACAGCCCGGTCGAACACCCGAACGAGGCGCGCGGTCCGATCCGATGCCCGCAAGTCGAGTTTGCCGCCGCTCTTACGCAGCCGAGCCACCGTCTTCGCCGAGGTGCCCAACAGCTCCGCGATCTCCTGCTGGTTCGTGCCCAGCGCCTCCATGACCGGCACGAGCCGCGAGACCTCCACTCCTTCGCGGACCTGGTCCAGCACCCGGGTGGTCTCGGTGCCCACGCTGCGAACGTCGAAGACGGCGCGCGCGAGCGTTCCGCGTTCGGCGTTGTCGTGAAACGAGAGAATTCGAGGAGACGAGTGTCCGTACGGCATTGGACAAATGTACATCGGGTCAGAAGAACAGCAAGGGTTTCTTTGCTCGATCGCCTCCCGGGCGCCTACTCCCGCTCGCTCTTCAGCGGCCTGCCCATGAGCACGTTCACGGTGCCCTTCGGGTCCTTGCCGTCATACAGAATCCGCCACACCGCCTCGACGATGGGCATGTCCACGCCAAGCTTCTTGGCCAGATCGCGGGTGCTCGCGGTCGTCCTGACCCCCTCGGCGACCTGGCCGCCCAGGCTCGCGGTGACCTCGTCCAGGGTCATTCCCGTCGCGAGCCGCATCCCCACGGTCCGGTTGCGCGAGAGGTCCCCGCAGCAGGTCAGCACGAGGTCCCCCATCCCAGCGAGGCCCATGAACGTCATGGGGCTCGCCCCCATCGCGGCGCCCAACCGGCTCATCTCCGCGAGGCCGCGGGTGATGAGCGCCGCCCGGGCGTCGTGTCCGGTCTCGAGGCCGTCACACAGCCCCGTCGCAATGGCGATGATGTTCTTGACCGCTCCGCCCAGCTCCACCCCGACGACGTCGGTGGTGCGGTAGGTGCGGAAGTAGCTCGTGGCGAAGGCACGCTGGACCCGCTCGGCGATCGCCTCGTCCCGTGACGCGACGACGACCGCGGTGGGCTTGTGCCCCAGGACCTCAAACGCGAACGAGGGACCCGAGATGTACGCGAGCCGCCCGTGGAGATGCTCGGGCAGCGCCATGCGCAGCACCTCGTCCATGGTCTCGCCGGTGGACTCGATGCCCTTCGTGGCGGACACGAGCAGGCCGGTCCCATCGAGGTGCGGCGCCACCGCCTTCGCGAGGCCCTGGGTGACGTGGGAGGGGGAGACAAAGAGGACCAGGTCCTTGCCCTTCGTCGCCGTCTCCAGATCGTCCGTCGCCTTGATCCCGTCGAGGGCGAACCCTGTCTGGTAGCGGGTGTTTCGCTGCTCAGCGTTCACTTCGGCCGCGTGGCCGGGCTCGTAGCACCACAGCGTCACGTCGTGGCCGTTCTCGAGCAACACGCTCGCGAGCGCGGTGCCAAAGCTGCCGGCGCCAAGGACGCCGCACGAAAGGGTCTCGCTCATGATTCCTCCTAGATGACCGCGCGGTCAGACTTGAACGGCGTACTCGCGGAGGACGTCGGTCAACGACGTCTTCCGGTCCGTGCTCGCCTTGCGCTGCCCGATGATGAGGGCGCATGCGACCTGATAGGTCCCCGCGGGGAAGGTCTTGCTGCGGGTGCCGGGGATCACGACGGAGCGCGGCGGCACGATGCCTCGATGCACGACCTCGCTGGGCCCCGTGACGTCGATGATCGGAGTGCTCGCGGTCAGGGACACGTTGGCGGCCACCACCGCCTCCCGCCCGACCCGCACGCCCTCGACCACGATGGCGCGGCTCCCGATGAACGCGCCGTCTTCAATGATCACCGGGGTCGCGCTCGCTGGCTCCAGCACCCCTCCGATCCCGACGCCGCCTGACAGATGCACGCCGCGCCCGATCTGGGCGCACGAGCCCACGGTCGCCCAGGTGTCCACCATCGACCCCTGGCCCACCCAGGCCCCGATGTTCACGTATCCGGGCATCAGCACCGCGCCGGGCTCGACATAGGAGCCGTAGCGAACGGTCGCAGGAGGGACCGCGCGCACGCCGGCCGCGGGCATGTCCTTGAGCGGGATCTTGTCGAACCAGCGAAACGGCCCGGCTTCCATCACCGTCATCTGTGCGACGCGGAAGTACCCCAGGATCGCTTGCTTCACCCAGGCGTGCACCACCCACTCCCCGTCGGGATCCGAAGACGGAGTGGCCACGCGGAGCGCGCCGCGATCGAGCTGCGCCACGACCTCGTGAATGGCATCGGCGACGCCCGGCTGTTCGGTCCAGTCGGGCTTGCCCCAGGCCCCTTGTATGGTCTTCTGCAGGTCGTTCACTTCAGCACCACGACAAACGCCTCGTTCTTGAATCGGTCGATGGCATCGAGCTGCAAGGTCGCCTTGCTGCCCGACTCGTTCAGCCTCACGGTGTAGTCACGGCCTTCCTGCCACATGCCTTCTGGCAGCAGCTTGACTCCCCGGATCCGGCGCGCGCCGAAGTCCGCAGCGAACATCTCGATGCTGTCGAACTCGCGCAGGTCCAAGCTGTCGGTGAACAGCTCCGGGCGCCAGTCCTTGAGGCGGATGCCGGCCGGGGTGATCATGTCCTTCTGACGCAAGCTGCGCTTCGTGTCGATGTAGAAGTAGACGGTCTCGTCAGCCTGCACGAGCACGGCCTTGTCCTCGACGAGCACGTCCCGCTCGACCTTGAGATCCTCGTGCCGGACCTTGAGTGATGACAGGTCCGCGCGCAGCTGGTCGCGCGTGGCCTCGAGCACGGTGATCTCCGCCTCCAGGGACGCGGCGAGCGCCATCGCCTCATCACGCTCGGTCTTGACCTTGCGCATCTCGCGCACGTTGAGGAAGTAGGGGGAGACCTTCGCGGTTCCTTGGGTGACGGTCGTGGCGTAGACCCCGTCCGTATAGAAGTGCCACACCTCCATGCCCGGGGCGAGGTTGTCGGTGAGGAGGGAGCGACGAGCCAGCCGGTCCGCTTCCTTCGCGTCGAGCCCGTGGTTCTTCGTCAGGTACTCGGCCGCGAGACTGAGGTGGGCGTCTCCGCGCGACACGATGTCCGGCGTGGGCAGCTGGGCCTTGAGCTCGTCGATGGTCGCCTCGAGCTCGTCGATGGCGTCGTGTGTGTCGATGAGCGCTTGCAGCAGCCCCTTGAGCGAGACGTCCTGCTCGGCCGACAGCATCGTCTTGAGCAGGTTCGCCTGCCCGTCCGTGAGTTCGACTCCGTCCAGGCGCTTGCCGTACCGCTCCTCGAACGCCGCGGACAGCTCCAGGAACTCAGCCTGCTGCTGCTTGATCGCTCCCTCGGTGCCGGCGATGGACTGCGCCTTGCCCAGCTCGCCCGCGATCTCGTCCTTCTCCATCACGATGCCCGACAGATCGGACCCGCTCTCTTCGCCCTGCACACCCTCCGGCGCAGTCTCGCAGCCGGCGACGAGCGCCAGGGTCAAGGATGGGAGCAGCAACATCCGGCGGAGCGCGTGGGCCATGGGACCTCCCGTCCGTGGGGCCTGGGAGACACGGACCAGCGGAGACTACCAACGGGCCGTGCCCCGGGCACGCGCGGCGCTCGATGAGCGAGCACCGTGGGGATCAGCGCGGGTCGAGGGCGGCCAGCCTCTTACGCAGCAGCGTCTCGGTGATCGCAGTGATGTCGTCCACCGCCCGCGCCCGATCCGGAGCGAGCTCGCCACCAGGAATCCGGCTCCACTCCGGATGCTTTCCGCAGCGGCGCGCGACGCGAATGAGCTTCTGCACCGAGGCCGGATCGAGTCCCCCGCCTTCGCCGCTGCTGACCTGCACGTCTGTGCGGTCCGCGTGGGAGCGGCGCACGACCTGGGACCAGCAGTCCACCGCGCGGTGGATGAGCATCGCGGGGAACTGCACGGCGTCCACCGGCCCGACGCTCAGGACCCCCGCCTCGAAGTCGGTGGAGATTCG
>Ga0222662_1000348_pt1 | contig 41021 bp, 57 predicted proteins | sample AntAcemetagen600_FD_179821 | JGI IMG/M metagenome (GOLD analysis project Ga0222662, IMG submission 179821) | Saline water microbial communities from Ace Lake, Antarctica - #600 | ecosystem: Environmental > Aquatic > Non-marine Saline and Alkaline > Saline | place: Antarctica: Ace Lake... | reverse complement strand
GAATACGAAATCCTAAAAGAAGCTTGCAAGACACTTAATACTGATGATCTGTTTACTGCAGAGATTGGTGTGAGACAAGGACAAGGTTCTAAAATAATTTTAGACGAATTAATATTTAAAAAACATTGGCATATTGGAATAGATCCATATGGTAATTTAGATTATCAACACTACGATAACTCCGGTTCTTACACTGCTGATTATACTAATAATATGAAGCAACAATTAATTAAAGATTTAGATTACCCTAATTTTACTTTGTATCAATTAGGTGATGATGAGTTTATGAAACGTTTTGAAGAAGGAGTTCCCATCTACAGGGATAAAAAAGAAATCAAAACTAAATATGATTTAGTTCATTTTGATGGTCCACACAAAACTTACGATGTAATTAAAGAAGCCATATTTTTTGGAGAAAGATCACACAAGGGAACGGTGTTCGTTTTCGATGATTATCCAAAATTTGATATGGATGCAGTATTAAAAATAATAGTAAATGAGTTTGGTTTTATGCTACTTAAACAAGGAAAGAATAAAATTTCACTTAAAAGAAATTAATGGATCTCGATACAATATCTCTTGTACAACGTAAAATAAAAGAAGCCGTAGCTCGTTTAAAGGAAAACATCGTCTATAGTGTTGACACTGTAGAGAAACTACAATATGTTAGAGGTCAAATCAGATCTCTAGAAGATCTGCAACAGGATCTTAAAGACCTGCTGACAACAACGGAGTAAGATAATGAACAAGTCCACGGTTATACCGAAACGGACTGAAGCACTTCTCGGAGCTTACAAAGCTGCAGACGAGATTGAAACAGTCCTAGATCCAAAAGCACTCGACAAAGCAACATTAGATAGTTTACCAACACCAACGGGTTATAGAATTTTAGTTCTGCCTTATGCAGGGCCTAAAAAAACTAAAGGTGGAATTTTACTTTCTGATACAACTCAAGAAACAATACAGATGACTACAGTATGTGGTCTAGTATTAAAAATGGGTGATCTTTGTTATCACGACAAAAATAAATTTCCAAAAGGACCTTGGTGTCAACTAAATGAATGGGTTATTTTTAGTAGATATTCAGGTTCAAGATTCAAAATAGATGGAGGAGAAGTTAGAGTTTTAAATGATGACGAAGTCATTTCAACTATTAAAGATCCAACAGATATTTTGCACCACTATTAGGAGGACTAAATGGCAGAAAACAAAACAAATCCAGAAGTTGAATTAGATACTGATGGAGTAGATGAAGTAACAGTAACAGTAGATGCTCCTGAAGTATCCACTGAAGAATTTGAAAAAAAACAAGATGTAGATCTAGGTTATGTAGATGTTAGTAGAGGTAAAAGTGCAAAAGAACTTTTAAATGAAACTAAAGAAGTAGAAGAAAAATCACAACCTAAATTTGAACAAAAAGAAGAAGATGAAGACCCTAGTCTGCAAGACTATTCGGAAAAAGTTCAAAAAAGAATAAAAAGATTAACCTTTCAAGCTAAGGAAGCAGAACGTAGAGAAAAAGCTGCTATAGAATATGCTAAAGGTTTAAAGAGTCAGTTTGATAGTTCTGAAAAGAAATTTCAAGAAACTGATGGTAACTACCTTAGAGAATATAGTGCTAGAGTTGATTCGGAAAGAGATAAAGCAAGATCTGAATTACAAGTAGCATTAGATTCTCAAGACTCCAACTTAATTATGGACGCTCAGGACAAGCTTACAAAATTAGCTGTAGAGAAGGAAAAAATTTCTATGACTCTTGAGGACAGAGAATCTAGAAAAAAACAAATAGAATCACAACCTGCTGAAGCTCAAACACAAGCTCCACAACCACCAATTAGCACTAAAGCCCAAGACTGGGCCTATGATAATGAATGGTTTGGATCGGATAGAGTATTAACATCTGCTGCTATGGGAATACACGAAGACCTGTTGCAGGAGGGAATTGACTCGGAGAGTGATGGCTATTATAATCAAATAAACAAACGTATGAAGGAATATTTCCCTCAGAAATTTGCCGAATCTTCTACTGAAGAAAGAACAAAAGCTGCACCCGTTCAAAATGTAGCTTCTGTTAGCAGAAGATCAGGTGGACGCAAGTCTGTGAAACTCACCAAATCACAGGTAGTTATCGCTAAGAAATTAGGGGTGCCGCTAGAGGAATACGCAAAATACGTGAAAGAAGGAGCTTAATATGGAAAATAAAGTAAAAACTTCACGCGAGTCCGAAAATAGAAAGAAGCTTTCTAGAAAAAAAGATTGGACTCCACCATCAAGTTTGGACGCGCCAGCGCCACCACAGGGATATTCACATAGATGGATAAGAACTGCAACAAATGGTTTTGATGATCCAGGAAATGTATCAAAAAAACTAAGAGAAGGTTGGGAATTTGTGAGAGCCGAAACACTTTTAAGTGAGATCGGTGAAAATGATTATCCAGTTTTCTCAGAAGGAAAACACGTTGGTTTAGTCGGGATTGGAGGCCTTGTGTTGGCAAGGATACCGGAAGAGATATTGAGAAGTCGCGCTGAGTATTTTAGAAAAATAACTCAAGATAGAACAGACGCATTTGATCGAGATCTTATGAAGGAGCAACACCCGGACATGCCTATCAATATTGATAGACAGTCTAGAGTTACCTTTGGTGGTGGTCGTAAAAAATAATTTTTTTGCATTACCTACCTAGATAGCTTGGATAATATAAACAACTAAACGTAAGGAAATACTATGTCAAATCAACTAGAAAAGTTTGGTCTAAGACCATACAGAAAACTAGACGGTACGCCATTAGTAGGAGCCCAAAACAGATACACGATTGCAGCCGGTTATGCTACTGCGATATTTCAAGGAGACATGGTAATACCTGTCGCATCCGGAAATATACAGAGACATGTTGCTGGAACTAGTGCAGCTGTTGTGGGTGTTTTTAACGGAGTGTTTTATAACGATCCAACTACTCAAAAACCAACCTATAAGAACTACTACCCTGGTGGAGTTACACCAACTCAAGGCAATATTACTGCCTTTGTTGTTGATGATCCAGATGCAGTGTTTTTAATGGACGCGGACGCGGTTTTTGCGAGAGCGGATTTGTTTAAAAACTACTCAGTTACAAACGCTACTGGAGTAACACAAACAGGAATATCATCAGTACAATTAGATGCGAGTGCTTCAGGCATAGCTTCTACTTTTGCTGTTCAAGCAATTGATATATCACAGGATCCCGAAAATTCGGATGTGACTACATCAAACGCTAACATTCTTGTTAGAATCAACAATCACTTCTTTAGAAGTGGTACAGGTATAGCATAAGGAGATAAAACATGGCAATATCACGAGCACAACTAGTTAAAGAACTAGAGCCAGGTTTGAATGCTTTATTCGGCCTGGAATATAGTCGTTACGAAAATCAGCATGCTGAAATTTTTTCGACTGAGACATCAGACAGAGCTTTCGAAGAGGAAGTAATGTTAAGCGGTTTCGCTTCTGCACCAACTAAACAAGAAGGTGCTGGAGTAGTGTTTGATCAAGCGGGTGAAACTTTCACTTCAAGATACAATCACGAAACAATCGCATTAGCATTTGCTATCACTGAAGAAGCGATCGAAGATAACCTATACGATAGACTTGCGGGAAGATACACAAGAGCCCTTGCAAGATCTATGGCAAACACGAAGCAAGTTAAAGCTGCGAACGTTTTGAACAATGCGCAAATAACTTCTGCAACTGGTGGAGACGGTGAATCCCTAATCGGAAACGCTCACCCATTAGCAACAGGTGGTACTTTCTCAAACGTTCTTGCAACTGCAGCGGATCTTAATGAAACTTCACTAGAACAGTCATTAATTGACATTTCTGGGTTTGTTGATGAAAGAGGCTTAAAAATTGCTTCTTCTGGTAGAAAAATGATAATTCCAAAAGAATTACAATTTACTGCTGAGAGAATCATGAAGTCGCCAATGAGAGTTGGAACTGCCGATAACGACATCAATGCAATTAACAACATGGGAATGGTTCCTGAAGGTTACAGAGTGAATAACTTTTTAACTGACACAGATTCATTCTTCTTGTTGACTGATGTGCCTAACGGACTTAAATATTTCGTTAGATCACCCATCAAAACTGCAATGGAAGGTGATTTCGATACTGGTAACATGAGATTTAAAGCTAGAGAAAGATACAGCTTTGGTTGGTCAGACCCAAGATGTGTTTTTGGTAACGGAAACTTACCAACAGCTTAATAAATACATTCAGTATTTACCTAAAAGGGGCGGAGTTTACTCTGCCCCTTTTTTTATGTATAATATAAAGATCTAGAAAATATGATTTTGTGGACTGGCTAGACAGACGGTATAGAGACCACAAAATTTAACCGCTATACAGGAGAAACTATTATGGCAAACACAACTTTTTCAGGCCCGGTTAGATCCGAAAATGGCTTTGAATCAATTACAAAAAATACAACTACAGGCGTTATTACAACTAATGCTACTTACGGAGCAACTATTACAGGTGGTGTTCAATCATTATCTGGTGCAGGTGCAGTTGATCTTACAAACTTAGTTACAGAACTTACAACAGCCGCAGGTGCTGCTGCAGTTACTTTAGCTAATGGAACAACTTCAGGCCAAATCAAAATCATTACTATGGTTGTTGATGGTGGTGGAACTGCAACTGTTACTCCAACAACTTTTGCAAGTGGAACAACTTTAGCTTTCGATGCAGTGGCTGAGACAGCTACTTTAGTATGGAATAGCTCTATAGGTTGGATTCTTTCTGCAGACAGAGGTGTTACAATAGCTTAATAATAAAATAGTGGCTCCTTCGGGAGCCACGCACACAGGAGAATTTTATGGGATTTAAATCCGATATACAAGCAACAAGATCAACAGCAGGAAACACAGGGACTGCCGTAATTGCACCACCAATTAGATTAAAAGGTATTATTATTGCATCCGATAGTGTGGGTGCTGGTGTATTAGAATTAACTACTACTTCTAATACTGGAGATACATTATTTATTGGTGATGTTCCCTCAGGAGATGTAATTAACTTTTCTTTTCCAGAAGATGGTATTTTATTTCCAAAAGGAATTTTTGTTAAAACAAAAACAAATATTACAGCTTATACTTTGTTAACTGATAAATACTCAGGACCTAATCTTACAACTACGAATAAATAGATTAAGTTAAGTATGAATAAGACTGGTCTAAAAGTTTTAGGTTTCAGTAGAGGCGGAGATAACATGCCTGCTAGAAACAAAAAGAATTTTAGATCTACTAAAAGTGGTGCGGGTATGACTGCTGCAGGAGTTGCTTCATACAGAAGTAAAAACCCTGGAAGTAAGTTAACTACAGCAGTTACAGAAGATAAACCCGGAAAGAAAAGAGCAGCAAGAAGAAAATCATATTGCGCAAGATCAGCTGGACAAATAAAAATGTTTCCAAAAGCTGCAGCAGATCCTAATTCTAGATTAAGACAAGCAAGAAAACGTTGGAAGTGCTAAAAAAAATATACTGGTTGTTTTTAGAAATAATTATGTATGTTATAATGATTGCATTATTTTGTTTAGTATATTTAACTATATATTTAAAGGTTATTATGGATAAATTTTTTTATAATTTTTTTAGCACCGTAGATGATGCTTTTGATACAGTATATAATTGGTTTACTGCGCCAAGGTGCAAATGTAAACTAAAGAAAAGGGATAAAAAAGATGTTTGTAAATTGTAAAAATTGTGATCATCAATGTCACTGCGAATCAGATAAAGTAAAATCAGAACACTACACTCCACTAATGGATTTATGTTCATGCACAAAATGTCAACATGAAACTAAAGAAATTGAATACGAGGAGTGTTTATCATGTCAGTAAAGGTAACTAATTAATATGGAGGGTGTTTATATGGAACCAGAAATGAACTACAAATTTACTGCTATATTAATAATAGCTATTTGTATCTTAGCTTTTTTTGGAGGTCCAGCGGGAGGATAAATTATAATAAACTATGAAATTTATATTAATCATATTTTTATGTTCTTTTATTAATGATCAATGCCTACCTCCACAAGAGATAAAACAACACTATAATTCTTGGAAAGAATGTACACTTGCAGCATTAGAAATATCTACAGAAATAATACGTTTACAAGAAGAAGAGTTTGTTAATAATAACAAAGTAGCCACTAAATTTGTATGTAAAGAAGTAGGAATTATTTAAATGACTAGAAAAACAATTTGGGAGGGTTTACAATTTCATCGATTCTGTTAGAGGTAAGTAGTGAATATTTTATCATTGCATTTAGGGCACGATGGTGCTGTAACTATTATTTCAGGGGATGAAGTTGTTGTACACCATCAACTAGATCGTTTTAATAAATTTAAAAACGAATTTTTTCCCACATTTGAAGTATTACAAAAGATTAAAGATTTAAAAATTACTTTTGATAAAGTAATAATTACTTCAATGGGAGAAATTAATTTTCCTATATGGTATTATTTAAAAAAATTCTTTAACATAACAAATGAAAATATATTAAATTTTAAACAAGAACAACACCATATTTTTCACGCACATTGTGCTAAGTATTTTTACCAACAAGATAGAGATTTCATAATTTATGTTGCAGATGGCGATGGGGCTGTACAGTATTTAAAACATGATTCTGATTTTTTAAATACATTAAAAGTTATAGAAAATGAAACTATTTTAGATGAAAACCTAAACCCTTTATATAAAAAGTATCACGTAAAAAAACCTATTAATGTTTTTTCTAAAACTATTAAAATACATCCTAGTGTGTCTTTTGGGAAGGGTTATCAAAAGTTAGTGTATGAGCTAGGTCTTGAAGAACATTCGGAAGGAAAAGCTATGGCTTTATCTTCGTATGGTAAATTAAATAAAATAATATTTAATAACTTAATTCATGAAGATTCTTGGAATATTAATTTAGTAAACGATATACAAGATTCTTACGATAAAAAAAATACATATAATAGGTTTATGTTAAACCCTAACATAGAGCATACTACAAAAAACTCCCCTAGTTTAGATTTTGTACATACATTTCAAAAAGCGTTTGAGGCTTTGTTTCTTAATGCTTTAAAAAAAGTAGATTATAAAGATAAAACCATATTATTAACTGGAGGATGTGCTCAAAATATTTTAAATAACTCTAATCTAAAAAACAATTTACCTAATCAAATTTTACCAGATCCTTTTAATGGGGATTTTGGTATTTCTTTAGGATCTGCAATAGCTGTTTCTAATAAAAAAATAAAACCTTTAAAACATATTTGTTCTGGTTTTGATCATGATGCAGATTTATCTTTGTTTAAAAAATATTTAATTAGAAAAACTAATTCTGAAGAAGTCGCTAATATTTTAACTAAAGAACCTGTAGCAATTTTTTCTGGAAAAAGTGAACAAGGACAAAGGGGTTTAGGATTTAGGTCTTTGTTAGCCAATCCTTTGCAAAAAGATATTATTGAAAAAATAAATAAAATTAAAAAAAGAGAGTGGTACAGACCTTTTGCTTGTACAATTATTCAAGAAGAAGCTCATAAATATTTTAATATAGGTAAAAAAGAACATTCTCCTTATATGATGTTTGTTTACAAAACTAAAAATTCTAAATTAAAAAATGTATGCTCTATTGATAGGTATAGTAGAATTCAAACACTAGAAAAATCATTTCACCCAAAATACTATGATTTAATAAATTCATTTAAAAAAATAACTGGATTACCTTTAGTTTTAAATACTTCTTTAAATTTACCCGGTAATGTATTATGTGAGAACTATTCTGATTTATTGGATATATTTAAAAGATCAGATTTAAAATATTGCTATCTTGCAGATTTAAATAAATTAATATGTCTAAAATAGTTAAAAATATTTTTCCATCAAACGTCAATAAAGAAATAATTAAATTACTAAAATCTACAGAAGGTTGGTATTTTGGTTATGATGAAAAACAAGTTTCTTTTAGTATTGTAGAAGATGAAGGTTTAGCTTTAAGAACATTTCCAGAACATAAAAATAATCAACATAATTTTCAAACTTTAAATATGTTTGCTTACAATGTAGCTAGTATTGTTTGTGACAAATTAAACATTACTTTAAAAGGTTTAAAAAGAGTTAATTATAATTTTTATCATAGTTTATCTAAAGGGAATACACATATTGACAGCGAGACTAACAAATGTGTTAGTATACTGTATAATTTAAATACTAATGATGGCTATACTCAAGTAGAGGAAAATAAATTTAATAGTAATGAATCGGAAGCAATTGTTTTTAATAGCAACACTAAACACAAAGGTGTAGGCCCCACAAAAGGATTAAGATACAATATTAATATAATTATATACACATGAATCTTTCCAGAAATTTCACACTTCAAGAATTAATTAAATCAGACACTGCTGTACGTAAGGGCATAGATAATAATCCTAACTCAGACCAGATAGAAAAACTAAAGCTATTATGTGATAATATTTTACAACCCGTCCGAGATCACTTCGGTCCTGTGGTTGTTACTAGCTGCTATAGATCTCCAGAATTATCTCAAGCTATTGGTAGCTCAATTAATAGCCAACACTGCGATGCGGAGGCGGTTGATTTTGAGTGTCCGGGAGTCGATAATGCTGAGCTCTGTGACTGGATATGTAAGAATCTTGAATATGATCAAATGATTCTCGAGTTCTACAAAAAAGGAGAACCATCAAGTGGATGGTGTCATTGTAGTTATATTGAAGATAAACCCAGGAAGCAGTTCTTGCATGCATTCAGAGAAGATGGTAAAACTAAATATAAACCAATTTTAGGAAAGGCGGTAGATTTATAATGGCTATAGGAAGAGGACAAATATCAGCACAGATAGATGGTAAACTTAGAGGAGCTAGAAAGAAAAAAGCACCCGCAGGACATCATTACATGCCAAATGGTAGGCTTATGAAAGATAGTGAACATGCGAAAAAAAAATCCAATAGCAAAAAACCTAAGGTCTTCAAAGTTTAAGCTAAAAGTGATACAATCCAAGAAATTGTACAACCGTAAAAAGGATAATAATGGCGACTTCAGGAACCACAGCATTTGATTTATCTATAGAAGAGATAATACAAGAAGCCTATGAACGATGTGGTATGGCTACTACTAGTGGATATAGTCTTAGATCTGCTAGAACAAGTTTAAATCTTTTATTTGCAGAGTGGGCCAATAGAGGAATACACCTTTGGAAAGTATCCCTTAATGAAAATTTATTAGTTTCAGGTCAAGCAGAATATGCTGTTGATGGAAGTGTAAGTGATGTTTTAGAAGCTTTTGTATCTACTACGGGGGCAGGTGCAAACACGGTTAATACTCAAGATGTTGCTTTATCAAAAATAGATAGATCAGCGTATTCTGCTTTACCTAATAAACTTGCAGTAGGGCAACCTTCACAATACTATGTGGATAGACAAGAAATACCAAAAATATATTTATACCAAGCCCCTGATTTAAATACTTACACTTATTTAAAATATTACGTAATTAAAAGAATTGAAGATGCGGGAGCATACACTGATGATGCAGATATTGTATTTAGATTTTTACCCTGCATGGTTGCGGGATTAGCATATTATTTAGCAATGAAAAATTCTCCAGAATTAGTTCAACAAAATAAATTAATTTATGAAGATCAATTAAAAAGAGCTCTGGATGAGGATGGTCAAAGAGCTTCTACATTTATTACTCCACAATCATTTTACCCCAATGGAGTATAATAATGGCTAAATGGGCGACAGGAAAAAGAAGTCAGGCAATATCAGATAGATCAGGTATGGCTTTTCCATATACTGAAATGGTAAAAGAATGGAACGGTTCTTTAGTTCATTATTCTGAATTTGAACCTAAACACCCTCAAATTAGAAGAAGACATTTTACTGCTGATGCAATTGCTTTACAAAACACAAGACCACAAAGATTTCAACAACCTACTAATATAGACGGAGTAATTGCTTCATCAGGTGGACAGGGAATGGCAACAGCTACCCTAGCTCTTCCTGGAGATTTTGCTTTTGATAACCAAGGTATTTCAGCAATGATTCCAGCAAACCCCTCTCTTCAAAATAGAAGAAGACAATTGATTTCAACTATAGGAACAGTAACAGTGAGTATTACATAATGGCTATATCTTATCCAGATTTTTTAACACAAGTTCGTAACTACACTGAAGTAGATAACAATGTTTTAACGGATCAAATCATTCAAGATTTTATTAGATCTGTTGAATTAGATATTGCAGGTAGAGTTGATTATGATGACTTAAGAAAATATTCTACTTCAAATTTTACAACAGGTAATAGATATGTTTCCTTACCCGCTGATTTAACAATTATAAGATCTGTTCAAGTAATTGACGGCAGTGGCAATAGAACTTTTTTAGAAAAAAGAGATACTAGTTTTATTTCCGAGTATAATAATGATGGTACAACAGGAACTCCTAAATATTGGGCTAACTGGGACGATTTTAATTTATTAGTAGCTCCCGTACCTAGCTCTGCTCTACAAGTGCAGATCAATTATATAACAGACCCAGCGCAATTTACTTCTACTAACACTACTTTTATTTCCACATACCAAGAATCAATGCTTTTGCATGGTGTACTAACAGAAGCTTTTAGATACTTAAAAGGCCCCATGGATATGTACAGCTTGTATGAAAAGAAGTATACTGAAGAAGTACAAAATTTTGCCCTACAGCAAATGGGCAGAAGAAGACGATCGGAGTATGATGATGGTGTACCTAGAATACAGGTTCCTTCACCGACTCCAAATACATAAATTAATTAAGGAGAATAATTATGGCAATAACAACAAACGCAATTTGTAATTCATTTAAAAAACAAATGCTTCAAGGGGAGCACGATTTTGATGCTGGTGCAGACACATTTAAATTAGCGATGTATACATCAGCAGCTACTTTAGGTGCTTCAACAACAAACTATGCAGTAGGTGACGAAGTATCATCTTCAGGATATACTGCGGGTGGTTCAGCTTTGGTTAACCAAGGTGTAAAAGTATCTTCAGCAATAGCTATTACTAATTTTGCTGATTTATCTTTTACTGGTGTAACATTATCTGCTCAAGGTGCATTGATTTATAACACAACAACTGATGGTGGATCAGGTACTACTGATGCGGTTTGTGTTTTAGATTTTGGTGGAGTTAAAACTGCAACATCAGGAACATTCACTATTCAGTTCCCAGCATTTACAACTTCAGCTGCTATTTTAAAAATAGCGTAATAAGGAACTAAAATGATATGGCTACTTGGGGACAAGAAACATGGGGATACGAAAACTGGGGCACACTCGGTAATCAGTCTGTTGAACTAAGTAGCATATCATTAACATTATCTCAAGGCACTATAACTATTGATGCCGAACTTCAAATAGGTTGGGGCGGAGACACTTGGAGCGAAAATGAATGGGGCGATCTTTCAGGATCTCAACCAATTGTTGTTGGCCAACAACTAAATTCAAGTATTGGAACTTCTACTACACAGGCAAATGCTGATATAGTTGTATCAGGAATAGCTGCTTCATATATATTATCAGGAGCAGTAGCCGGTTCTTCAGTCGATGTATTCCCTAATGGAATTTCTCTTTCTACAACAGTAGGAAATACACTTACAGGAATAGGTGTTCCTGTAACAGGGTCTTCTGCGTCTACTTCTATTTCAAGTGTTGTTATAGATGATAAATATTTAATTGGAGCAGGTTGGGGCAGAGATACTTGGGGATCAATGGTATGGGGTGATGCTTACTCTGTACAAACGGGATCAGTATCCGCAACAATGTCTATTGGTGCAGTTGCTGAAGTTACGGCAGGTGCAAACGTAGAATTAATTGGACAAGAAATACAAACTACACTCGGTGAAGAAACAATCACAGGGCATGCTAATGTTAATGTTACTGGAATTCAATTAACATCTTCTATTAATTCAGTTCAAGCTTTATCTGTAGTTGGAAATCAATTATCAAGTTCAATAAGTCTTGTAGATATTAATGCGGATGGAAATCAATTCCAAAACATATTTGAACCTCAACTAACAACAACTATTGGTTCTATAACTATTGATATTGGTGTAACTATTGACGCAGTTGGCGCAGAAGCAACTATGTCTATTAGCGGAGTTATTACACAAGCTAATTCTAATGTAGACATTAATGGACAACAGCTTACAAGTACTTTGGGGGAAGAGTTTGCCTTTACCGATGTAGTAATATCAGTAACAGGATTACAGACAACAATATCTGTAGGGGAAGAAACAGTTCAAGCTAACGCTGATGTTTCTGTAACAGGATTTGAATTAACAAGTTCTATAGGTTCAGTAGAACAAGTTACTATTTATGAAGTAACTGGCCAAGAAATAACTATGTCCATGGGTGAGGAAACTGTTATAGCTAGTGCAAATGTGGGTGTTACTGGCATACAGTTGACAGCTTCTGTGGGAAGCCTTAATATAACAGCCTGGGCAGAGATCAACCCAGGTGTAAGTAATACTTGGGCACCAGTTGATTTAGCGGCCTAACTAAGGTAAAATTATAATTATTTAGGAGATAAAAATTTATGACATCAGCTTATTCAACAGATCTAAAACTAGAACTTATGGTGACTGGCGAAAACGCTGGTACATGGGGTGATAACACAAATAACAACTTAAACTTAATTCAACAAGCACTTGCAGGATACGAACAAGTAACGTTATCAAGTGGCGGAACTTTAACTCTTGTTATGACTGATGGTGTTTTATCAAACGCAAGAAACATGGTAATTAAATTTGCTACAGCAACTATTGCATCAAGTACAATTTGTACTATCCCTGACGGAATTGAAAAATTCTATATTTTTGATTGTAGTGGTCTTACAGATGCAAACAACCTAACAATTAAAACTGTATCGGGAACTGGTTTTTCACCAACTACTGCAGGTGCTGCAGGTTCAAAAATTTTTGCAGCTTATTCAGATGGCACAAACATAGTTGAAATTTCATTAAACACTTTAGGTGGAACTATTGCAACAGCTCAAATAGAAGCTGCAGCAATAACGACTGCATTACTTTCAGACAACGCAGTTACAACTGCAAAAATTTCAGACAATGCAATTACAACTGCAAAAATTGTTGATGACGCAGTAACAGCTGATAAATTAGCTAACACTGCAGTAACTCCAGGTTCTTACACTGTTGCAGAAATTACAGTTGATGCTCAAGGTAGAATTACTGCTGCAGCGACTGGTTCAGCAGGTGGCGCAGAAGAAGTATTTTTTGTCGAAGGTGCTGGAGTGTCAGGAATTTTAACAAACCCAGAAACTAAAATTACAACTGGATCTGAAGTTATCGTTTATGCTCAAGGTGGAGCTGGCGGTGGCGCTGGAAACCAAGGTCAGTCAGGTCAACCTGGAGGATTTGGTTCTGCTGGAGGTATGGTTATGTTTGTAACAACTCTTACAACTACACTTGCATCTTCTCCTTACTCATTAGGAAATATGGGTAGTGGCGGTGGTACTGCTGCTGCAGGACAAGCTGGTAATGAAACTATAATGACTAATTTTATAACAGCACCAGGTGGACCTGGCGGTCCTCCAGGAAACAGAGGACCAAACTCTGGCGGGGCTCCTGCTAACAGAGGAAGAAGTTTACCTGCATTAAATCCAGCTGCAACAATAAATTTTTGTCCATTTGCACCAACTAATGCGTGGATTCAAGCGGACGGAACTTTAACCAACACTTTTGTTAACCCTAAATCAATGACAGGACATTTATGGAAAAATACTGTTGGTTCAACTCCAGGTGCAACGGGTGCTTTTGGAAATAACGTAGGTGGAGCTGGTGGACCTTCGGGTATTTCAAGTGGATCAGCTTCTTCAGGTAACGCCTTTATTGGTATAATGGTTAAAAATTAGGAAATATATATTATGGCAAAATATTTTGGATTTATTAATGGTGAAGGACAAACTATAGATTACATGGCTTCTTCTGATACTGAAAAAGCAGTTATTCAAGCAAATTTAACACCAAGAGAAATAGATTGGGTTTCCGTAAGTGACGAAGACTATGCAAAAGGTCACTTCAATACGCATGAAGGAGTTTTATCAAATGGTGCTGTAAATTGGACTGTTGAACATGATGGAACTTTTGAAAGTTCTCAAGAAGTAGTTCAAAGCCAAATAGATTTTAACATCAATGAAATAAATAGATGGTTAAACTCTACTAGATGTAGTGATGCTACTCAAAAAACATCTTGGGAAGCTTACAGAGATACTTTATCTGCATTAGACTTATCTTCAACTACTACAACTTTTCCAATAACAGGTACTTGTGCGTTGAAAACTTTAGTTGATAATGGTGATCTAGCAGAATATAGACATACTCAAAGATTACCATAGTGTTTCATAAATAATTATATATATTGTTATTAATGTTTAATAACAAAATTAAATTTATATCTACTAAAGAAGTCTTAGAAGATACAGAAACTAATCCTATACCTATAAAGCTTAATATACCTAAATGGTTTAAAGAACTAGATAGTAAGACAGATACGGTTAAAAACTGTATGCCTTTTTTAGATACTTTAACAACAGGGTATGGTTTAAAATTACCGGCAGATTTAGATATTAACCATAACTTTATGGAAAATAATAAACAAGGATCTTTAATGAAATGTCCTTTTGAAGGTAATCCCTTATGGGTAGGAGATAAACAGCTAAACTTAAACTCACATCAAGAAGCTGATCATCCTATATGGCAACTAAAGGGATCTCCTTTAATAAATAAAAACAAAAATTTTTCTTTTTTAAAAATAATTTATCCTTATAAAATAAACACACCTAAAGGGTACTCTTGTTTATTTTTACCTCCTTGCAATAATACGGATGATAGGTTTGAGATATTGCCAGGTATTGTAGATACTGATACTTATGACGCAGAGATAAATTTTCCATTTATAATAAATGGAGATAAGTATCCTAAATTGGACACAGTCTTTGAAAAAGGAATTGTGTTTGCTCAAGTTATTCCTTTTAAAAGAGAGTCTTGGAAAATGGAATTAATTAAACAAAAAGAAATGCGCAACGATAGTTTTCTATACAAGTGGTTGACTAAAATACGGCATAGATATAAGAATTTAATATGGAACAAAAAGAAATTTTATTAAAAGATCAGATATTAGAAATACCTAATTTTTTAGATCTACGTACTTTAGTTAAATTTTTAAAATATATAAATAAACTAGATTCTGAAAAAAAATTTGAAGATGCTAGGATTATAGGAAACAACCCAACAAATGATCAACAAATTGTAAAAAACATAAGAGATACCAAAAATTTTTCTTTGACTAATTTAAACAATTCTAAAACAGATCAACATTGGTGTAACTTAATGATATACTGTCTTCAAGCTGCTTTAAAGAAATATCAAAAAAATCGTCCTGAATGTTATGTGGAACAAATAACTAATATGCAAATTTTAAAATATAAACAAGGAGGTCATTATGTATCTCATATAGATGATCATCCAACTCTTAGTAGAACAGTAAGTTTTATTTATAGATTAAATAACGACTATGAAGGAGGAGATTTAGTTTGGGAACTTAACGGAAAAGAATTTCATAGAAGTAAAACTAAACCTAATTCTTTAATTATTTGGCCAAGTAATTTTCTATATCCACATAAAGTAGAGCCAGTAACCAAAGGATTAAGATGGAGTATGGTAGCATGGGGAAGATAGAAAACGGATACAAATTAGTTAAAGGTTTTTTAAACAAAGAAGAACTTAATCTTTTACAAGGGTATACTGAAATACACCATAGATTCAATACTAGTAGTTTTGACATGATGGGACAAAGTGAAAATATGGATACTTGTGTTTATACTGATCCAATAATGGATTCTTTATTATTAAGTAAACAAAAACGTGTAGAAGAAGAAACAAATTTAAAATTATTTCCTACATATACTTTTTGGAGAATGTACACTTACGGAGCGGATTTAAAAAAACATACTGATAGAAATTCTTGTGAAATAAGTGTTACAGTTTGTCTATGGTCTGATGGAACTGATTGGCCTATTTTTATGAATGGTAACTCTATTTTACTTAAACCAGGAGATGCTGTAGTATATGAGGGAATAAGAATACCTCATTGGAGAGACGAGTTTAAAGGAGATGGTCAGTCACAAGTTTTCTTGCATTATGTTGATGCTGACGGAGAACATAAAGATCATAAATACGACAAAAAAACAGCAATTGGATATCCTAGGTAATACTTCAAGTAACTCCTAATGTTTGATATAATGTTTATAAATTATGCCATTAACAGATGTAAAAATACAACCAGGTTTTAATAAACAAGCTACTCCAACAGGTGCTGAAGGTCAGTGGATTGATGGAGATTTTGTAAGATTTAGATATGGTCTACCTGAAAAAATAGGTGGATGGGAACAGATAACTTCAAAGACTTTAACTGGTGTAGTCAGAGAACAGCTTGTATGGGCTGATTTAAATGGTAGACGTTACGTTGCTTTAGGTACTAATAAGACTTTAATAATTTATTATGAAAATGTATTTTACGATATTACTCCATTAGACACTGCAATAACTGGAGCAACATTTACAACTGTTAATACTAGTCCAACTGTAACTGTAAATAAAGTTGCTCATGGTTTATTGGCAGGTGCTTTAATTACATTTACAACTGTTACACCGCCCACTGGAGCTGGTTATCTAGCTGCAGATTTTACTACAAATACTTTTGAAGTTGTGACAGTACCCAGTCAAGATACGTTTACAATTACTATGGCGGCTAATGCTGGTACAACTGTTGCAGCAAGTGGAGCAGCAACAATAAACCCTTATATTAAAGTAGGGCCATTAAATCAAACTGCTGGTTTTGGTTATGGTACCTCTGGATGGGGAGGCTCCGCAGGAGTAATCTCAACCTTAAGTGGTCTATTACTCGATGACACCGCGGGAACGGGGGGTTCTGGTACTTCAATTACATTATCTTCAGTAGTTGGGTTCCCTGCTACTGGCACAATAAAGGTTGGAGCTGAATTTATTTCGTATACGGGCATTTCTACAAATGATTTAACTGGAATTACTAGAGATGTAGCAGGCACAAGATCATCTCATATAAGTGGAGCTTCTGTTGAAGTTTATCTGGGATGGGGAACTGCATCATTGACTGGTGGAGTAACTTTAGAATCTGCTTCATGGTCTTTAGATCACTTTGGTTCAAAATTAATTGCAACAATAAAAGATGGTAAAACTTTTGAGTGGGATACTATAAGTAATGTACCAGCTGCATTAATTACAAGAGCAACCGTTGTAAGTGGAGCACCAACTAAATCTGTTATGTCTATTGTTTCTGAAAGAGATAGACATTTAGTAATACTTGGAACAGAAAATACAATTGGCACTTCAAATACTCAAGATAAAATGTTTATAAGGTTTTCAGACCAAGAAGATATATCTAATTATGTTCCAACTTCAGTTAATACTGCTGGTACATTTAGAATAGATTCAGGTACAAAAATAGTAGGAGCTATAAAAGGTAAAGATTATATTTTAATACTAACCGACACTTCAGCTTATGTAATGCAATTTGTTGGTCCTCCATTTACATTTTCTATAAGACAAGTTGGCAGTAATTGTGGAGCTATAGGTCAACACTCTATTAAATATGCAAACGGAGCTGTTTGGTGGATGGGTCAAGCAGGAGGATTTTTTGTTTATGACGGTACTGTAAAATCTGTACCATGTTTAGTTGAAGATTTTGTATTTACAAATAAAGGAGATAATTTAGGTATTAGCTATTCTAATGGAGAACAAATTTATTCAGGATTAAATCATTTGTATGACGAGATTAGCTGGTTCTATCCTAAATCTGGTTCATTTTTAATTGACAGAGTTGTTACTTATAATTACATAGAACAAACTTGGACAACTGGCTCATTATCAAGGACTACTTGGTTTGATGCTACATTATATAGTAACCCTTACGCAACAGAATTTGCATTAACGGGTACTCCTTCTTTTCCAACTACACAAGGAGTAACAAACCAAAATGGTGCATCAACTTATTATGCTCATGAAGTTGGTAATAATGAAGTAGATTATACTGGAGCAAAAACAGCTATACCAGCTTTTATTCAATCTGGTGATTTTGATTTAGGAGAAGGACAAAATTTTATGAGTATAAGAAGATTTGTTCCTGATTTTAAATTACTTACTGGAGATGCGCAGATAACTATTAATTTAAGAAGATACCCCAGCCAGCCTCAAACTTCTTCTCCTTTAGGTCCATTTACTGTAAATAATTTAACAGAAAAAGTAGATACTAGAGCTAGATCTAGATTTGCTAGTTTAAAAATTGCAAACACTTCTACCGATGAAAATTGGAGGTATGGTACATTTAGAGCAGACATACAACCCGATGGAATGAGATAATTATTTGTGTTACAAGTTTTAGATAACTTTTTTAACGATTTAGATTTTGTATTAAAACAATCCAAACAAATGGATTACTTTTCATTAGAAAAGTTAATGTTTTTAAGAGGATGTGCTCAATCCTGGCCAGGAGAAAGAACCTTACAATTTTCTGAAGTTTTAAAAAACAGTTTAAATCAATATCAATCTTTACACGATTATACACACAATAATGTTTTAAATAAATTTAACTTTAATAATACCACTAAAAATGTTAAATATGTTTTTCATAAAAGATTTGAAAAAGATAATGGTAAAGACTGGATTCATAGAGATGCTTCTGACTTTGCTTTAATTGTATATTTGTCAGACACCAATTTAAATTCAGGGACTACTTTTTATGATGATGATAAAAAAGAAACTATGACAGTTAATTTTGTTCAAAACAGAGCTATATTTTTTAATAGTAAAATTCTGCACACTTCTAAACTTAATTATGGTAGTAAAGAAAATTGTAGATTAACTTTAAACGGGTTTATTTGGTTATGATAAGAAAAGAATTTTTTGAGACACCTTTATGGATAAGTGATATTACTCTTAACAATACATTATTAATTGAAATATTAGAAGAATGTATTAAACAAAAGTATACTGACACTAAAAGTTCTATAAACGGTGCTATCCAAACACTTAATCTTTTAAATGTACAGAATTTTTTTCATACTAAAAAAACTATTGAAGAATTATTTCTTCAAGAAACAGGAAAAGAAGTGACTGTAAAAAATGCTTGGATTTGTAAGAATCCAAAAGGATCTAAAAATAAAACACATGTTCATGGGAAGTGCGATATATCTGGAGTTTATTATATAAAAGTACCAAAAAATTCAGGTAATATAATTTTTCATAATCCTAATCAAGTAGTTCAAACACAAGAGCTTTATGACAAAGACAAATGTTTTTCTCAAGTATGGTACGTAGATTCAGAAGAAAATAAAATAATGTTTTTCCCATCTTGGGTACCCCATGAAACAGAAGAAAATAAAACAGAAAATGACCGAATAGCTTTATCTTTTAATATAGTATATAATTAAATAATGGCTAGAATCAACATTACAGTACCTGAACCTACTCCCGAATACACTACAGAAAATCAAAGACAGGTTGCCCAGTCTTTACAAACTTTAAAAGATCAGTTAAATACTTCTTTTCAACAAGAAATTAAAAATGAACAAAATACCTTTAATTACTTTATGTCATGACAGTTAGATATAAAAGCGAAACATTTGATTTAACTACGACTAATATCACGACAGTTTTAACGTGCCCTGCAGATGCAACTATTATTGTTAAAAATGTACAAGCAGTTCACGATACTGCAAGTAATGTAGATACCGATCTATTTATAACAAAATCAGGAGCTTCTCGTGTTCAAATAGGTCATGTTGTTTTAAACAAATCTACAGAAAATTTAATTAAACAATCACTAAATCTAGAAGCAAGTGATATTATTGAAATGCAAGCGGGAACAGCTAATGAAGTATCAGGTGCTATAAGTTATGCTTTAATAGACAGATCACAGGAAAATGGCTAAAAAATTTAAAGAACATCATGAAAGAGATAAACCTAAAAAAAGAGGACCTCGAAAACACAAGAAATCTTTAAATAAAAATGAAAAACGTCAAAAAAAAACTAAACGTTACAAAGGACAAGGAAAAGGATAATGGATTTTATTAGAGTAAAAGATAGCAATACTTTTGAATTGCAATTTTCTGAAGAAGAAATAAATATTTTAAATAAGAACAAAAAATTTGTTCTTTCTCCAGAAAGTGCTTCTAAATTTGCAACTAAATTAATGGGAGCAGCTATTGAAATAAGATCAGCAGCCTATGAAATAGATAAAAAAACAGGACAAAAACCTATTAAACAGGAGGATACAAATATAGATGTCAAACGATAATTTAATAAAAATACCAGCAGAAGCAAAAGAAATTATTAAACATAAAAGAACAGGCAAAGTGTATGCTAGTAAAACTGATTTTGATAACGATGTTGCTGATGCCAATACTGATACTACTGTGGATGACTTTAGACAAGACCTTGAAATCAAAGTTACTAAAGTTTCTATGGGTGCGTTAACTAAAGAATAATGTATCAATCACTTTTTGAAAATCCTGTATGGATCACTAAAGTTGATCCTGCAAGAACTAATCTTGTAAGTTCTGATTTTAAAGAATCTTTTCTAAGCAACAGTTTAAGTAGTTTTGATGGTAAAAACGAAATAGATGCAGAAGGAACTGAATATCTATTAAATAAAATATCTCATTGTCTTCAAGATTTAAATATTAAAAGTATCGGATTAATACAAATTTGGAGAAATATTTATAACGGTCATTGTCAAGAAAGACATATGCATGTTAAGTCTCATTTTTCTTTTACTATTTATGAAAAACTTGAGAAACCTCAAACAGTATTCTATCATCCTGCTCATGATATGATTTATTCTTTAGGTTTAGAAAATTATATAAAACCAGTGATAACTCCTAAAGTAGTTCAGGGAGATATGATTTTATTTCCAAGTTACTTAGAGCATATGGTTAAACCTAGTAAGGGTTCAATGACTATAAGCGGGAACATAGGAATACTGTAATGAAATTTTTAGGATTAAGGCTTTGTGAGCATGATTCTAATATATCTTATTCCGATGGAGTTTCTGTAAAATATTACAAACCAGAAAGATTTAATCAAATAAAACATTATGGGTACAATAATTTATTTGAATGGACTGAAGTTGAAAATGTACTAGGAATTAAGCTAAATGAACTAGATGCAATAGCAATAGTTATAGATATATTTAGATACCCTCATTTAAAAAAAGAAGATCCAGAAGCTTTATTTGAGAAGTTTAATATACCAGATAAACCTTTTAGCGATTTGTCTTGTCCGGTATTTAGAGTTGATCATCATTACGCTCACAGTCTGTCTTCTTGGATGCTAACGGACACCGACCAACCAAGAAAAGATTTTGTTTTAGATGGTTTTGGTGATCTTCAAAGATCTTGTAGTATTTTTTCAGATGATAAATTTGTTGATGTATTTACTTTAAACACAATGTATTCTTTAGGAAAACAACTGGCGTTAATGGGAGAACACATGGGTGTACATGCTGTTGGAGATGACGCAGCTGGAAAATTAATGGCTTTAAAAGCTTTTGGTAATTTTAATCAAAGATACTATGACCACATTTCTCAATATGGTTTAGAAGATAGTAAAAAAATATTTGATTTTTCTAATTTTATAAAAATTGTAGGAAGTGAATTAGCTGCAAATTATAAATTTATTGATTACTTAAGAACAATGCATGATTATATGGAAGTAGCCTTTCCTAAATTTTTTACTAAATACGCAAACAAAGAAGATGTAGTTACTTATTCTGGAGGAGTAGCACACAACGTATGTATAAACACTCAAATAAAAAAAGAATTACCTAACTTAATTATACCTCCTCACTGTAATGATGAAGGACTTTCTTTGGGTTGTATTGAATTTTTAAGACAACATTATAGTCAACCTGAATTTGACAACAGCGGATTTCCTTATTGGCAAACAGATATGGCACCTAGTGATGAGCCTTTAGACGAAACAATTAAAAAGACAGCAGAAGACTTAGCTAATGGTAAAATTATAGGTTGGTATCAAGGACATGGAGAAGTAGGTCCTAGAGCTTTAGGTAATAGATCTATTCTCATGAGTCCAGAAGTCAAAGAAGGTAAACATATATTAAATAGTAAAGTAAAACATAGAGAAGACTACAGACCTTTTGCTGCATCTATTTTATATGAAGACACTAAAGACTATTTTGATTGGGAAGGCGATAGTGATTTTATGAAATACAGTGTAAAATTTAAAGATAAAGTATTTGAACCTATATCACATATCGACAATACAAGTAGGATACAAACTGTTAAACCAGAATTGAAACTTTACTATTCTCTTATATCTGAGTTTAAAAAATTAACTGGTATACCTATGTTATTAAATACTTCATTAAATGATAATGGTAAGCCTATTGCTGGTAAACCAGGAGACGCAATTGCATTATTAAAAAATTCAGAACTAGATCAATTAGTAATAGGAAACACGACATTAAAAAAATGATACCAAAAATTGTACATCAAATGGGTCCAGACAATGAAGACGCTTGGCCTTATATATGGGTTGAAGGACACCGGCTAGCTAAAGAAGTATACAAAGGTTTTGAGATTAAACTATGGCATAATAGTGATATTTACCCTACGATAGATAAAGAATTTCCACAGTATAGTGAAATGGTTAGAGAGTTACCAAGTATAACGCCTTGTGATTTTTTTAGAAAAATACTTATGTATTTATATGGAGGTATTTATTTTGATTTAGATTTTATAATGTACGAAAATATTTATAATAAAATTAAAGATGATAAGCCTACAATTTTAGAAGGTATGTATAATTTTAAAAGACCTGATGAGTATGTACAAAATAATCTGTTAGCTTCACCACCAAAAGACAAGATCTGGTTAAGGGTTTTAGAAGAATGTAAACAAAACTTTTATGCTAAAGGACGTTACAAAGATGCTAATACATATACTAAAGTAATGAAGATTACCTCTAATACTTTTTTTACACGTTATTTAAAAAAATACCCTAATGATTTTAATGTATTACCAAGAGATCCTTATAATTTAACAAGAGAAGAGTGTAAAAAAATTAACTATAAAATACCGTGTCAGCATATAGGCACTGGATGTTGGGAAAATGATAGATAAAATAATTCATAGTTTTGATGAAATAAAATGTAAACCATTGTTTGATGGCTTTGTGTTTATGCATTGGACAGAAAAAGAAACCGTTAAAGTAATAGAAAAAGATTATACGGAATCAATTAAATATCTTGAAAATATTAATCCGTTTTTAAAACAAGACTTTTTAAAATTTAAAATACTACATAGGTATGGTGGAATATTTATAAATAAGAACTTAAATATAAACAAAAACTTCTACGAAAAACTACAAGATCAAAAAATTTCTATACTAGAAAAATATCAGGAAGATCGCTTATCTATAGATGATTCTTTAATTGCTTGTCAAAGCAACAACAATTACCTTAATATATTTATTAATAAGTTAATACAAAATAGCCTATATGAAGATATAGATAAAAATAACTACAAAGAATATGGAGCAAGTAAAATAATAAGACAAGTTTTTAATGATAATAAAAAAGAATTTGGAGTATTGCCTCATTATCAATTTAATGTTAGTAAAAACGAATTAAAGTTATTTAATAAAAAAGAAATATATATAATAAATGAATCCTAGAGGTGCGACCGAACTGCAAATGGAGATGTTACACAAACATGTTTCAAAAGAGTTATTAAATCAAGTACAGATCTGCACTTCTATTCCAGGTAAAGTTCCACTAGATCCTAATAAAGTAAATATACTTTGGCAAAAAAATTCTTGGGATCAACCCAACCTACAAGCTTTCTTTGGTAATAAATCTAGACATAGTGAATATGATTGGTATGTATTTAATAGTCATTGGAACTATGAAAAGTTTAGATACTTCTTTGATATCCCCACAGATAGATCTGTAGTTATTAAAAACGGTGTTGAAAATTTTCCAATAAGAAAAATTTATAAAAAAGGTGAGCCTATAAAATTAATTCATCACTGCACGCCCTGGAGGGGTTTAAATGTATTGTTACGTGCAATGCAAGAAGTAAAAAACCCTAATATTATACTAGATGTCTATAGTTCAACTCAAGTCTATGGCGATGAGTTTAAAAAAGCTAATGATGAACAATTTAAACCTCTGTATGAACAAGCTAAAAAATTACATAACGTAAATTATATTGGATATAAACCAAATGAATTTATTAAAGAGATGATGCCTAATTATAATATGTTTGTGTATCCAAGTACCTTTGAAGAAACTTCATGTGCATCAGCTCTTGAAGCATTAGCATCCGGTGTACATGTTATAACAAATAACTTCGGTGCTTTATACGAGACATGCGCCGAATGGCCGGTATACGTTAATTATTCTATTAATTACGAAATTATGGCTAGAGATACAGCAGCAGCTATTGAAGTTGCAGCAAGTTATCTACATGAAGATTTTATACAAAATCATTTAGAGGAACAACAAAAGTTTTATAAAAGATTTTATAATTGGGAAAAAAAAGGAATGGAATGGTCTAGTTTTTTGAAAGGAGCCATTAGTGAAAGAAACAGTAAATAAAAATACTTACCAAACACTAAAAGAAATAAAAATAAGTTCACAACCTCTCCAAAAATCGGTTGTCCCGATGTGGAAACCGGACACCGGACAATCTGAATATTCTATAATGGTTGCAACACCAGTACACAGTGAGTGCTCTATTCATTACACACAAGCTTTACTAGAGCTACAACAACTTTGTATTAAAAATAAAATAAAAATTACTTTTTCTTTAGTTAAATCATCTTTAGTTACACAAGGAAGAAACTTATGTGTAGCAGGTTTCTTAGAATCTGATTTTACTCATTTATTATTTATTGATTCAGATATTTATTTTAAGGCAGATTCTATAATGGAAATGCTTAAAAAAGATAAAGAAGTTTTATCAATACCCTATCCTCTTAAAACAATGATGTGGGATAAACTATATAAAAAGATACAAGAAGGAAAAATTGAACAGTCTTCGGACTTAAAAAAATGGTTGAATACTTACCCTATGAGAGTAGAGAACTACCAAAACATACAAATTGATAAGGGGGTTATGGAAGTAACTCATAGTCCTACAGGATGTATGATGATTAAAAGAGTTGTATTTGACAAAATGATTAAAGCTTACCCTGATAAAAACATTATTCAAAAGACTGTTATAAACGGGGAGTACGTAGATAGACCTAATTTATGGAACTTCTTTGATACTTTACACGACCCTGTAACTAAGACTTATATGGGGGAGGATTTTGCCTTTTGCAAACGTTGGAAAGACATAGGTGGTAAATGCTATGCTTATGTCAATGATACAATCATCCATGTGGGGGAACACCAATACGAAGGTTGTTTTGCCGATGAGTTGAAACCGGCTGAGTAAAATGGTATTATTCAATACTTAGATCTTAAAAGGAGAATTTATATAAATGTTACAATTTTTACCTTACGCATTAGCAGCCTACGGTGGTTATAAAGGTTATAAAAATGCAAAAAATTCAGGAGCTTCTGGATTACAAAGATTATTTGCAGGTGCTACAGGTGCTTATGCTGGTTATAATTTAGGACAAGTAGGCGGTTTTGCAAAAGGTGCTGGGTTTGGAAACGCAGCTTCAGCTAATTTTGTACCTACCTTTGGTAACCTTCCTGGAATAAGTAGTCTGCGTGGTGCGCAAGACCCTAGTACTATGTCTAAATTCTTAGGTGCGGATAAAAGAGGAAACATGATTCCAAATCCAAATTATATTGAGCAAGGAACTAGTGGTGGAGGTTTAATGGATATTTTAAAAACTGATGGCAAATATAGCGCAGGAAAAGTTTCAGCTGCAATCGCTGCAGGAACTTATTTAGGTGGTGCTTTTGATCCACAACCAACAGATGTTTATATGCCTGGATACAATATGAATTATTTAGACATGAAAGAAAATAGACCTCAATATACATATATAGACCCGGACACCGGACAAGAAAAAGCATACGAAAAAATTTATTCTCCGGAAGAAGCAGGTAGAGATGATCCGAGAATGGGTCCCTACTCAGTAAATGTTCAAAGATTAAGAATAGGTGGGATAGCAAATATTCAAAAATTTAATGAAGGTGGTATAAATTATTTACCATCAAAAGTTTCACATGACGAAAATGATTCTAATAATTATGTTAGAGCATCTGGTTATGTAGAAGACGGAGAAGGCGTAGGAGATAAGGACGAGGATACAATGTTAGCTCAATTAGCGGATGGAGAGTTTGTAACAAGAGCAGATGGAGTGTTAGGTGCTGGAATCATAGCTGGAGGAAATCCAAACAGTATGAAAGATATGAGAGAAAAAGGTGCCCAATATTTCTATGAACAACAAAAAAGATATAAACGTGTATTTGATTTATTAAAGGATAGAAATGGCCTCGGTAAAGAAAAAGCAAATTAAACCTTTAGTAAGTATCTTACCTTTAGAGCCTAAGGATATTGAAAAGTTTTGGCCATTAGCCGAATTTATGGTAGCAGAAGCTTTAGTATTTTCCGGTAAGTATGCAGATTCTGCTTGGGTTCTTAAGGAATTAAAAAAAGACATGATGCAATGTTGGGTTATGTTTGGATCAGATGAGTTTAAAGAAAATAAAGTTTTTGGAATTTGTGTTGGTAGAATTGGTATTATGCCAAATTATAACCAATACGAAATAGTAATTTGTACAGGAAAAAGAAGAGAATTATGGGAAGATAATTTAATTAAATTCGTTACAGATTTTGCAACGGTTAATAAATGTAAAAGAATGAGTATAATGGCCAGACCCGGTTGGGAAAAAGTTTCCAAAAAATGGGGATGGAAAAAGAAACATGTTCAACTAGAAAAATGGATAGGATAAAAATATGAGTTTTTTTGGAGGAGGAGGAGGAGGCGGAGGTAGTCAACCAGCAGCAGCACCAAGTTCTCAAACACAATTTATAAGAGAAGCACCGGGTATTGAAGAGCGAAAACTAGAGTTAATGGATATGGCGAGACAAGTCGCACAAAATCCTATAACTTTACCTCAATATCAAACAGCGGGACTAGGTGCTTTAGAACAACAAGGAATGACTTTAGCAGGACAAACTGGCATTGGTGCCGGAACTGTTCAGCAAGGTATTAATCAAATTAATGCTTCAGCCGCTCCTGTTGGTGCTCAACAAATTAATCAATATTTAAACCCCTATCAAAATTACGTTACTGATGAAATTGGAAGACAAGCACAAATTCAAGGAAATCAAATATCGGCTAACGCAGTTAATGCAGGAGCTTTTGGTGGTGGTAGAGAAGGTGTTCAACAAGCAGAATTACAAGGAAGAGCTTTAAATGCTATGGGACAAGCTCAACAACAAGGATTTAATACTGCATTAGGAGCAGCTCAAAACCAACAACAAACAGGTTTAATGGCTGGCCAACAATTAGGTCAAATGGGTATGGGGCAACAACAAATGGCTCAAGGTGATATTAATCAATTAATGGCTTCGGGTGGAGTTCAAAGACAATTAGCTCAACAAGCCTTGGATGCACAAAGACAATCAACATTACAACAACAATACGAACCTTACCAAAGAGCGGAATTCTTGTCTAACTTATATGCTGCAGGGCCTAAATCATCTTCACAAGTGACAATGGGAACACAACCTTCTACTAGCCCCTTCGCACAAGCAGTAGGTACAGGTATAGGAGCATTCGCAGCTTACCAAGGTGTTAATAAACCAGCGGGACTTTAAATGTCACTAAATAAAGTTTTAAACAGACCTATGTTTAGAAAAGAAGCACTTAGACAAGGTGTGCTTAAAACTATTAATGCGAACGTTGGTATTATGGTTGGATCACCATATGCTGCAGCACCAGTTCCAGCTATTAGAAAACCACCTACATTTATGGAAAGAATGAAAGTGAGTAGCCCAGTAAGAGGAATAAAAAGTTTAGGAAGAGGGGCTTTAAATCCTGCCTTACTTGGTGGTTATTATGCAGGCGATAAAGTTGCACAAGGTTTAGGTATTGAAAGTGGAGTAGGACAAATGGGATTTGGATTAGGGGGAAGTTATATGGCATCAAGGATGTTGCCTGCTGCAATGGGTTTAGGTATGTTACCAAGCGCTGCTATCGTAGGAACTGTGGCTGGTGCAAATGAATTATATAAAGCTGGTAAAAAAGAAAGAGCAAGAATTAATGCTATGAGTCCTCAAGAAAGAAAAGCTTTTGAGACACAACAAAGAAACAGTGCCTTTGATTATATGAATGTTTCAGATCAAGAATTATTTGGTAATGTTAGACCAAAAACTATAGAAGAAAAAGTTGAGGAAGATAAAAGAATTGTAAATAAGAATATAGGTTCGGGAAGAGTAAGCGGACCCGGATTTACAAATAAATCAAAAGAATTAAAAGCTGAAGGTGATGAGTTGTTACAAAATGCTAACGATAATGACGTAGCTGATTTAAGTAACATACAAGAAAACACATTAACAGGTGGAACACCGCCTCCTCCAGGCAATGATGAAATTACAAATTACACAAATACTTTAGCTGAAGATAGACAAAGAAGAGAAGCGGAAGCTTTATTAACTGCTCCAGAAAAGAAAGCACAAAAAGCCGAAAGCACGGCTCAAGGAAATAATGAAATTGCATTAGGTGGCCCTTCAACAGATACAGAATTTAATAAAACAATAGCACTTGCTAAAAAATATCAAGAAGAAGTATTTAAAGGAGAAGGATCACAAGCTAATTTAGTATTCTTAGCTAATCTTGCTTCAGGATTATTAACAGGAACTACAGCGAAAGCTGGTATTGGCGGAGCCATGGAAGTATTTGGTCAAGCAATAGGTCCTGCAGTAAATAACTATGCAACAATAAAACTAAAAGAAGGTGAGCTTAGAGCTCGAAATAGAGAAGCATCACTTAACGCTGCAGTAGATCATATGAAATTTTTAAATGATGCAGCCATAGCAGAGGCGGAAGGTAGAAAACCACCTGAAATTGATCAATATGGAATTATTCAAGTTAGAGGTGCTGATGGAAGATTAAGAAATTACACTGGTATAATGTATAAAAACGGAACTGTTGGTTTGCCCGCAGGATTAGATGCTAACGGTATGGAACAGTATACTCCCGTACCACAAGGAGGACCAATACAAGACAGTCAAGGAAATGTAATTGGTAGTTTTGAACAATTTAAAGAACAAAAAACAATAGGTAAAGATTTAATTAAATATCACGACACTCTTGGAAATAAATACACCGCACTATCTATTACAAGAGATGTATTAAAAACATTAAGTCAAAGAGATTTAAGTGGAGAACAAGTTAAAGCCGGTGCCGCATTATCTATTGATCAATTTACTAGAAGATTAACAGGTGTTGCACAAGAAGTTTTTGGATTTGAAATATCTAATTTTGAAAATGCAGACGCTAAAGCTGAACAATTATTTAAGGAAGAAAAACTTTTAATTGAAAATGATTTATCTTTAGATGAAAAAGGTAAGAAAAAAGCATTAGCTTTAATTGATAAAAAAAGTTTAATCGAACAAGCTAAAGCAAGATTTACAAAAACAGGAAGATTATCTGGCTTAAGTAGAGACGAACAAGAACAACTTGCAGTACAAGAAGTATCTTTAGTATATGCATTAGCTAATTCTTTTAAAGATCAAGATCGTCTAACTCAAAGAGATGTAGATAATGCACAAAAAATTGTAAATATATTCTCACTTGGTAGATCTTCTTTAGATGTTAAAGCATCTATTGGTGCAATTGCTAGACAGTTAGAAAGTAATATTAGAACACAAGAAACTTTATACACAGTTGCAGGTGGACTAGAATCTACATTATCAAATTTAAGACAACTTAAAAACTTCACGCCTTTTGAAAATACAGGTGGAGTTGTGCAGCAACTTTCAGAAGATTTAAGTATCGAAGAAATAGAAAACATACTTGAAGGAGTAGAATAATGGCTTCAATAAAAGAAATTCAAGATCAAATTAATAATAATACTTTTGATCCAAGTAAGTTAAATAGACAACAAAAACAAGCAGTAGATGAAGCTATTAAAAGAGGTCTAATTACAGGTCCTTCAATGAATCAATTACAAATGGAAAGAGGAAGTGCTGCAAGAGATGTAGCTACTATGGATGAAGCAGTTAAAAATCCTATTGGTGTAAGATTACAACAAACAGGAAGCTCATTAGATGGTAGATCAGAAGCAGTCCTTGCAGGTGATCTTATAGGATCAATCACACCTTATGTTATGATGAGAAAAAAAATATTTAGTGCAGCTAAATCAAAAGTGCCTGGAGATAAATCAACAGGTTTGTTTGCTAGAACTAAAATGTTTAGCAACTTTTCAGATAAACTAACTGCAAAACTACCGGGAAGATTTAAATTACTAGGTGGCCTTACAAAATTACTTGCTAAAGTAGCAGACCCAACTATTGGTAGAGTATTAGCTAGTCCACTGGGAAGAGCAGAAGTTTATTCTGTATTAGGAGGTACTGCAGGAGCAGGTGCAGGTTCGGTTACTTACGATATGTTAAATGAAACTGTTGGGGTTGCTGCTATGGATGCAATAGCTTCTGACATGGAAAATATGAGTCCAAAAGAAGTTAATACAGATATGATGGCTAACGCTGCTGATTCTATGTTTACAGCTTTGGCTTGGAACGCTGGTGCCGCAACACTGACACCTTTTATTACAAAAGGTTTAGGTAAAGTTGGAAGACTTATGATTGGTGCTAAATCAAAAAATGCAAAAGAATTAGTTAACATAGCAAGAGACAAAGGTTTACCCCTTCCGATGATAATGACTGCACAAGAAGGTACGGGTCTTCTTGGTGGTTTTGCTGCTAAGTATTTTAAGGTACTTGGTATTATGCCTTTTATTAATGGTATTGGTAAAGAAGCTTTACAAGGTGCTGAACAAGCAGCGGGTAGAAATTATTTAAACAATGAAGTATTAAAATACGGTCCACTTATTAAAACAGGTATGTTATCAGCAACTGTTTGGAAACAAGCTGACGAAGCATTTAAACAAAATAGTAATTTAATTAATGCGAGTTACAAAGCTTTCGATACTTTAGCAGATACAATTGGTAACCCAAAAGTTATTCCTACAGGCCATGTAAAATTTATGGCTAAAAATTATGTAGATGAACTTTCTATGAAATATCCAGGATTAAGAGGATATGCAGAAGACACTATGGGTAATATTGACATGAAAGCCTTAGAAAAATTACAAGGCACAGGAGATCCCTTAGCATTATTCTTTAGATACATGAACAAGATTGACGACTTTGTGACACCAAAACAATACAAAGGAATGATGGAAACATTAAACAGAGCAATAGGAGAAACAAACTACGACAATATTAGACCTACTTTGTGGTCTATAAGAGAAGCTCTTGAAAATGATCTTAACTCATTTGGTGGAAATCTTACAAAAGAAACTTTTTTAAAAGATGACGCAGTTAAAGCAGCTTATGAAACATTAAAAAAATCAAATCCTGCTGCAGCAGAAGCAGACATGGCGTTCAGAATTAAAACAGCAGAAGGTTTAAGAGATAAATTATATGGTGCAAACGATACTTTCTCAACTTTAATGAACTTTTATCAAAGAGCAAATGCTACAAAAATATTTAAAGAGTACAATGCAACTACATTCACAAACAAAGCTTTGGCAGGTATTGGTGGAATGGAAAAGAAAAAATCACAGAGATTTTTTAATGATTTAGCAAACGATGTATTTACACGTGGTGATTCAACAGCCATAACACAATTTAGACAATTACTGGGTGCTGATAAAATAACTTCTAAAAAAACAGGTAAAGCAATAGGAGTTACTAAAGGTGGTGGAGAAGCATTATATAATGCTTCAAAAGCAAGATGGATGTTTAATTCATTCTATAAAGGTTTTGATTCAGCTTCATCTCCCGCAGGTAGAACAATGATTGACGAAATTATGAATGAGTCTACTGTGAGAGCGGGTATAAATGGTACTGTAGATGTCATGGAATCAATGGTTCAAAAAGGAACCGGAACAGATCAAGTTTTAGATTTTAGTATTGATAAGGTAAAGCTTGGTAATAATATTTTTGATGCATCTAAGATTAGATTTAGTCCAAAAGATACATCAAGTTTTAATATAAATAAATTTATGAGAGAACTTGGAATAAGTGATGCTACTGATGATGTAGCAAAAGAAAAAATGATAGCTATTCTTGGTGGTAGAGGACAGGCAAAAGAATTTGAAAAGTTTTTAACATATATGAAGGCAATATCAGATACTCCAATCGCAGACACTTCTACTTTTATGCAAAGAAGATTACAGTTAGGCGGTTTAGGTTCTTTAACAGGAGCTTTAGTTCTTGGGGGTTCTGCTGCAGTTAACCCATTTGCACCAGCGTTATTTATATTACTTGGTAGACGTGCAGGTCAAATACTTACAGATCCAATAGCTATGAGAGCTTTTAATGATGCACTTAATCCTGACGAACAAATTAAATTATTAATGGGTCAAAAAGTTGGTAACGGAGTGCCAGGAGTTCTTGGTATAGGAAGACGTTACTTTAAAGGTAGAGATATACAAACAGCAGCGAATATTTTAAAATCGCCAGGAGTTGTTGGTAGACTAGGCCTTACTCAAAAAAGAGAAGCATTCGCAAGACTCGTTAATTATTTAAATGAAAGTGATGCGGATATACCTAGAGTAAATCCTAAAACTGTAACACCAGAAGAGATTACTGAAAGAATGGGGCAACTAGATGCATTAGTTCCAGCACCTATTTATGATGAAAAAACAATACCTAAACAAAACTACGAAATTATGTTTGCACAAGATTTCTCAGGTAGTTCTGGAGACTTACAAACAGACAACAACGCAGTACAATTTTTACAAACAGCTACTAATAGTGAGGCTATGGTTGATACTGAAGAAGCTCCAATTGAAGCAGAAGAAAGAACAATGATTATGGATGACTTACAACTTGAAAACCCTGTAGCTCAAGCGCCTCAAGCACCAGCGCCACCGAACACCGGACAAGTGTCTTCACAAGATATTGCAGCAATGTTTCCAAATGATACCACAAGTATTGCAGCAGCGCAAAGAAGAGAGAGCCAAGTATAATGCCTAGAAAAGATTCAGCATTAACTAAAATTGAATCTCATGAAAAGTTGTGTAGACTTATGCAAAAACAAACATTCGAACAAATTAAAGAAGTTAAAGAAAGAATTTTTAGGTTAGAAAAAATGATAGTAGGTGGAGCATTAGGGATAATTATTGCTTTACTTTTAAATATGGTTCAGTAATGTTACTGAATGAAATTAATTAAAAAATACCCGTACAAACATTACAATAGATTTTCAGATACAACAGGACGTAAATATTTAGTAGATAATATTAAAGTCCCAAGTGTAACAACTATACTTAGTGCAACCAAAGACAAACGTTTTTTAGATAATTGGCGAAGAAAAATAGGAGATGCGGAGGCCGATAGAATAATGAGACAAGCTTCAACAATCGGAACAGAGATGCACCAGGTTCTTGAATATCATTTAACAGGACAAGGTTATTACAACGCCACTGAAGAAGGTAATAAACCTAGAATGATGGCTAAAACAATTTTAGATAATATTAAAATAGATGAGGTATGGGGTAATGAAATAAGTTTAGAGTATGAAAATAAATTTGCAGGTACTGCAGACTTATCGTGTGTAGCTTACGGAAAGCCAAGTATTGTAGACTGGAAACAATCTAATAAACCTAAAAAAGAAGAATGGGTAGATGATTATAAGTATCAACTTGGAGCCTATTATTTAGCACATACTAAAAATTATGGACCTATAGAACAAGGTGTAATATCCATCTGTACGAGAGCTCTTCAATATCAAGAATTTAAAATGAACGAAGCTGATTTAAAAGAATACGGAGATAAATTTTTAGAAAGAGTGGAGCAGTTTAATAAATTATCAATACAATAATTATAATAACCAACTCATAAGTTTTTCTTCACCCAAAGTTTTAGCGGCAAGCTTTCCTTTACTGGTTAAAGATTTCATGATAGCTTCATCCAATGTACCTTTTGCTACAATGTCAATGTAAACAACAGTACCTTTTTGGCCCATTCTATGAGCACGGTCTTCTGATTGCATTCGGACTTCTAAGTTATAATTATTAGAATAATAGACAACTGTATTACAGGCAGTGAGAGTTAAACCAAAACCCCCTGTTGTTGGATTACCTACTAGGAATCTTGTCTTGGGATCTGTTTGTATTCTCTCCACAGCTTTCTTTCTATCTTCTACGCTGACTTCTCCAAAAATACATACTGTAGATTCTGGACCATACTTATCTATAAGAAAATCTTTTATCTCATGAATGTTGTATAAATAGTTTGCCCATATAATTATTTTGCCATCAGTTTCTTCTAAGATTTCATCTAATGCATTTAATTTTGATTTATGTAATTGTAGTACAACACCATCATCATTTTTTGTAAAACCATTACACACCTGGTGTAGTTTGATAATCTCTGTTAATTTATTAGAGAAAGATACGGTACTGTCCCCAACAATAGCTAAGGCATGATGTTTTAATCTTTCATATATTTTTTTACCTTCCCCATCAAGTTCTATATATCTTTTTAACCTTACTTTTGGTTTAAGATCTAAGCACTGATCTTTACGTATTCTGGTAGCAAAAGTTTTCATTTTTTCTTCTAACTCTTCTAATTTTTTGTAGTATTTAGGTACTGAAATAAACCTACCTGAACCTACTGGAATATCTGTCATTTCAGCATATCTATTTCTAAAAGCTAAGTAACTACTGAAACCTAATAATTCTGGACTTAAGAACGCACATTGTGTAAATAGATCTAATGGAGATTTTGTTATTGGGGATCCTGTTAGTATACGCTTTATATGGGATAGGTTTCCTAATCCTAAAATGTTTTTTGTTCTTTTTGCTGATCGGTTTTTTATTGTGGTTGATTCATCCAGCACTACAAAATTTAATTTATTTTTTTTAAGATAGTCTGCGCAAGCTTCAAAACCTCTCTTGGTTGATAAAGCTTCTACGTTAATTAAAAAGATTTTTAGATCTTTTGATTCGTTCATTTTATGGAAATCTTTTGGTTTATCTAAATTCCATTTAAATATATTGTGTTTTAATACATCAGGCATGTGGATTTCTATTTCACTTTCCCAATTAGTATAAACAGATTTAGGTGCAATAATTAAAACAGATGTAATTCTTCTTTGTAAATATAAAAAAGCAATATTATCAATAGTTACTTTTGTTTTACCTGTACCCATTTCCATAAAATAAGCCCAGTTATTTTTTTCAGCTGATTCGTTTAAAGCATTCCGTTGATGCTCGTACGGTTTGGTCTTATAAGGGTATTTCCACATCTTGAAAACTTTTTATATTTTTTTCTTGCAAAGATCAAATTAATAATTTATATGCTACAACAGGAGGAAATATGGAACATTTAGATATAGAAAAGATGTCTAATATAGACATTAGTCAAGATAGTGTTAAGTCAATTACCGATAAATGTAATGACTATAATAAGTTAAAAAAAACCATAGAAAATGAAGAAGAAAGAATTTCTCTTTTAAAGCATAAAGCTAGAGAATTAGAAGAGAGAATAATTCCAGAGATGATGCAGGAAGCAGGTGTATCTTTGTTGAAGTTAAGTGATGGTTCTACCGTAGAGGTTAAACCATTCTATGCAGCAAAAATTCCTGAGTCACGTGTTGAGGAAGCCTTCAGTTGGTTGAGAGGTAAAGGGTTCGAAGATATTATTAAGAACACCGTTACTGCATCATTCAATAGAGGACAAGACAACCAAGTCTCTGAATTAATAAAGGTCTGTGAGGATCATGGATTCAACTATAGTAAAAAAGAAAAAGTTGAACCTATGACTTTAAAGGCTTTTGTTAAAGAGCAAGTTGAAGGTGGTAAAGAACTACCTTTTGATTTGTTTGGTGTGTACATCGCAAATAAAACGAAAATAACAACTAAATAATAGGTAATAATATGATAGTAAAAGACGAACAACAAAGCCAAGTAGCGGTTAAAAAAGAAGCAGGTGCAGTGACTAACAACATTAATATTGAGTCATTTGCAGACGAAGGATTTGATAATGTAGATTCAAAGAGTCTAGCATTACCATTTCTAAAAGTTCTGGGACAATTATCTCCTCAAGTAACACAAGGAGATAGTCAGTTTATAGCTGATGCAAGACCTGGAATGATCTATAACACCGTAACCGATGAACTTTATAATGGCGCTGAGGGAATGAAAGTTATCCCTTGTTTCTATAAATTAGAGTACATCGAATGGAGAGATAGAGATAAAGGTTCTGTTGCTCCAGTAAATGTTTATCCAGCTGATTCAGATATCATGTCTAAGACGACAAGAGATGAAAAAGGCAAGGATAGACTTGAAAATGGTAACTACATAGAAGAAACTGCTTCTCATTATGTAACAATAGTGGAACCAGAAAAATCTTCTACTGCTCTGATTACTATGAAATCTACTCAAAGAAAGAAATCCAAAAAATGGAATTCAATGATGATGTCTTTGAGACAAAAAAAGAAAGATGGTACAGGTTTTTTCAGACCTGCGCCCTTTACTCAATTGTACACACTTAAAACTGTTTTAGAGAAAAACAATTTAGGTTCTTGGTATGGTTGGGAGATTGAGCATATAGGTACAGTGAAGAGCGAAGACACACTCAAAGGAGCTCATGATTTTTACGAATCATGCAAAAAAGGTTCTATCAGAGTTAACCACGGTAAAGAAGAACAGCAAGTAGAAAAATCACCATTCTAGTATGGACATACTTGACAACACCCTGGAGGAGTTTGTAGAACTCTTCCAGGGTTCTATTACATATTTTGGTGCTTCAAAACCATTGGGCCAAACAAGAGGTCGAGATGGTAAGCAAGAATTTAAACATTGGGTTGAGCCTAGGCCTATGACCAGGGAAGATTGGTTACAACATTTAAAAGGAGAAAAATACTATGGATCAGTTCCCATTCGAGATGATAATACATGCAGTTGGGGTGTCATCGATATTGATCGTTATAACATACAACATAAGGAAGTTATATCGGTCATCAGAAAAAGAAAATACCCACTTATCCCATTCAGATCAAAATCCAACGGACTCCATTTAGTTTTATTTATTGATGGTGTAATTCCTGCATCTTCAATGCGAAAAAAATTAATTGAACTAGCATCAGATCTTGGTGTTAATGATACAACAACAGATATTTATCCGGCACAGGATGAAGTAGACCTGACACCGGAAGATTGGAATAAAAAAAGAAAAGGTAACTTTGTAAATCTGCCATACCAAAAGGCTAAGATGACAACTAGAGTTGCTATGGATAATGATGGTAATTCAATTAAGTTAGAAAACTTATATAAGTTTGTTTCTGAGTATAGATTAAATCCTAAAGAGTTTCATAAGCTTAAAATATTTCAAGATGATGAGACTAAAGAATTTCCACCTTGTGTTGTAAACTTTATGAAAAACAAAGTTCAAAAAGGTGAAGGTCGTAATGATGCAATGTTTAACGTTGCTGTGTTAGCTAAAAAAATAAACCCAGATCCAATTATGTATGAGGATTGGACTAGAAATTTAATGACTAAGGTTTGTTCAGAACCTTTACATCCACAAGAATTAAATAATATTTTTAAGGGTGTTGAGAATAAAGAATATGCCTATAAGTGTAAAACTTCTATTGCAAGAATGCATTGTGCGTCAAGCACGTGTTTAAAACGTAAACATGGGATTGGTAACAATGAAGTTTTGCCTGAGGTTGGTAAGCTTTTAAAAGTAAATTCTTATCCAGAACCTTATTGGATTTTACCTATTCAAGGTAAATCAATTAGACTTAGTACAAAACAATTATACCAACAGCAGTTGTTGGGTGAACAATTACTTAACTACGATATTGTTTGGAGATCACTTAAACCAAGTAAAAGAGATCCAGATCCATACAGAGATTGGTTAGAGGAATTAATAAATAACAAACAAGACATGGAAGGGTTTAATGCAGGAGAAGAGCAGGAAGATGTGTTTAACTCTAGAATGACAAAATTCATTGAAGATATTGAAGACACTACAGAATTTGATCAAATAGATTCTGGGAATATTTGGAAAGATGAAGATGAGATGAGATTTAAACTTGAAACGTTCAGATCTTTTATGAAAAAAATGGGTTATAACTGGAACGAAAAAGAATGTACTAGGTTTCTTGAGCAAGGAAAAGCTTTACCTAAAGCTAAGTTCAAGGGAATACAAACTAGACATTGGGTTGTAGTTTTACCAAAACAAACGGAGCATAAAAACAAAGATGTCAAATTTACTAAAGCAACAGCTGCGTGGGAAGACAATTAAAATTTTTGGACCACCAGGAACAGGAAAAACAGAGAATTTACTTAAAAGAGTTAAAAGGTATCTGGAGAAAGGTTATTCTCCAGACGAAATTTGTTACGTATCTTTTACTAACAAAGCTGTAAATGAATGTGTTGCAAGAGTTAGACAAAAGTTTAAAGGTTATGACGAAGATGCTTTCTCATATTTTAGAACACTACATTCTCTGGCCCGACAACAGTTCGCTGAAATTCCCGTTTTAGATCCTAAAGCAGATCTACTAACATTTCACACTCAGTACGGAACAGTGAAGGTTGGTTACAAAGATACTTGGGATGATCAAAAAGTATATAACAATTGGTCCTTACAAATTTATGATAGAGCAAGAAACATGAAGGTAGATCCTGTGTCGTTGTATAAACAGCAACCAAGAAAAGCAGTAAGACTGCAGCAGTTTAAATCTATTATAGCAGGTTATGAAGAGTTTAAGGTTATTGAAACGAATGACGGACACCGAACAGCGGACAGATTAGATTTCACAGACATGGTAAAAAAGTTTATTGATGATGGACTTGTAGTTCCGTTTAAAGTTTTAATGGTTGATGAAGCTCAGGATCTAACCCCCCTGCAGTGGGATATGGTAGTCAAAATGGCAGGTGCAGTTGAAAGAGTTTATATTGCAGGTGATGATGACCAAGCTATTTATGAATGGAATGGTGCTGATGTAAACTTATTTCAAACCTTTCCAGGTAAATCATTAGTGTTAAAGAGAAGTGTAAGATTAAATAAAGACATACATTTTTTTTCTAAAGGTTTATTAAATTCTATGGGTGATAATCGTATACCTAAAGAGTTTTATTCTAATGGTAAAGAAGGTGCTATTTATAGATGGAATGGATTAAAAAAAGTTCCTTGGACTATGAAAGGAAGTTGGATGGTGTTAGCTAGAATTAATGATGTAAAAAGAGAGCTCCAACAGGAGGCCAGAAACCTAGGATTATATTATCAAGATCAAAAAAATAATAAATCATTTGATCCGAATCAATTCTCAGCAATTAATTATTGGGAGAAGATATGTGAAGGTGGAAGTATTACTAGAGAAGAAGCTGTAACCATGTATGAGTTTTTGTTAAACATTGACCACGGATACCGGTCAACGGACAGTAAAAAATGGAGTTTTGCACACCCGAACCAAGTCTTTACTTTTGATGAATTACATTTAAGGTGTGGTATGAGAGATCAAAAAGGTCTGTGGAATCAAGTATTTAAGAGAAAATTTAAAGATAAGGATAAACAATATTTTCAAAAACTTATGAGTGAAGGTGTAGATCTTAATCAACCCCCAAAAATAATCATAGACACAATACATCAAGTTAAAGGTGGTGAAGCAGATAACGTTGTCCTGGCGAGCAAATGTAATTTTCCATCACACTTCGATAAAAAAAATTTAGCAGATAAAGTAAAAGAACTTAGGGTTTGGTATACAGGTGCCACTAGATCTAAAAGCACACTCCATCTGTTGGGTACCTATCATCAATATAATTTTCCATTAGGAAAATATTACAAACAATACGAGGCTAACTATGTCAGATAAAACCATGTTTAATGAAACTTTTCCAGAAGATACACAAATTGGAGGAAATCATTATCAACATTATTTAATACAACCCTATGAATTCATTTCTAAAAATGAACTTACTTTTTTTCAAGGTAATGTCATAAAATATGTTTTGAGATACCCATATAAAAATGGTATTGAAGATTTACAAAAAATTAAACATTATTGTGATTTAGAAATTAGAAAAATGCAAGATAGCAAAAAGAAAAAATAAAAGATTATGATCAGAAGATTAAAAAAAATAATAGTTAAACTAAGAATGCTTTATGCTGATATCCGAGGGCATCACGGTAAAAAATGGGACTACGAACCAGGAGAGTGGTATATGGGGAGACATACTAAAGGTAAAAAGAGAAAAAAATGATAGAAAAGGATAAAGTAACATTAATTTGGAAAGGAAATAAAATACCAGGTGATGACTGTAAAGTTATATTTAAAAACAAATTTGGTAAAGAATTTACAGTTGAAATATCTAGGCTCATTCAAGTATTTAATAACAATATATGGAATAATAAAAAAAGTGTTAAATGAAGTTAATTATAGTATTTATATTTTTAGTAGGTTGTGTAAAAGATTATAATTTTAATCCCTATACTACTGCCATACAACAATTAATAAAAAGTGAAAAGTTAAGTGAAAAAAAAAAACTAAAGTTAATAAATGAAAAAATACATACATATTAATCAACATGTTATTAGACGTAATGCAAAAACAGGTGAAAGAGAGCCTGTGATTACTGTTAAGACTTATAAATCAAATGACTATGGTCATGAGGTTATTGTTGATGGCCCTTGTAAAATTATATACAGCC
>Ga0222662_1000347_pt1 | contig 41103 bp, 33 predicted proteins | sample AntAcemetagen600_FD_179821 | JGI IMG/M metagenome (GOLD analysis project Ga0222662, IMG submission 179821) | Saline water microbial communities from Ace Lake, Antarctica - #600 | ecosystem: Environmental > Aquatic > Non-marine Saline and Alkaline > Saline | place: Antarctica: Ace Lake... | reverse complement strand
CGGCCCTCGCGACCTTCGAACGGCTTGAAAACAATCCTCGAGCGACCACCGTCCGACCGATCTACGGCAGACTCGGCCCCAAGTCCATGGCTCGCCCCGGCGTCACGCCGGCCACCACTCATGTTCGCCCATCCGGTGGCAGCTGGTCACTTTTCGAACCACTCCCGATCGTCGGGCCGTCCCCGGACTGGGGTGACCCTGCACGCCATCCGATTCCCACGATCGCCGATCTCGACGGTGACGGCCACTTGGACATCTTCGTCGCCGCGGCACTCAAAGGCGATGCCCCCAATGCTGTTCTTCTTCGCGTTGAAGATGGATATCGATTGATGCCTGATCACCCCCTGGCGGTGATTCCGGGCATCCGATTTGCATCCTTCGCCGACATTGACCAAGACGGCCGAGTCGATGCGTATCTTGCCGGTCGTGGTCCCAATTCACTCTTCTTTCAATCCGACGACGGACGTTGGATCGACGTCACGAGCGCCGCAAACGCCTCTGGTGGCGACTTTGACACGCGGGACGTCGCCATCGTCGACGCCGACCATGACGGCGATCTCGACCTCGTGCTCGCCAACGCCGACGGCCCAGATGCCCTCCTCAACAACGATCGAAACGGCCAATTCACTGATCTGGCCGCGCTCACGGGCGTGGGCGGCGATGCCGGTTCCCGCCGGATCTTGGCCGCCGATCTCGACGGCACCAGCGACCTCGACCTCCTGGTGATCCGCGACGCGCCACCGCACCTGGTCCATCTCAATGACCGCCTCTGGCAATACCGCCATCAGGATGTTGAATTCGATCGGATCCGGAATGCGGATCTCGTGCTCGCGACCAGTGGCGATCTCGATGGCGACGGCGTCATGGATCTGGTGACCGCCGATCGTTCCGGCGACGTGCAGCGATGGGTACGCGACGAATTCGGGGTCTTCGAACCACGACTCCTGCACTCGTTCGCATCGCCCCCCGACAATCTCGCCATCATGGATGTGGACGGTGATGGGCGATTGGAAATCGTGACCGACTCCGCCCTCGGAATGTCATCGCCTGTTTCGTGGACGCCGCTGCTCGCTGATCCAGCACGCGGCTACAGCGTCATCGCGATCCCGGAATCAGGTGAACCGCAGCTGATCGCCCCGGGGCCTGGCCGCTTCGCCTTCACCGCCGTCGAACTGGCGGGCGCAGATGACACCACCCAAGCCATGCGAAGCAATGCCGACGGTATTGGCGCGATTCTCGCGGCCCGCCTCGATGAACGTTGGACAATCAAGTCGAATCTACGACCAGATGCCGGTCCAGGCCAATCTCGGCAACCGATCCCCTTCGGTCTCGGAGGCGCGGAGACCCTCTCGTACCTGCTCATCGACTGGCCAGATGGTCTTTTCCAAGGCGAAGTCCCCGGCGTCGGTGACGCCGGCGGCGAAGGTGCCTCCCTCGCGGCAGGATCCGTCGATCGGATCAGCGAAATCCAACGCCAAGTCTCTTCCTGCCCGGTCCTCTTCGCGCACGACGGCGAGGGCTTCCAATTCTTGAGCGACGTCCTCGGAGTCGGCGGGGTGGGCTATCTGCTGGAGCCTGGGGTCTACAGCCAGCCACGACCATTCGAGCGTTTTCCGATGCCTCTTGGGTCGCTCGCTCCCGACGAAGATGGGCGCCTCCGTATCGTCCTGTGCGAGCCGATGGAGGAAGTCTGTTATCTCGACGCCGTCGAACTCGTCGGCTGGTCACTGCCCGTAGGGTGGTCGCTTGCGGTTGACGAACGGCTGGCGATCGAAGGACCGCCCGCGACCGGCGAACCGATCTTCTTCCGCACGACGCTCAACCCGATCGCCGCGATGAACGACCGCGGCGATTCGATTCTTGAGGCGGTGTCCAGCGCCGATCGTTCGGCCGCTCCCCTGCCGCCACTCGACCGACGTTTCATTGGCCGACTCACCGACGAACACGTCGTCACGCTGGAATTTGACCGCCCGATTCCCACCGAAAGCCAAAAACGGACGCCGTGGCTCATCATGGACGGCTGGGTCGAATACCCCTACGCCCAAACGATGTTTGCGGCTTGGCAAGCCAATGCGACCTACGACGCCCCAACCCTTGAGGCTCGCGATGCCAACGGAGATTGGATCGTGGTGCAACGATCTTTCGGCTATCCAGCCGGGATGCCACGGACTTCCGCGTTTCCACTGACCAATCTCCCCGACGGGTGCCTGGCGCTTCGACTCCGAACCAATCAGGAGATCTATTGGGATCGGCTGCGAGTCGTCATCGGCGAACCGGCACCAGCCGAAGCTCAGGTCGTCAGGCTTCACCCCACCTCTGCCACGTTCGAAGCCATCGGCTATCCACGCCGAATCAATGGTGCTCAGCGATGCCCAGACTACGACTGGGAAGACCGTGTCCCACTCTGGGACGTTCGTCACCAACGAGGTCGGTACACCGCCTTCGGCGACGTCCTGCCATTACTTGGCGTGGTGGATGGCGCGGTCGTGACCATCGGACCGGGCGAAAGTGTCGAACTCGCGTTTGACGCGCCCCCCGACGCCGCACACTGGCACTGGATCCTCGACAACCACGGCTGGTGCAAAGACCGCGATCGCTTCACCCGCGATGGCGAAACGATCGCCCCGATCCCGGGCGCGGATCTACGAGACCCTGCGGCCACGAGGCTCCTTGAATCGACCAGAACCCGGATCGAAGCGGGCCGCTGAACGATCGCACGATCCTCCAACCTCCGATTTTCTCGATCGGCGTCGATCGGTTCCTTGGAATCAGATCGCGATGCGCTCTCTGACCTCGGCGACCGGAAATCCCCGGGCCCGGATGGCGTCCTGAAGATCCTGATCATTGAGCGCTGGGTTCGTGTGGTTCAAGTGAATGAAACGCACCCGCCCCGGCGTCTCCCGTCCCACCGCCTCCAACAACTCCATGGTCCGAATCATCGGCGGATGCGGCACTTCTAGGATGTTCCGACCGGGAAGTTCCCTTCCGTCGTAGAACGTTGCATCGACGTAGGCGACGTCAACGTCTTCGAGCAGTTTCTCGAGCAGGCCTTCGTGCGCGTCCCAGCGATCGACGTCCGGGCAGAACAAGACGGTCTTCGACGGTCCATGAAGTTTGTACGCGACGGTGTCGCTGAATTCATCCCGGTGCGGAACCCTGAATGCTTCGACCCGGAGACCCGGCAGAGGCTCAAAGGGCTGCGGCGTCGTCGCACCGTCGGTGGTTCCCGGAGCGATCTCGTTCAATTCGATTTGATTGAGTTCAACGAGTTGCGACCACGGACCGTTGGTCCGAAGGAACTCGCACAACCGGGGCGTCGCCCAGACCGGGGTCGCCTTCGTCGAGGCGACCTCGCGGCCCAGTTGAATCAGTCCCGCGTAGTGCCCGATGTGGGCATGGGTCAGCAGAATGCCGTCGACCGGCTTGCGAGGCTCACCGCTCGAACCAGTCAGTTCGTGGAGGAGGCCGACCTGATGCTCGATTCGAGGGGTCGCCTCGAGCAGAAGAAGCCGCCCGGTCTCGAGATCTCGAACTCCAAGGCACGCCGGCGTCTCCAGCCGGCCGGTCTTCCGGGCGTTGACGCAGCACGATCGTGTGCAGCCCAGATGCGGCAAACCACCGTCTTGGGCTCGACCGAGGACGATGACCTCGAATCGAGGCGACGCCGAATCAGCCGTTCCGCCGTTGGCCTGCTCGGATTGGCTCGAAGAAGAAAAGATCGCGAGCACGATGGCAATGAGGAGGTTCATGCGATGAGCCTACCCGAGACGGGTCCAAGCCCTGCGACGGCCTCCGTCCAGATTCCCGCCGAGCACGACCGAAACATCACCCGATCCCGATTAACATGCGTCACATCAGCCCCCGTAGCTCAGCTGGATAGAGCACCGCTTTCCTAAAGCGAAGGTCAGAGGTTCGAGTCCTCTCGGGGGTGTTACCCGTGTTTTGTAGGGGTTTCCGACGATTTCGGTCGATCGGAAACCCCCTCAAAACCACATACCATCGTTTCATACCATCGTCTCTGTCTTCCCCCACCAACGGGAAAACGGACTGGTCCTGCGGTCCTGACGCGTATCGATCCCGAGGACGCAGGAGGATCCATTCTGCGGGATCCCCGCGATCGAACCGACCACGGAGTCCTCTGGATCTCGACGCGACCAGACGAGATCCTACGGACCCTCCTGAAATACGCGTTATTGATCAAATATCGATGGGTATAAGAATACCAACGTTTTAGTTGACATCTGGACCGAAATAAACTATAATAAAACGTATAGCGAATCGACCCGAACACGGAAGAACCAGATGACAAACAAGAAACAAACTGCGGTTGGTTACCTGCGAGTCTCCACCGAGAAACAGAACGACTCACAACTGGGTCTCTCCGCACAACGCGCCCAGATCAATGACTACGCATCACGCAACGGATTGAAGATCGTGCGGTGGTATACAGACGTTGCGTCTGGTGCGTCCCAAGTCAACGAACGACAGGGACTCTCCTCACTCATCAACGAACTTGAACCAGAGACCAGAGTTCTGATTGCGAACCGAACTCGCCTCGCGCGCGAAATAATGTTGAGTCTCTGGGTTGAGAAAGAAATCCAGAGAGTCCACTGCGTCCTCGAATCTTGTGACGGGTCGGGGAACGGGACGACCCCTATTGACGCGTTGTTGCGAAACATACTTTCAAGTTTCGCAGACTTCGAGAGACACCAGATCTCCGATCGAACAAGACGTGCTCTCCAAGAACTCAAGAAGACGCGAAAACTTGGTCGCCCAACCTTCGGACATCGTTACAACGATCTCGGTGAGTTGGAACCAGACCCCGATACCTATCCCACGTATCTACGAATGATAGAACTGCGATCCGAAGGACTCAACTACTCGCAGATCCAACGGATGCTGAACAAAGAAGAACACCGAAGTCAGACAGGTAAAGAGTTCTCACCATCACTGGTGCGAAACCTGATCACTCGCATCGAGAAGACCAAAGAAGAGTAAAGAAAAGAGTCCACAGAGAAATCGACCGCTGGTTCCATCCGTGGTTACACCATCGCGGATGTTTTCTCACAGAAGGAACGTGTTCGTTTAGAAGCCAAAAACATCTAAAGACTAAATATAGAAGAGAAAAAAGGAAACGCATTGATGATACTCAAGAGCAACTACGAACAACATAAGCAAGTGGATCTACTCCACTTCTACTCGAACGAGAAACCACCAGATCTAACCCTGAATGTTTCTCCATCAACCTTTCGCCTGGACAACATCCAGATGGTTTCAGTCTTCGATGGTGCGATCACTCGCACGTTACATCGGGTGTATGGATCCAAATGGAAACGACGAGAATCACCACTGGTCATTCTCAATCCCGAAGTCGAGTCACGAAAAACAATCGGTTCTCGATTCCAGTTCCTCCACTACCACGGAGGACTCTGGACAAAGAACGATAAGTTACTCGCCGCGTTCCAGACGAAAACGAATACGTTCAGGGATCTCCTCAAAGATGAACTCGAACGCCGCTCCGATTGTCCTGATAGTTGGACACCAGATGTATACGTGGACAAGTTCATTCCAGACGGAAACTTCATTGACTACGCAGGTAAGAACCTATCGCAACGACGAGAGTTCACCAATGCTGACACCTATATCTTCGGCCGCTCGACAACACGCCAACAACTGGGAACTCGATCAGTTGATCGAGACGCGATCAACTGATCGTCACGACGTAACCAAGTCCCCATTGAAACGCGCTCCATATTCCAATCACGCACGAAAACACCAGTGCGGTTAGGACCATTGCGCCTACAGGGTTTCAACGACAACCAACACCACACCAACCACCGATGACGAAGACACCAAGTCATATACATACCTATATGACACTAATGGAATCCACTGCGATTGAAACCACTTTCAGTCCACCATTTGAAGACCACGTTTCAAACGCCAGATAAATGGGTATCCGCGTGCCATCAAGGAGAGAAGAGAATGGGTAGATACAGACGAATAGAAACCGAAGAGAAACTCTTGTTCCGCGCATCAGATGACAAACGATTCGCGTTCAATGAGATCAACGAGAAGAATCATCAAGAAGGTGGTGATCCATACGCAATCCCCTACTTCCTGACAGGACGCAAGTCACAAGACACCACACCACCAACGTATCGATCTGGTCGTCTTCACACCAATAGTTCAGGACAGACTCGTCACTACCTCGACTGGATTGTTGCGGAGGAATCTTCTTCTCTCCTCTCACTCACAGAACTCTAATCACAGGAGAGAAGAATGCTATCGAAGACCGACCACCAACTGCTCGAGAAACTCACCAAGTCAATGACTGCTCTCACCAAAGAGATTCAATCATTGATCAACCAACTGAAGAAATGAAGGAGAAAGAAATGCCAACAGAACAAAGACTGCTGTTCAACGAACAGGTAACGATTCGTATGCCAAATGTCCTGCTGAATCGAGTGGATTCACTCGCACAGAATGCCATCCAGACCAGAGGTGCCTGGTTGAGGACTGCGGTTCTGGATCGCGTTCGCAAGGAAGAGTCGCAGAGGACACCAGAGGTTCATTGATCACCAATGAACAACCCCTTCGCCAGAGACGAAGGGGTTGCGTGTTGATCTGGTTGGTTGCGGTGATTAGTGGTTGGTGGTGGCCAAGACCGCCTTGGGATCAGACATGAGACGAGCCTTCAAGGCCTCGTCCTTCCAGCACGCCGCAAACAGCGTTGCGAGTTGGTTCTTCTGCTCAGTCATGGTCTTTGGCCTTTCGAATAGCCGTGTCAAAAAGTTGACTGAATTCGTTCAGTCAACATGCGTCAACAGGTGCCGTTTTCAGTCAACATGCGTCAACAGGTGGGACAACTAGCCAGTGACTGCTTGCAGTCTCCATAAAAAGTATTGCAACCCCCCGCCGCGTTGCTCAACTCTTCATCTGAGAGTTTCAACGAGTCGGCGGGCGGTGCAGGCATCGTGATGTGCACGCAGTTGTCTGCGTTCTCCACCACTTTGACATCCATCCCATCAGGAACGTCCATGTCGTACTCGGCCAGGACCGCCTTGGGGTCAGCCATGAAACGAGCCTTCAAGGCCTCGTCCTTCCAGCACGCCGCAAACAGGGACGCGAGTTGGTTCTTCTTTTCAGTCATTCGTGAATACCTTTCTTGGAGGAGTAAAAATCTGCGGATTCAACCATCACTATAGCGGCGAGAGTCGCTTTTTCGTGCCCTACTGCAATCCAAATTCACCCAGTTCGCCCTCTTTTTGCCTTTTCATCCTCGATCGTCCCCGCTCAAGGCAGAGAGAGTCTTCAGTGAGAGGACACCAGAGGTGTCACTGACGAACCCTCTTGGTGTAGTAGGGTTGGAGTTCCTCGGTGAACCCAAAATCCTTTTCCATAAAACACAGGACACCATCCAGTGATTTCTGTGCTGGCCTCGTATACCGACCCGACATCGAGACATCGGTGTGACCGAGATACAACTTCTCGACTCCGACCTCACGTTGCTTCACATAGTCCGCACCCGTCTTGCGAAGTTCTCTGATCCGTCTCTTGTCATCATCTCCAAAGACCCGTTGGACGAGACGTTTGAATCGATCACCCATCCAAGTCGATCGACCACCGACGATATTCCCATCCCGATCAGTCGAAAACGGAACGATGGGATTTCCATCTGATCGAGTAAACACCAAATCACTCTTCTTCTTCTCCTCGCATTGCGATTGGAGGAGTGACTTGGTTTCCTTCCACATCAGGTGATTCATCTGGACACCCGTCTTGCTTCGCAACCTGATCACTCTTGGTGGTCGAGTTCCGAAGTGACAATCACCAACCCGAAGGGTCGCGATATCCATCTGCGTGTAACCGAAGTTCAGACCAAGAAGGATCGTCGCACGAAGAACCTGATGATCATCAACCTGTGGTCCTGTCCGAGACTGCCATCTTGGATGAAGATTCTTTTTTCCGATCCCATTCAACAATGACTTGATCTCGCCAGGACTGAAGACTTCGATCTCCTGACGAGGGACCTTGACTTGGAGAGTCTTCAGATTCCGAGGACGTTCGTCGATCAACCGCGACTCGAATGACCAGTTGAAGAATTGACGGACCGCACGAAAGTAATGATCGAGGGTCGAGGGTTTGATCTCGTCTTTCGCGACACGCTTGGACTGGTCATTCCTGAATCTCTCGATATCTGCTTCAGAGATACGATTGATCTGCTTATCACCAAATCGCTTCTCGAAGGTTCCCAATGCGTATCGAAGGGATTCCAATCTCGCAGGTGAGATCTGTTTGCTATTGACCTCTCCCTGCTTGAACTGAAGAAACTTCCTGACCGCGGAAGAAACCAGACGCGGGTTGTAACGTCTCTTCTTCTTCCCACCTGATTGCCTGGTGACCGATGCGAGACGCTTCTTCTCGCTTTCTTGACGTTCCTTCGCTGCGTCGTAGATCCCTGCGTCTACTTCTGCCTTGATCCGATCCCATTTCGCGACCGCCTGCCGATACTTGTCACGATCCGATTTCTTCGCCGAATACCCGAGGTAATAGACCTTCCCCTTGTATTGCTTCTTCCAACACTTCGAGGACGCGAGATAGGTCAGGATGTATTGACGTTTCTTCGACATCGGTTCAGAACCCCCAATCTTCGGGAATGAGTATACCATCGTTTTTTTTGATGGAGTCCTGTGTGATCGGTAGCAAACACTACAAATATAGTGGTTTTATGGTTCACTACCCCTGAAGTATGGTCGTCGAATCTGTCTGTAATGTCTCATTTTGAGGTCAGTAGGACGATGGTGGTCAATGGTGAGATCTGGACCATAAAGACCTATTTTATATGTGTTTTAGGCAAAAACCATCGATTTTAGCACAGAATCGCGGTTTTCCTAAAGCGAAGGTCAGAGGTTCGAGTCCTCTCGGGGGTGTTTCTCCAAGACGCCATCCACCAATGAACAACCCCCCTGCGATGCGCAGAGGGGTTGAGTGTGTTTCGGGAGCGGGTGCGTGGTGAAGGAATCCTATTCAGTTGCCGATAAGCATAACTCCGTCATTAACACAGTTATCCATGTTTCCATTTGCATGCCTACTATTACCCCCCGCTGCGTTGCGCAACTCTTCATCAGAGAGTTCCATGTGACCGCTGGGCGGTGCAGGCATCGTGATGTGCACGCAGTTGTCAGCGTTCTCCACCACTTTGACATCCATCCCATCAGGAACTTCCATCCCGTGCTCGGCCAGGACGGCCTTGGGATCGGACATGAAACGAGCCTTCAAGGCCTCGTCCTTCCAGCAGGCGGCAAACAGGGACGCGAGTTGGTTCTTCTTTTCGGTCATTCGTGAATACCTTTCTTGGAGGAGTTAAAATCTGCGGAGTGAACCATAGCGGCGAGAGTCGCTTTTTCGTGACCTATTGCACTCCAATTCACTCATTTTCCCCTTCTTGCCTTCTCATCCTCGATCGTGCGTGCTCAAGGAAGAGCGTTTCTTCAGTGAGAGGACTCGAGAGGTTCACTGATCACCAATGAACAACCCCTTCGCCTGGGACGAAGGGGTTGTGTGTTGATTTCTTGGTTGGTGTTTGGTGGTCAGGGAATCTCACCAGTTGAGGTGCCAGTCGTTGTATAGGTCTCGACATATCCACCCCGCTGCCCTGTGTATGAACTGAGAACCACAAGTGTCTGACCCTTGCCATTCTGGGTTTTGACCAACCCATTCCCATCCACGTTTGCACCGAGTCTCACAAGAACCTTCCCCTCATCATTCACCACCTCAAACTTCTTTGCCTGAATGACATCAGGAACCGAACGCGAACTCGTCGCTGCCATCAAACCACCACCGACAACCAACGCACCCAACGCACCCAACGCACCCAACGCAATGTTCCATCGACGCTGACCACGAACTTGCGTCTGGAGGGTTCGGACTTCTTCTTCGAGTGTGGACATGAGCGTTCCTTCAGATTTGAGGATCGGGGACAGGAACGACCCCATCAGACTACCCCGAGCGAGCACACTGCCGTGGCCGCAGAACATCGGCCCTCTTGCCGGTTTCGAAGGGCCGTCGGCAACTCCAGCAAGGCGGAAGGTACCTCCATCTTCAGCACCGAGCCCACCTGTCGGACCCGCGATCCGGGACAGTCGCCGAGTGCCACCGGGTGATGGTTCGCCCACCGACAAGACCCCTGAGCGATGCTGGCGCTGGAAATACGCCGATGAACAGAAAACTCGCGTGGTTTTCTCGTTCTTAGCGATCCGGCGGCGGTTATCTGCCGTATACATACGTGAGCCTTCGCCCAGTTGCGGAGACGGTTCGACAATCCAGATCTCTCTCGCCCACCCGGTTCCTCCTTCGAATTTCATCGAGAGACTGGGTGGGCTTTTTCTGAGACCTTTTCTGAAAGCTTGTTCTGAAACAATGTTCCGATCGACTCAGACCGGTTCGCAACGGCGCTGGGCGGGGACGCGTGAGATCTCCATCTCTTGCCGTCTTGAGTTCAACCAGTGGTGCGGATTGATCTTCGTTTCGAGAGGCACCATCCGCTCGAACGAACACGTCCCCCAAATCAGAATGATTCGGGGGACGTGTTCGTTCACTTGGCGACTCGTGCCCGCCACGAGATGAGACGCTGATTGGCGATGGTCTCGGTGCGGGCGATCGGAGATCCTTCGGATCAATCCTCTTCGAGGTAACCCGTTCCGTTCTTTCGGTCTCTACCGGCTTGCCAGAAGAGCAGGCCCGCGTAGGTCAGACAGATGCCGAGCCAGATTGCATTCGAGATGAGAACGGGAATCATGTCGAACTCCAGAGGACGGTTGGTTTCACGAGCAGCCGACGGGTTTTCGAGCTCTGGAACAGATCCAGTCCGCCGTCGGGGCCAAGAGTATAGTCGGCTCCATGACCGCCGTCTCCCCCATCATAACCCTCGAAATCGGTCCCGATCTCCGCCTTGAGCCCCTCGGACCGTCGCATGCCGAAGAGATCTACCAGCGTATGGACGGCGATCGAACCCGACTGGGCACCCGTCTTCCGTGGGTGCGACTCACAACAACCGCCTCGGACACCCTTCAATTCATCTCCGGGTCAATCCAACGCCGGGATGTCGATTCCGGAGGCGACGGCAGCGGCGACTGGGCGATCATGGCCGCCAGCGACGGTGCCAGACGGATTGTCGGGGTGATCGGACTGCATGGGACGAACCTCGCGCACCGCCGAACGGCCATCGGCTACTGGGTCGCCGGTGAATTCGAAGGACGCGGTTTCGTGACCCGAGCCGTGGAGGCCGTGACCAGGCAATGTTTCGGGGTCGGGTTCCATCGCGTTGAGGTCCATGCCGCCACTGACAACCATCGGAGTCGCGCGATTCCGGAACGACTGGGGTTCACGTTGGAAGGCGAACTCCGGGCGGTCGAATGGATCCACGACAAACCCATCGACCACGCGATCTATGCGCGACTCGCCACCGATTGACCTCGGGTCGACTCAACGGCGGCGGGCGTAATCCTGGGTCCGATCGATCCCGGGGATCGGATCGTCCTGATCCGTCAACCACCACAACGGGAATCGATCAGGAATGCCGACTGGACGCGTCCAGGAAGCGGCCCAGATTCGATAGCGAGGTTCAGACGAATCTTGAATCGCGATCCCCCGAACCTTCTCGACCCACCATCCCTCGTCATATCCGCCGCCCCCGAACGCCTCGATCCAATGCCATTGCTGATCGATGGGGTCGTATACCTCCACCCAGGTGTGATTGTCGCCCGTCGGCCACTCGGGAATGCCCGCAATACGTGCGGGAATTCCGGCGGCGCGACACGCGTTGGCGAGAAGAATTGAAAGGCCGGTGCAACTGGCGCAGTTCTGATCGATCGTCTGGTACGGACTCTGCTCGTTCTTCAGTCTCTTGTTCGAATCAAAGACGACGTCGAACGATTCGTAGACCCTTTGATTCAACAGTCGAACAGCCGCCGCTTGAGATTCCGCGCCGTGCGCGAGGTCTCGGAATCGACGAGTGAATTCTCCACGCCAATCATCACGACGTTCGTTGATGTGGGCGTAGGGAAGCACCGCCTCCAAAAAAACGGCCCGTGGCACACCCGAAGACCATGGAGAGGCGGCAAAAGAGTCATGCGCGGCGGCGACATTTTCCAACAGCACCGTCGCCGGCATGGTCTGAAGATCGCTGGCCGGCATGTTCGTGACGAGGAAAGCCATGGCCGCGCGTTGACTGGCCGGTACTTCCCGGATCGCCGCGACGATCGCCGACGCATTCTGCTTTGACGCTTGAATCGCGGCCCGAAGCCGCGGACGATCATCCTCGGCATGAATGGAGATCGCCGTGTTGATCGCATTCACGGTCGGCATGACGACGGGGTCCTTCACCACGACCAGCGGCGCCATCAACTCGACCCGGAACTGCGCACCGGGCGATTGCCCGCGGAGCCCCGGTAAAAAGACAAAATCTGGAGTCACCACCGGCTCGAGTTCGGCCCCGGCAACCACGACCCCACCCGCCACTCGATCCTCGAATATCACCACCGGCGTCGCGTTCTCGGCAAGTTCGGTGTTGACGGTGACATCAATCAGGAGGCGATCTCCGATCCGCTGGACATGGCTTGTCCAAGGGAGCGGTCCGTCGGGCATTCGAACAGACCACTCGGGATCACCGAGCAGGACGATGGCGTCGCGATCCCAGAGATATCCCGCGAGATCCTTAAAACGTGGATCATCCCGCGGCATCCCGATCGCCTCCGAGACCGCGAATTGGAATTCGGGCACGTCCCGCTCCCCGAAACCCTCGGTGCTGAATTCCTCAACCCCGGGAAACTCATCGCGAAAGCGGCGGATCAATTCCTGCTGCGCAAGCCACGTTGATTCCGCCAACGTCCAACGGCCTGGTTCTTCGAGGAAGCGGCGGAAGACATCCCAACCCCCGGCCCCGTGCCAAGTCGTCGATGCGTATCCCACGATCTGCCGGGCCCCTGCGTCGTGGATAAAGGCGAGCGGAAGCACGTTGTGGTTCGGCACGAATCCCAGAAGGCAACTTCCGGCGCCGAGCATCGCCATCGGGCCAGGATTCCGAAGTGGAATTTCCGAGCCGTCGAGCCGACGAGCTCGCAGATCACCGTTCTCACCGACCACGACTCGTCCACCGTCAAAGAGATAGCCCAGCATCCAGCGTTCCTCATTGGTCCGCCCGCTGGTCACCAGAAGATCGGGTGGCGCATCGTTGAATGCCTCGGCGAAGTCGTCGGCAATCTCCGCATCGCCCAGAATCTCACGGGGCGCTCCGCCATCCGATCGCTCCATCCGGCGGCCGGCAATGCCTTCATCGAACCAGACACCGTCCGCCACACTCTGGAACGGAACCGGCGTATTGGAGAGCAATCTTGACACCACCAGCGGCGACGTGGTTCGGACGATTTCCATGGCGTCCGACCATTGCGCACCCGTCACCAAACCCCAGCGGACGTCGAGCCAAGGATCTTCATTGATCCTGCGAAGGACCCTATTGAATACGCCGACCCGATCACGCCCAGCTTCGTCGGGCATCGCCACGACACCGATGACCCGAGGTGATCGGCGTCGAAGTTCGGGAAGCAATTCCTCCGGAGAATCGGTGAAGAAAATCATCTCCGCAGAATGCTTCGCGGCCAAGGCCCCGACCACCTGTCGCCAACCGTCGGTCGTCCGGCACCGTTCGCTGGCGACCACCAAATAGTCGGGATTCGGCCGGACGGGCCCCTGAGCAGAAACGCTGCCCGCGCGGAGGCCGACCACGGCAATCAACGTGAGAAAATGAAGGAGCCAAGGCCGATGCATGTCTCGAGCGTAGCGATTCAATGATGAGATTGAGCACTCGGAGCACGAACGCCCCCGAATTTTTCCGAAGTCATGCCGGATGGTCTTGAACGGCGATCAGCCTTTGTCATGAGATTGCTTGAATTCGGCCACGACCACACTCAGCACGGTCACGGGAGTCTATTCTTAGGCCGTCACGGATCAACTCGGCACTGGCGGTGATCGACGACACTCCCAAACGCCGGAGTGCCGAGCTGGGCAATGAAGTTGAGGTGGGTACCCCAACAATCGAGGCGACCCAGCGGGGAATCGGGCCTGTGACAGCGTTCGCGTCCGAGCGACGCGTGATCGCCGGATGTGTGCCCATGCTCGACTGATCGCCGGCACTTGGGTTCACCCCCATCGAGAGGCGGCGCGGCTCAGCGGTCATTGGTTTCGTGACCCATTCGGGCGGCCGAGGCAAGATTCCGAAGACCCGCCGTCCCGTATGCTGTCATTTCAACGCTTCGTTTCTTTGACCGCCGCCACGGCCAATGGAATCGATGCACCCCACGCACTCACGATGGAAGTCTCGGATCGAATGGAGTCTCTTTCAGAGCAATCTGATCTCACGGCGATTCCGAGGTCGAACTCGGCGTTGCCCCGCGGCTCAAGTTCCGAATGGCACGTTCATCGGTCTACCCGCCACTCCAAATGCCTTTTCTGACTGACCTCCCACATGGATCAAGCGACTTCAAAACGCCCGAACTTTGAGATCATCCTGCTTCAACCGGAGATCCCGAACAACACCGGCAACATCGGTCGAACCGCGGCCGCCACCGGCTGTCGACTGCATGTGGTGCATCCGATCGGGTTCCAGATGGATGAGAAGGCACTTCGAAGGGCGGGACTCGACTATTGGCAACACGTCGATTGCCAGGAACATGATTCATGGACTGCCTGCGAAGTGGCGACCTCTTCGCCACCATGGCTCTTGACCGCTCGCCGAGGAAAACCGGTCTGGAATGCGGAATTCCAACGAGGAGACCGGCTGATCTTCGGGCGTGAGAGCTGCGGCGTCGGACCAGAGTTCACCGCCGCATTTTCGGAGAAGCATGGGGCCGATCGAATCCTGAATCTCCCGATGGTGGATGCTCCGGGGATCAGGAGCTTGAATCTCGCCACCGCGGTCGCCGTGGTCGTCTACGAAGGCCTCCGCCAACTCCAGAAACCAGAAGCCCCCAAGATCTAAAAGCCTCGCCCGCGGCCGTCAGGGGAGGGATTCCTCGAATTCCCGGCTGATCGGGCAACTGCCTACCCCACGAAACTCGTATGCTTTGTTCGGACGAGCGTGGCGAGGATCCTGATCCCGCCTCCAATGGGATCGCTGCGCGGGCCAACGGGCTGGCCGGTGACCCTGCCACCCGAATCGAGTTGAAGGCGTTTCCGGCATCCGTAGCCGGAAGACTTCGATCGACGGTCGATTGAAGGCCGTCCGTTCGTTCCCGACCGATACCCGTCGAGGATTCGCATGACTTCCATGACTTCCATGACTTCCATGACCTGCATGACCACCAAGACCTGCATGATCCGCATGACCCCCATCAACGCCACCCCCCGTCGCCTTCGAGCGTTCACCATCACCGAACTGCTCGTGGTGATCGGCATCATCACGCTCCTGATCGGGATTCTCCTGCCAGCGCTCGGTAAGGTCCGAGAGAAGGCCAGAGTCACCGAGACGACGTCGGTCATGGAGGAATTCGCCAAGGCGTGCGATGCCTTCGCACAGCAATTCGGGTACTACCCGGGCATCGTTCCCGAAGAAGTGCTTGCCGCGGATCCGCTGATCACCCCGACCGAAAACGCGGTCCTGCATCTTTCTGGCGGCGCGGTCCGCGAGGATGAACTTCCGATCTACATCAACGGCGTCTATTTCGACGACCTCGCGGACATTGATTTCGATCCTGAGGAGCCCGGCCAACAGGGGGAAGTCATCACCTTTGCCGGCCCCGACGGACCCTTCGAAATCGCGCTGTACGCCGGTGCGGTGGGCGACGGCCCCTTTATTCAGGGCAAGCGATACGCGCCATTCTTCAGCCCCAAGGGCTCACAGTTCGCACCGGTGAAGTACGACACGGACGACTCTGGAGTGCTGGAGGAGATCCGATACATTCCGACCGTGCTCGACGCGTGGGGCAATCCGCTCATGTACGCTCGGCGACTTCGCTCGAACGGCCCGATGGTCGGAACCGACATCTATTCGACTCAGTTCTCACTGGCCGCACAAGCGCGAACGCTGAACGCGACCGCGATGGGTGATCTCTCGCAGGACCAGACCGATGACTTCCTCGGAAGCATCATCAACAAGACCACCACGACCGGTGCATCGCCGCGGGAAGACACGTTCGCCCAGATCCTTCGAACGCCCGCGATCGGTGCCGCCCGACAACCGCAGGCCGGCGCTCCCCGTGGTGAATACGTCATCTTTTCAGCCGGGAACGACGGTATTTTCTTCAGTATTGCCGACGGCCCCGGTGGCCCCGGCAGTCTGGTCACCGACATCATAAATAGCAGTCAGAATGGCACGCCGACGGTGATTCGCGAGTACGACGACATCATCGTGGCAGGTGGTGGCTGAGCGGATTCGGCCCAAGTCCCTCCACGAAGGGAAACCATCCAAAAGTTTGAATGACCGACGCCCCGGAAATTAACTCCGGGGCGTCGGTCGTTCTGATGCTTCTGGTGGGTGGACTGATCGATGCCAGCTGCCCGGCCCCAGTCCATTGCTGATCAATCCACGAAACTCCAAGGGAGTTCCTTCTTGACCGCGGGGTCTTTGGGGGCTTTCTTGAGATCATCTTTCTCCGCCCCGCCGACCGACGGCTTTTCTTTTGGTTCTTGAGGGGCGCTTTGGGTTTCGTCCGGAGAAGCCGGCGTTCCCTTGACCGGCGTCGATCTGGTGACCCGCTCGGCTCTGACCCGCGCTTCTTCGGCTCGCCTGATTTCTACGAGTTTCACCGAGAGAAAATCTTGCTGCACCGTCGTGAGCTGGTTTTTCACCGCGCTCTGGACCACCAGGATGCTGGGAAGATTCGTCCGGAGTGATCTAATCTTGACAATCACCTCGGGGGCGACCACGCCGCCCTCCTCACGAACCCGCTTGATGCCCTTCGTGAGCTCCATCAGCTCAACGCCTTCCTTCGCACGCCATGCCTTGGATTTCGCGAGATAGCCTCGGACCAACGGCGTGAGGGACTCCCGTTGCTGATCAGTCACGCGGACCTGACGCAAGGCATCAAACCAGATCGCTTCGCTGATTCCGGCTCGGATGGCGCGGGCTTGATCAGTCGCCGAGTTTGGCATCCCTTCTACAGGCGTCTTCGTTACTTTGCCGTCACCGCCCTTCGGTGGCGTGGCGACCGCGGCGGCCGAAACTCCGAATGCCGCCACGATCGAGAGGCTGGCGATGGCGGTAAAAATCGAGGTATTGCGATTCTTCATGTGAATGAGTATCCAGAGCGATTTTGAGAATCATAGAATCCGCGGATCTTCGTCTTCGGGCAAAGCCCAACCTCCCGATCCAGAAAAAAGGAGCCGATCACCCAATCTTCGACCTCAGAATAGAACGCCATTCGTCCTGAAGAAGTTGCAGCGATCAGAAGATCCCTAGAAACCGTGGGAAGACCGCCTGCGGGGACGTATCATGATCGACCGACCTCCTCACCGAGGTGAACTTCTCGAACCGTCCTTCTCTCGAACCAAGGTTCCCGGACCTGCATGGCCGACATGCCTCCCCTATTCGGTTCCTTATTCCGAGACTCGTCCGATTCATCCCGCTCCTTCCCCTGGCGAATTCATGCCCCTCACCTCTGAACGTGTCCTCGAAGCGCTCCAAACCGTCCGCGACCCCGATCTTGGCAAAGATCTGGTGACCCTCGGCATGGTCAAGCGGCATGATGTTGAAGGCCCCAAAGTACTCATCACCGTCGAACTCACCACGCCGGCATGCCCGATGAAGGATCGCATTCGAAACGATATCGAAGAAGCGGTGAAGGATGCCGCGAAAGAGACGGCCCATCAGATTGACGCCATCGAAGTCGAGTTCACGGCGGACGTCCGCCGACCGAATGAAAAAACCCAAGATGGCGAAAGCCCCCTTCCCGGGGTTCGCCAGATCATCGCGGTTGGCGCGGGCAAAGGTGGCGTCGGAAAGAGCACCATTTCCACCAACCTTGCCATCGGACTCGCTCGCCACGGAGCACGCGTTGGCCTGCTCGACGGCGACATCTATGGCCCGTCGCTTCCCACCATGCTCGGCCTTGAGGATATTCAAGTCGTGGCCCGAGGTTCCATGTTGCTCCCGTTCGAGGTGCATGGAATCAAGGCAATGTCCATCGGTAAACTCGTCGAACCCGACAAAGCCCTGATCTGGCGCGGCCCAATGGCGCACGGTGCTTTCAAGCAACTCGCCATGCAGACCGAATGGGATGAACTTGACTACCTGATCGTTGATCTCCCGCCAGGCACCGGCGATGTCCCCCTGACTCTCGCCCAACTCCTCCCGTTGACCGGCGCGGTCGTGGTTTGCACACCGCAACGAGTCGCTCAGGACGATGCCCGACGTGCCGTGAGAATGTTCGAGAGTCTCGGCGTCGAGATCCTCGGCGTCGTCGAGAACATGAGCTACTTCGTCGGTGATGATGGCAAGGAGTACGACCTCTTCGGTCGTGGCGGTGCCGAGCTTCTCGCCCAGACGATGGATCTCCCTTTCCTTGGTGGCATCCCCATCACCCAGAACCTTCGGATCAACTCGGATCGTGGAACGCCACTGGCGAACTGGGACGATCCAGAACTTGCCAGCGCGTTCGATGCGATGGTCACCCAAACCGCCGCGAGGATCTCCGTGGCTTCCATGCAGGGTAAATTCCAGATGCCCACGATCAGCGTTTCGTAAAAAATCCCGATCCGCGGATGAAACCTCGCGTCCGCGTCTGGGAACAAGGATCATGGAATCATTGAATCAATCGGTCACCGATCACACCGCATCGACGGCCACATCATCAGACCAGGAGACTCCCGACATGCGCCCGACGCCGACATCAGCCTTCCGACCCCGCCTCAATTTCACGGTCGCGCTCGGGCTTGGGATCATCTCCTCCACCGCCGTCGGCTGCGTTGCGACGCCGTCCTCCGCCGAACCGCCGTCACGAGTCAAAGCGAAGACCGTCGAGGTCGTCGCCACCAATGGCGAAACCGTGGTCGTGATTGATGGCGAACGTCACGTGGGCGAGGTCCGCATGGACCAGGCAAGTGAAATGATGATGCTCGTCGACGGGGATGCTCAGGTCCGCCAGTTTCCGATCCCGGCCGGCGCCCTTCGCGGATGGTCCTCGAATAACGAACCCGGCCGGAACCGTCCGCGAGCGGTCATGTTGACGGGATCCGAGCCCCCGAGGGCGAGGCTCGGAATATCGATGGCCGAGACGGACGCTGGTGTCTTGGTCGAAGGTGTGATGCCCGGCACCGCCGCGGAACGAAGCGGACTCCGGGAAGGTGATGTCATCGTCGCGATCGGCGGCGACCGCGAGGATATGCGTTCCGTGGACACCTCCGCCCTTTCGGAATTGATCTCGAATCGATCACCGGGCGAGACCGTTCGAATGAAGATCGTCCGAGGCGACGAGATTCTGACCCTCTCCTCCACGCTTGGCGTCGCCGACAACTCGGCAGGATCCGGCGGCAACGATCTTGAAGGCCATCAGATAGAGGCCATCGCCCGGCAGATAGAGGCTCAGATCCGCGAGATGCTGGGCGACCAGGCCGGTGACGGCGAGATCGTGATGAACTTCGAGTTCAACGAGGAGTTCGACGAAGACGACCGCCACGAGGGGCGCAACGAAGACGACCGCCACGAGGGTCGCGACGAAGACGACCGCCACGAGGGTCGTGACGAAGACGACCGCCACGAGGGTCGCAACGAACTCTGGGAGGAGATGTTCCGATACGTGGAAGGGATGATGGAGGAGGCTCATCACGAGACGGCCGGATGGATGGAAGATATGGCGGAACACGCCGGCCACTGGGCCGAGGAAGCCGAGCATCGCCTTCACGAGTTCGCTGAGATGAGCGACCATCGCATGCACGAGTTTGCGGAGACGTTCGAACACGAACTCCAGCGGGTCATGGAGCGGCAAGAGGAAGGCCGACACGAGACCGAGATGATGTTCAGGGAACGGGACCTCGACCTTCGGGAACGCGGCATGGAGTTCCAGGATCGCCTCCGCGAATCCAACCGAAATCTCCAAGAGACGCTGCAACGATTTGCGGAACAGAATCAGCAACTCGCGAAGGAGAACCGACGTCTCAATGAACGCGTCGGCCGGCTCGAACAGGCCTTTCGGAATCTGATGGGAGGCAGTCGGGATTCCGATGCGAGAAATGGCGACGAGCAGCGACGGCGGATGATCGAAGAGGCCAAGCGCTCGGAGCGGCAGAATGCAGAAGAAATGAAACAGCGAGCCGTCGAACGAATGCAGCGTTCGGCCGAGCGAGGCGAGAAAGCTGAGCAGCGTCGCCGAAAGGCTTCCGACCGGTCTCAGCAACGGGGAGCAGCGCGTGGCAAGAAGCCCGCGAAAGACTCTGAACGCGACCGCGATTGAAGCTGAACTTTGATCAATCCGATTGGAATCGAGGCCTCGGTCGAGCCGACCGGGGCCTCGGTCTTTTTCTGGACTGTCTTGAACCCCCGACGGATCACCGGAACCCTCAGAATTCGGTCTTGAGCACCTTGAGCTTCTCAAGGAAAGTGTCGAGGTGCGACGTTTCATGCGCCGCCGAGATCTGGCAACGAAGTCGCGCTTCGCCCTCGGGAACCACGGGATAGCCGAAGCCGATCACGAACACGCCGAGCTCGAGAAGTCGCTTGCTCATGGCGATCGCCCGGGCGGTGTCGTGGACAATGATCGGAAGAATCGCGGTTGGGCTCTCGAGCACCTCGAATCCGGCTTCGCGAATCCCGTCTCGAGTGTATGCCACGTTATCACGAAGCTTCGCGACTCGATCTGGCTCGTTCATCAAGGTTTCAATCGCCTTATCCGCACTGCAGGCGACGGTGGCAGGAAGCGCATTTGAAAAGAGGGTCGGGCGGCCTCGCTGGATCATGAGGTCGACCATCTCCTTCGAGCCGGCCATGTAACCACCTGCACCGCCACCAAGCGCCTTGCCGAGCGTGCTGGTGAACAGATCGATGCTGCTCCCGTCCATGCCCCAATGCTCGTGCGTGCCCCGACCGGTCGGGCCCATCACCCCGGTGCCGTGACTGTCATCCACCACCAGCTTGGCGCCGAATTCGTCGCAGAGGCTTCGAAGTCCTGGCAGATTCCCAATGTCGCCTTCCATACTGAAGACGCCGTCGGTGACCACCCACGCCTGGCCGGTCACCTCGGGATTCGTTCGGGCGGCCTCCAGCCGCTCCCGGAGCGAATCAAGATCGCTGTGCCGAAAAACCTTCTTGTGTATGCCTTTCTTGATCACCGACGCCAGCCGGATGCCGTCGATGATCGACGCATGATTCAGCTCGTCCGAGATGATGATGTCGCCCGGCTCACAGAGGGTCGCAAAGATGGCCTCGTTGGCATTCCAGCAACTGCTGAACGTGTACGAAGCCTCGACACCATGGAGGTCGGCGATTCGGCGCTCGATGGCCTCGTGACAGTCGAAGGTACCGCAGATGAACCGAACGCTGGCCGTCCCGGCTCCGTAACGCCGAAGCCCCTCGATGCCTGCCTCGACCACGTCAGGGTGGTTCGCAAGACCCAGATAGTTGTTCGAGCAGAGACAGACGACCTCGCCGTGACCTCGGAGCTTGACCATCGCGCCCATTGGCCCTTCGATCGTCTGGAATTGTTTGAGCTGTCCACCCGACTCCAGTTCCGAAAGAACGGACCGAGTGCGAGCGGCGAAGAGATCGTTGGTGTCAATAGTGCTCATGAAGGTCTCGACCGTAAAAACGGTTCCTCTCAGGAATCGGGGAGTCACTCGGCGTAGCGAGCACGAATACGAGGGACAAGATACTCGCTGAATGCCGTGGAGAGATCATAGGTCGGCGACCATCCCCAGTCCTTCCTCGCGGCAGCGTCACAACACGAAGCCGGCCAACTGTCGATGATCGACTGCCTCGCAAGATCAGGTTCAAACGTCGTCTGCGCGTGCTCGAAGTGCGTGCGAACCTCATCGAGAAATTCTGCGGCGGAAGGGTTGAAGGACTGAACGTTATACACCGTCCGCGAGAGTTGGCTCTTCGGCGCGGCCATCATCCGGCGAATGGCGTCGATCGCCTCCGGCATGGTCATGAAGGGGATTCTCGCATCCGTCCGAACGAAACAGGCATAGGCGTCGCCTCGGGCGGCGGCATGGAGCATCTCCGGTCCGTAATCACTGGTACCCCCACTCGGGACGGTGTCGGCGGAGATGATCCCTGGAAATCGGATCGAACGAAAGTCGACCGGGAATTCCATCCGATCGGATGCGAGTTTTCGATAGTGATGGGCGTAATAGTTTCCGAGGTTCTCACCCGTGACCTTGTTGCAACCGTACATCGTGTGCGGCTGAAGGAATTGATCTTCGCCGACCGCTCCCGTCTCGGTCTTGGTCGCAAGATCTGGTAGCCCGTAGGCCGCGATGGAACTTGGAAAGAAGAACTGAACCGGGCGACCGTTATTCGCCGCCTCTTCCGCTGCGATGCGAAGTAGATTCAACGTTCCCCCCACGTTCACACCGTGAGCGATCTCGGGGACAAACTCACTTCGAGTCGAGAGCAATGCGGCCAAGTGGTAGATCGATCCAATTTGATAGGAAGCCAGAAGTCGTTCCAGCATTTTCTCATCGCAGACGTCGCCCGTGAATGATTCGTCACAGAGGGCTCGATGCTCGCTGGGAAGTTCACGAAGATCAATGGCGATCACCGCGGGGAAGGATTCTCCGGCGGCCTTTCGCTCACGGCGTTCTGCGTCGAGCGACTCGAGGAGCCCGTGCCCCATCTCACCCCCGGCCCCGGTGATCAGGATCGCGGCGTCCCGACGGGCACCACCCGAGGTCGATTCCGGCCCACCACCGTGAGATGGTTCAGGACTGCGTCGAAGTGATTTCACGGGGCGCAAGAAAGTCATTTCCGGATTCTAACGGCAACTCCGAGGTTTCCGTTGGCCCGAGCAAATTCCCCGTGGATCGAGTCCGCGGACGCTCACCATCCGACCGCCATGGTCTCGCCAATGAACTCTCGCTCTGCAGAACGATGATTCCAAGGCACCGTTCCGAGAATGATCGCCAGGCTGCGGATCTTTCCGCGTGGAGGTCGTCGCGAATCAGGATCGACTCGGCGACCAGGGTTCCCACCGGAGGCTCCTTGGCTGGGTGAAGCATGTCGTGATGACCCCGATCTCCTCAAAACAGCAGGTCGCGTAACGTGCTCGACTATGAAGCCAATAGATCGCCCGGAATCCCCGACCGCCAAGGAACTCATCGAACAGCTTGAGCTCCTCCCCCATCCCGAAGGTGGTTTTTATCGGGAGACCTGGCGGCACGATCCGGGCGCTCGCGAACGCGGGCAAGGGACCGCGATCTACTTTCTACTCCCGGGAGGCGTGACCAGTCGGTGGCATCGGGTCGATGCCACCGAGATCTGGCATCACTACGGCGGCGCGTCTCTAGAACTCAGCCTTTCCACAGCGCCGCCCGCCGTTGACCGGCTGGTTCGTTTGGGGCAGAACATCCTCGATGGAGAACAGCCTCAGGCGATCGTCCCACCTCAAGAATGGCAGTCCGCCCGAAGCCTTGGTGACTGGACCCTCGTCGGCTGCACCGTCTCACCCGCCTTCGAATTTGAAGGGTTTGAGTTGCTCGACGACTGAGCGGACGCCAATCGCCAAGTCATCCAGAGTGTTCGCTCGCTTCTCCCGCTCCCGCGGGAATTCGAATCGAATCAACCAATGCCTGTACTTCTTCCGAAGGCGGCTTGGTGATCAAGGCGATTGGAATCGCGACCGCGAAGTTCAACAACATGCCGATCGTGCCGATGCCTTCCGGAGAGATTCCAAACCACCAATTCTTTGGCGTGTTCAATTCGATGTGCAAGAACTTGAACCAGATGATGTAGGCGGTCGTGAAGGTGATCCCCACCAGCATGCCGGATACCGCGCCGGCGGCATTCATCCGCTTCCAGAAGATCCCCAAGAGGATCGCCGGGAAGAAACTACTTGCCGCCAGACCAAACGCAAACGCCACCACCGCGGCGACGTAGTCCGGCGGATTCACGCCCAAGTAACCCGCAAAGACCACCGCAACCGCCGCGGCGACCCGAGCAAGACGAAGCTCGCTTTTCTCGGAGATGTCGGGACTGATGATCCGCTTGAAGAGATCGTGGCTCACCGCCGATGAAATGACCATGAGCAGACCTGCCGCGGTGGACAAGGCGGCCGCGAGACCGCCAGCCGCAACCAGCGCCACCACCCAGTCGGGGAGACCCGAGATCTCCGGGTTCGCCAGCACCATGATGTCCCGGTCGACGTGCAGTTCGTTGGTGCTCGAGAGGTTGGGAACATTCCTGACCGATCGCTCGCCGTGCGGCCCTCGAACACTCTCTCCAGCATCATCGAGCAGGAAGACCGGCTTCTTGGAATAGACCGCACCGGTCGGCACCGGATCGTCGCTCGGGGGCGACGACGCGAACACACCCCCCGGTGCGTGCTGGATCACTCCGTCACCGTTCTTGTCGTACCACGCGACCAGACCGGTGTCTTCCCAGGTGCCGAGCCAACTCGGGGATTCGGCATACGGCACGTTGGGCACGGTGGCCAGAAGATTGGTGCGTGCGAACACGGCGATGGCCGGCGCCGTGGTGTAGAGGATGGCGATGAAGAGCAACGCCCATCCCGCCGAAGATCTCGCGCCTCGCACGGTCTTCACAGTGTAAAAACGAATAATCACGTGCGGTAGTCCCGCCGTTCCCAACATCAGCGCTGCAGTGATGCAGACCACGTCAATCGGGCTCTTGGTGTATTCGGTGTACTCGCCAAATCCTAGATCCAGCAGCATCCCGTCAAGCTTCGCCAGAAGTCCGACGCCGTCCACATCAGTGCCGCCGAGCGCGGTCTGGGGGACTGGATTACCCGTCACCATGAAGGCGAGAAAGATCGCCGGCACGGTGTAGGCGAAGATCAGAATGCAATACTGCGCGACTTGGGTGTAGGTAATCCCCTTCATACCGCCGAGCACTGCGTAGAAAAAGACCAGCCCCATCCCAATGACCACGCCCAATTCGATGTCGACCTCAAGAAAACGACTGAAAACCACGCCCACGCCTCGCATCTGCCCCGCGACGTAGGTAAACGAGATGAAGATGGCACAGACGATCGCCACGAGCCTCGCAAACTGCGATGCGTATCGATCGCCCATGAAGTCGGGGACCGTAAACTTTCCAAACTTTCGAAGGTACGGCGCGAGCAGCAAGGCCAGCAGCACGTAGCCTCCGGTCCAGCCCATCAGGTAGACAGACCCGTCCATGCCAGCAAAAGCGATGATCCCGGCCATGGAGATGAACGACGCAGCGCTCATCCAATCGGCAGCAGTCGCCATTCCGTTGGCCAACGGGGAGACACCCTTGCCCGCGACATAAAACTCACCCGTGGTTCCCGCTCGCGACCAGATCGCGATGCCAATGTAAAGGGCGAACGTGACTCCGACGATAACGAAGGTCCAGGCCTGAACGTCCATTCAATCGCCTCCCTCGTCGACGCCGAAGCGTCGATCGATGCGGTTCATGGCCACGACATAGACCAAGATGAGCAATACGAATACGTAGATAGATCCCTGCTGGGCAAACCAGAAGCCAAGGGGATATTCGGTGAGCGGCAGTTTAAAACCGTTGAGCCAAGGGGCAAGCAGAATCCCGCACCCGAAGGAGACAAAAGCCCAGATCGAAAGCAGTACCGCGATCAGGCGGAGATTCGTCCGAAAATAGTCGCGGTGGTTTCCGGAATCCGTGGTGGCGATTCGATTTTTCGGATCATCCATTTTTGACCTTTCCCGTGCGGTTCTTTATTTCAAAAGGGCCGGCGCCGGACCGAGCGGCGACGCAATCGCAACGTTCCAGCATCTCTTTCGTCAGCAGAATGCCCTCGTGCTCCGAAGGTGATCCACCTTCCCATTCGATACCGACCCAATCTCGATATCCAGCGGCGCGAACAATCTCCATCATTCGAACGAAGTCCGTTTCTGACTCCACCCCTTGCTCGTTGAACTTCCGACTCTTGGCACTCACCGCCTTGGCGAATGGCATGAGCTGGGTGACCCCTTTATAGCGGTCGTACCACTTGCCGCCGCCGAGGCTGAAGTTGCCAAAGTCGGGAAGCGTCCCGCAGTTGGTCATCGCGACCTTGGTCATCACACTTGCCAACCATTCACCGTTCGACGAGAGCCCACCGTGGTTCTCCACGATGACGTTGAGGCCGAAGGGAGCGGCCTTTTCGGAGAGCATCCCAAGGCCGTCGGCGGCTCGATCGAGTTGCTCGTCCCACGTGCCCGACGACTGCGCGTTGACCCGGATGGAATGACAACCCAAGAACTTCGCGGCCTCAAGCCAACGTTGGTGGTTGTCCACCGCTTGGCGTCGTTTCGCCTCGTCGGGGTCGCCGAGAGCGCCCTCCCCGTCGCACATGATCAGGACCGACGTCACGCCATGATCACTCGCGACTTTCTTCAGGCTCGCGAGATAACCGGGCGTACCGATCTTGTCCTTGTAGAAGCTGTTGACATATTCGCAGCCCGCGAGGCCGTACCGAGTCATGGTCACTTCGGCGAATCGAAGGGGGTCAAGGGTGCCGGCGAAAAACTCCCGGTGCAAGGACCACTGCGCCAGCGAAATGGGGTTGGAGGGCATCGGTTCTTCGGTGCTCGGCATCGCGAATGAGGTCCGTGAAAGCGTCGAAGCGACTCCAAAGCCGGCGAAGCCCACAAGGCCCCCAAAAAAGGAACGACGACGAGGATCGGCGGGGTGGGACATGTCTGAAGTTCTCCGAAGGACAGGCGAGGGGCCAGTGACCAACCACCGTACCGGAGCGGTCGCCGAGGCACAATTCAACCGGATTTTGGACCGCTCGATATCGCCCGCCGCCATTCCTTAAATTCCGAACCGTCATGACGCGATCGGCCATTACCGTTCGGGCCTGATACGAGTTCTGCAATCGACGCTTTTTCGAATCGTCGGCCCGGTCGAGGCCGCGATCGATTCGGAAGACGATGCGCTCGGCCGCCTGCTCGAACGACCGGCCTTCCTCCCCGACCACGCGGTCACGCCACTCGCCGCGTCGGAGGCGACGTGGTCGCTCGGCGTGTTCGGCGCCCGTCTCGAATCGGTGGACCATCGACGCCGTGGCCGTCCGCGGACGACGATCGGCCTGGCGACGACCACGACGCGCTGGGGACGTCCCGCCGATCTCCTCGGGGTGAGCCTCACCGTCGAAGATCCGGTGAACCGTATGCTCGACGACGCTTTTCCCCGCACCACGGCCCTCACCGCGTTCTACGGCTGGAGAATCAACTCGGCCGTGGTTTGCCGCCGGGAATCACCTGGACGTCGGATCGTGATTATCCGGTCGACCGCGTCACCGCCCTGCTCGCCCTGCGGATCCAGTTCTGAAGCAGGCAACAACGAACTTCCGCACACTGTCTGACGAATTCCTTCGTTAAACGCTAGTTTCAGTCGGAATCACGTTCTATCTTGGAGGATCTCCCTGAACGTGGATGGCCTGAATCGCCGGTACCTCGTCCATCTTCCGCCGGGCTTCGATCCGGCGGAGAACCTCCCGGTCATGATGTGGTTCCACGGCGGTGGCGGCAACGCCGATGGCGGGGTCTTCGAGGCTGACTTCCGCCCCCTCGCGAACGCGCAGCGGTTCATTCTCGTCTACACCGAAGCCTGGCCCGATGTCATCGAATCATGCCGCTGCTGGGGCTACGACCTCGGCCAGGGCGAGACCAATGGCAACTACGAAATCGACCTGGCCTACACCAGCGCGGTCATCGATGATCTGGCCCAGCGCTACAACGCGGATCGAGATCGAATCTACGCGGGCGGTTACTCGATGGGCGCCAGCTTCGTCTGGGACCTCGCCTGCGCGAAGAGTGATGAAATCGCCGCGATCGCCCCGGTCGCCGCGAGCATGTACCGGTCGACCTACGACAATTGCGAGGCGGGCCTGCCGACCGCGATCTGCCACATCCTCGGAACCCAGGACTTCTACGCACCCTACAACGGGGCCAGCTGGGTGCCTTCCGTCGCCGACCAGAACGCCTTCTGGGTCGCGAAGAACGAATCGGACCCCGATTCCGACGTGGTCTCGCTGGGCGGTGGCGTCACCCGATACACCTGGGCCCCCGGAGAGGGATGCCACGGCGTCCAGCACTTCCGTCGCCAGGGAGGCGGACACGACGTCCCCAACTTCGCGACGTCCTCGATCTGGGCGTTCGTCTCCCAGTACGACATCGACGGCTTGATTGATTGCGATCCCGTCGAACCCCCCGTCAACGACGACTGCGATGCCGCGTCGGAGATCGTCGAAGGCCAGACGTCCTTCTCGACCATCGGCTCGTCCGAGAGCGGGATCCCCAGCTCGCTCAACTGCAGCACCGGGAACGGTCCGCAGGTCGATGCCGACGTCTGGTTCCGCTTCGTCGCCCCGTGCACCGGCACCTTCACCATCTCCACCTGCGAGGCCGGGTTCGACAGCCGGATCGACGTCTTCGACGGAACCGGCGGATGCCCCTCCCCCGGCGCGACGCCCTACGCCTGCGGCGACGACGAATGCGGGGACGATGCGTCCGCGTCCAGCCTCGTCCTCGAAGGACAGGTGCTCCTCGTCCGAGTCGGAAGTCCCGACGGCTCGGTCGGAGACGGCGTGCTGCTGGTCGAATGCGAGCCGCTGAACCCGCCGAACCCCGCCGACCTCAACGGTGACGGACTCGTCGACGCGGCGGACCTCGGCCTCCTCATCGCAGCATGGGGTACGGCGAAAGCCGACTTGAACGGCGATGGCACGACCAACTCGGCCGACATCGGAATTCTGCTCGTCGCCTGGGGCTGATCCGCCGGATCGTTGACCTTCCCGATCACGACCCTTCGATCGCCGGGCCGTCGATCAAAGCACCGTGACCCGAAGCCCTTCCCGATCGATCTCGAGCGGGAAGCGTCGGACGAGCTCGTTGGCGGAGTCCCGATCGACTCGATTCCGAATCCGGGCTGCCGCCGCCTCATCCCGGGCGATCATCAGCACGAATCCGCCACCACCCGCACCGGGAAGTTCCCAAGCCCCGAGATCCGCCGCGTGCGTGGCGGCGATCGCTTCGACACGATCATTGGTCGCCGCCGGATCGAACGCCCGCTTCAACGACCAGTAGGCCGCGACGCCCTCGCAGAAGGCGTCCACGTCACCGGCCTCGATCGCGGCCCCCATGACTTCCGCACCGCGCTTGAGCCGATCGACGATCCGGATCGCCTGGGGTTCCCGGGCGAGGTAACGCCCGATGACCTTCTCAAGAATGTCGCGGGCCAGGCGCTTCTCCCCGGAGTAGACGAGCACCGACCGCGCCTCGATCGCCTCGACGAAACCGCGGGCCGGCTCGAGCATCTCGACCTCGGGACGCTGCCGCGGCCCGGGCGAGGTTCGGGCGATCTTGATGCCGCCGTACACCCCGCCGACCTGGTCCTGCCACCCGCCACGGGTGGTCATCATCTGTTCGAGCAGGCTCGTGCGTTCGACGATCCAGGCCCGATCGTCGGTCCGATCGACGAGCCGCCGGAGACAGGCGAGCACCGTCGCCCCGAGGATCGAGGACGTCCCGAGACCGGAACCCTTCGGCACCGCGGAGTAGAGGGTGAGCACGATGCCGCCGCCGAAACGCTCGAGCCGCCGCCGGAGCGAGGCACGCGGATCGGCGGGAGCGATCCCCGCGAGCTGGAGCGCGACTCGTGGAAGCGTCGTCCAGTCGGACGGATCGGCCGGCGCGAGCAGCGAACGCGTGGTGGTGAAGGTGCGACTTCGACCGAGATCCACGCTGTGCACCACGATCTTTGGTTCATCGATAATCTTTGCCATCGCCTGCAGCGGCTGCTTCCCATGGAGCAGCACCGCAGCGTTCACCACAACCCCACCAAGGTCTGAGCAGATCGGCGGGGTGTCACTCCAGCCGCCGGCCAGATCGATGCGGACGGGGGATGCCGCCCACACCGCCTGATCAGGGAGCACGACCGCCGTCGTGCGATCCGAGGACGATTCCAGCGGCGCTGCCACCGATCGACCCACGATCGAAAGGGCGAGCCGCATTCCACCGCCGCGGGGTTCCAAACCATGGGCCGCCGCCGCGAAACGGGCGGCGGTTGAGTCGGGTGGACGATCGACCGCCGCATCCCGAAGGGATTTGGCCATCCGACGCGCGACTTGCACGCTCACCAGCGGAGTGATCGAATCCGCCGTGAGACGTGGCAAATCCTCGAAGATGCCCACCACGTTCCGCTCCAGGTCCTTCGTTTGAAGATCCTCACGAAAGTCGAGCAAGCGATCATGATCGACCCGCTCCAGCGCTGACGCGAGCGAGATGCAAGCCTTTGAAACAACCGCCTCGCCTCGCAACACGCCCTGGGCGTGAGCGATGGTTCGAGCCGCCGATCCGATCAGCCACAGGTCCTGCGATCGAAGCGTTGCGTTGGATTCCGCGTTGATGCTCGCGAACGGACCGGGTCGCTTTCGACTCGCCGCGCCTTTCATCATCCGTCCACCGAACGTGCCACCCTCGGCAATGGAAGTCTTGAAGTCGTCCCCCTCGTGATGGGCCACGGCCAGCCACGCCGGCCGATCTCGATGATCTCGATGATCTCGAACCGGCAGTACGAATAAACAACCGCCTTTCGGGAGATCGATCCGAATTCCCCTCGCGCGGGGCACGCCACTGATCAGGTTGCGGCCGCGGAGGCGGACTTCAGCGCCGCGGAGATCACAACTTTCGATGATGCTGGTTCGCGTGATGACGGCATCACCGACGTCGGAGTTCAACGACGTCCCTTGCGTGGATCGGTTCTGGGTTGTCACAAGGTCGATGTACTCTCGAGTAGTCCCCGGATGGAGGAATGGATCGGATCCTGCCACCGCCACGTGAAACCGAATGCCGCGGACCCCTCGTCGCCATTGCTTCAGTATCTTCCGCTGCGAGGACGGCGAAGAGTCACCGAGAATTTTCTCGTAGTCACGCAAGGTCACAGACTTCGGAATGGCCTTGAGCATCTCGTGATAGAGTTCGATGGACCCTGCGGTTCCCGCTCGAACCGACCTCAGCAGGCCCGGTTCGAGCGTGATCCGACCGGCACAGATCGTCACCCCGGCGGTCGACAACCAACGAGCGATCGATGCGGGGTCGAAGGAAAGGACCCCGGTATCCACCAGGACCTGACCACCCCGCCGAACCGCGCCGGCCGCTCGAGCAATCTTCGGGGTCGGCTTCTGCAACATGTCCTGAAGGGCGCCATCCGGCCCGGCGACATAGACCCCATGACGTCCGCCGCGCTCCAAGGGGGCGACCTGCGCGACCCCAGTCATACCCTCACGATCAAGACGAACCCCGGCACCGGCCAGTTGCACCAGCGCATCACCCGTGACCACCATGAACTGTCCGTCCGCAGGGCCCGGTATGGAGATGCACGCCCCCACGATCGCTTCGAGCATCGTGAGCGAACCCCCTCGGGGGCCCATTCGAGACCAGGGGACGAGGATCTTCCCCAAGGCTGAGAATGCCGGCAGCCGCCGCGTCTCGCCGCCAGAGTGCACCACCAAGACCCGCCGTCCTTGGAAGAGTGTGTCGATCGTCGGAACGACCGTCCGCCCTGCCAGAGACGCTGCCGCCCGGGCGGCGGCCTCAAGAGTCGCACCGCCCGAACCAATCCGCCGCCCCCCCGGATCCGGGACCACCAGCAGTTTCCTGACCGGAAGCCCTCCAGATTCGATCATCCGCCCAACCGCGCGCTGAAACGTCGCCGCCTGACGGCGATTCGAGGCCGTCAATACCAGGAGGTCGAATTGATCTTCCGAAGATTCAGACGCGGGAAGAAGCATCACTTGATGGTAACGCCCCCCCGCCTCGGATCCACAGCCGTATGCTGGTCCTTCGGAGAACCATGTGAAGACTTTCGCTCAGACCCTTGACCTTATCGACGACCCCGAACGCATTGCGGAATACGACCGATATCACGTCGCGGTGTGGCCGGAGGTCACTCGGGGGCTTCGGGAGATCGGAATCCAACGCATGCTCATCTGGAGGGCCGGCTCCCGGCTCTTCATGATGTTCGAGGCCCCCGACGGCTTCAATCCCGACCATGACTACCAGACCTACGCCGAGGATCCTCGTTGTCAGGAGTGGGACACACTCATGCGGACGTATCAGCAACGAATACCGAGTGCGGCAGAGACAGATCAGAGCTGGTGGACGTCCATGGACCTCGTCTTCGATCTGGAGGCACAGCTTCCATGACTGATCCGAATTCACCATCTTCGCCCTCCGAAGGCCTGGTCTCCGCCCGTGCGGTCGCACGCCGACGCAAGCCTTTCCTCGGCAAGTTTCTCTTAACCCTCGCTGCGCTCCTCGGACTCGCGTCGATCATCATGGCCACGCAAGTCTCTTGGTCAGAATTAAGTAATGCTCGAGCCGCAATGCGAAAACGCATGGAGAACGAGACGCCACATCGCTTTCTCGTTCCGGGACAGGCCTCGTTCGATTTTCCCGCGGGCCGCATTTTCGTTTCCTATCTCACCGACACCGAATTCGGAGAGACTCGATACCTCGCGCCAACCGAACTGGTCTTCGAACTCGTGATCACAGATGCCCAAGGAGCCCTGGTCGACGTCGAAGTTGAGCCTACCCAGCGGGCCAATCTTCAGTCATCACGACCAGGTCGCCCCGCGTCCGCGGTGCTGGTCGGATCAGCGGTGCTTCCTGCGGAAGGCACCTATACGTTCGACCTCAGCCTGGGACCTCGCGAATCAAGCCGCGCGGTCGCCGACGTATTTGTGATCAACAATACCGAAGTCGCCGCCCTCGAATCGGCATTCGCGCCGTTGCTGGGTTTCTTCTGCAGCGGTGGCGGCGGACTATTCCTCGCGCTTCTCGGCGGGATCAGCCTCTGGATGGAACGTCGGACCGCGGCGGCCATCGCCGCCATGCAGGCCGGAGTGAGTCTCGCACCGCCTGCTGCGGCTCCGCCCAATTCGCCCGAATACTAATGCCAATGCCGGACTTCCCCGGTGACGCCGAAACGCCTCAGGGAGCCCCGCGCTCCAACTTGGCGGAACTCACCGCCTGTGCGATCAAGGTCGCCGGATGGATCGCCTCGACTTCCGCAAGATCACTGCATTGATGCCGACAACTCGTACCAGCGGCGACGAGCGAACCTGCTTCCAGATCGCTCACCGTCGCCCCCAGTGATTGCTCGAAAATGCGCCGCGAGAGCTCCGCGTGCTCAGCGACGTATCCGAACGAGCCGGCGAGCCCGCAACAGCCTGAGTCAAGTACTTCAGCGTCGACCGCCCCGAAGCGATCGAGGAGTCGCCGAAAATCGTCCCGGTCCACCTTCGCATGGCAATGCGGGTGCACGGTGATTGACTTCGGCAGCGCTACGCGAGGACGGCGAGGATGCGTGTCCCATCGATTCTCGAGAAAGGCTTCGATCGAGGTGACCGCCGTCGCAAGTCGATCCGTCATCGAGCGCGGGACACTGCTCTCCAATTCCCGCCACTCTTCACGGATCGCCGACATGCAGGACGGCTCAATCGCGATCATCGCGATCGCGTCGTTCTGGTCGAGTTCGGCCGCAAGCGGACCAGCCGATTGCTCAATCAGCAATCGGGCCTCGCCGAGCAGCCCCGCTGAGACTTGGGGTCGGCCGCAGCAACCGGTGAGCGTGGTGCGTCGCACTCGATAGCCAAAGGCATCCAGCACCGCTTCCATGTCATCTAGAAGGCTCGGTTCGAGCGATGTCGAAAAACAGTCACCCAGCAGAAGGACCACCGGAGCGTCGATTTCGGCGGTCAACGATAAATTTCGAGCCGTCGGAACGCATGGACGAGGCAATGGACGCGTGGGGTCGAGCCTGAGCATTCGGGCGATGATCGCCTCGACGCCGGGAATCGAGATCAGCATTTGCGAGATCCGCGGCATTCGCGCGGCTCGCTTGAGCAGGACGCCCGCCCGCCCCAGTATCCGGGTGCGGAGCGACAGGCGTTGTCCACTGGCATGGGCTTGGGCGAGATATTCCGCTTTGAGCTTGGCCAAATCGACGTTGCTGGGGCACTCGTGGCGGCACGCTTTACACGAGAGGCAGAGCGACAACGCCTCTTCCACGTCCGGCCGACTCCAGGGCGACGCCCCCTCATCGACGCCCTCCTCGCTCGCGAGCCGGCCATCGAGCGCGAGCCGAAGCGCGTTGGCGCGGCCGCGCGTGGAATGGCGTTCATCACGAAGCGCTCGATAACTCGGACACATCGCCCCGCCGTCGATCCGACGGCACAGCGCATTGCCGTTGCACGCCCGCGCCTCCGCGAGAGGTCCGCCCTCCGGCCACCGAAAGAAGAAGGGCCCCTCTGCCAGCGCTGGACGATCCTGATCGACGCGAAGGTCGGCCAACGGATCACGGGCGACGACCTTGCTCCCGGGATTCAGCAGATTCCGAGGATCAAAGATCGACTTGACCGCGTTGAACCCTTCGACGATTCGCGTCCCATACATGCGATGAACCAGATCGGTTCGAATTCGACCATCTCCATGCTCGCCAGAGATCGACCCGCCGTACGCCAGAACCAGTTCGAGCGTCTCTTCCCGCAGTACCCGGAAGGACGACCGATCGGCATCGCTCGACAGATCGATGCGGGGTCGGACATGCAGAAGGCCGACCGACGCGTGTGCGTAGAAAACACCTGACCAGCCATGATCTCGAATCAGCGCATCGAAGGCTGGTTGAAATTCAGCCAGTCGTTCGATCGGCACACCGCAGTCCTCGAGCCCCGCCATCGGTTGTACCGAGCCGGTGACCTTGGATATCAAACCGAGCCCAGTCGTTCGAATGGCCCAAAGCCGGGCCTGTTCCTGAGGATCCTCAAAGATTCGGGTTGCTGGTTCGTCCAAGTTCGACTTTCGTCGTGCGGCGCGTGCCGCTTCAATGGCGATCGAGTCATTCTCGGCGTGGAATTCTACGAACAGGATCGCCCCTGCTCGACGACCTCGAAACTTGGGGAGAAGATCGACGTCCGCGGCATAGACCGGCTGTTTCGCCGCGGCATCAATAATGAACGCGTCCATCAGTTCGACCGCCGCCGCGCCGGATTCGACCAGCCCCTCGACCCGCTCGCAGGCATCGGTCACGCTGGGGAAGGCGGCGACCATCAACGCCCGGCCAGAGGAGGGCTTGACCAGTCGTACCGTCGCCTCGGCGGTGACCGCGAGTGAGCCTTCGGACCCAGAGAGGAAGCGTCCGAGATTCACCTGATCGACGCGTCCCGGCCCGCTTTGGTCGAACATCGCGAGCAGATCATCAAATCGATATCCACCGACGTTTCGCCGGACTTTGGGGAACCGAGCTTCAATCTCCTCCCGAAGCGGTTCGACGACCGAACGAAGTTCCTGCAGAATTCGACCGACCACTGGATCGTCCTCAGGCTTGCCGATTCCGAAATGATGACCAGTGCCATCCGCGAGGACACCCTGAATCGCGATCACATGTTCGTCGGTCATGCCGTGAACCAATGAGAATGCACCTGCTGATGCATTCCCGATCATCCCGCCCAAAGTGGCATGCGTCGAAGTCGAAACATCTGGACCGAAACCCAAGTCCAAAGGCTGGAGTGCCCGCTTGAAATCGTCGAGGATGAGCCCCGGCTGCACCCGCGCCGTTCGCGCCTCGGCATCAATTGATATCACACTGTTCATGAAGGGCGAAAAATCAATCACCACCGCCGCGTTCACCGTCTGGCCGCCAAGACTGGTGCCGGCACCCCGCGGCAGGATCGGCACCGCATGCGCTGCGCAGATTTCCATGGCCGTGGTCAGATCTGCGGTGTCACGGGGCGCCACGACCGCCATGGGCATCACGTCGTACGGCGATGCGTCGGTCGCATACAGCCCTCGTTCGAGGACATCACCTCGCACCGTGCCTCGGAGATTTGATTGAAGTTCGGTCACCAGACGGGCGATCCGGGCGGATTCCTCCCGGTCTGCATCGATCGAAGATTCAATCACCGGCAGTCGCATGCCACGATGGTAGTGGGTCACTGACCAATGGGATTTTACCGCCAAGGCATCTCGGGCCACGAATCCTGCGACCCAAGGGTCTGAACCAGTGGCCTGAGAACCAACAACGCACGTCCGCGATTGACATCGCGAACGTGCGTCTGAAGCCACCAGCCGGACTCGAACCGGCGACCTAAGCTTTACGAAAGCTTCGCTCTACCAACTGAGCTATGGCGGCGTGATTTGAGCTCGAACTCACCTGACGGCAGGCCCTCGCTCGGGGGGCGAATGGTAGCAGACGCCACCGGGAAAGAAAACGCGGAAGAAAGACGCACCCCGGAGCATTCATGATGCGCCGGGGTGCGGGATGGATTGAACTTGAGTTGGACGATCGCCGGGCCCGGAGATGCCGGTTCTCGCGAGGCTTCGAGCCTCATTCTGCGATCAGGCGAACCGCTTCGTCGGTGGAGAGGTTGAGGGCCCCATAGAGGCGTCCTGCGGCATCGGCGGTCGAACTCTTCCCGCCACCCGTGCTGGAAGCGATGAGCCTTCGAAGCGCATCAACCTGCCGTGCCGCCGACTTGTTGCCAAAGGACCGGGCGCCGGAAGCGGCGAAATCAAGCAGCGAAACCTGCTCGTTCCCCGACGCGGCGAGGGCCGCGTCGATCAAAGCTTGCTGACTGGCATCGGTGTTGATCAGGGAGACCACTTCCGCGACCAGCAGACGCATACCGCCTGAGATACTCGACATCGCCGCGAGCAACGAAGGCTCGGCAGCCGTGATGTCGTAGGGACCCTTGCCGTGGAGCGCGATGTTCGCCAGCGTTTGGAGGGCGTTTCGCGTGTAGGTCATCGAATCGACCTGGGTCAAACGACCGCCCGATGCCACGTCCATCAGCGAATTGACCGCCGATTGGAATTGTGCTTCGGTGCCGCCGTTGATAAAGGCTCCGGTCGCACGATCGCCGGTGAACTCACGATCCATGGCGATCTTGTCAGTACCGCTGCACATCAGCAAGACCGGCGTAGCGCCCGTGCCCACAAAGTTACGGATCTGGCCAACTGCGGTGACCGCATCGGCGGCACTCGCCTGAACCACCACGAGGTCGATGCCATTGGAACGGTTGATTTCGGCCTCAAGGTCGTAAAAACCAGGGCCACTCGCCACGACTGCGAAACCAGCCTTTCCAAGCATGGAGGAGAGACGGTTTCGATCTTCGTCGGTGGAGGCGACCACGACGGCGTAACTGTCGTTGTCCGACCGGATGGCATTCGCCAAGAGCGGCACCACTTGGTTGTCGCCGGCGAACGCCTTCTCGGGCATGGCGGCGCCGAGCACCAGAGCCGTGTCGTACTGGACTCGACGATCGGGATAGCGAAGGCATTCCAACAGCGGCTGTCGCCCGCCAGCGCCGACCATTCGGCCTCGTTCGACGGTCAAACCAAGCGCGGAGATCGCATCGCGAACCAGCGCAGTGTCATTGGCGTCGATGGCCATCGCGAGAACATCGCGTGAGATGGAACTTCCGGCTGCGGTCGCGAAAAACTGCGGTGTGTACTTGGCATCAGCCGCAAACGGATCGGTCTCGCCCGCCCGAATCTGATTCTCCCGACGGAGATCAGCGGCGACGAAGACGGCAAGCGCCATTCGATTGGTCGGGTCCGCGGCAAGGGCGGTCCGTGCATTCCGCATCGCCATCACCTGACAGAAGATCGAGGTCGGGACCGGCGTCTGAACCAGCCCGGAATGCGGGCCGTAGCTCCAGACCATGTTGGCCGGATCCGCTGGATAGGCGATCAATGACTGTTCCTGCGAGAAGAACTTACGTCCCAGCGCGGTGAACGCGGCCGAGACGTCAGTGGATGTTCCACCAAGCCGGCGGAATGCGGTCATTGCAGCGTCTTTGACTTCCGGCGTACTCTGACGGGAGATCGCAACTTCAAGAAGGTACGGGATGGCCGTGGGCCAGCCGATCTTGGCGAGCATGCGGCAGACCTTGGTCTGAACCGTCGCCGAGAGTTCGGGAAGGGCGGCACAAAGCGGAAGAACCGCTTGTCGCTTGATCTCTTCGATGACTTCGGTGACTCGGAGTTCGACTTCAGCATTCTTCGCCGCAACCAGAACATCAAGCAGCTGCGGAACGGCGTATTCGCCAGCTTGGATGAGCCGACGCTTTCCCATCATCTGGGCTCGTAACGAGCCATCGAGCATGCCGATGGCTTCCTTGATCCGATCTTGGTTCCGGGCAAGATCAAGCCGGCCTTCTTCAAGCCGTTTCTCAAACTCCGTGACCATGGGACCAACGCCGGCCATGCCACGTCCGCGGCTCAGCGAGCGATCGACCTTGTCGTCGAGATCATTCTCTGAGACGAGTTCGGCCAACTGGGCGTTGGTGATGCCACTGTCGAAAAGTTTCCGGCCTGCGGCTTCGGCAAGGTCGGGCTTCGCGATGAGCACGTAATGGAGGAAGTCGCCGACCAGACGCGTTTGGTCTGCGTCCTTCCCATCCTGCAAGGCTGGGGAGGAGGCGAACGCAGGTTCGACCTGGTTGGCGGCGTCGAGCCCAGTAATCAGAAGGCTCCCGATCGCGAAGGCGCGGATGAAGCCAGTGGTCGAGGTACGGAACGTGCGATCCATCGAATCGATCCTCCATCGACGGCCGAATTGGCCGACGGGGTCTGCCGTTTCACGGATCAAGAGATCCATAGACGGCGGCGTGTGGTCCGTTGGGGACCGTGCATGAATACGGCCGTCGAAAGACGACCGAAGAACGGGACGAGAGGCCTTTCGCCGTCCCCGTGAGCGGGGAAGGCTCAAGCCTCGGGCTGTGTCCCGATGAGGGGACTGGAGCCCGCGGACGCCCATTTGGGACGCCCGATCTGAAACCGATGCCGGAGCACCGGGGGATGTTCTCGGTCGAGCCGGGAACGGATCCGCCTCCGCCGGAGCGACTGCAGAACGAGCAGCGTACCGGGCGGCGGGAAAGGGTGTCAACGCGAGCGGTATTCTGGGTTCGGAGCGTCTCCCGAAGAAGAATGCCCGATACACTCGTCCTGCACTTCAGGCCCCGCGGCGTTCCGCGGGCGAGGAAGCAGGCCGGATCCACGGTCTGGAGACTTCTTCGAAGGGAAGGCGGTTCAAAGCCGCCGCGGACGCGCCGCCGTAACGGGCCTGATTCGGTCAAGAGGCCGAATCTCGTGAGTCATCAGCCACTGCAAGGCCCCCTCGGGGGTGACGTGGGAAGGCAGACTCGTGAATCGCCCGGAGCCGGAAGACCTGCCTGATCGATCTGGTGCCCGACGCGATCGGGCGCTCTTCCGACTGGCCGGCGCGAATCCGGCCTCCGGAGTTCTTGTGATGTCATCTCGACCAGCCCCCAAGCCCACCCCCCCAAGCCACCTGATCCATTTTCTAGTTCCAGCCCTGGTGCTGGTCTCGACTCCGATATTCGGAGATTCACCCTTCGCCGTGGACGTCGTTCATTTTGACCCTGGCGTCGGTGGTATTTCCGGCTACGACGACCCTGAATCTGCGTTGGGTGGCCCCACACGGACCACCGGCGGCAGCCTCTTCCCCGCGGCCGTGACGCCCTTCCAACCAGCGTGGCTTGCCTCTGAAGTGGTCTCACTGGGGATCGGTGGCACGATTGAGCTGGCATTCGATCACCTCGTCCTCGACGACCCCAACAATCTCTTCGGGATCGACCTCCTCATCTTTGGTAACGCCTTCTGTACCGATACCAACGCCCCGTGGGGTGTTGCCGGGGGAATCTACGAGGAAGGCGGGCAGATTGAGGTGAGTCTCGACGGACTCGAGTGGGTCTTGATCCCCGACGCCATGGCCGACGGTGCATTCCCAACGCTTGGCTGGCAGGATACCGAGCCCTATTCCGAGGCGGCCGGACGAATTCCGACCGACTTCACCAAGCCGGTCAATCCCAACCGTCACCCCAACGGGTTGATCGGACTCGACTTCGACGCCATCCTTGAGACCTACGACGGTGCGGGTGGTGGCGTCGGCATCGATCTTGCGAGCGTCGGACTCGCCGCCATTCGCTTCGTCCGGATCACCAACACCGGCGTCGATTTCACCCCAGAAATTGATGCGATTGCTGACGTTGCCCCCGGTGAAGACACTCGATTGCCGGGCGATCTCAACGCCGATGGTCTGGTGAACGGCATCGACCTCGGACGCTTGCTCGCGGCGTGGGGAACCAAGGACGCGACCGCGGATCTCGACGGTGATCTCATCGTGAATGGCCCGGACCTCGGCCTACTTCTGGCGGACTGGACCGGATGATCCACGAACTGAAATCCATCCGCATTGAAACAAGGTGGTCGGCGCGCACTCGTACCGCCGGCTTCACCATGACCGAAATCATCGTGGTGCTTGGCATCACCGCCGCCCTGGCCGCCATCGTCTCGACCGGAATCGCATCCGCATCGACGATGGCGAGGAGCACGGCGTGCCGAGCCAACCTCCGCCAACTGCATCTGGCCGCGGAGGCGTACCTCACAACGCAAGGCGGCTATCCCGCCGCCGTCCTCTACCGGATGGAGGAAGGCGACGTCCGCACCACGTCCTGGGACTTTGATCACCGCGCCGATGGAACGATCGACAAAGGGCCGATCTGGATGTATCTGGACGATCAAGATCGCGTCTTCCAATGCCCCGACTTCAGAGGCAACAGCAACTTCGGCGACGATCCGGCGACCGGCTACAACTACAACACGACCTTCGTCGGCGCCGAAGGGAGATTCCCCACCCTCGATGCTGACGGCCGCCTGTTGGATGGATGGAATCACTGTCGACGCGGCGTGCCAGCGGCCGCCCACCGAAGGCCATCAACGACAGCCTTATTCGGAGATGGCGGCTGGATCGCCGGCGCGAATAAGTTCATGCGGGCGCCGTCGAACATCGTCGAGGTCGATCTCGGCCTGGTTCATGGAGGCACGCAGGCATTTCGACATGCCTCCTGCTCTAATTTGGTCTGCCTCGAC
>Ga0222662_1000346_pt1 | contig 41125 bp, 33 predicted proteins | sample AntAcemetagen600_FD_179821 | JGI IMG/M metagenome (GOLD analysis project Ga0222662, IMG submission 179821) | Saline water microbial communities from Ace Lake, Antarctica - #600 | ecosystem: Environmental > Aquatic > Non-marine Saline and Alkaline > Saline | place: Antarctica: Ace Lake... | reverse complement strand
TAATCTCGCGCAGAGATGCGGAGCACTTACGGCAATCTGATGCTCGAAACGGCTTGGCCAATACGCACACTTTAAGAGCTGCTTCACTCATTATGTTTTCACAAATCTTGATGCGCGGCAGTATACTTGAACTTACCTGCCAAAGGACTTTTTAGCCACGGATACACGCGGATTGAACGACTAGAAGCCGAAAAGAAGAACGAAGCCTCCCGTAAATAAGCAGTTCACCACGTGGAGCTAAGCACTTCACGAAGTAGGATCGACAAGTATCTCTTTTAATCAAAAAAACTGCTCCCGAGCAGATTCGAACTGCTATTTGCGGTTTCGGAGACCGTAAAGTAGGCTTTATATAAGCTTTAGTGTTGATTTTGTGACCAGATATGTGACTAATACTGACTTTAATGGCCAAGAAAAGACAGCAGGGACGAAAGGGATCGACCGGAGAAAGGTTCGTTATTTCCGAGATTAAAGGCAAGCAGCGATCTTCTTGGATACTTACGGGGTACACTGCGGACGGAGAGCGTATTCGCTCTAGGCATAAGACTCAGGCGCTCGCAGAGGGCGCGAAGAACCATCTCTTGGTTCAGGAGCTAGGCTCCAATCAACGTAGTGTAATGACGACTCTCTCCGAAAAGCAGTTTGATGATTCTGAGGCGGCTTGGCACCTACTGAAAGATAAGCTCGGGGAGAAAGCCGACCTACTGGAAGCGGTGAACTTCTATCTGCGGACTTATCGGCATGTCAGTGGCCTTCCTTTGAAAGATGCGCTGGCGCGCTACGTTGACAATAAAGAAGGCCGTGGGCGGGCGGCTCGAACAATCTACGAAATCAAGAACCGCTTAGGGACTTTCGTCGGCTTCATGCAGAATCGTGCTATCGATGAAGTCTTGCAGGATGACGTTCGCGACTTCCTCAGCCAATTCAAAGGCCAGAACCGGAACAACTATCAAACTAAGATACTGTCCTTCTTTAAGTGGTCAGATCGTCAAAACCTTTGCAACGGGAACCCCGTTGACGGAATCGAGCGCGAAGAGTTGAGCCGAGATCCAGAATTCTTTACGCCTACCGAAGTCAAAGACCTGCTTCGGGCAGCTCGGGAGACAGAGGATGGCGAATTACTCCCCTACTTGGCAATTGCCCTGTTTGCTGGCCTACGACCAGACAGCGAGCTTAAGAAGCTCACTTGGCGCGGCGTGAACTTTGAAGACAGCGAAATCAAAGTGCCGAAGGGCAAGACTGGTGTCGCTCGGACAGTGAAAGCCTCTGACAATCTAATGGCCTTCCTACAGCAGTGCGACAGGCGCAAGCCGATCATTCCCAAGGGTAACTTTCAGCGTAAATTCGCGAAGGTTAAGCGAGCGGCGGGTTTCAGAGGTGGCGTGAGGGATTCAAAGAAGCTCCGGGCTATAGAGGACGAGCCTGGGCGCAAGTCATGGATACCAGACGGCACTCGACACAGCTTTATTACCTATCATGTCCGTGAGCATGCGGACATCTACAAAACAGCCACCACTGCGGGGAATTCACCGGGAGTCATTAAGGCGCACTATGAAGGCGCGGCCACCACTAGCGAAGCGAACGAGTTCTGGGGCATCACCCCCGACACCCTCGACGGTTCTGCAGTCGTGAACATCAAGAGCGCATAGTCTTAAACATTCAGCTTGCAAAAAAGTAAGCTATAACTTACATATAAATAAGCTCATGCCTAAAGAAATTCGCCTCTACGAAACCGCGAGTGGCAATAGCCCAGTTGGAAAGTTCATCCATAATCAAGAAACCAAGGCACAAGCCAAGATCATCGCGACACTCCGACAGATTCAAGAAACCGACCATCCACCGCATCGCATCTTTCAGAAAATGACTGGGACACCTGACCTCTGGGAAGTTCGAGTTAAGCACAACACTAACATCTACCGCCTACTATCCTTCTTCGACGGAAGCCAAATTATCATCCTCACTCACGCCTTTCAAAAGAAGACTCAGAAAACACCCTCAAAGGAAATCGATACCGCCAAGCAGCGCAAAGCCGACTACTTAAAGAGAAAGATAACACCATGAAAACGCTCACTCAGTTCACAGAAAAACTCATATCCGAAAAGCCCGAGTTGGCTGAAATGATTGAAATGGAGCTAAATGAATTACAGCTCAGCGAGCGCCTAAAAGCCGCACGCAAGTCCGCTGGACTCACTCAGCGAGCTGTCGCCGACAAGATGCATGTGAACCGCGCCTACGTCGCTCAATTAGAGAGCCGTCCACAAAACATCACAATCACAACGCTCCTCAAATACAGTCACGCAGTCGGTGCACAATTGAAAGTTGAAGTATAAGGTCACGCCATGCCACGACTACGACAATCCCCGCAACTGATCGAACCAGTATTAACCGGGCGGCAGCTCGCAGTCTGTCACGGTGTGCGCACTGAGACAATACGCCGGTGGGCAGTGCAAGGGCACTTCGGCTCGTATCGAGTCACACCCGGCGGACAAGTAGAAATCCCCGTTTCCAGCTATCAAGACTTCTTGGAACGCCACACAATACCCCGCTCTCATTGAACCTAGAAGAAAGCGCCCTTGGAGCAGCGTAAAGCGGAGTATAAAGCGGAAGGTCAAACGTAACCCACTGATTACCAAACCATGATACCACGAAACCCGTTGACTGATAATCAAGTGGACGGCGTGCCGAGTGCTGGATTGGTGGGTGGTGCTAGTGATGCGGGAGCTGATGCAGGCGAGCGGTGCCTGTCTCTGGTTTGGGGCGGGGGGGGGTCGGCGATTCTGCGGACTCTGATATATCTAATGCGTCAGACTGAGGCAGTTTTTTTAGACAAAGGAACCCTCAATCAGTATGCTTAGATTGAATTTGAGATGGTTAAACCGTGCCCTTTTTGTCTAACCGCTTGCCAGTAGTTTCTGCAAATCATTCAAGAGGGTCATGCAAGACTCAGTCCCAAATCAAGACACACGCCCAGTAGACCGAAAACCACTACTAAACCGCGCCGAGGCGGCAGATTTACTCGGCGTTTCCCAACGCACGATTAGACGCTATGAATTGCAAGGCCTACTACCAACGGTCCGGCTGAATCGAAGGATGATACGCTACCGTAGAATCGACATCGAAAACATGTGTGAAAAATTCTTAGCGATGGCGTCGTCATGAGCACTTTTACGCAACAAGACCGAAGCGATTGGGCATGTAGGCTTTGGTGCTCTGCGGGTGAGATTTGTGTAAAAATCAACCTGCTAGGCTGGCCGCGTGATTTCATTGATAAGGCAGAGCGCAGCGAAGCATCTTTAGATGCCCTATCCGTCTTTATTTGCCGATTCTGGCGATTTAATCGGGATACCGTAGAAGCCTATGAGCTCTCTCAGGACGACTTTCATTACATCCATGATTTCGCCATGATTGCGTTTCTTAGCGGCTTGGATGTTGAAGCAGGTAGGAGCGAATTAAATGAAGTCCGGGCCGATCTGGAAATATCTCAAAGGGAAATTACCAAGCTTCACAATAAAAAGGGAGGGGCAGAATGATCGAGGGCTTTGTTCCAATTCACCGGCAGATCATTCACTGGGAGTGGTATAGCTGCCCGAAGACAAAGGCTGTCTTCTTCGATCTGCTTCTATTCGCGGCATACACTGATTCGACCTGGCACGGTGAGGCAGTTAAACGGGGACAGCTGATTACCAGTGTGGCGAAGATTGCCGCGCGGAATGGGATGACTCCAAAGGCAGTTCGTTGCGCACTGAAACGACTGGAAAAAAGCGGCTCAATTGAATGCCAAGGGGCGAGCCATTTTACTAAGATAACCCTTTTGAAATACGAGCTTTACCGCCTTTCGGATAATAAGGGGCGAGCCGAGGGGCAAACCAAGGGCGAACAAGGGGCGAACAAGGGGCGAACAAGGGGCGAGCCAAGGGCGACATACAAAAAGAAGATACTGAAAATACTGTCAAAACACATAAGGGTTCAGCTTTTCAGCTATTCTGGAATGCGTATCCGAAGAAGAGGTCGATGCGTGCTGCGGAGAAGGCATTCTACCGGTTGGAGAAGTCTGGTGAATTACCGGAGATCGAGGTGCTGATTGCCGCCATCGAACAGCAGGTGGGGTCTAGTCAATGGTCTAAGGATGGCGGCCAGTTCATACCCTACCCTGCTACATGGCTGAATGGGGCTCAGTGGGAGAATGAAATGGAAGCGGAACAGGCAGGACAAGCTGGCCCGCCGGTGTGTGGCAATTTGGTAGAGGACTTAGCGGCCAAGTATGGAGAATGAAACTAAGCGGATGAGCCAGACTGACGCTATCCCAGCGCTCGATGCAGATTGCCCAGAGAATCACCATAGCCGAATTTACTTAGCTATATTTCGTTAGTCTTTGGCAACATAATGGGCAGGGTATCAGGGTGGTCAGCCTTAATAGAAACTGCTTAATAGAAACCTTTTAATAGAAAAAATGGATAAGTGCAGCTGGACTGCGCGGGCTCTCTTTTTAAACTGTTATCAACAAGCCAGAGGCGGAAAAGAAGCAAGCGAGTCACACAACTGTGAAAGTAATGTCCTCGGTGTTGGCGCTAATATCATCCATTGTCCGTAACTTTCCAGTTGTAGGCAGTGAAACAAACGCTTCTATGGCTAATGAATGCCTGCTAAAAAGAAGTCCCCCGCAAAGAAACAGAAATCCTTCGAGGAATCCCTTTGGGATACTGCGACTAAGCTGCGGGGCTCGGTCGAGTCGTCCGAATATAAGCATGTCGTCCTCTCGCTGATCTTCCTCAAGTTCGTCTCGGACAAGTTCGAGGAGCGCCGCGCCGAGCTGATTGCGGACGGGAAGGAAAAATACACCGACATGGTGGAGTTCTACACCATGCAGAATGTCTTCTACCTGCCGGAGACCGCTCGCTGGTCCTACATTTCCGACCATGCCAAGCAGGACGACCTCGCGCTCAAGATCGATACCGCCCTCGCCCTGGTCGAGAAGAGCAACGCTTCCCTCAAAGGTGCCCTGCCAGACAACTACTTTTCACGCCTCCACGTCAACATCAGTAAGCTCGCCGCCCTCATCGATGCCATCAACAACATCGACACCACCTGCCTGCCGGCAGGCAGGCCGTCGCACGGAATGCAGGAGGACGTCGTGGGGCGCGTCTACGAATATTTCCTCGGCAAGTTCGCCGCCTCCGAAGGCAAGCTCGGGGGCGAGTTCTACACGCCCAAGTGCGTGGTCCAGCTGATCGCCGAAATGATCGAGCCCTACAAGGGCAAGATCTACGACCCCTGCTGCGGCTCGGGCGGCATGTTCGTGCAGTCGCTCAAGTTCGTCGAGAGCCACCACGGCAACACCAAGGACATCTCCGTCTACGGGCAAGAGATGACCAACACCACCTACAAGCTGGCCAAGATGAATCTGGCAGTGCGCGGCCTCTCCGCCAACCTCGGCGAAGTCGCTGCCGACACCTTTTTCAAAGACCAGCACACCGACCTCAAGGCCGACTACATCATGGCCAACCCGCCCTTCAACCTGAAGGACTGGCGCGGGCCCGACGAACTCGTCCACGACGCCCGCTGGGGCGGCTACGACACCCCGCCCACCGGCAATGCCAACTACGCCTGGATTCTCCACATGGTCTCCAAGCTCTCCGAGCACGGCGTGGCAGGCTTCGTTCTGGCCAACGGCGCAATGAGCACCAACACCAAAGGCGAAGGCGCGATCCGCCAAAAGATGATCGAGAACGACCTGGTCGACTGCATGATCGCCCTCCCCGGCCAACTCTTTTACACCACCCAGATCCCCGTCTGCCTCTGGTTCCTCAGTAAAAACAAAAAGGCCGACGCGCAGCGCGGCTACCGCGACCGCACCGGCGAGACCCTGTTTATTGATGCCCGTAAAATCGGCTCCATGATCAACCGCACTCAAAAAGAGCTGCTAGTTGACGACATCGCGCAGATCGTCGATACCTACCATGCTTGGCGCTCCGCGAATGATGAATGCTCAATGCAGAATACTGAAGTTTCAGAAATTCATAACTCATCCCTCAGCACTCATAATTCCACTTCCTACGAAGACATCGCCGGATTTTGCAAATCCGCTACTTTAGAGGAAGTGGCGAAGCACGACTACGTCCTCACGCCAGGCCGCTACGTCGGTGCAGCGCCCCTCGAAGACGACGGCATCCCGTTTGAGACCAAGATGACCGATCTTTCGGAGACGCTATATGGGCAGATGAAAGAATCCGCTGAACTGGATGCGGTGATCCGTCAGAACCTGAAAGGACTCGGCTATGGGGAGTAGCTCAGCATTTGACCAACTAGTCACAGATTGTGACCAGTCCAACTTGAGGTGCCAAATTGGAACCTCAAATTCCAACGAATCTGTAAGGTCACAATCTGTGACCTTACATACTGACGATCGTAGTCAGCACAGAAAAAACCTCTCCGACAGCCTCAACAATGTGGAACAGGCTGTTCCACATTTGGGAACGAACAGTGGGATGAGTCATTTTAAAGTGGTCGAATTCGACCAGTTTAAATCTGAGAGAGCCGCTCCATCAGAGCAAAAAGAAACCCCGGGGCCTCTCAACTGCAAGCAGTTAAGGAAGGGATCCCGAGGTCAACTCCGTCAAGCTGCGTTCACAAGCGGGTTCAGTCAAACTTTTTGTAAACAAATTAGTTTAACTCACATTGGAGGAGAGTGCCTATGAATCCGGCTTTTTTTCAAGAAATCGAAGGGATTCTCCACACTGAGCGCATTGATGCATACAGGCAAGATGGAGCCGATCAACAAAGCACTCTAGCTCGCTATTTGCTGAATATGGCTCTCAGTGAGGCGCTCTACCCCACATTGCAGTTCTCAGAAATTGCCCTGCGCAATGCCGTGCATCGTGAACTCGCCAATCGTTGCCAAACTGAGGCTTGGTATGACTCGCCGCAAGCACGACTGACTTCTTGGCAATGCGACAAGGTGACGGAAGCAAAAGACACTTTGAGAAGACTACATAAGCCGCTCTCCTCAGGGCGTATCATCGCTGAACTCAACTTCGGTTTTTGGACAGGTTTTTTTAATAATCCTCATGCTCGGACTGGAATTGGATCCTACCTTTCAAGAACCACATTCCCGCACGCCCCATCCTCAGAGCAGGTTCAGGCTAAGCTGGCTCGACGCTGGCAAAATATTCGCGATCTCCGTAATCGAGTATTTCATCACGAACGCATCCTTCATTGGAGAGACTTGGAAACACGCCACCAGACGATTCTGGAAATTATCGGATGGATGTCTCCGCAACTTCGAGACCTCTCCGCGTCACTCGACCGCTTTACACAAGTCCGCCAAGACGGCCTCACTCCTTGGCTGGATAAACTCCACAACAACTGGCCCGCTAGCTAAGATGCACATTTCAAACTTCACACTTCGCGCTTCACACTTCTCTAACCCCGTCGAAATCCACGGAATTACAGAAATCCTAATGACTTCACAACTCACTCTTCAAACTTCACAATTCGCCGCAGGCGTCAGCTTGGAGGGCTTAGGTTATGGGAAGTGAATGGAAGACGGTTCGATTAGGAGACCACGTCGAGGCGTGCCTTGGTAAGATGTTGGATCAAAACAAAAACCAAGGAACCCTTCATCCTTATCTAGGAAACAAGCAGGTCCGATGGGGCCGGTTTGATCTCAATGATCTTTCGGAAATGAAATTCCAAGATCACGAGCACGACCGCTACGGATTGAAATCTGGCGATTTAATTGTTTGTGAAGGCGGTGAACCTGGGAGGTGTGCAATTTGGAAGGATGAAGTTCCAAATATGAAGATCCAAAAAGCTCTGCACCGAATTCGTCCAAATCCAGGGCTTGAGAGCACATTCCTAAATTATTGGTTCTGTTATGCAGGCAAGTTCGAATTGCTTGAGCCCTACTTTACAGGAACGACAATCAAGCATCTGACTGGCAAAGCTATTGCCGAACTCCCAATCCCGCTCCCACCCCTCCCCGAGCAAAAATCGATCGCGCACATCTTGGGTTCCTTGGATGACAAGATTACCTTGAACCGAAAGATGAATGCCACGCTGGAAGCGATGGCGCAGGCCCTCTTCAAAAGCTGGTTTGTTGATTTTGATCCAGTCATCGACAACGCGCTCCGCGCAGGCAATCCGATCCCCGACGAACTCGCAGACCGCGCCGAAATCCGCAAAAAGGCACTCGCCGACCTCTCCGCAGATGCAGCGGCGAAATCGGAAGCCACTGCCAAAGACTTCCCCGCAGCCTTTCAAGAAACCGAAGAGCTGGGCTGGATTCCCAAGGGCTGGGAGGCTGGTAAACTTAGCGATCTCCTCGAAGTCAAATACGGCAAAGATCACAAGAAATTAAATGAAGGGAGTATTCCAGTATATGGATCAGGAGGCTTAATGCGCCATGCTGACAAATCCCTTTATACCGGTGAATCAGTTCTAATCCCAAGAAAAGGGACGCTCAGCAACATACTCTACTTGAATGAAGAGTTTTGGACGGTGGACACTATGTTTTACACCATCCCAAAGAACCGATACGCACCGAAATACACGTTCTATCATTTGAAGGGTCTCGACTTTGCATCAATGAATGTCGGCTCCGCAGTTCCTAGCATGACGACAAAAGTCCTGAATGAACTACCGATTGTCATACCTGACGATGGAGCACTTGCACACTACGACTCAATACTAACATCGTATTTCGATAAAACTGAGGCCAACAATAAGCAGTCTCAGTCACTCACCAAACTCCGTGACACCCTGCTCCCCAAACTCATTTCCGGTGAGCTACGCGTTACAGAAGCTAAACAACTCACCAAGGAGGCACTGGTATGAATAAACAATATTCAGAATGGCTCCGCGTCGATTTACACATCCATACAGACTGGAGCAAGAAGACCAAACATAATGACTACAAGGGGCTATTCTCTGTAGATACATTACATGCGAAACTGACCCAAAACAAAGTCGAAGTATTCTCACTCACTGATCACAATATAGTGAACATCGATGCTTATAATGAATACTATGAAAAATACAACCAGGACACAGACCCCCTTCTACTTGTAGGGACAGAACTAGATATCATCGTCGAAAGCGGCACTCGAAAGACTTATCACACGCTCATAATATTCAACTATTCATCTGCGGAAAAAGCCCAATACGTCTACGAAAAGCTGGAGACAAAATACTCGAATAAAGGGATCGATCCATTTCAGCGAACGCTGACCATTGATGAAGTTATCGAGCTATTTCCGAATGATGAGTTCTTTTTCATCCCTCATGCTGGCGGCCAAGATAAAAGCATCATCAAACCTTATAGAGAGGATATCGAGACAGCTCAAAGGATGATAATCCTAATGCATAGCGCGATGGAGAAAGTGCCCGAACAAAGCAGACAGCATTACAATCAGATGTTTAATAAGGTATATGCCGATGACTTCAAAAACCGAGAAGATCTAGCATACATTGAGTTCTCAGATAATCACAGTATCGAGACCTACCCCATCTCAGAACCAAGTGAAAGAGGAGTGGAGCACAGCTTCTACTACATCAAAGGAGGGAAAAGCTTTGAGACAATCAGACAGGCATTCATAGACCCCAAATCTAGGATAAAATCGAGCGCTCAATACAACTCTATACACAGCTCCCAACGCTACATTGAATCAATAGAACTAGAAGCGCATGGAATAATCCAAGGGCAGAATATATCCTTTAGCCCGCACCTAAATGTTCTGATTGGTGGTAGGTCTACAGGAAAAAGCTTACTACTGACAGCTCTCGTGGGAACAATTGATTCGATTCAACATCGGGCAAAAAAAGATTACCCAACCGACTCCGATCGAATCAAAATCAAGGCGATCCAAGACAGCACACCGACCAATCAAACCTCGATCGATGCAAAGCGATTAACTTACATTGGGCAGGGAGAAATTGTTAACTATTTTGAAAAAGGAAATCTCAGTGAACTCGCTAGCTCAACTGGAACAAATGATTTTTACAGTGAATCAAAGCAGGCATTCTCAGCGCATCGGCTAGATCTGAATTCATCAACAGATGACCTAGTCAGCAGATATAGTCAGTGCGAGCACCTTGGAAACGAAAAATACATTCTCCATGAATCTACCTTAGATAGTTTACTTGGAGATAGCTTCACTTTCACTTGGAAGGAGGAAGAAGTTCTATCCTCTAATGATTATTCTGAAGCATTCGAGGAAGCGAACGAAACAATCACTGTGTTAATTGATTACATCGCAAGGTTGAAAAGTCATTCAATCATTAGCTTAAGTGACGCAGACAATACCCTAATCCAATCTTTCGAGGAAATGGTCGAAAGTAAGCGTTCAGCCTTAGCTAAGACCGAAGCTAACAAATCGAAGGCTCTAAATTTCCTTCAAAAGGTTGCTCAAATCATCGCCGAAAAAAATGACGCTCTTGATGATGGGGCACGACAAAAAACAAGCGCTAGGACTGAGCTCCGAGATCTACAGTCTAGAGTAAAACAGCGATTTCAGGATTTAGACAGACTCAAGGAAGCGACGACAGACACCGCCTCTTTCAATTACAGCATGCGGCAAGACGTAGAGTTGCATGAGGGCATCAAATTGGTCCTAGAGGTAGAAAATATACCTGATAGTTCCGTCAAAGACCTAATCGTCGAGGGGATCAAGAATGCACAACCGGAAAAGTCATTATATTCAGTTCTACTAGGCCTCCTACATGGAAGTGTAACAGTAAAGAATTTTGGAGATGGCAGCTCAGCATCCCTAAGAAAGAAAATTAGCACACAACTAGAGCCGATTCATGAGAGGCTGACAAACCCAAGTGATTACCTAGACTATGGAGACGGCGACAATTCGAAAAACAAGAGCCCGGGCTATAACTCCGAAAAGTATCTAGAAATCATCCTGCAAAGCAGTGAAACAGAGCTAGTCTTCATTGATCAACCCGAAGACAACCTTGGGAACGCTTTTATTGCTGAAAGCCTAGTGAAGCTCATCCGTGACATCAAATTCTCCAAGCAGCTATTTATTGTGACACACAACCCATCAGTAGTCGTTCATGGTGATGCAGAGAACATCATAATAGCTACAAACGAGAATAATTTAATCCATTACACTCAAGAGGTTATCGAAGATAAGAGATCGCAAAGGGAGATCTGCAAGATACTCGACGGAGGTGAATACATATTTAACACCCGAGCTAGGAAATATAACATCGAAAGAATACTAAGAGAGTATGAGTGAAGAAACTACAAGCTGCACAATATCGATCGAACAAACGGTTGATCAAATACACATTTCTGGAATTTCCAATGAAGTCATTATTATCGGATACGAAGGCGACATCGAGCTTACTGATTTCGTAACTTGCCTGTCCAACCGGATCGATTCCGGCGAACCCATAGAACTGGATAAGCCCGAGGTTCAAGACGATGCCAAGCTCACCATCATCATTGATACCATTTTTACGATCATCGAAGAATATAACTCTAGCATAGAACAGGCTGAAGTTGCCGAGGCATTAGATGAAGTGGTCGACTTTGGAGATTTTGAAGACGAAGAGCCGCCTTTTTGATCGATCATGAAATTTATAAAATCCCAACTCGAATCTGCGATCATAACTAACCCCAAGGAGGGCTCACGATGAACGAAGCATTACAGGCACTCGGAGCACTGAAAACGCTCAGCGAACAAATCTACGAACTACAGGTCCGCTCAGAAGAGCGACTGAAGGCGCAGCATGGACGCTTCAACGTCTTTACTACCCTACTGAAAGCACACGACGAAGTCCGACTGCACACGCGCTTCATCCACGAGTTGCTCAATCCGGATGGAACTCATGATTGCGGGGATCTTTTCCTGAAGCTGTTTTTCGAAACACTAAAGGATCATCCGGCACTCCCCCATGACGACCCTAAGTCGTCAGAGTCGGAATCGTGGGATGATTATTCAGAGCAGAGCTTCTGGGTTGGTAAGGAAGTCCGAAAGGGAGATGATCAACTCGATTTGCTACTCGAATCAAATACGCACCTATTGGTAATCGAAAACAAGATCTGGGCACGTGAACAAAAGGATCAAGTGGCTCGATATATCAAATATACCGAAAGCCAACCATTTTCAAAAAGCCAAGTCCTCTACCTTACCCTCGACGGCAAACAAGCAACAACACACCACGGTGAAGACTACCTGCGGATCAGCTACCGTGAACACATCATGGTATGGCTTGAGCGTTGTTTGCAGACCACTTACGACATCGTCCCGATCAACCAAGCGCTCATTCAATACAAGAAAGTCGTCCAGCAGCTAATCGGCAAAAATGCCGATCACGAAACCATGGAAACCATTAAAGATTACATCCGTAAGAATCCTGCGATAATTAAGAACCATAATGATGTTTCCGAATCAATTAGACAGCTGCATATTGAAATCCTAGATGAGTTTGCAAGCGCAGTCATTGAAGGTTTAAAAGATGTCTGCACTGTAAGACTGCGACAAGGAATGGCAGAAGGTAGCTTCGGCAAGGATAACAACCGCGGGCTCGTCGTCACACCTCTAGAAAACTTTTATACCGAAAACCATTCCTTTGAAATTTGGATCGAACATAATAAATGGTGGGGCTGGGCCATCGGCATTGAAACGGAGTATGATAAGGCACGCCCGGTCCGCGATGATGAATTAGAACTGCTAAAGAAAAGGATTTATCCTAGATTATCCCAAAAGTATCACGACATCGAAGAGCATTACACTGACGCTACTAAGACATGGAACGGAACGTATTGGCCATGTGGTTGGCACAATATTATAAGGGATTTCATGAGTGGAGGTGACGCCATTGCCTCAATGTTCGATCAAGCATATTTCGATGAACAAGTTGAATTAACCAAGCAAGATGTCCAAAACTTCGTAGCTAGATTCAGGGAGATCTACTTGGAAGAAGTTAAATTATTACAAGGCTCGCAGAACCAGTAATTGCACATGAAATTCACCGAAGCCCAACTCGAAGCAGCTATCATCGAACTCCTCGGAGCCGAAGGCTACCCGCATGTGCTCGGTGAAGCGATTGAGCGTTCGCCCAGCGAAGTGTTGATCAAAGACGATTTGCGAAACTTCCTAGGCAAGCACTACGCCGACGACGGGATTACCAGCGGTGAGATCGAAACCATCATACGTCAGCTGGTAGCGTATCCGGCAGGCGATCTCTACGAGAGCAATAAGGCGATTATGAAGTTGGTCGCGGATGGCTGTCTGTTGAAGCGGGAAGACCACACGCAGAAGGATCTCTACATCCAGCTGATCGACTACTCTGCCCTGCCCACTTACCGCACGCCGGAACCGGGCGAAGTGGATCGGATCGGCGAAGACGCGGGCATCTACAATAGCGGCAACAACATCTTTAAGATTGTGAACCAGTTGGAGATCCTCGGCAGCGAGAAGCGCATCCCCGATGGCATCCTCTACATCAATGGTCTGCCCTTGGTTGTGTTCGAGTTTAAGAGCGCGATCCGTGAAGAGGCGACGATTCACAACGCCTTCGAGCAAATCACCATCCGCTACCAGCGCGACATTCCTGAGCTATTTAAATATAATGCGCTGTGCGTGATCAGCGACGGGGTGAATAACAAAGCGGGCTCGTTGTTCGCGCCGTATGAGTTCTTCTATGCCTGGCGCAAGACGGACGGTAGCGAGTTGATCGAGAAGGACGGCATTGATTCGCTCTACTCGATGATCAAGGGGCTGTTCAATCAGCAGCGTCTGATCGATGTGATCCGCAACTTCATTTACTTTCCGGATACGTCACGACGTGAAGAAAAGATCCTCTGCCGCTATCCGCAATACTACGCGGCCAAGAAGCTCTACCAAAACATACTCCTACACATGCGACCCGAGGGCGATGGTAAGGGCGGCACCTACTTTGGCGCAACGGGCTGCGGCAAGAGCTACACCATGCTCTTCCTCTCGCGCTTGTTGATGAAAAGTGTGGCGTTGAAGAGCCCGACGATTGTGCTGATCACCGACCGCACGGATCTGGACGATCAACTCTCGGGGCTGTTCACCAACGGCAAGGCCTACGTCGGCGACCAGAGCGTGGTGAGTGTGGAGAGCCGCGATCATCTGCGCGAGTTGTTGCAAGGGCGCAAGAGCGGCGGCGTGTTGCTGACCACGATTCATAAGTTTACCGAAGACACGCAGCTACTCACCGAGCGCAGCAATGTGATCTGTATTTCGGATGAGGCGCACCGCTCGCAGGTGAACCTGGATCAAAAGCTACGCGTGACCGAGGACGGCGTGAAGCGCACTTACGGGTTTGCCAAATATCTGCACGACTCCCTGCCCCAGGCGACCTATGTCGGCTTTACCGGCACGCCGATTGACGCGACGCTGGATGTGTTCGGTAAGGTGGTGGACAGCTACACGATGACGGAGTCGGTGGCCGACGAGATCACCGTGCGCATCGTCTACGAAGGCCGCGCCGCCAAGGTGCTGCTCAACAACAGCAAGCTGGAGGAGATCGAAAAGTATTACGCCAAGTGCGCCGAATCCGGTGCCAGCGACTACGCCATTGAGGAGAGCAAGAAGGCCAATGCCAATATGGGCCACATCCTCGGCGACCCGCAGCGCATCGAAGCCCTGGCTGCCGATTTCGTGGCGCACTACGAGACGCGCGTCGGCGAAGGTGCGACCGTTTGCGGCAAGGCGATGTTTGTGAGCAGCAAGCGTGAGATCGCCTACGACTTTTACAAGGCAGTGATCGCGCTGCGCCCCGAATGGGCCGTGGTCAAAGTCTGCGCCGATGGCGTAGAAATGAGCGAGAAGGACAAGAAAGAGATCAAGCCCGAAGCGCAGATCAAGATGGTGATGACACGAGGCAAGGACGACCCGAAGGCGCTTTACGATCTGGTCGGCAGCAAGGACGACCGCAAGGAGCTGGACCGCCAGTTCAAGAACGCCAAGTCCAACTTCAAAATCGCGATCGTGGTGGACATGTGGCTGACCGGCTTTGACGTGCCCTTCCTCGATACGATCTACATCGATAAGCCGATCCAGCGGCACAACCTGATCCAGACGATCTCCCGGGTGAACCGGAGGTTTGAGAGCAAGAAAAAGGGCCTGGTGGTGGACTACATCGGCATCAAGAAGCAGATGAACATGGCGCTCGCGCAATACTCGAAGACCGACAGCGCCAACATCGAAGAGGTGGAGCAATCGATCATCGTGGTGAAAGACCACCTCGATCTACTGGCCCGCCTGTTTCACAAGTTCGACGACGCGCCCTACTTTAGCGGCTCCCCCGTCGAGCAACTGCACTGCCTGAACAAAGCCTCAGAGTTCGCGCAGCTGACCGACAAGATAGAGAAGCGCTTCATGGGGCTAGTGAAACGCCTGAAGGCCGCCTACGACATCTGTAGCGGCAACCACGCCTTCACCCAGCAACAGCGCGACACGATCCACTTCTACTTAGCGGTGCGCTCCATCGTCCACAAGCTCACCAAGGGCGAAGCACCCGACACCGCGCAGATGAATGCCAAGGTGCGCGATATGATCGCCGCCGCCCTGCAAGCCGACGGCGTGGAAGAGATCTTCAAGCTAGGCGAAGACGGCGCGACCGAGATCGACATCTTCGAGGACGACTACCTGGCCAAGATCGAAAAGATCAAGCTGCCGAACACCAAGATCAAGCTCCTGCAAAAGCTGCTCAAGAAAGCCATCGACGACTTTAAGAAGGTGAACCGCATCAAGGGCGTGGACTTCAGCAAGCAGTTCCAGACACTGGTGCAGAAATACAACGAGCGCGACGAAAAGGACGTGCTGCGCAGTGAGGTGCTCGAAGGTTTCTCCGAAGAGATCGTCAATCTGATCGGAGCCCTCAAAACCGAGATGGAATCCTTCACCGAGCTAGGTATCGATCTAGAGGAAAAGTCCTTCTACGACATCCTCAAGGAGCTGGCACACAAATACGACTTCGACTACCCAGAAGACAAACTCCTCAACCTAGCGAAAGAGGTGAAAAAGGTGGTCGACGACAAAGCGCAATACACCGACTGGAGCGAGCGAGCCGACATCAAAGCCGAGCTGAAAGTCGCCCTGATCATTCTACTAGCCGAGAACGACTATCCCCCCATCGACCGCGACGAAGTCTATAAAGAGATCTTTGAACAGGCGGAGAACTTTAAGAAATATCAAAAGGAAAACTAATCCATGCAGAACAACCCAGAACACTTACCGACTTGGGACGAATTCCTGAGACCCCTACTCGAACTCGCCGCAGAAGAGCCGATCATGCGTCGGACTGCAGTGCAAAAAATTGCGGACAAATACAATTTCTCCGAGGAAGTCCGAAGCTCTAGAACTAAAAGCGGGCAGCCTCATATTCAAAATCGCGCCGGTTGGGCGATGAGCGCTTTCGTGAAAGCCAAGTTCATCGAGAAGCACCCTACAGAAAAATTCACCTACCAAATTACCGATAAAGGACGCGAATATCTAAAAGCGCATAACGGCCCCATCACCGACCCAGATCTTAAAAACCTTGAAGGCTACGAGGAAGCTTGGGAGGAAGCGAGCCGTAAGAGGCAAAACTCTAAAACAGACGCACCTAAGCCTGACAACAGCCTAGCCCAGAGCACTCCCGACGACCTGATCGACGCTGCCTATAGTAAGCTCAATCGATCACTTGCGGAAGAATTGATTGAAGCAATGTTCGCGATGGACCCTTACAAGTTCGAACAGCTGGTGGTGGATCTTCTCTTCAACATGGGTTACGGCGGATCCCGCAGTGAAGCCGCCCAAGTAACCAAAAAATCGAACGACGAAGGAATTGACGGGATTATCAACGAAGACCGTCTTGGTCTCGATGTAATCTATATTCAGGCCAAGCGCTATCAGAGGGAATCAACGATTGGTCGAAAAGAGATTCAAAGTTTCGTTGGTGCCTTAGCGGGGAAACAGGCCAATAAAGGAGTCTTCATCACGACCAGCGGCTTCAAACAGACTGCCATCGATTACGCGGAAAGCATATCGCAGAAAGTAATCCTCATCGACGGCCCCCGCCTCGCGGCACTCATGATCGAACACAATATAGGTGTATCGACCGTCCGGACAGTCGAGCTCAAGCGCCTCGACTCGGACTACTTTGAGGATTAGAGCCTAATGTATCTCATCGCCCCAATAGTTAATCTGTCGTTCCTGCTCCTTTATTTCATTTTTACTGATGCCACAGCAATCAAAACGACTCCGCCTTCGATCTGGGTAGTTCTGATATTTTGTTCATCTCTCGTAGTGAGGCGATATGCCGATGGCCTACAGGATACGACTCTGAACATTGCCCGGATTTTACTCTTACAATCAGGAAAATCAGACAAAAACAGGCAAGCAATCTACACGATCCAGCTATTCTTAACGCCCGACAGTTCTATTAAAATAGGATACCTATGGATTATCCTATGTATCGCATCCTTCGTCTCGCTAACATTCGCAACAGGATGGTTGATCGCGATCCTAGCACTCACTCTCGCAGTTTTCGGGTTTCCATGGTTTCTGCCGCTGCTTTACCAATACCACTTAAAAAACATCCTCAAACAACTCTCCAAGAACAAGCAGACTGACATATACAATTACCTTCTACTGAATGCAGAGTTTCCTGATTTGGAAGATACAATAAAAGACGCGATCAAAAACAAGCGGAACCCACGAGAATGGTGGGGTGATATCAAGTTTGGAAAAGAGCCAGAGGCCGAAGAGCGATTCGATGATGGAGTCTCACCTAAACCACATTCCCCCGCACCCTCTTCGCCTCGCTCAAACGAAGTCAATTCCGCGGAGACTGAAAGCAAGACCTCGGATAGCGATGATGACGCAAGTGAACAGGGTGCCTTCGAACATGGGAGTAACCAGAGAGAAACCCCGCTAGAAGAGGACCGCGAGAAGCACGATGCCATCGGTGCATACCTGGAGCTGAAGGACATCTTTAATTTACTAAGTGATGACTCCATTAACGACAGGGAAAAACACCAATCTCGGAGAAATTGGCCGGCAGACATGACCGAAGCCATACAGCCGATTCTTACTTTAGCGAACGATGGCGATATCGACGCCTGCCTCTTAGCTTCCAATCACTATGCCATCAAGCGGTTTGGCCTTCTTCCCGATAGAAAGAGTGAACGATCATGGATGTTAGCAGCAGCTGAACGCGGCGACACACCCGCCATGCTCCGTGTTTCAGGAATGTTTTTTGATCTATACACACCCGAAGATACTAAAAGTGGAAAGAAATGGCTCATACGGGCGGCAGAGAGTGGCGACGCAAAAGCCTTATTGATATTAGCCCGCTATTACACTGAAGGCATTCATTTCCAGAAGGACGCACGTAAAGCTATCCAGTGTCACTTCAAACGATACAAGCTTGGAGAGCCGCACTGCGCGACACGAATAGGCTCGCTCTACATGGAGCAGATCAAAGACTACAAGAAAGGGCTGCGCTGGCTTCATCATGCAGCGAAGCAACGAGATACCAGAAGCTACACCGATCTATACCGCGCCTACAACGACCGCACTCTGGATCATTATAACCCCGAAGAAGCGTTCTATTGGCTAAAGCTACACACCGATGCATGCCCCAGTTGGACCAGTTACTCGATATTGCTCGCTAAACATTATCGAGATGGCAATGGCACACCCCAGGATCGCAACGCGGCAGTCGCACAACTTAACTGTGTCCTAGGACTATTAATCTCCAAGGAAACTTCCACGGACTACATCCAGGCTAAGGAGCTACTAAACGACATCGAGACATCACTGTTCTAAGTCTGAATGTGTTCTCAATCAACACGTAGACCCAATTCACCATAGCGCAGGAATGATCGATACTGAACTCGCCCTGAATTTTTTATATTCATGAGCACTCCAGTAGACCGTGAAATCATCCGAGGTGCAATCTACAGTCGATACTTTCCAAAGCATCGCGCAGTGCTTCATGGGGCTAATGAAACGCCTGAAAGCCGCCTACGACATCTGCAGCGGCAGCGACGCCTTCACACAGAAAGAGCGCGACACGATTCACTTCTCTATTTAGCAGTGCGCTCCATCGTCCACAAGCTCACCAAGGGCGAAGCACCCGATACCGCACAGATGAATGCCAAGGTGCGCGAGATGATCGCCGCCGTCCTGCAAGCCGACGGCGTGGAAGACATCTTTAAGCTCGGCGATTTTGGGGCGAAACTCGCCCAGGGGTTCACTTACTCCGGTAGTGGGGGCGGCGCGCTTCGGCTCCTGCTTGTGCCTCGGCGGTTATTGCGCCCTCTACCACCGAGGATGAGGCCGGGCTTCATAGCTCCAGTTAGTCTGCAATCAATGGATCATGGCCGAATTACCCCAGATTCCGACCTATCCTAGCATGCTTAAAAGCGAATTGAATCCGCGCCCTACACTCAGCCGCCGCCTCTCTTCCCCGCCGCGCAATTTATTTTTTTTGAGGCAGGATGAGACTAAAAAGCACGCAACTGCTAGGAATCCGCCAAGATTAGGGCGCAAGTCGCTGATTTGCATGACTTTGCATAGCTGCCGCCGTTGTGGCAGTCATTAAAAAAGAGACTGATCAAGATCTTTGATTCTCTGATCCCTAAAAGAACGGGTTGCGGCGCGGGAAAAGATTCAGCTAAAAGGACAAAACTACTGACTCAAAGTGTGCCCAAAGTTTGCCCATTAATCGGCTTTTTATGACCAAAACTGTCCATTTAAGGAAATTAGGAGAATTTGCACAACACTGCACCTAACTAGCCCTAAGCCCCTCAAACAAAGGCTCTCAGGCCTTTCCAGAGGTGGTGCTCCCGAGCAGATTCGAACTGCTATTTGCGGTTTCGGAGACCGCCGCTCTATCCATTGAACTACGGGAGCAGATATGAAGTCATGTAGATTCGCGCCTGCACTGACTGGGTCAACGCGAAAAAGCGAACGCCTATCCGTCTGGGTGTCATTAAATGTGCGGGGTATGAATCTTATTGAACAGGTAGCGCGGCATGGCCTCATGCCGCAGGTAGGCGGATCAAGCTGCGGCATGAGGCCATGCCGCGCTACCCCTGACTACCTCGTTGAAATAATTGCACCCTGTCCGCCTTAAACCTGAGCCGAATCCACGAACTCCAGTGAGCCGTCTTCTTTCAGTCTGCGATAATAGCAACCTGAGCGAGCAAGGCCGTCTTGATTCTTAGTGTGGCAGGCGCCTTTGCCGGCGGGCGTGACTTTATAAAGGATCGAATTCTGCTCACAGTTGATTCGGATGTCCTCGATCTTGAGGTAGTCGCCGCTGGTCTTGCCTTTGATCCAGAGCTCGTTGCGGCTGGTGCTCCAGAAAGTGGCCATGCCGCATTCAAGGGCGGTTTTAAGCGCCAGTTCATTGGCATAGCCGACGATCAAGACTTCGCCGGTCTGCGCATCTTGAGCGATGGCGGGCAGCACGTCAGATTCGCAGTTGGCGACCTTGCGGAGCTTTGCGAAATCGAGCTTGAGGACTTTGCCTTCTTCTAATTCTTCGTGAGTCATACTTTCGAGCTAGAGGGGTCGCTGGGTGGAGTCGAGATTCGAATGACCGCGATGAAGGAATTTCATCCGAAGAAAATTGTTTTTCCTTCCCATTCAGGCAGAGGCAAACATGCTCAGCGGCTTTTAAATTCCTCAAAACCTAGGCTCACAGTGGGCAAACAGATAAAATAATATGCAAACAGAGATTCTCTCCCAAGCAGCGACTCAAGCTCGCGGCCTCGCGATCGATGCGATTCACGCCTGCAGCTCTGGCCACCTCGGCCTCCCTCTCGGCTGTGCCGAAATCGGTGCCGTGCTCTACGGTGCTGGAGGCCTGCGCTACAATCCCGCCGCTCCTAAGTGGCTGAACCGCGACCGCTTCGTGCTCTCCGGTGGCCACGGCTCGATGTTCCTCTACTCGTGGCTCCACCTTTCGGGTTACCACCTCTCGCTCGATGAAGTGAAAAACTTCCGTCAGCTCGGCTCCGAGACTCCGGGTCACCCTGAGTTTGGCGATACTGCGGGGGTCGAAGCCACCACTGGCCCACTCGGCCAAGGCATCGGCAACGCTGTCGGCTATGCACTCTCCGGCAAACGTGCCGCCGCGAAGTTCAACACCGCCGACCATACGATCTTCGATCAGCATGTGTTCGCCCTTCACGGTGACGGCTGCTTACAAGAGGGTGTGGCCAAAGAAACCATCGCTTTTGCAGGTCACAACAAACTCGATAACCTGATCCTGATCTACGACTCGAACGACGTCACTCTCGACGCGATGGCCGATCAAACTCAGAGCGAAGACGCTCAAGCCTACTTCACTTCGCAAGGTTGGGACGCCGTCACGATCGACGGACACGATCTTGCCGCAATCAATAAAGCTGTCACTAAAGCCAAGGCCAACGATAACGGTCAGCCCAAGGTGATCATTGCGAAGACCACGATCGGCAAGGGCATCCCCGAAGTCGAAGGCACCGCAGCGGGACACGGTGAAGGCGGCGCGAAATTTGCCGAAGCCGCCCGCAAGGGACTCGGCCTACCCGAAGAGACTTTCTACGTATCCGACGAAGTGCGCGCGCACTTTGCCGAAGTGGCCAAAGCAAGCGCCGCCACCTACGAAGGGTGGAAGGCCACCTTCGCTGGGTGGAGCCAAGCGAACCCAGAACTCGCTGCTGAGCTCAAGGGCGGCGTGCCCGCTGATCTCGCCACTAGCATTCCTGAATTCGACGCTGGCACCAAAGCCGCGACTCGTGCCTCTGGTGGCACTGTGATGCAAGCCGTCGCCAAGTCCGTGCCGAATCTGGTCAGCGGCTCGGCCGATCTCTATGGCTCGACCAAGAACTACATCAAGGAAGGCGGCGACTTCGGCCCCGACAACTTCGGCGGGCGCAACATCTGGTTCGGTATCCGCGAGCACGGCATGGGCGCGATCTGCAACGGTATCGCTTACGACGGCATCTTCAAAGCCAGCGGCGCGACCTTCCTCGTCTTCGCCGACTATATGCGGGGCTCGATTCGCCTCGCATCCCTGGCCAAGCTGCCCGTCACTTACATCTTCACGCACGACTCTGTCGGTGTGGGTGAAGATGGCCCGACCCACCAACCGGTAGAAACGGTCAGCGGCCTACGCGTGATTCCAAATCTCGACGTGATCCGTCCCGCCGACGCAGAAGAAACGGCCGGTGCCTTTGCCGCAGCGATGCTGCGTGAAGACGGCCCGACTGCGCTCATACTGACTCGCCAGAACGTGCCGGCTCAAGACAGCCTCAGCATAACTGAGCGTCGCCAAGGCGTGCTCAAGGGTGGCTACATCGCCAAGAAAGAAAGCGGCGACCTGAAACTTATCCTCATGGCGACTGGCTCCGAGCTGCAACACGCAATGGACGCGGCCGAGCAACTCGGCAGCGGAGTGCGCGTGGTATCGCTCCCTTGCTTTGAACGCTTCGAGCGCCAAAGCGCGGACTACATCGAAAGCGTGCTCCCCATCTCTTGCGCCGCACGTGTGGCCGTGGAAGCAGGCGTCTCCAGCACATGGGGCAAATACGTCGGCCTCAGCGGCAAGACTGTCTGCATCGACCGCTTCGGCATCTCCGCTCCTGGCGACACCGTGATGGCCGAGCTCGGCATGACTGCCGACAACGTGGCAAAAGTAGCCAAAGAACTACTCTAAACGATTAGCTATCTTAATCGACCAACGCCGCCCTCACAAGGGGCGGCGTTTTTTTGGCGTAAGGTAGAAGCGACACTCTTGTCGCTTTAATGGAGCAGCGCACCCAAAGGGCATTGAAACAAGCCCAGACACTACGTTCATCGGCGAATCCGTTTCGACCTCGTTGTCTTAGCCGGAGTTCAAAGATCGAAAGCGGTTCCCGCTTCCGCTACGATTTCATGCAGAGAGTACACTACTATTTTGCATTGCACAAATCCGGTTAGCTGGCTGTCCTCGTATGCGCATGTCAAAGTTCAGTCAATTACAACCACTCTCGATAGCGACCGTTTCCCTTAGCCTATTTTTCAGCGCCTGTAGTGATTCTACGGATACACCAGACGAGACAAACGCTGAAAGCCGACACTCCGCCCAAACCTTCCCCTACTCACATAATCCGCAGCGCCTTGCCAAGATCGGCCCCGACGCTTGCGTCAATTGCCACCAGCAAGAAGTTGAAGACTGGGAACAGAGCCATCACGCTAAAGCCAATCGCCCCGTCTCGGTGGCAAAAGACGCCGCCGCATTTACCGGCACGCGAGAAATCAAAGAGTCGGGCGTGACTTACCAAATGATTCAAGTCGACGACGCGTTCAAGCTGCGTGTTCTGGCCGCAGATGCTGCGACGCTCGAATACGACCTCGTTGGCGTGATCGGCGAGACACCACTACGCCAATACCTTGCGCATCTACCAGGCGAAAAGTTCCAGACGATCAGCGCGACTTACGACGTGCTGAACGACCGCTGGGTCGATGTCTTCGCGGGCGAGGATCGTATCCCTGGCGAATGGGGGCACTGGGCAGGGCAAGGCATGAACTGGAATGCCAACTGCGCCTATTGCCACACGACCGAGTATGAAAAAGGCTACGATTACGGAAAAGACATCTACCATTCCACCTGGATTCAGCAAGGTCTCGCCTGCGCAGAGTGCCACACGGGGCTCGAAGAACACATCACAGCAGCGCAAGCGGGCGACTATAAATCGGGGCTCAGTCCACTCGACATCGTGCAGACCAAAGAGAACTGCCAGACCTGCCACTCGCGCCGCGATCAACTCACGGCGGACGCCTTCCTGCCGGGGGACGACTACGACGACCACTTCTCGCTGTCCCTACCCGACCAGCCGGGGCTTTACTATGCTGACGGGCAAATTCTCGACGAAGTCTTCGTCCACGCCTCCTTTGAAATGAGCCGTATGGGGCACGCAGGCGTGACCTGCGTAGACTGCCACAACCCGCACACGCTGAAGCGCATTTTGCCTGTGGAGAACAACATGCTCTGCATGCGTTGCCACGAAGCGGGTGTGATGGACGCCCCCATCATCGAGCCAGTCAAACACAGCTTCCACGCCGAAGGCAGCACGGGCAACCAATGCGTAGAGTGCCACATGTCCGAGACCGTCTATATGCAAGTCGACTGGCGCGCCGACCACGGCTTCCACTCGCCCGATCCCCTCATGACCAAAGAGCTCGGCATTCCCAACGCCTGCAACAAATGCCACACCGAAGAGAGTATCGAGTGGGCGGTCGAGCACGCGGAAAATTGGTATGGAGAAAAACTCGAAATGAGCCCTCAGCGCGCCCGCGCCCGAGCGATCAGCAAGGCCTATGACTACGATCCCGCCGCGCTGCCTCTGCTCTTGCAACTGACAAAGGAGGAAGACATCCCGGCCTGGCAAGCCACCTACGCCGGATTGATCGCCAATTATCTGCCGATCGCCGAAGCCGAAGCGCATCTGAGAAGCTTAGTCGACCACGCGAGCCCACTCGTGCGCGTCCGCGCGACAAGTGGACTCGCGATGACAGAAAATGGCGATGAAGCACTGATGGATCGGTTACAGGACGAGAGCCGCTCCGTGCGCATCGCAGCCAGTCGCGGGCTGGCCGCTCGTAATCAGGATGTAATCGACCCTGTCGCGGCCAAAGAATGGGCAGAATATCTCAACTTCAATTCCGACCGCCCACAGAGTCTACTCATGCAGGCCAATCAAGCGGCGCGCCAATCGCGACCTGCTGACGTCTTGAACTATATCGAACGCGCCACGAAGCTCGATTCAGTTAACCCGGAGATGTATCACCAAGGAGCAATCCTCCTCAGCAGCGCAGGGCTGAATGTAGAAGCGCGCGCAAAGCTCTTCGCCGGATGGGAGCGCGCACCGGAAGACCCTCGTTTCCCCTATTCGCTAGGTCTCCTAGCGGCTGAATCGAACGACCTCGAAACTGCGGTCGGCTACCTCGAAGAAACCGTCGCAATGGCACCCGACTTCTACCGCGCATGGTATAATCTCTCGCTGGCCTATACGCGATTAAACCGCCCCGAGGACGCGCAACGCGCGATGAAGAAGGCGCGTGGAGAGTAAGTCCACGCCTATCACACTGAAAGAGCTGACTGCCAGACCTGCGATTCGTTTGAATGGCCGTGGCCTCGCAAAGCGGCTTCAATCTCGCCTAAGTCCGGCTCGCGAGTCTCTTGCGCGCGGTCTCCTGGCAATTCAGGCTTTGCTTGGCGGATGAGCGCCCAGACCGCCCATGCTCTCGCGCGGCGCAGCTCTATCCGCTCGCCCCGGAGGCGGGTGGCTTGGTGCTGGAAGCTGATGCGCGGGTTCCCGGGGAAATCGTCGCTCGGATGATTCGCCACGATCCAGCTCAAGGCGCGGTATGGAAGTGGCCATTCGTGCAGAGCGGCTGCCTCTTGAGGAAGGTCGGCGTAGAGGGCACGCGTGATGGCGAGGATCGCGCGGCCTGCATGGCCTTCGAGCCATAAGTAATGCCCATAGCGTAAGGCCGTCAGGTAAAAGGTCTCAATATCGCCACCACGCAGATCGGAAAGACTGCGATAGGTCATGCCGGACTCAGGTGCGGGAAGAAAGGGGCAGTTGGAGAGCGGCATTTTCTCGTAGCGGTGTGCTTTAGCCACCGTTTCAGTGAAAACTGGCCAAACGATACGGCGGCTAAAGCACGCCGCTACGATTTACGCGGCGTCGGCTGGTGAGTGGGCAGACTGGACGTCGTCCTCTTTTCCTTCGGGCTTTTCAGTCGCTTCGGTGGCTTTGCGGAAATGCAGCTTGGGCTTTGCGCGGCCTTCGACCACTCCGCGGTTGATGACGACTTTTTCGACGTTCTCGGTCTGCGGGAGCTCGTACATGACGTCGAGCATGATGCGCTCCATGATGGAGCGTAGCGCGCGGGCACCCGTCTTGAGCTCGATCGCCTTCTCGGCAATCGCCGCGACGGCGTCGCGGGTAAAGTGTAGGTCGGCGCCTTCCATCGAGAAGAGCTTACTGTATTGTTTGACCAAGGAGTTCTTGGTGTTTTGCAAAATGTGCTCGAGGTCGGAACGCGTGAGCTCATCGAGCACAGCGACCATCGGTAGACGACCGATAAACTCGGGAATCATGCCGAAGTGAACGAGGTCTTCGGGCTGTGTTTCCCGCAGTAGATCACTGAGCGGCACTTCGTTTTGGTGGCGGTTACGCTCGGTATCAAAGCCCATCGCCTTGGAGCCGACCCGGCTCTGCACGATCTTATCGAGGCCGACGAAGGCACCACCGCAAATGAAGAGAATATTGGAAGTGTCGAGCTGGATGTACTCTTGGTTCGGGTGCTTGCGTCCGCCTTGAGGTGGGACATTGCAAACAGTGCCTTCGAGGATTTTAAGGAGCGCTTGCTGCACACCTTCGCCCGAAACGTCGCGGGTGATGGAGACGTTATCAGTCTTGCGGCCGATTTTATCAATTTCATCGACGTAAATGATGCCGCACTCGGCCTTCTTGACATCGTATTCGGCGGACTGGAGGAGACGGAGGACGATATTTTCAACGTCTTCGCCGACGTAGCCGGCCTCGGTCAAAGTGGTGGCATCGGCGATAGCGAAGGGCACGTCGAGCATCTTGGCCATGGTGCGAGCGAGCAAGGTCTTGCCACTACCGGTGGGGCCTAACAAGAGGATGTTGCTCTTCTCGATCTGGACGTCGTCGTATTTGCTGTCGAGATCCACGAAGTCAGTCGCTTGATCGCCGCGCGACTCGGAGCGAAGGCGCTTGTAGTGATTATACACGGCGACCGCGAGGGCGCGCTTGGCATAATCCTGGCTGATGACGTGCTCGTCGAGCGCGGCAGTGATCTGCGCGGGCTTGAGGAGATTAAAACCGCTGCCGCTTTTGCCTTTTGGCTTTGCGGCTGCGTCGCCCGCAGCATCGGAGAGCTCGCGATCGATGATGGTCTTGCACACAGAAACACAGGAATCGCAGATGTGCACACCAGCGGGACCGGCGATCATTTTGCGAACTTCGTTTTGTGCTTTTCCGCAGAAAGAGCAGAAAGTCATCCGTGTGGATTTGGCCATAATTTAAAGAGTGAAGGTGAGCGTATTAGTAACTAGGAGTCCTGATTTCTTGAGAGAGCGTAATTCTTGTCTCGGCGTAGCGACGCGAAGACGGATGTGTAGCCCCTAGCCAATGGGCTTCGCCTCGATCACCGTATCGACGATACCATAGGCCAAGGCGTCCTCGGCTGTCAGGTAAAAATCGCGGTCTGAGTCGTTTGCGATCTCTTCGGCAGTCTTATTCGTATGGCTAGCGAGGAGGTCGTTCATGCGGGCACGCCAGCGGAGGATCTCGCGGGCGGCGATGGAGATGTCGGAAGTCTGGCCAGTGGCACCGCCGGTGGGCTGGTGCATCATGACACGGCTGTTCGGCAGCGCGTAGCGCTTACCCTTTGTGCCGGCGGCGAGGAGGAGGGTCGCCATACTGGCAGCTTGGCCGACGCAATAAGTGACGGTGTCACACTGGAGGAAGTTCATCGTGTCATAGATGGCCATGCCATCGGTCACGCTGCCGCCAGGGGAGTTAATGTAGAGACTGATGTCCTTCTTCGGGTCTTCCATCTGGAGGAAGAGCATCTGGGCAATGACGGCATTGGCGACGAAGTCGTTAATCGGTGTGCCGATAAAGATAATACGGTCGCGCAGGAGGCGGCTGTAGATATCCCAAGCGCGCTCGGTGCGGCCTTCGCGTTCATAGACAGTAGGAAGTGTTACGTAGCTCACAGTGTATAAGTTGGTTTCTGAATTATTTAATATAAGAGGTCTATAGCCTAAAGGCCAAGTGCCGAATATCAAATGCTTTTAAGGATTCTGCAGTTTAGCAGATTATTGAAAGGCTAAGGATGCAATGAGGTGGCGCGGCATGGCCTCATGCAGCACGTCGACCAGATGCGGATTGAGGCCAATCCGCGCTAACCGCGCTGAAAACATAGGCTATTCGCCGACCGCTTCGACTGGCTCGACGGTTTCGCGCTCGGCCTTCTCGGCGATCAAGTCCATGACCTTGCCGAGGATGATGTCGCGGCGCATTTGGTTCACGCGGTTTTGATCCTTGCGGAGCTCTTTGACAAGCTTCTCAGGGTTTTGACCGGACTGCTGGGCTTCCATCATGATCATGCTGCTGAAGTCTTCGTTCTCCACCTTGATCTTTTCCTTTTCGGCGATCTTAGTCAGGATAAGGCGAGACTTTAGACGATCGTGAGCTGCCTTGCTGGCACCTTCGTGAAGCGACTCCTTGTTCTTTTCAAACTCTTCGGCGGAGACGCCTTGTTGCATGTTACGCTGCATGAAGTCACGGAGAACGACTTCGGTTTCGCTCTCGACGCCGCTTTCGGGGATCGGGAAATCGACCGCTTTGAGCAGCTCTTCAGTGATTTGCTGGCGCTCGGTATTAGCGTTTTGCTGCTTCTTCTGGTTCTCGATGTTTTCGGAAATCTTAGTGCGAAGCTCTGCTTCGTCGGCGACTTGCATACTTTTGAAGAAGGCTTCGTCCATCTCGGGCATGACCTTCTCGCGGACTTCCTTGGCTTCGACGCTGTAAACGGCGGTCTTACCAGCGAGGGCTTCAGGCTTAAAGTCTTCGGGGAACTCCATGGTAACTTCCTTCGTGTCGCCCGCTTTCATGCCGACTAGGCCGTCAACCACTGCGCGGACGCCGGGAGCGTCTGCATTGCCGGCTTCCTCCCAAGTGTTTTTTTGGCCGCCATACATGGGGGCGTCGGGCACGAGGTCTGCTACCAGCTCATCGCCGATTTTTCCCTCGTAAGCGCACTGCACATAGTCGCCCTTCTCGGCTGCCTTTTCGGCGACGTTATACTCAGCGCGTTGGCCAAGGACTTGGTCGAACATCTTGATGACTTCTTCGTCAGTCGCTACGGTCGGTGTGTTCGTGACCTTGAGACCTTCGTAGACCGGGACTTCAAACTCAGGGATGACATCGACGGTGAAAGTGATAACGGCATCCTTGCCGCCCGCGATTTCGCCCTCGTCGAGTTCAACGATGGTGAAGACCTCGAAATCGGCTTTGGCCACGCCCTCTTCGTGCGCTTGGGAGACGAGACGCTGCTTCAGCTCTTGCTGGAGGTCTTTGGCGAAGCGTTGGCGCACCATATTCTCAGGGGCTTTACCAGGACGGAAGCCGGGGATCTTAGCCTGACGCTGAAAGTCCTTGATAAGTTTCGCCTCATGCTCGGACACTTCCTCGGAAGTGATGGTCACGGCGATAGTTTTACGAGTTGCGTTGATGTCTTGAACGTCAGTTTTCACGGTATATATGTGTATTGAATTGGGGTGGCGAGAAAAGGACGCCACACTGGAAAAAGCGGGTGAATAAAGGGTATAGGCATTTTACGGTCAATGCCTATATTGCAATCGAAGCGACATGGAGAAAGGCAAGTCCGATGCGCAGGGCTGGAAGCTCTGGCTCCTAGCAAGCAGATGAGACCTCCGCAAGGAGCTAGGGCATCCTACCCTAGGCGACACGATTAGAGTGTCCCCCTCAAATCAGGCAACTACGCCTTCGAGGGCGCGACTGCCATGTAGAGCAGCACCAGCAGGTTTACCCCGGGGATGAGCATGAGCAGCGTCCAATAAGCGGGTTTCCCTATGTCGCGAAGGCGCTTAAGCAACTGCATGAGCCCTGCCAATATGCAGACAAGTCCAATAATGATGCTAATAAACGGCCCCAAGGGGCTGTAGCTGCCGTGGTGCCAGTGGTCGAAATAATCGATGGCGACCTTGGTAGCGCCCAGTGCCAGCAAAGCAAGCAGCACGATACGAACGATAAATACAGAGCGGCCAATGCAGCCTTCGGATGTAATAAAAGTGTCTTTCATAATAGAGAATAGCGGAAGTTATTGAGGCGCGATGTTTACGATTGAATCGAGGATCGCAATACAAACCTGCCGCGCTTTGCGCCGAGTGAAAGTGAAGGTGAGAGTGCTCGGCCGAGCGGACTCATGCTTCACTCTTCGAGCGACGAAGGGCGCAGCTGGCGAAGCCATTTCGACACGGTGGATTCGAAACTCTTCACCTCGGTGTTGATGCTCTCCTTAATCTCGGATTGCCGAAGCCATTTCGACCGCTTCGCCAAAACGGCACCACAAGTCGACCTGCCATCCGAAGCTCTTAGAGCGTAGGGGGGAAGCGGTTCCCGCTTCCGCTACAATCCGACGAACGTTCAACCCGGAATTCTAGCTTGGTCATTGCACAGATGATCACTAGACATATTCACTCCTCGTCCCGGCGCATCGAAGCGCAGCCGGCACACTTTCACTCCGCGCAAGCGGCCTCTCACTCTGCGCGAAGCGCAACCTTATGTCTTGGATCGCTCTCAGTATTTTCTCCGCGCTCTTACTTGGCCTCTACGATCTGGCGAAGAAGCACGCGCTGCGCGAGAACGCGGTGCTGCCCGTGCTGTTCTTCGGCATCGTGACGAGTGCCTGTGTCTGGCTGCCTTTCGTGCTGTGGTCGCACCTTGCACCGGAGAGCTATCCTTCAGCCCGGTTTCTAGTCACTCCATTGGCGGGGCACGAGCACGTGCTCCTCTTTCTTAAGTCCGCGCTGGTCGCGGGTTCGTGGATCTTCGGGTATTTCGCGCTGAAGAATCTACCGCTCTCCATCGCGGGGCCGATTCGTGCGACGGGGCCACTCTGGACAATCCTTCTGGCCGTCTACCTGATGGGCGAAAGCCCGAGTGCTTGGCAGTGGGTCGGCATCGCCGTCGTGCTGGGCGCATTCTACGCGTTTTCATTTGTCGGCAAACTGGAAGGCATCCACTTCTCCCGCAATAAATGGATCGGCTATATGATCGCGGCGACATTGATCGGGGCGTGCAGCGCGATCTACGACAAGTTCCTCCTGCAAACCGTACGGATCGAGCCAGCGACGGTGCAAGCGTGGTTCTCGCTCTATCTGGTCGTGGTGATGGCTCCGTTCTACGTGCTTTGGTTACGCGGAACCTGGCCGCGTGGGCGCTTTGAGTGGCGCTGGTCGATCCCCCTGATCGGGCTGCTGCTCCTCTCGGCCGACTTCCTCTACTTCACCGCCATCGCGCAGGAAGACGCCCTCATAGCGGTCATCTCACCCATTCGCCGCGGTGCCGTGGTCGTGACCTTCCTCGGTGGCATCTTCCTACACAAGGAGCTGAATTTCAGGCCAAAGGCTGCCTGCATCCTAGCCCTTCTGGTAGGCATTGCGTTGATACAAATTAAAAGCTGACGTTTTTAAGCTGTCCCTCGAAGTAGTCGCGCATATCATCCATCGTATTGAAACGTTTCCTCAGGAAATCGACAGTCAGGGCGTCGCGCGTCTTTTGTCGATCCGTGATCAACTCGTTATGCAAGCCATTCATAAACCGCTCTAATTTGATGATATTATTAGAAGAGCTCGTGCCGCGCTTCCAACTGAAGCCGCCTTCAAATGGATCAAACAAATATCCCAATGACTGGTGCGAACTATAAGCCGTCAATATAGTGCGCTCATGCTTGAGCATATAAATAGAGCGAGCCAGCACAGTCGTGCGATCCTCGAAACGCTCGCAGGTTTCGCCTTGGTCGAAGAGCGCGGCCAAGCTAACGCGCTGCCAGTCAATTTCACCATCCAAGCGGAAGCCAAAGCGACGGATATCGGCTAGCTCCGAGTCCTCTGTCCACTTATCTTTAGTGCTCAAGTCGCGCATGTGAGAAACCACACCGATCACGGTGCCAAGCTCGTCATGCATGATCGGGCTGCCGCTATTGCCCGGCACGAACTTGGCAGAGATTTCGATCTCCATCGGCCCGATACCATCGACATCACCCTGCAAGCGCGTGGCCACACCCGCACCATCGGAATTCCCCATTACGGTGACCGCATCGCCGATGGTCACTTGATCGTAGCTCAACGAAGGGGAGATTTGCAGGAAATCGCCCGACCAAGTGATCGGGACAATCGCCAAATCTCGCTGACGACTCAAAAAAACGACATCGGGCAAGATCACCTCCTGCCCGTTCACCGTCTTAAAACTAGACCCGCGCGCTGCCGCTAAGACGTGGATATTCGTCACAAAAAACATACGATCGCGAAGCTCCGCGATGAAACCAGAACCGCCACTGCCGTCCTGCCCCGCCACGATGACCAAGGCACCCGCAGCTATCGCAAGTTCGGAGCTTTGGTTCTCAGCTGCCCTTTCTGCTGTTTCACCACTCAAAGCGAGTAATGCCTCCTCGGCCTGCCGTAGCTCCTCTTTCAGGCGGAAGATACGCCCTTCCAGTGTCTCTTCAAGCGCAGTCGTCACGACTGGATTGAACACGTCTACGCCACCACCGATCACACCTTGACCCGTCAATAGCAAGGGACCGAGAACCCCCACTAAAAGTGCGATCAACGTGAAAACTCGACTCAATGAAATATGCACAAAACCTTCATACCTGATCAGAGACACCAGACAAGGACATAGTCTAGCACCCTAGAGTGTGGAGTGATCTCGACTACGGATACTCCCAATCGCCCAGCTCGCGTGCTCCGCCACCATCGGATCTGCCTCCGCTGAAATCGCTTCAAGCACGGGCAAATCCTCCACCGTGCCGACGTTTCCCAAAACCACACAAAGATTACGCTTGAAACGATGGAGCTTGAGGCGACGCATCGGCGAGCCTTGCATCCGCTCGGTAAAAGTCGGCTCGTCCCAGGTCAGCATGTCCCGAAGCATGGGAAATTGACGCGGTGAGAACTTGGCCTCCTCAGTCGGTACCGCCCATTTATTCCATGGGCAGACGTCGAGACACTCATCGCAGCCGTAGAGACGGTCGCCGATGGCCTCGCGATACTCCAGGGGGATCGCACCGTCGTGCTCGATCGTGAGATAGGAAATACACTTCGAAGCATCCAATTGATACGGTGCAGTGATCGCGCGTGTCGGGCAGACGTCGATGCAGCGCGTGCAGCTGCCGCAGCGGTCTTTTTGCTTTTCGCCCGCCGGCAGTTCTAGCGTGGTCACGATGTTGGCGAGAAAACTCCAGGTGCCCCGCTTCGGCTCGATCAGAATGGTACTCTTACCTTGCCAGCCGAGGCCAGCGGCTTCCGCGATGGGTTTTTCAAGCAACGGCCCAGTGTCGATATAGGGACGTTGCTCCCCGCCGTAGTCTTCGCGCAAGATGCGGCAAAGACGCTTCAATCTCCGGAGCATGAAGTTATGATAGTCATCGCCGAGCGCGTATTTGGCAATTCGGTATTCGCGATCCGGATCCGGCTGATAGTAGTTGAGCGCCAGCACGATGATCGACTTCGCTTCCGCTGCCGGCAGTAGCCGACCGGGATGTAAGCGACGGTCATTATTGCGCTCCATCCAAGCCATCGTGCCGTGTTTACCATCTGCGATCCACTGCTCGTAATAATCGCGCCTTAAATCAACGGGCACCGCAGTCACCTCAAGCGCGTGAAAACCCAAAACTTTCGCTTCGTCAAAAATGCGCTGTTTGATTTGTTCACTCATCATTACGGGAAGGTATTTGTATCTACAAACGAGTCGAGCCAAGCTTAGAGCAGTCTGCATTTAATGCAGGAGAGGGTTGAGCAACGCGTCTTTGATCGTATGATCGCTGAGCGACAGAGGATCGCCGAGCAATTGCGATCAGAGGCGCAAGAGCTCGCCGCTGAGATTGATGGCGACGCCAAGCATTCGCTGGCAGAAATTCAATCCGAAACGAATCGCCAGGCCGAAATTATCAACGATCAGGCAAACGCTGAAGCTTCAAACGGTAATTCCGAGGAGTCATCCCAACGTGCCGCTTGAAGATTCGTATAAAATAGGAAGGCTCATTGAAACCCGAAGCCCAGCCGACTTCGGCTACGTTATGGTGCGTCTCCTTCAATAGATTTTTAGCCAGTGCGATACGTTCTCGAGCGATCCAAGCCATCAACTTCATCCCAACAGTTTGGTGGAACTGCCGCGACAAGTGATCGGCGGTGCACGTTAAAGCGCCCGCAATCTCTCGGACGCTCAAGCTCGATTCATTCAAGTGAATCCGCACATACTTCCGAGCGTCCACCACCAACGGAGGCTCTAGCTCCCTAAGCACATCTGGCTGCCAGCCGAGTTCATACAAGACCCCCAGTAAAAATGCATCCAGCAGCGAGCGTATAAACGCCGTCCGATCTGACTCAGGCAAAATCGCATGCTCCGCAAGATCATCCAAATAGTGCATCCATTCGAAAGCTCGCACGCGCTTCTCCCAAAGCACCGAAGGATGGCTCAAGATACGCCGATGACGATCCGCACACCCCTCGAGCAAGAACGCCTGCCCCACCACCAAAACACGATAAGGTGTCTTTAAATCGATCGGCGTTTCTGCATGCGGTAAGCCTCGGGGAATCACGCACATCTCTCCAGTCCCCAAGCGGAAGCTCGCCCCGGGGCAGACGAAATCAGTCGCGCCCCCCGTCTGAATAAAGAACTCTGGCTCCGGATGAAAAATCGCATTCTCCTGCCAGGTATGCAACTGACAGCGTTCCGGGAAATGCACGCGAACCCGCCCCGCTCGCAAACGCTGTAAATGCCGTCGGATTTGCTCCGAGAAGTTCGCCTTCACTAAAATTTCCGATGATTCCATAATGCGGGTTTTGTACTATAATTCACAGATCTGTGCGATTCTTTAATCTCGGGTTTATACAGTTTGAATATTGTAGTTTCCCATTCAGACAAAGCCATTGGCACACCCAATCATAATCAATAAATTCAACGCTTAGCCCGAATGAACAAAAAGATCCAAGTCACCGTCTGGAACGAATACCGCCACGAAAAGTCCAATCCGAAAGTCGCCGAGATCTATCCCGACGGCATGCACACCACAATCGCGAGCTTCTTAGGTAAAGAGGTCGATTTCGAAGTCCACACCGCCACTCTGGACGAGCCCGAGCATGGCCTCACAGACAACGTTCTCAAAAACACCGACGTCCTCCTCTGGTGGGGACACATGGCACACGGCGATGTGAGCGACGCCCTCTCCCAGAAAGTCCACACTCGCGTGCTCGAAGGCATGGGCTTTATTGCCCTGCACTCGGCTCACTACGCCAAACCATTCAAGGCGCTCCTCGGCACCACCTGCTCTCTCAAGTGGCGCGAGTCGACCGACAAAGAACGCCTTTGGAACACCCTACCCTCGCACCCCATCCTCCAAGGCATCGGCGAATACTTCGAGATCCCCCAAGAGGAAATGTACGGCGAGCCCTTCGGTATTCCTAATCCCGACGAGCTGCTCCTTATCTCATGGTTCACTGGTGGCGAAGTCTTCCGTAGCGGTGCCACGTGGACACGGGGCAATGGCAAAGTCTTCTACTTCCGCCCCGGGCACGAAACCTACCCGACCTACCACCAAGCCGAAGTGCAATTGATCATCACCAACGCCGTACGCTGGGCAAAGCCCACTGTGCGCATTCCCGACAGCTGTCCCAATAGCCCCGCACTCGAACCCTTACCCGAAGATCCGGAGGCAGAAAATCGCCCCACCATCGGCCACAAATAATATGCCAAAAGCAAAAACTCCCCCAACACGCGTCGCCATCATCGGCACTGGCGGCATGGCCAGCTTCCACGTGCGCCACTTCAACAAAGCCCGAGGCTGCAAGGTCGTCGCTTGCGTCGACACCGATCCGGCCCGCCTCGAAGCATTCGCGCAGGATTACGACATCTCCGAAACCTACGCCTCGACCAGCGAGTTACTCGCTCAATCCGAGATCGACGCCGTCGCCATCGTCACACCCGACCCTTTTCATAAACCCATCACACTCGAATGCCTAGCCGCAGGCAAACACGTCCTCTGCGAAAAGCCCCTCGCGCTCAACTACCCCGACGCCAAAGCCATGGCTGATGCCGCCCGCAAAGCGAAAGTTATCAACATGGTGCACTTCACCTACCGCAACTGGGCACCTCTGCAAAAGATCGCCGACATCGTCCAATCCGGAAAGATCGGCGAGATCCGCCACGTCGAAGCCAGCTACCATCAAGCATGGCTCGTCAGCAAGTCGTGGGGCGACTGGCGCACCAGTGATGGCTGGCTATGGCGGCTCGATACCAGTCACGGCAGTAAAGGCGTGCTCGGCGACATCGGCGTCCACATCCTCGACTTCGCCACCTTTCCCGCAGGAAAGATCAAAGAAATTTATTGCCAGCTAAAAACTTTCAAAAAAGCGCCGCGCAACAAGATCGGTCAATACAAACTCGACGCCAACGACACAGCCGTGATCACCGCCGAGTTTGCTAACGGAGCGATTGGCAGCTTTCAAACCACTCGCTGGATGCCAGGCCACTCGAACCGCCTCTTCCTAAAGATCAGCGGCACCAAAGGAAGCGTCAGTTTCGATTCCGAACTCGCCGAAGATCAATACAAAATTTGCGCAGGCAAAGACATCGACCAAGACACTTGGAAAACCGTCAAAGTGAAAGCCACGCCCACCCTCCAAGACCGATTCATCAAGAGCATCCGCACTGGAAAACAAGACCAGCCCGACTTCGCCCGCGGTGCCGAGATCCAAAAACTCCTCGACGCCAGCTTTGAGTCTAATGAGTTGAGGAAGCCTGTCAGGGTGCGCTGACAAGTTATGTGGCAGAGTCGTTGAGTAGTGGCGCGGCAGAGCCGCGAGTTAAGCAGTCGAATGGTTGAGTGGGGACTCCGGGCGCACTCTTTTAGCTGCCGACAGAGCCTAAGTCCCCGACTCAACCACTCAACTCGCGCGCAGCGCGCGCAAATACAACTCCGCGCACGCACGTGCGTCCGAGAGCGCATCGTGGTGATCCAGCGGAATATCAAATTCCTCACAGAGCACGTTGAGCCGCTTTTTAAGTAGTTTGTAGGTGCACTGCTTCTCAAACTCCGGCTGCGCCAGCCCGTAAAAGTCCAATGCCTGCTTCAAGCAAGAAGCATCAAAGCCCATATTGTGCGCCACCACTGTCTGCCCCACGATAAAGTCAGAGATTTCTGGCCAGACCGCGTCAAACCCCGGCGCCGTCAAGGTATCACGATAGGTCAGCCCATGCACCGCCGTATTGTAATGAGAATACTCATCCTTCGGCGGCCGCACCAGCAGCGAGAGTTCCTTCGTCACCACGCCCGCCTCCACCCGCACAAGTCCCACTTGGCAAATACTCCAACGCTTCGGCTGGGCTGTTTCAAAATCAATCGCGGTAAAGTTTGGCATCATAGTCATAAATTAAGCAGCGACCTGCCCATCAGAGGCAAGCGCTTTACATAAACCTGCTTCAATCCTTTTCAACTCCTCTGCCTCTAACCCGCCCTTGCATTCGACCAAAGGAAAGACACCGCAATAAATACCCTGCGTAATTATTGCACTCTTCAGGAGTGCCACTACGACAAGCCGATCTCTTCGATCGAATCATAGTAGCCACCGCAAAACACCACCAACTCCCGCTCATCACGAAATCCGGCTGCGTGGAAACGATTTGGTCGCCAAAGCATTTGACATCTACCATGCTATTTGCCATTTTAATGGTATGACTATTACCATAGATAAGGCAGGGCGCGTGGTCATCCCTGCCAGACTGAGGAGGCTTGCGGGCTTAAAGCCAGGCACCCCCCTTTCTGCTAGCTATGAAAATGGTGCGATCAAAATTGTACGTGACGTCCAGGGGCCTCAAGTCGAGTCGAGCGGGCAGCGTCGCATTGCTCGCCCCACATCGAAAAACGCAGCTCCAATCGACATTGCCGCCCAAATTGAGGAGGAGCGTAACCGCTGGTCTCAATGAATCGTCCTTTCTTCGACACCAGTATTCTCGTGGCCGGGCTCATCGATTTCGGCGAATCTTCACGTGCCTCGATTGAGCTACTCGACCGAGTGGCTGATCAGCGCATCCCCCACGCCGCCACCGCTTGGCACTGCTGCCTAGAGTTCTACTCGGTGGCCACCCGCCTACCAGAAGAATATCGGCTGCCGATCGAGACTGCACAGCAGTTTGTTGATGAGGAAATTATCGGCAGGCTGGGAATCGAGATTCTGAGTCCAACCGATCAGAGCTCATTCTTTCATTCGACCGCACAAAACGGAATTCGTGGAGGACGCGTGTACGACTACCACATCGGAATGATTGCACTGGCCAATGCCGCCTCCACCATCGTGACGGCAAATAAGAAACATTTCTCACTTTTTGAACGTCAAGGCTTGCCCGTTTTAAACTCAGCTGAATACATCCAAGCTCTCAAGTAGTTGCCAAAAAAGACCGCCTAAGGGGCTACAAAAAATCTATGACCGCCTAAAGGCGGGACTCCAACCCTCTCAAACGCCTAAATGTCCGCCGAATATAACGAAGACTCGATCAAATCCCTCGACTGGAAACAACACATCCGCCTGCGCCCGGGCATGTATATTGGTAAGCTGGGCGACGGCTCGTCCTCCGACGACGGTATTTACATTCTCCTTAAGGAGGTGATCGACAACTCGATCGACGAGTTCGTGATGGGCAACGGCAAGGTGATCGAAGTCAACATCGACGGCACCCATGTGGCGGTGCGCGACTACGGGCGCGGCATCCCTCTGGGCAAGCTCAAGGACTGCGCCTCCAAGATCAACACGGGCGCGAAATACGACTCTGAAGCTTTCAAAAAATCCGTCGGCCTGAACGGCGTCGGCATCAAAGCGGTCAACGCCCTCTCTTCGGAGTTCGAGATTCAAGCCTTCCGCGAGGGCAAAACTCGCTGCGTCAGCTTCTCGCAGGGCGAGGTCGTGACCGAAGACAAAAAAGACCGCGCCGATAAAGAATCGAGAGACGGTACCGCGCTGCGCTTCGACGCCGACCCCGAAATCTTCGGCAGCGTCCGCTTCCGAGACGACTACGTCGAGGACATGCTCTGGAACTACGCCTATCTGAACAGCGGGCTGACCATCGTCTATAACGGCAAAAAGTTTAAGTCCGACAAAGGTCTGCACGACTTGCTCGAAAACAAACTCGATGGCGAACCGATGTATCCGATCATCCATATCAAGGATCACGATATCGAGGTCGCCTTTACCCATAACGACTCTTACGGCGAGGACTACTACTCTTTCGTCAACGGCCAGCACACCACGATGGGCGGCACCCACCTAGCGGCCTTCCGTGAAGCCTTGGCCAAGACGATCAAGGAATTTTACAAAAAGGACTTCGACGCGGTCGACATCCGCACCTCGATCTGCGCCGCCGTCAGCGTGAAGGTGGAAGAGCCGGTTTTCGAATCGCAGACCAAGACGAAGCTCGGCTCGCAAGACATGGGGCCGAAGGGGCCGACCGTGCGCAGCTTTATGATGAACTTCATGAAGCAGGCACTGGACAACTACCTGCACCGCAATCCTAAGACTGCCGAGATCCTTGGCAAAAAGATCCAAGAATCCGAGCGCAACCGTAAGGAGCTGAAGGGCATCCAAAAGCTCGCCCGCGAACGCGCGAAGAAAGCGAAAGTGCACAACAAAAAGCTGCGTGACTGCCGCGTGCATCTCGACACGAAGAAGGACGGCCGCCTAGACTCGACCCTCTTCATTACCGAGGGCGACTCCGCGTCCGGTTCTATCACCAAGGCGCGCAACGTCAACTCGCAGGCCGTCTTCTCGCTCAAGGGTAAGCCGCTCAACTCGTTCGGGTTGACTAAGAAAGTCGTTTACGAGAACGAGGAGTTTAACCTCCTACAAGACGCCCTCAGAATCGAGAACGGCCTCGAAGACTTGCGCTACAACAACGTCGTCATCGCGACCGATGCCGACGTCGACGGCATGCACATCCGCCTACTACTGATCACCTTCTTCCTCCAGTTTTTCCCCGAGCTGATCAAGCAAGGGCACCTCCACATATTGCAGACGCCGCTCTTCCGCGTGCGCAATAAAAAGGTCACTCGCTATTGCTACACAGACGCCGAGCGCCGAGCCGCGATGGAAGAGTGCAAGCCCAAGCCGGAAATCACTCGCTTCAAAGGACTCGGCGAAATTTCACCCGACGAGTTTCAACATTTCATCGGCAAGAACATCCGCCTCGATCCAGTGATCATCCCGAAAGGCATGACGATTAAAGACATGCTTACTTTCTACATGGGCAAGAACACACCCGAGCGCCAGGAGTTCATCATCGACAATCTGAAAGTCGAAAAGGACATGACCGAAAAAGCCGAAGCGGTGGCGTAGGGAGAGAGTAGTGGCGACTTCAGTCGTCATATTACAGAGCCTGAGCACGACGCATATGGCGGCTGAAGCCGCCACTACTTTTTCTTCTCGCTCGCGTAGATGGTGATATCGGCGGATGTTTCGCCAGTGATTTCCTGGGCGCGCTTGAGGGCGTCGCGAGTGGAGATGTTGGGATTCTCGGGGTGGTAGCGGAAGAAGTTTTCCTCGCCCAAAGTTTCGAGTAGCCCGGAATTTTTGAAAACACGCTCCACATAGCTATGCGCTCCGCTCACGATAACGTCGCGACCATTGGATCGCGCAAACAGCACGAGGTCTTTGATCGTGAGCGCAACGGAGGCGTCGAGATTGTGCGCGTTACGCAGGCGTAAAATAATAATCCGCAACGCTGGGTGCTCGACCATGTTGCGCATTTGGTCGAGAAAGAGCTCGCTTGATGCGAAAAAGAGGTCGCCCTCGACGTGGACGATGGCAATGGAGGGGCGCTCCTCGTGTGTCTTGATCGTATCGTGCTCAATTAGCTCACCCCCGTCGTTGAAGGAGATCTCTTTAAGTTCAGGCCGGCTAGCTTTAGCGAGGAAGAGCCCGATGGAGGCGGGCAAGTGTCAATCTTTCGCTCCATAGCGGCAAAGAAGTAGTATTTTTAGACTGATCTATAAGAACGACTCGACTCTGTGGCGGAACGAGGGGCTCGCCTGTCTTCGAACGGGAAGTTAGACTCGACTGCCCTAGCAATGATCCGATTCGAAAGCGGTTCCCGCTTCCGCTACCCTATCCACTAAAAAAGGCTTCCTCAGCCATTATTGCTGGATTGTTTCACTCGAAAAATACGGTTCTTCGCTATTTTTAGTGGATAGATATACTGCCGCGCGTCATGTTTTGTGATTTTGGAAGACTTGAAAATTGCTTGCCCCGCGCGGAACCGCAGGCCAACAAGCACCCCACGATGAAGTCTCCC
>Ga0222662_1000344_pt1 | contig 41194 bp, 28 predicted proteins | sample AntAcemetagen600_FD_179821 | JGI IMG/M metagenome (GOLD analysis project Ga0222662, IMG submission 179821) | Saline water microbial communities from Ace Lake, Antarctica - #600 | ecosystem: Environmental > Aquatic > Non-marine Saline and Alkaline > Saline | place: Antarctica: Ace Lake... | reverse complement strand
CCCTTGCGGGAGCCGGAGGTGATTTTGGCGGAAATGGTGAAGTTGGATGCGGAGACGGCGGGGTTGTTGAAGGAGATTGGGGAGTTGGTATGAAGGCGGGGTGGGAGAAACTCAAGTTTTCAGAACTGTTTGCTGATCCAAAAAAAGCAATCATTAGCGGGCCTTTCGGATCGAATTTAAAATCTTCTGAGTATCAATGTGAAGGAGTGCCTTTGGTTCGGCTTCAAAATGTAGATCGATGGAAATTCATAAATAAAAACATCATCTACATTACCCCCGAGAAAGCCGCAGAGCTCTCTAGCCACTCATATGAAGTTGGCGACATCCTGATAACAAAGCTAGGAGCCCCTCTAGGCAAAGCTTGCATAGCACCAGAAATTTCTGGTTCCGGTATTATCTTGGCTGACATCGTAAGAGTCAGATTAGATGACAAAACGCATAACAAAGACTTCATCGTTTCCCAATTAAACTCTGAGGTGATCTCGGATCAACTTAAGTCACTCACAACAGGGGCAACTCGACCAAGGGTTACGCTAAAAAATGTAAGAGAGTTGCACTTTGCTATTCCGCCGCTAGCCGAGCAGGAGGAGATTGTGGAGGTCTTGGACAAGGCCTTTGCCGCCATCGACCAAGCCAAGGCGAACCTCGAACAAAACATCGCCAACGCCAAAGAACTCTTCCAATCCAAACTCAACCAAATCTTCTCCCAAAAAGGCGCTGGATGGGTTGAGACGTCGCTTGGATCAGCTACAGGCGGAGTTTCAACGGGACCGTTCGGATCCCTCCTTCATAAAAAGGACTATATTGAAAATGGTATTCCGTTGATCAATCCAGCACACATAACTGACACGGGGATTGAGCCAGCACAAAATAAAACAGTGACAAGTGAGACCGCTGATCGCTTGTCGAACTACCAACTCGGAAAGGGCGACATTGTTATCGCTCGACGAGGTGAAATGGGAAGATGTGCTGTCGTTACAAACCGAGAAGTCGGATGGCTCTGTGGCACAGGCAGCTTTTTTATTAAACCATCTGAAACGAGCGATCCGCAATATTTGGTGAACCTTCTTCGTTCAACCGTCTACCGAGAAAAACTCGATCAGATAGCAGGAGGAGCTACGATGAAAAACCTGAGTAACAAATCTCTAAGCAGTTTCTTAATCCCCCTACCACCTCTCCCCGAGCAAAAAACCATCGTCCAGCACCTCGACACTCTTTCCGCCCAAACCCGAGCCCTCGAATCCCACTACCAAACCAAACTCACCTCCCTCGAAGAGCTCAAAAAATCCCTCCTCCAAAAAGCCTTTGCGGGAGAATTGACCTGAAATTACAGGGTCTCCAGTTGCCTTACTGTTCACTCATAGTTGTCTTACATAGGCAGCATCGTCGAATTCTTCCGATTCAACCCTGTCGGGTCGCACGCCTAACAGGGTTGAATCGGCGGTAAGGCAGTAAAAGCCCTGATGGCGATCAGCCCAGCTCCCTGCAGGTTGTCTAAGAGTTCACTTACAGTTGACTTACGGTTGACCTGATGTTATTCAAGGTCTGAAATGGCCTACGAACCGCAATTCACGATCAGCACAAAGCTCCTCTCCCTCGTTGAGGGGATCTCCTCGCTCCGTGAAAAAATCCAGGGAGCGTCGATCGACCTGAGCTGGATTCCCGCTTTGCAGAAAGACACCCGGACGAGAAACGTACACGCCTCGACCGCGATCGAGGGCAATCCTCTCACTCTCGCCGAGGTGCGCGCCCTCGAAGAGGGAAAAACTCTCGACGACACGAGCGAGCGGTCCAAGCGCGAGGTGACGAACTATTTCGCGGGTCTCCGCTACATCGAGAAACGCGCCACAAAGTCGCCCCTCCGCCACGAAGATCTCTTCGCGCTCCACCTCATCCTCGCCGGAGGCAACGTTATGGACCAAGGCGAAGCGGGGAGCTACCGTTCGATCAATGTGCGGGTCGGCGATCACTTCCCCCCGGCTCATGAGGATGTCTCTCCGCTCATGTTCGAACTTCTCACGTGGTGGAATGAAGAGGCTCCAAAAATTTCTCCGATTCTGAGCTCTGCGATTCTCCACTATCGCTTTGAAGACATCCACCCCTTTGCCGATGGCAATGGCCGTAGCGGTCGCGCCCTCGCGCTCTGGGAACTCTACCGGAGAGGGTTCGATACTCATCATATCTTCTCAGTCGACGAATACTACTGGGAGGATCGCCCCGCTTACTACGCCGCTCTCGGTCAGGTCCGTCTCGCGGGCGATGATCTGTCGGAGTGGCTCGACTACTCCGCCCGCGGACTACATGAAACCCTCGAAAGAGTCTGGGCTCGCATCCGCAGCTTCCAGCAGAAGGAGACTGCCAAACTGACCCTGACCCCCACTCAGGAAAAGCTCATCGGTTTTCTCAGAGAAGGCGACGGGATGCGTCCCTCCGAAATATGGGAAGCACTGGACATCTCAAAGCAGGGCGCGCTCAAGCTGCTCAACCCTCTCCTCGCTGCCGGAATTGTAATCCGGGTTGGCACCCGTAAATCCGGCAAATACCAGCTCGGTGATGACAGTTTTACTGGTTAGGTATTGCCATCCTGCTACCTTTACCTATCCATTAATCCAGTGAACGAATCCCAAACTCGCCTCGACTACATCGACCCCGCTCTCAAGGCGGCGGGCTGGGGTGAGGTCGAAGGTGCCCGGATTCGAGTGGAATTCCCGATCACGGAGGGGCGTCTCATCGGTCAGGGACGGCGCAAAAAACCGCTCCTCGCCGATTACATTCTCGAATACCGGAACAAACGCCTCGCCGTGGTCGAGGCGAAAGCTCGTGATCTCCACTACACGACAGGCGTCGGCCAGGCGAAGGACTACGCGGAGCGGCTCGACATTCGCTTCACCTACGCAACGAATGGGCTCCAGATTTACGGGATCGACATGGAGGAGGGAACCGAGGGCGATGTCGACCGCTACCCGACTCCGGACGAACTCTGGGAGATGACGTTTCCCAAGCCGATCGAGCCCTACAAGGTGGAGATCGCAGACTGGAAGGTCCGTTTCGAAGCGGTGCCGTTTGCGCTGTTCAAAGGACAGTATCTCCCCCGCTACTTCCAGCACGTCGCGATTGAGAAAACCCTCGATGCCATCGCCGCAAAGCAAACGCGGATTCTCCTCACGATGGCGACCGGCACCGGCAAAACGGCGACGGCTTTTCACATTTGCTGGAAGCTTTTTCACGCCCGCTGGAACCTGAAGCGTGATGGGATTCGTACCCCGAGGATTTTGTTTTTGGCAGATCGCAACCTCCTTGCTGATCAGGCTTTCAACGCCTTTGGCGAGTTCGAGGACGATGCGCTGGTCAGGATCACGCCGAAGGACATCAAAAAGAAGGGCCAAGTCCCGACTAACGGCAGCGTTTTCTTCACGATTTTTCAGTCGTTCATGGCGAGCGACCAGAGCGAGGCGGAAGAAGAACGGGAAGCGGAGGAGGCGGGAAACTTTACGGCGGAAATCCCGATGGTCGCTGAGGAGGCCGTGGCTTATCGCATCAAAAGCGATCCACCGAAGGAGGCCGAATCCTATTTCGGACGCTACGAGCCGGATTTCTTCGATTTCATCATCATCGACGAGTGCCACCGCGGCGGTGCGAACGACGAGAGCAGCTGGCGCGGAATTCTCGATCACTTTTCACCCGCCGTGCAGCTCGGACTCACCGCGACTCCGAAGCGGGATGTCAACGCTGACACTTACGACTATTTCGGGGAACCGATCTACACCTACAAGCTCAAGGACGGGATCAACGATGGCTTCCTCACTCCCTTCAAAGTGAAGCAGATCAGCACCACGATCGACACTTACACCTTCACGAAAGCAGACCTGATCAAAGGCGGTGATATCGACCCGAACAAGGAATACACCGAAGCGGAGATCAACCGCATCATCGAGATCAAAGCCCGCGAGGAATACCGGGTGAAACTTTTCCTCAGCGAGATCAACCAAAACCACAAGTCGCTCGTCTTTTGCGCGACCCAGCGCCACGCCGCCGTCGTCCGGGATCTCATCAACCAGCACAGCGAGAGCAAGAGCCCGAACTACTGCCACCGCGTCACCGCCGACGATGGCGGGATCGGCGAAGCGCACCTGCGGGACTTTCAGGACAACGAGAAGAGCGTCCCCACGATTCTGACGACCTCGCAAAAGCTCAGCACCGGCGTCGATGCGCCCGAGATCCGCAACATCATTCTGATGCGGCCCGTCAAGTCGATGGTCGAATTCAAACAGATCGTCGGTCGTGGCACGCGACTCTTCGAGGGGAAGGACTACTTCACGGTCTATGATTTCGTCGAGGCCCACAAACACTTCAAAGATCCCGAGTGGGACGGCGATCCCCTCCCGCCCGAGGGCGGCGATGGAGAAGGCGGAGGTGAGAAACCTCCCTGCAAGGAATGCGGCGAACGTCCCTGCCTCTGCGAAAAGCCCGATCCGGATCCCTGCCCTGAGTGTGGCAATTTCCCCTGCACCTGCGAGGGAGGCCCGCAGACGATCATCGTCGTCGAACTATCCAAAAACAAAGCGCTCGAGATCGACTCGATGATCAAGACCACCTTCTGGAGTCCTGATGGCACGATGCTTTCGGCGGAAGAATTCATCCAACAGCTCTTCGGTGATCTCCCCGGATTTTTCAGAAATGAAGACGAGCTGCGCCAACTCTGGAGCCTCCCCGGGACCCGGAGAAAGCTCCTCGAAGAACTGAGCGAAAAAGGCTACACCGAGCCACAACTCGAAGACTTGCGCCGCCTCGTCCACGGTGAAGACAGCGACCTCTTCGACGTCCTCAACTACGTCGCCTACCAGAAGGATCTCGTGCCCCGCCTCGACCGGGCAGGTCAGGCGAAGATCCAGATCCAAGACTACGATCCGAAGCAGCAGGCCTTCCTCAACTTCGTGCTCTCTCAATATGTCAAAGAAGGCGTCACCGAACTCGATGAAGCCAAGCTGGGAGATCTTCTCAAATTGAACTACGGAGCGATCGACGACGCTAAGACGGAACTGGGAGCGATTCAGCAGATCCGGGAGACCTTCATCGGTTTTCAAGAGCACTTGTATCGGGATAGGACCGGCTGATGAAAATTTCTAAAAACTGCCCAACTCCCGCTCCCCTCTCTCAAAACCCCAGCCCCAAACCTTGAATCCCCCGGAAAGCCCGCCACCATAAACCATGCCGACCCGCTTTCCCGACTACTCCTTCCCCGAACCCAATCTGGAGCTCACCGAAAAACAGTACGCTGAGTTCCACCGCCGTCTTGCCGCCGCCGAAAGTGCTGACGATTGCCTTGCGCTGATTGCCGACTGGGACGGAGTGCTTTGCGAATTCAAAGAGTGGGGCAACCTCACGGAAATCCGGTTTCATCAGGACACGAGGAACGTCGAATACAAGGCGGCCAAAGACCGGCTCGATGGGATTTCGCCGAAGTTCACTGACTTGGAGACCACCTTGAAAAAAGCCTTTCTCGACTCTCCCTTCCGGGGCGAAATCGAGGCTGCGACGGGATCGCAGTTGTTCGAAAAGTGGCAGTGTCACACGCGGAGTTTTTCATCCGCGATTGAAGAGGATCTGATCAGAGAGTCCGCTCTCGAATCGGAATACACCTCCCTGACTGCCGGAGCGAAAATCTCGTTTCAGGGCGGGGAATTCTCGATCCCGGAGATGAACCAATTTTTCGACGATGCCGACCGCGAGATTCGAAAGGCTTCTTACCTCGCTCATTCGAACTGGTTTGCCGATAACGCCCCGGAGTTGGACCGGATTTACAATGAGCAGGTCAAAGTCCGGCACGCAATGGCCGGGAAGCTGGGCTACGAAAGGTTTACCGAGCTGGGTTACCAACGCATGACCCGGATCGGCTATGGTCCGGAGGAAGTGGCGACCTTTCGCGACGAAGTCCGCGACCAGGTCGTGCCGCTCGCGATGGAGCTCGCCGCGCAGCAACCGAAGGACATCGGCGTTGAGGAGCTCATGTTCTGGGACACGAGCGTCTATTCCCTCGCGGGAAATCCGGCTCCCCGCGGAGACCATGACTGGATGGTGGACCGCGCCACGGAGATGTTTGCCGAAATGGGCCATGGCCTCGACGGCTTTTTCGAAGAAATGAAAGCACGGGGCGCGATGGATTTGAAATCCCGGGAAGGGAAAGCGGGCGGCGGCTTTTGCGAATACCTGCCTAAATTCGGATTCCCTTTTATCTTTGCGAACTTCAACGGAACGCGGGGAGATGTCGATGTCTTCACCCACGAGATGGGTCATGCCTTTCAAAGTTACCGCAGCCGGAATCAGGTCATGAGTGATTTAATCTGGCCAACGACCGAGGCCTGCGAGATTCATTCGATGGCGCTCGAATTCCTGAGCTGGCCGCAGATGGACAAGTTCTATGGAGAAGACGCCGCCGGGGAGCTTCGCCGGATTCATCTCACGAACAGCCTTCAATTTCTACCCTACGGCGTCGCGATCGATCATTTCCAGCATCTCGTTTATGAAAGACCGGAGGCGACACCGGCGGAGCGGAATGAAATGTGGCAGGAGGTCGAGGCGACTTATCTCCCGTGGCATCACTATGGGGATCTTCCGCACCAAGCGAGTGGGCGCCGTTGGCAGCAGAAGCAGCACGTTTACAACAGCCCCTTTTATTACATCGATTACTGTTTAGCCCTGACCGGAGCACTCCAATACTGGTCCAAGTCGCGCACGGATTTCGACGGCACGATGACGGCCTACGAGGAGCTCTGTGAACTGGGCGGCAGCCTCGACTACACCGGCTTGTTGAAATCAGCGGGCTTGAATTCACCTTTCAGTAAAGGCTGTCTCGATGAAGTGATCGCTGAGGCGAAAAGGTATTTGGGCTGAGGGTGGTTGATGGTTAGCGCGTGGGTTCGGGGACTGCTCGTTCACACTCGCTGCTACGGGGAAGGTGCGACGGCGGGCCGTCTGAGTGGGGTTGAGAAGAGACGGACTAGGCAGTCCATCCTACGCAGAGGTTTTGTAGGGACCTCTTCCCGCCAACGCGAAACTCTTGCTTGATCAAGGCGCGAATATCACGCGAGGCGGTATCTTCGGAACACTTGGCGATTTTGGCATGTTTTGACGAAGTGAGCTTTCTTTCGAAGCCGTCGAAGAGCTTGTTGATCATCTTGCGCCGACGTTCATTGACGGGCGCATGGTTCACTTTCTCCCAGACGCGGGCTGTATGCATCACGTCGGTGAGGGTTTCGTCAGCCGCGGTAATAGCTCGACCGCGCTTAGTACGGACAGCTTATCGATTTTGACTATTTGTCACCGTCAAATAATTTACCCAAATAATTTACCTGTCCCTCGAATTTCTCTGTCCCTTGAATTTCTCGAATTTCGAGGTATCGTGATCTGGCGTCAAAAAGAAAGAACGAACCGTTCATCAGGTTCTATGATCCCTGCTGCGACATTTTTCATCTCTTTGCTATGCGGCGGTTTTCCCGGGCGTCGCAGGGGAAATGACCAATTTGTGCCGTGACTTGGAACAGTCAATCGCCCCTTTTTAAGCGCTAAAGATGAATTATCGGGATTGATCAAGAGGTGGACCAAAGCTAACATCCTCCTTCTGTCCCCAGACCCCCCCGATAAGGGCACTATTTTCGCGTTTGGGCCAAGAAAGAGCAAGCGCGATCGCAAAATTGCCGCTGGGAACACATTCGACAAATATGGCAAATTTTGAAATGGACGGCGGGATCAAGATCTACCTTCGGGAGATCGGGAAAACCGCACTACTCACTCGCGAAGAAGAGGTGGAGCTTGCTGATCGCATAAAAAATGGCGATATGGAAGCCCGTGCTCATATGATTAAGGCAAACCTTCGCCTCGTCGTGAAGATCGCACAGGACTACGCGAACTACGGGCTACCTTTACTAGACCTCATTTCTGAGGGCAATATCGGCCTGATGAAAGCGGTTGAGCGCTTCGACCCCAACAAGGGGGGGAAACTCTCCACCTATGCCGCGTGGTGGATCAAGCAGTCCATCAAGCGAGCGTTGGCGAATCAGAGCAAAACAATCCGTCTCCCCGTCCACATGGTGGACAAAATTTCGAAGATGCGCCGTGTTGCGATGGTGCTGAGCGAAGAGCTGGGCCGCGAACCGACCGATGAAGAACTTTCTGAAGAGATCGGAATCGACCGCGCCAAGCTTTCACATCTTAAGGCTGCTGCTCAGCGCCCGGCATCTCTTGATGCCCCTATCGGGGACGACGACAGCACCCAATTCGGCGAGATCATCGGCGACGAGAAGGCGCAGACTCCTCTCGAACTCCTGAGCCACAAGAATATGCACATGCAACTCGACGACCTCCTTGAGGTTCTCGACGAGCGTGAGCGGAAAATCGTCGATGCCAGATTCGGCCTTGCTGGTGAAAAGCCTAAAACGCTCGAAGAAGTGGGCCAGGAATTTGGCGTCACTCGCGAGCGTATCCGCCAGCTCCAGAACATCGCACTCAAGAAGCTGCGTCGCGCCCTTCAGAAAAAGGAGGACCCCGCTCCACGCCCGCTCGGCAAGACAGGCGAGTTCGACGACGAATTTCCCCGCGGACAATAAATAAAAACTGCCCGGGAAATCTGATTAGGGCCCGACAGTGACTTTCTATGGTCTGTTTCTTGGAATTTGAAATTCGAGAAACCAAAGGGAGGAGGACTTCGCTCGAGAATTCACCAATGAAGATCTCGCTGACGAAATCGTAGCCGCGGAGAAGGGAGCCCTCATCTACTGCGCCGACTTTGAAAACACAGGGGAAGCGATGAAGGCTCTAAACCGCGCCCATCACCTCGGCATGTCTCCTTTCATTCGGCGTAAGCGAGTCGCATCGCAGGCAATGAACTCGAATTCAGACTACGGTCCTGAATCACGTGCCGGAATCTACTTTCCAGAATCCCCTCTAAGACCCGAAGCTGAGATTGAAAAGATAACCGAGTTTTAGATCATGCGCCCATTTTTCTCCCCCCTCTTCCTCACCGTCGCTCTTTTCCTGGCAGCGGGACCTGCTTCGTCGGCGGATCCTCCTAACATCATTCTCATCTTCGTCGATGACCTTGGCTACGGCGATCTTGGCTGCTACGGCAATGAGGTCATCAAAACACCAAACATCGACAAGCTCGCCGCCGAAGGGCAACGCTGGACGAGTTTCTATGCGGCCGGGACAACCTGTGTTCCGAGCCGCAAAGGACTCATGAGCGGACGCCATCCCGCACTGCTGGGTAAGGAGCCGCTCAAAAGCGACCGCGAAGCGCTCATGGCCGCGATGTTGCAACGTCAGGGCTACGCGACGGCGATCCTCGGGAAATGGCACCTCGCCGGTTACCCTGATGACTTCACGACCGCTCCGATGCATCCGCTCGAATGTGGATTCGACTATCACTTCGGCACGCCCGGCAGTAATGACGCGCCGGGGCCGCCGGTCCAGACCCGCGAAGCCTTCGACAACGCAACCTTCGCGACCTGGACGATCCCGCTCATTCGCGGGCGCGAACTGGTGGAAAGTCCTTCGCGCCAGGATCTCTACACGAAGCGATACACAGAAGAGGCGGTAAAGTGGATTGGCGAAAAGAAGGACGACCCATTCTTTCTCTACCTCGCACACAACATGCCCCACGTGCCGATTTTCCCCTCAGAGGAATTTACAGGCAAGAGCGCGGGCGGAACTTATGGTGACGTCGTTGAAGAAATCGACTGGTCGGTCGGAGAAGTCATGAAAGCACTCGAAGCCCATGAACTCGAAAAAGACACGCTCGTCATTTTCACGAGCGACAACGGTCCCTGGAGCGTCTTCGGACCTCATGGGGGAACCGCCGCTCCCCTGCGTGGTGAGAAATCGACTTCCTGGGAAGGCGGCTCACGAGTTCCCGGTATTTTTCATTGGCCCGATCGGATTGCTCCCGGCGTCGTCGAGGGCATCGGCGTGAATCTCGATCTCTATGCAACCTTCGCTGCTCTCACCGGAGCGAAGGACCTCCCAACCGACAAGCCGGGCTGGATGTCGACGGACCTGACTCCCGCACTCTTTGACGATCAACCCAGCCCGCGAACAGAGTGGTTCTATGGAGGCGGAGCAATTCGCTCCGGTGATTTTAAACTCGTCACGACAACCCACTTTCCGACGAACCCGGAGACGAGGAAAAACACACCGCGCAAGCAACACGACCCTCCCCTTCTCTTTAACTTGCGGGAAGACATCGGCGAAACCAACAACATCGCCGCCGATCATCCTGAGAAGGTCACTCAATTGCTGGAGAAACTCATCAAACAACAATCGAAGCCGTGACACTCCGGTTTTAGGCGCTACCCAAAAAGCGGCAGAAGCATATGCTCCGCATTTGACATCATCTGTGACCCTTCACGCCTTTTGCGTTCGAATTAATCGCCAATACGAGAAGCCAACCAAAAGCGGAATGGATCCCGCGCCTATTGGATCATCAGAGACTCCGCCACCATGCCACGAGCCTTCTGTGTGTTCTTCGTATTCCGAGGTTCAAAATTCAGAAGCACCGCGATTTGATCAACCACGGAAAACACTGAAGACGCGGAAACAGGGGCATCATGATCGGGCTCAGGCACAGCGGACAAGGTGGAACTTGCCCCTCCAGTTTCGGGTTTCGCTCTCCCACTGAAAACTGAAAACGGCCTAAGTCCTCAACAACGGCAGCTGACTCAACAATTCCTCACAATACTCCCATTGATCCAGCGTCTCCCGCCACTCTTTCGGGATCGCATCGACGCCGCGGTAGGCTCCCATGACCATGCCGATGGCAATCGCGCGGGAGGCGTTATCTCCTCCCACCATGGTGTTGGCCTGAAACGCTTTCTTGAGGCCCTCTTCCTGATCGGCGTATTTCAGAATGAAGTAGATCGCTCCCGGCAAGGTTCCTTCCGTCGGACTCGCTTTTCCGACTTTGATCGGTTCAGAGCGTCCAACGTCCCAGAGTCTCGCCATGCTCGTGAGGGCGAAGTCATCACTGAAGGCTTCTTTTGAAAGAGCGGAATTGGGATCCGCTTCCTCCTCGACCTTGGCGATGGCTTGCGCAGTCTTGGCTTCAAAAAAGCCACCCATCTCTGTGGCGACGTCTTGGATCGCGACGGCCGGTTTCACCCCATTGATGACCCGGCTGGTAACGCGGGCGAAAAACTCACCGCCGCCGAGAGCTTCGGCATTCTGATGAGTAAACATCGCTTTCCTCGCGACCTCGACGAGTTCCTCTTCGCTTTCGTAATAGGCATGGGCGGCGACGTGGCGAATCGCCATCGCATTGGAAATGCCGCCGAGTTGTTCGACAGGGAACCCATGTTTGATCTGAGCGTAAGTCTCCTTGGTCATCGTGCAAATCCAGGAGCCCCAATCGTTTTCGAGACGGTTCATCCAATGCGGGATCAGGTCGGCCACGCTGAAGGGTCTCGCTGGATCTGCGGTCGCGGCCAGATGTTCGAGGATGAGGATGTTGTAATCGCCGTAGTCAGTGGTCCCGCCCGCCTTTTTGCCGGGATGATAATTTCGCTCGCCCCATCCGATCCCGTGAGTCTGACCGCCCATGAGTTCTCCAGGGGACATGAATTTCTCAATCGGGCGGCTTCCGTAGGCTTCGTGAATTTTGACGGCGTCATATTCGTAATGACTCCCGAGGCAGAGGGCGTCGGCGACGATGGCACCGAAAAAGGCGCCCCGGATCGATTGTTCTTTGGGGATGGGGTTCATTGTCTGGTTTGGTTTAGCTCAATAATGGCGAAACAAGAGATGAGAGCGCAGCAAAAGCTCAGCTAGATTCGCTAATCCATGAAATCCAAAAAATCCATGCATGGATTTTAACGGGTGGAACAGAGATTTCATGGATTCGGATAGGGGTTGCTAGAGTCTCAAGATCTCTACCGATGCCTCACTCAAGGAATAGATTGAAGGCCAGGGCTCTTTTAAATGCTTGTCCAGCGCGATCAGGCGTCTTTTCACCCCCGCTCTTCCGCGCATCTTTCCCGCGTGTCCCGATCTCTCCTATTTTTAGCAGGCCTTTGTGCTGCCTTCGTTTCAAGTAATCGTCTCGCCGCGATTGAGTTCGCGAGTGTGCCTGAAATCCATGGTCAAATTTTCGCAGACCATTGCTTCGAATGTCATGACTCGCTCAGTGAAAAAGGGGGAATCGATTTGGAGGCGCTTTCCTACGAACTCAACTCGGTCGAATCGGCAGAGACGTGGCAAAAGGTGCTCAATGTTCTCAACTCCGGTGAGATGCCGCCGGAGGATGAACCCCAGCTGACAAGCGATGAGAAGATCGCCTTTCTTCGCGACCTTTCCGACCAGCTCGTCGTCGCGCGGGAGCTCCTCAGCGACACCGGTGGGGTGACGACGATGCGCCGACTCAACAAGCGGGAATACGAAAACACAATCGAATCGCTTCTCGGGGTCAGCATCGAGGCCGGGGATCTCCCCGACGACACGAACTCCGGCGGCTTCGACACGAATGGTTCGGCCCTCTTTTTCTCGGCAGATCAGTTCGAGCAATATCTCAAAGTGGCCCGCACCGCGCTCGACGAGGCCCTTCTTCTCGGCCCCGAAAAACCGGGACCAACTACACAGGTGTTGGAGCCGGAAAAGTCGATCAATGCTTTCTACGACAAAGTGTCCACGAAACTGAAAGTCGATTTCGATAAAGCTCAGGAATGGCGGAACTCTGACGGCAGTCAGCCGCCGAGCGCCTTTGGGATTCTTGACGAGTTCGAGGTCCGCTTCGTCGAGCGAATCTATAATCAGCAATACGCAACCTACCGCCGCTATCTCGATGATCCCCGCTCTGAGGAGGGTGTCCTTTTACAACCGCTCTTCAACGGAACGAGTTTTGTGAAAGTCACGATCCCTCCGAAAGCGCCCCCGGGAGATTATGAGATCGCAGTTTATGCGAAGCCGCTCAAAGGGGCGAAACGCGGCGACACCTATCTCGAATACGGCTACCCCGGCGCGCGTTCCGGAGAGATCGAGCGACTGGGTTATGTCAGGGTCGCGGCAAAGCAAGACGCGGAGACACCGGTGACCCTGACCCTGCCCGTCGCGAAATCAGGGAGGCGCGAAATCGTGATCCGGCATCGTCAGCACAACAGCCGCGATGCGGCGCGGGCGGCTTTCATCCGCAGTCAGACGAAGGAGGGATTCGGTCCTCTTCCGAAACTCATGATCGAGCGGGTCGAAATCACGGGACCGCATCACGAAACCTGGCCCCCACGGGCAGTTTCTGAAATTTCCTTCAAAGGGATGTGGTGGAAGCAGGCGGACGAATCAGTTTACGCCAGGGAGGTGATCGAGCGCTTCGCGAGCCGCGCCTTTCGCACCCGCAAGCCGGGCACGGCCTTTCTGGATCGACTCCATGCGCTCTACGAAGCGGAAACGGCGGCGGGGAAAAAGTTTAGCGAAGCAATCCGGGAACCGCTCGCAATCGTCCTCGCCTCCCCCGGTTTCCTCTATTTGGCCGAGCCGGTGAAGCCGGAGAACGAGGGCAAAAGCGAGCCGCTCTCAGAGATGGAGCTGGCGATCCGATTGAGCTACTTTCTCTGGTCGGCCCCGCCCGATCAGAAACTGCTCGCGGCGGTTAAAGCAGGAGAGTTACGCAAGCCGGGAGTGTTGCGAAGTCATGCGGATCGTCTCCTCGCGGATCGTCAGTCCGATGCTTTCATCTCCTCGCTCGCCCATCAGTGGCTTCACATGGACCGCCTCGATTTTTTCCAGTTCGACGCCAACGCGTTCCCCGAATTCGATGACAGCGTCAAAGAGTCATCCCGCTCCGAGGTGTTTGAAACGCTGCGACACGTCATCACCGAAAAGCGACCGCCCGCCGATTTGCTCAAAGCCGATTACGTCGTCGTGAACGACCTTCTTGCCGACTACTACGGTCTCACTCCCGTCGAGGGCGGTCATTTCCGCGCCGTTCCCGTCGATGAAAAATCGCCGCGTGGTGGTTTGTTAGGGATGGCGGCGATTCATGCGATGGGGTCCGACGGCAACCACGCCTCACTCGTCGAGCGCGGCGTCTGGATTGCCCGCTACCTCCTCAATGATTCCCCTCCCCCCGCACCGCCGAATGTTCCGCAGCTCAGCCGGGTCCAGGGCAAGCTCCTCTCGCCCCGCGAAGAACTCGCCGCCCACATGGAGGAGGCACAGTGCGCCCAATGCCACCAGCGCATCGACCCCATTGGCTACGGGATGGAAAACTTTGATCCCACCGGTCAATGGCGTGAGGTTCTTTATCTTGAGACCCGAAAAAACAAGCGGATCGTCGCGAAAAAAGAGCTGCCGATTGATGCCAGCGGGGCGCTCCCCGACGGTGCCACCTTTGACGACTACTTCGGACTCCGTGACCGCGTTGCAGAGCACGAGACCGCTTTCACAAAGGGATTCCTCGAGGCACTAATCGAGTATGGCCTCGGTCGTCCTTATGGATTTTCCGACGAAAGCCTCCGCGAACGATTGCTGAAACGCGCTAATGCAAAGGACGGCTCCATGCGCGAACTTGTCCTCGCCTTCGTCGAATCGAAACCTTTCCAACTGAAGAAATGACGTCTCCCCTCTCCCCTCCCTCGCGCCGCGGATTTCTCCGCAGCAGCTCGGCTCTGATCGCCCTTCCCGCGCTCGAGTCGCTCGGGTTTCGACGCTTTGCCTCGGCGGCTTTGGTGGCAACGCCACCAAAGCGCTTTGTCTTTCTCGGGATGGGATTCGGCGTGACCAAAGAATCCTGGTATCCGGATCAGAAAGATGTCGGCGCTGATTACACGCTTCCGGAAGGTCTCGCTCCGCTCGCGAGGCATCGCGACGACATGACGATCGTCCAGAACCTCGCGAACCAATATAATAACGAAGCGCATTGGGGCAGCACCTTCTGGCTCACGGGAGCGAACCGCTACGCCGAGCCCGGTCAAAGTTTTCACAACACCGTTTCGGTCGATCAGGTCGCGGCGGAATCACTGGGCCAGGAAACGCGTTTTTCCTCGGTGCAGCTCAGCTACAAGGGCGGTGACAACTCCGGCCACGGCCCGGGTCTTTCCCTCGCCTGGAATCGTCAGGGCAAGCCGGTTTCCGCGCTGACGACTCCGGTGACGGCCTTTCACAAACTCTTCTCAGACGACAGCACCCCGCTGGAGCAGCGGCAAGCTGACTTGCTGAAGCAGAAAAGCGTCCTCGACACCGTCCTCGAAGATGCGAAGACAACGCAACGCGGCCTCACGAAATCGGACCAGGACAAACTCGACGAATACTTCCAGTCGATCCGCGAAATCGAGGTGCGCCTCGCGAAGGAACGCGAGTGGCTTGAAGTGCCGAAGCGGACGCCGGACCCCGCTCCGGTCGAGCCTGAAAATAGCCTCGAAGGCGTTGAGGAAATCAAAGTGATGTACGACCTCATGGCCGCTGCGCTCCAGGTCGATGCGACCCGGGTTTTCAGCTATCGTCAGCCTCTCGACACGATGATTCGGAGCATGGGTGCGACGATCACGGCGCACAACATGAGCCACTACCAACCCGGCGACCGCATGGATGTCTCGCAGCAGCGCGACTTGAAGCAGTCGGAAATGTTTGCCCATTTCATCGACCGCCTCAAGAGCATCAAGGAAACCGATGGGTCCTCACTCTTCGATCACACGACGATGACACTCGGGTCTAACATTCACTCAATTCACCACCTCACGAACTGCCCCACGATCGTGACCGGCGGCGGGGCGGGGATCAAGCATGGTCGGCATATTGTGGCCGAGCCGAAGACGCCACTCTGTAATCTGTGGGTGAGTTTACTCAATGGATCGGGAATCGCGACCGAGTCGCACGGTGATTCGAAAGGCGAGTTGAAAGAACTTTTCACGGCGTGAGCGAGGCCTTTCTATCACGATTACCCCTCACTGCTGACGAAGCTGAATCAGTTCAGCATTGATTGCCTGATACTGCTGTCGCGCGGCTTGTAGTGACTTGGTGAGCTGCGCCACCATTTGCTCTTCAACCTGGATTCTCGCCTGTAACTCTCCGGCCTGCTTCCTCCGATCCACGACCGTCGACTCTCCACCAATCCTCTCAACGCGGACACCGCCGGAACGCTGGGTGGACTGCAGCGCCCGAACGGACTGGTACTCAGCCCGCAAAGTCTTTAGCTGGATAGAGTGCCTCGATAAATCCGACTCCAGGCTTTGCATCCCGACTCGCTGCGCCTCCAACCTCTGGCCCATTTGCGAGAGCCTGCGAGCCCGGTCAGCGGCGCTAAGCTGTGGAGTTTTCTTCGGTGCCTCAACCGTCGCGATAGGGGCCGGTTCATTCAACATTTCAGGTTTCTCGAGCAGGCCCGATCCGGAAAGCCTCTCAGCCAAGCTTTCTTTCTTCGACTTGGAAGCTGGATCATATCCCCACTCCTCGCGAACATTTTCCGGAACCTCGTCCCAGGAAACGTCATCGACTCCACCGGCATGAGCGACCACAATCCCTTCATCGGTGATATCTCGAATTTCTACTGCGGTGAACCGACGGGACCCTAGGGTGAGCGATTCGAAAGCACGACCGATGACTGCCTTTCGCTTTCCTTCGACCGAATCTGGATCTACGGCCGCGACCGCCTCCATCTCCTCTAACGATGCCTCTTCCGCATCGGTTTTCAGTTGCGGCTTCTTGCAGGAAAGCAAAGCCAACGCCACGAGGACGGTAGCGACATGAGTTATCCATTGAGTTCCGAAGGCCATCCTTGTTCAACACTTTCCGGAAAAGTGTAACAAGGAATTCGCTACCCAGGCAAGCCACGAACCACCTCACGCGCTCAGAACTTCAATCGCCCGCCCCGAGATTCTCAAAATCAGCGAAGAGATTCATCCCCATAAGGACATAATCGTGAGACTCCGCTTTCATGTCGCGGATGTAATTTGGAAGCCGAACGAGCTCCCGGAAGCCGATTGCTCCCATCGAATCAATCGCGACCTTCCGCTCCCCATTGAATTCAGACTCCAGTTTCGTGAGGCCAATCTGCGTCGATATTTTTACGAGAATTTCCAGCAACTGATCGAGAATTCCGAGGCCCCGGAAGTCGGGGTGAGTTAAAAAATAAACACGTCCAATATGTCGTTTCCAGCCCCCGGGACGTTGATGTAGCGAGCCCATCGCGACGAGCTTTCCATCAACAAAAGCGAGGAGTGCAAAGTGCTGAATATTTCCCGTATCCTCAATCCATTCGCGAAAGAGACTCCCGTCCTTGATCTGCGAGCGGATGAACAACTGTTCTTCTTCCGGGATGACTTCATGAAATCCGCGAAAAGCCCCTTCGTCTTCCACCGCAATGGGACGGATCGAGCAGGAGGCACCGGTTAGAAGGTCGAGCCGCACCGGAAATTGGTCTTTGAGGAGAGTCAGCATTAGTCGAGTCGAAATAGCAAAAATTGTGCCATGGGCAAGCGACTCCGCGCCCCCAGCTTCTCTTCACGTTAAACAATCCGACTGGACTCGGCACGCATCATGCAATCTCTTCTCACGCAACCGCCCATCATGCCCGAGCAGGAAGAAGAACATGCCCCAGGCGAATCCCGGCATTCGCTCGGATTCCGTTTCCCGGTTCCTCATCTCATTTCGAGGGCTGACACGAGAGCGGAGTATCGTCGTATCCTCGGGCACCTTGAATTTCACTCCGGTCTCGCGCTCCTAAAATTTATTCTCTGCCTTGCCGCAGCCACCGGGATTGCCTTTTTACCCAACTACATCGGCCTCGAACCTGCGGCCCGGTGGACTCTTGGGATTGTCCTCTTCTGCGGTCTACTCTGGATGACCGAAGCGATCCCTGCTTTCGCCGTTGCCTTGCTCGCGATCGGTCTCCAGATCATGATTCTCGGCCAACCCGGCGGCGTCATGAATCCGGAAGGCGATTCCTCGGCCTGGCAAAAGTTCGTGCAACCCTGGGCAAGTCCATCGATGTGGCTTTTCTTCGGCGGCTTCATTCTTGCGAAAGCCTCCTCACGCACAGGGCTGGATCGTTCTCTCGCCGGCAATCTGCTGAGGCTTGCCGGGGCTAAACCGGAGCGCGTCCTCCTCGTCGCGATGGGGACAACTTTTGTCTTCTCGATGTTTCTCTCGAACACCGCGACCGCCGCGATGATGCTGGCGATCCTCGGGCCCATGCTCGGCAGCATGAAAGCCGTCGGAGCAGCCAAAGCGATGATCCTCGGGGTCGCCTTTTCCGCAAATCTCGGCGGCATGGGAACCATCATCGGCACGCCACCGAACGCGATCGCCTCCGGGCTCCTCAGTGACGTCTACAACATCGACTTTCTGACCTGGATGCTCTTCGGCCTGCCTCCTGCCATCATTCTCATGATCGGGCTCTGGTGGGTGCTCTCCAAACAGGTGCGACTGGCCTCTTTTCAACTGCAAGACTCAGAAGAAGATCAAAACGCAACTCGGCCCGATGCGCGAACGGATCACGCCCCCCGCTGGCAGCGTTGGACGGTCCTCGCCATTTTCGTCGTCACGATCGGATTGTGGCTTTCCGGCAGTTGGCACGGAATTCCCACGGCGGTGGTTTCCTTTATTCCCATCGTGCTTTTCTCCATCACGGGAGTGATCCGGGCGCAGGACATTCGCACGCTCGACTGGGACATTCTCATCCTTCTCGCGGGCGGGCTATCGCTCGGGGTCGGCGTCTCTGAAAGCGGACTCGCACAATGGATCGCCGGCCAACTGAGCAGCCTCGATGTTTCTCCCTGGGCGATGGGCATGATTTTTGGGATGCTGACCCTCCTCCTCTCGAATTTCATGAGTAATACGGCAGCCTCGAACATTCTCATCCCGATCGGTATTGCGGCCGGAGCGGCAAGTGGTGGCGGTGTCGAAGCAGCGGCCTTTGCCGTGCCCATGGCCCTCTGCGCCTCCGCCGCGATGTGTCTTCCTATCTCGACGCCACCGAATGCAATTGCCTACGCGAGCGGCCAGATACGTTCAAAAGACTTCCTCATTCCGGGAGCGATCATCGGACTCATCGCGGTGCCACTCGCGACTTTCTGGTGCCGACTCCTCCTTTCCTGGATTGGGTAGTCAGCGCTGGAAAGCGTGGCTGGACGGCACGGAGCAGGGCCAATATAGTCCTGCATCATGAGCGACTCATCCCAAGCCCTTTCCGATCCTTTCAAAGAAGCCCGCAAGGAAGCAGGGGTCTTGAAGTGCCCTTTTCAAGGCGAGGACGTCCCGATGATTCTTCGTCATGCGGATGTGCGTGAAGCGGCCAAAGACTGGAAGACCTACAGCTCCGACGCGCCTTTTCGAGTGCCCATTCCGTCCGAGGAGGAAGTGCGGACGATGCGCCAACTTCCCATCGAAGTCGATCCTCCGCTCCACGGGGAATATCGCGCTCTCGCAGAACCCTTTTTCCAACGAGCCAAAAAGCCTGAAATGATCGCTCAGGTCGAAGCTCTCATCGATGGAATGCTGACCGCGGCTATTCAGGAAGACTCGCTCGAAATTGTGAACGACTTCGCGCTGCCGATTCAATCGCGGGGCCTGACTTACCTGCTCAACGTTCCCGAATCCGAAGCCGACACCTGGATCAGTTGGGGCATGCATGTTTTTAAAGTCACCGGCGGCACCTTTAAAAAAGGCAATCAACTTGAGGATTATCTCCAAGCCCGGTTCGCCCTCGCTGAGGCGAATCCCGGTGAAGACTTTTTCAGTGCCCTGACACAGTCAGAATTTCAGGGGCGAAAACTAACCCGCGAAGAAATGATGGGATTCGGAAACCTGACCTTCGCAGGCGGGCGGGACACCATCATCCACAGCATCTCGTCGATCATTGCCTACTTCGGGGACAACCCGGAAAAGCTCGATTTCCTTCGCGAAGACCCGAAGCGAATCAAGCTCGCCTCCGAGGAGTTCTTCCGCGTTTTCATGCCCCTGACTCACATTGGTCGCGTCTGCCCCGTCGAAACGGAGGTGCAGGGAGTGACCGTCCCCGCCGACGGCCGCGTCTCGCTTTGTTGGAACTCAGCGAATCACGATGAAACGGTCTTCACCGACCCTGACACGATTCAACTCGACCGGAAACCGAACCCGCATGTTTCGTTTGGCTTCGGCACCCACCTCTGTCTTGGCGCCCCTCATGCCCGCCTTGTCGTGAGGACGCTCCTCGAAGCGCTCGTTTCCAAAATTTCGGCCATCGAAGTGATCGAAGCGAAACCTCACATCGAGCACGAAGAAAAATACAGCCGCGTGAACGGCTTCGAATCCCTCACCGTGAAGTTTAACGGAAAGTAGCGGGATTCGGGAGAATTCTGTCTCCGATCGACCAGCACATCCATCCCGTCTGAATTGTTCCCCATTCAGCGACGTCTCGAAATTCACCAATTGATCCGGATCCCCGTCGAAACGCTCCAGCCATCGTAAGCTCCTCCGTCATCCGCTTCATCGACGAGATCGATATGGCGAAAGCCGAACTGCCATTTCAAATCATGCCCACGTAGATAGACGTTGAGACCGGAATACAGTTCGAGATATTCGTTTCCTCTTCCCCTCGCGATGCGATTTTCGTAATTCCCGAGCCGAATCCCGTTCTCGTTTTTACTCTTCATCCAGGTGACGCGGTTGACCCATTCCAGATTTTCCGTGAATCGATAAAAGGGCATGATAACCACACCGCCTTTATCGCTTTGTCCAAGCTTCCCCCGCGCGCCGACGAGATCAGAGCGAAAACCCCAGCGGGTGTCATCGTAGCGAAATTGAATCGAACCGACGTGCTGAAAAGGTCGGATGAAGTCGTTGTTCAGATCCGGTTCCTGATAAAAATAGTCCAGCTCCATGCTCGCCTCTTCCACTCCGAAGTGCTCTGACATGTCGTAGCCAAACTTCTGAATGATCCCGAAGCTGCCGTCGAAATTTCCAAATTCGTCCGAACTGCTGCCGCCCGAATAGATGCCGGAATCGATCCAAAAATCGGAGGGCTTCCATCGCATCGAGAAGCCGGGAACGAAGACCTCCGGCCCCCATACGTTGCGCGAAAGATCGTTGGCCTCCATCGTGAGGAGCCGCGCACTTGAGGTCGTTCCATCAAGGGTGAAGCTCGCGAATTGTTTACCCAATCGGAAGCGGAGATCAGGATTAGGCTGCCACTGGACAAAGCCGTAGGACAAACCGGCATAGGCGGGGTCCGCTCGATTGAGCTCAAAGTCAGCCTGAAAATCGACCCGAAACTCATCGAACAGTTCCGAGGTAAATCCGAGACGGGAACGCCGGAAGCGGTTCAACGAAATCTCTTCGGAATCATCCTCAAGGTAGGCAAAGTCATACTGCAAACGCCCCGTGATCGCGAACCGCTGGATCCCCTTCGCCGACGGGTCCTCGAAGACGACCATGCTCTCCTTAAATTGATCAAACCAGTGCGCCGGAGCCGGCTCACGTTCGATCACACCTCCATACGAAAAGGCAACAGTCGACCCCGCCGCAACAACGCAGCATCGAGTCAGGCCAGCCAATCGTTCCATCACCATCGCGGGCGAACGGTGCAGGAAACAGGCCGAAATGAAAGAGAATCGCCCTCCTTTCAAACGAATCGGGCAATAGCCGCACAATCAACCATAACCGGCTGCGCGCACGCTGCCTGAACGTAGCTGGATTCGGTGGAATTCAGACCCCGCCTGATTCGCTCCGACGACGCATCACAAAGTCACGATCACTTCCGAGTGCGACTCTTCCCCATCAAACGCCGTCACCAGCAACTGAGTCCCCGGCTCGATATCGGGCAACCCCGCAAGAGCGACGGAACCATCGGCGCGACTGCGAACTCCACGGATCGTTTTGCCCGAATCAGCCTCGATTAACCTGACATCTGCATTGGGCAGAGTTTTGATTTCCGGCAGAACGCAACGGTTCTCCCGGCCGGTAGCGCTCGCCACCGTGACAAAATCGTCCCCTCCCCTTGTTACTTCGTCAGGGCCATCGATCAAATTTCGAATCCGCATCTCGATCTCGGGATCCTCAGCCCGCGGATCAAAAACCATCTCGAGAAAATTCCAGTAGAAAGGATCATTCTTCCCATGCGGGCTCAACTCGGCGTCGGCAAAATCTTTGTGATAGAGGGCATGCACGGAAATTTCACGACCGTCAAAGTCTTTCATCTCCGGCCCGAAACCAGTGATGACGCCCCGCCCTCCCGAGCGCCCGATTGGACCGAAGCACGCCTCAACGACGCGATGCTCGTGGTTCGTCATGATGCATCCGTTGTGAACATCTCCGTAGACAGTGACGACGCCACTGCGTGCCCCTAACAACTCCAAAACACGATCAGCCCCGGCCTTGACCCACCCGGCATAATCCGCCGTGACCCGGTCGCGCTGATCGAATTCCTTGAAACCTTCATCTCCCCAGTTCCGCCCCGTCCAGATCGTGTGCAAGCCATTCACCCCGGTCAGGGCCATGAGCGGAGACGAGTCAGTCGCAATCACTTCCTGGAGCCATCCAAATTGCTCCTCGCCGAGGAGGCTTCGCGTCGGGTCCGTCCGATCATACAAATTCTTGAAAGCATCCCAGCCCGCGTCATCCCAGATGTCGGTGTCCTGAGAGCTCCTCCAGAGGCGCGAGTCACAGATCACAAGAGTGAAGTCCCGATTCGGCATCTTCCAGGCCCGCCACTTCTTCGGATTCGCGAGTGAATCGACCTCCTCGTCCCCAGTCACGAGATGATGAACGATTTGAAAATTCCGCCGCATGTATTCCGGATCTTGACCGAGTCCCTCATGCTTCCGGATCGCGATTTGCTCAGGCCCTTTCACGTCATCCATTCCGTAGTCGTGATCCCCCGGATTGATGACATTCCAGTGTCGCATCATCTGCCAGCGACTCGTCGGCCCGCAGATCGAGTTCGCGATGACCTTGTAAGCGTCATCAGTGCTCGGCGGGTAGAGTTCCAACTCCAGATACCAAACATCGTCTTCCCAAACGAGGATCTGCAGTTCGTAGTCCTCAAAAGCCTCGTAGCAGCCCTCACTCGGTTGATCCCGAAACTCCCACTCAGCGTTTCGTCCCACCAACTCGAATCCTTCGTCCGTCTTTTTCTGAAGCCCACCACTGATAGCGTGACAACTAAAGCCACCGAGTCGATACGGTGCCTGCAGCCGAGGGAGCCGCCCCACGTAAGAACCTGACGAAGGCACATCGCCAACGAATCCTGTGCCAGGCCCGACCGCAGCGGTGCCGATACGATCATCGGCGGTGACGTTCACCCCATCTTTCCAGACCGTGTAGAAAAGATCCACCGTGCCGGGATTCACCGGGAGGGTCGCCTCGATCGTTGACGTGTTTCGCCGCCACTCATGGCTGACGATCTTCGCAGTTCCGGCGACAGGAACGTTCTCCCACCCGCGATCCGGGTTCTCCTCGGTGGAAATTCGTAGCTCCGCAGTCTCCCCGTCCGATGCGAAGAGGCTCACAAAACGCACGACCCATTCCCCATCCACTTCCTTCAGGGAATCTCCAAGCGCCCAGCAGCCGAGACACTCGCAGTGGCCGACCTGAGAGATTTCTGATTCAGAAGAACTCACTTGAAAATCATTCACTTCAAAATCGATCAAGCCTCTCGCGGCGACTCCAACAAAACCCTCACAATCCGATAAATCAGTATGAAACAGAGGTGCTTCGCTCGTGACCCCGCCGCTCGAAAAGGAAGACTTCACGATCGCGCGGCCTTCATCGGTCGGGACCACTTCCACCCGAATCAAAAACGAATCACCGGGCTTCAACCCGCTCACTGCCACCTCGGAGGGCTTTCTCGAACCGTTCTTTCGCGGGTCTGCATAGCTCGTGCTGAATTGAGAGCCAGGCTCCTGATCTGACCACCCTGCAATCAACGCCTTCCCTACTTTTTGATAGCTCTGGAAAACACTGTCGGCTCCAAAAGCGATTCCGATCACTCCGAAACCGGCGGAATACATCTGCCACGAGGCATCGTCCCCTTCCGGAATCTCATCCGGTCGCCCTCCATGAAAAGTTCCTGACATTTCGACGACATAGGCATCCTTCACTTTCTTATCCCGCCACCAAAGAAGGCCAACCGGCAGGGATGGATCGTATTCGGTTTCCATCTTCCCGGAACTCCGCGGATCGGAATCGACCGAAGAATGATAAGGAAAACCCGTCTTGCGCGCACGATCCCCCATATTACTGAGACGACGACGCAGCGCGTTATCCTTGATCTGCCAGTATCCCGGATTCTGCGTTTCCCAGCGCACTCCGTGATAGAGGGAATCAGCCCGCTGAAAATCATCGACGAGAGCTGGCTCCCCAAAATTAGCAAAAGCAGATTTACCAAACAAAGCCGTGGCTCCGGCGGCGGCACTGGATTTCAGGAATTGTCGGCGATCAGGTTGGCTCTCAAGCATGGGCACATCGTAGAAAAAGATCACCAAATGGAAAGCCTCTTTCCCGTTGAAAATACGTGTAGAAGACTCATTCCAGAGAAGTCACCCCGGATCGCTTTACGACGACGTCATCGATCTCAACGCCTTTCTCTCCTCCATTCTGCATCCAGAGAAGCTTTCGCTTAGGCGCATCGAAACAGGGTCGATTGAGAAATTCCTTCCACTCGGTTCCATCAATGGAAAGGGCTACTTCAGGCCCCTCGAATTTGATCACTACTTCTCTCCATTCATTTCCCCTGAGATCAAGAGGCTGAAGCGGCAGTCGCTCGTTGAGACGATAGGCACCACTGACAGGATCCGCCGATCGCCCCGTATTTTGTCGCTGAGGGTGATTCTCATCCATCGAGTGGGAATCAACCTGTAACTGCACCCCGTCTCTCCGAAACTTCACCCGCAACATGTGATCAATCGATCCGAAGCCGTCATCGCCATCGACAAAAAACCAGATAAAGCCTCCGTCGCCGAGATGACGATAACGGAATGAAATCTCCATATCCTTACCCTCGACCGCAAGATAGACCATGGGCGGATACTTCCCTCCACTGGATCCGCGGGTCCAGAGAACACCTTCCCGGACCTCGGTATTTTTGTTAGGCAGGCTCGTGATGAAACGGGATGGATCGAATGATTCATCAAACCGTTCAACTATTTCAACAGGCTTATCTCCGGCCATGCCGGCAGGTGGAAACACTAGAAGAAGACTCAGGAGAAAATACTTCATGGCGCAGTCTAGCTCCCGCCAAAGCAAACACAGCACTCCAATTCCCACGTTTACGTGCTGGATTTTGCCTTGTCCATGATTCACCCTCATCCCTTCCAAACCCCATGAAAAAGATACTGACTTTCGCTTTCGCACTTATGATGATCGGCACCCTTAGGGCCGATGAACGACCTAACATTATCCTCATCATGTCAGACGACATGGGCTGGTCGGACATTGGCTGCTACGGCGGCGAAATTGAAACCCCGCATCTCGATTCGCTTGCGAAAGATGGCGTTCGTTTTACCCAGTTTTACAACACTGGACGCTGCTGCCCGACTCGAGCCTCGCTCCTCACCGGCCTCTACCCGCACCAGGCCGGGATCGGTCACATGATGGAAGATCGCGGATTCCCCGCCTACCGCGGCGACCTCAATCGCGATTGCGTCACCATCGCTGAGGCGCTTCACCCGGCCGGGTATCGCACCTACATGTCAGGGAAATGGCACGTCACACCCTACCATTCCGATAATCTCGAAAACCCTGACACAGCCAACTGGCCACTTCAACGCGGATTTGATCGCTTTTACGGAACGATCCACGGAGCGGGTTCCTTTTTCGACCCGAACAGCCTGACGCGGGACAATCGCTACATCACCCCGGAGAATGATCCCGAATATGCCCCGGACGGCACCTGGTATTACACCAACGCCATTTCCGACAACGCGGTCCGCTACCTCCACGACCATGCCGAACATCACCCTGACAAACCCTTTTTCACCTACGTCGCCTACACCGCCGCACACTGGCCGATGCATGCCCTCCCCGAAGACATCGCCAAGTATGAAGGACAATACGACGGCGGTTACACGCCGACACGAGAAGCCCGTGTCAAGCGTCTCAGGGAAATGAAACTACTTCCCGAAGACTGGGAGGTCGCTCCGCAAATCGGAGACTGGGACAAAGTCGAGCTCAAACAATGGGAAGCCGCCTGCATGGAAGTCTACGCCGCGATGGTCGATAACATGGATCAGGGAATCGGCCGCATCATCGAGGCGCTCCGGGAAACCGGCGAACTCGAGAACACGCTCATCCTCTATCTTCAGGACAACGGAGGCTGCGCCGAAGTCTTCGGCCGGAATCAAGAGGTCGGACCGCTTGATCGCCCTGACAAACCCACTCTCCCCGCGATGGGGCGCGACGAACTCCAAACCGAAATGATCCCGTTACAATCCCGCGACGGCTACCCGCTCCGCCGTGGCACCGGTGTTATGCCAGGCCCCTTTCCCGAGGTCGAGATCGGCTACGGGGAAAACTGGGCCAACGTTTCGAACACCCCGTTTCGTGAGTACAAGCACTGGGTTCACGAAGGAGGCATTGCGACCCCTCTCATCGCACACTGGCCTGCCGGTATCGCCCGCGAGGGGGATGCCTTTCGAGCCACCAACGAAGGCCCCCTCCACGACGGTCCGTCGCACCTCATTGATATCATGGCGACCGCGTTGGACCTTGCCGGTGCTGAATACCCGAAGGAGAAAGGTGGAGTCAAGATCACGACTCTCGAAGGCACTTCACTCGCCGCCGCGCTTACCGGCCAATCGATTGATCGCAGCGGAAGCCCGATCTTCTTCGAACACGAAGGCAACCGCGCGGTGCGGGATGGAAAATGGAAACTCGTCGCCAAAGGGAGCAAAGGCCCGTGGGAACTCTATCACATGGAAAACGACCGGACCGAGATGAACAACCTCATCGAAACGAAGCCTGACATCGCCACCAAGATGATCGCTCAGTATGACGCCTGGGCCGATCACGTCGGCGCGGTTCCATTTCACACACTTAAAGGGAAGAAGTAACAGCATCGCGAAATCACCGCAGGTGATAAACCTCGACGACAACGCGGCGGCTTCGGCTCAATTCCTCCTCAGTCTCGCGGCCCGGCTTTTTCCTTGAAAGCACATCACCGAGCGTCTTGACCTCTACTGTCACTTGATCGGCAATGTCATTGGCGAAAATGAGATCCTTGATCCGGTTCGCCCGGGTGAGAGCAAGTTTTTGATTCTGCTCAAAATTCCCCCGGTAATCAGAATACCCCGTCACGTAGATAATTGAACGCGACAGCTGCGCCCGCTTGATCGCGATTTCGATTTTCTCGCGGTGGGAATTAATAATCTCGCCGCTCGGTGAATCAAATTCGAAGATCAGTGGCCCTCCATCATCGACGAAAGGCTTCGCTGTTGTCACCTCAGCGGCCTCCGTCTCTATTCCGCCGCCCGGTTCTCGGGTTTCGGAGACATAGACTTGGCTCTCTTCTCTCGCCTGGACTTCATCTTCTTTCTTCGGTCGCCGGTCAGGAACGGTGTGAACTTGATACTGCTCATCAAAAGGCGCGAGAAACACGAGTCCTTCAGTCGCTTCGGTTTCGACATCCTTCCCGGAGGCGACGAATTCGGGAGCCACCTCTTTCTCCCCGCTGCTTTTCTCATGATCTACCTGAATTGCCGTCACAACCTCTTCCGTAGCGCCTTCCTCTCCCGTCATTTCAGGTGGTGCCGCTTTGACCGACGCCTTCTTTTTCGCTCCCGCCTTCGTCAGCTTTCCCGGTATTTCAGTGATTTCCCCGGCTAAATTCTCATCAACATCGACCGCTTCCACGAGGGTCAAGCCATGGCTCTTGAGCGGTTTCGCCCAGCCCAGAATCGTCTCCTTCGCTTCCTCCGTCGCCACCGCACCGGCGAGAATGAGCTTTCCATCGACGATCGTCACCTCGTGATTTCCGCCCGTGTATTGAAAATATTTCTTAATGAATTCCGGCAGGTCTCGAATCCAAAGCCCGCTCCGCGTCTCGGGGGAGAACTTAAGACGATCATCAATCGGCTTTTCTTCAAAAGCGCTCGCAATCGCTCCTGAAATCGCCGCTTTCATTTCGCGGGTCGGGATTGATCCCTGCACAGATACCTCCTCTTCTGCTGCATTGATATTGAGGACGAAAGGCAAGACCGGAGCCGGCGGACCGAAGGGTTCGTCTGGAATCCGTTTTGCGATAGCCTGCCTTGGCTCCGCCTCCGAAGGTTCATCCAGCTCGATTTCCGGTGCCGATGCACTCCCGTCGACTTCGTTCGGTGCCGCCTCTTCCGTTTCCTCCTCTGAAACCTCAGCAGCCACCATCGCAGGGTAGGAATCGGGCGAGCGCCTCGGCGTTTCGCCCCCTGTCTTCACGAGATACCAGCCAACCACCACCGCGCTCAGCATCGCGAGCAGTGAGGAGGTGAAAAAGGTTCTCATGGTTCAAAATCAGGCCGCCGGGGCGATTCCGACTACCCTTCAGAATAGATCATCCTTCGCGAGAGGAAACGAAATTCTCCCCTCATCTGCGACGTTTTTCAGCCTGAAGTCCCTAAGTTTACTGAAGAATTCCAAGCCGGAAGGCCCTCGCGACCGCCGCCGATTGGTTGGGGGCATTGAGCTTTCGGTAGAGATTTCGCAAATGAGAATCAATCGTATGCACGCTGAGTTCCATTTCGGCAGCGATCTGTTTCGTCGGCTTGCCGTCGGCAAGATGTCGCAAAACTTCGAATTCTTTGGGCGACAAAGCCGCGACTTCCTCGTCCGTGGTCCCCGGCAGTTTTCCGACAAGATGCCGATTTAAATCAGGATCGACGGTGACCCCGCCCTTCGCGGCCCGCCGGATCGCTGCCTCGATCTCGTCAGGGGTCGAGGTCTTTAACAAATAACCCGCCGCCCCTTTGCGGAGACCGGCGAGAAGATCCGCCTCATCATCGGAGGCGGTCAGCAGAATGACAATCAACTCAGGAAAAAGCCGCCGCATTTCCTCCAAAGCATCGAGCCCCGAGACCTGAGGCATCCTTAAATCCATCAAGACCGCATCCGGAAGTCGGCCCGCTGACAGTTCTGAAAAAAGCCCTCTCGCGGAAGACAACACCTTCTCGCAATCGAACCCTCGTCGTTCGAGCACCCTGACGAGGTCCCGTCGAAATCCAGCGTGATCATCGACGATCCAGAGCCGCGTTGCGTCTTTCTTCATGATGCCGTTGCGGTCGAAATTTCAAGAGTGAGCGAATTCCCGGAACCTTCCATGAAACGATCTACCTCGATGCGATCCGCGAGACGCTGTCCGCGGCGTTGCAGACTCTTCGACAAAAGAACGCCGCCCTCCGCTATCGCTACCGGACTGTTGTCCTCGATCCTCAGAGTGACGCCCTTCTTCGACGGCTCCAATTGCACGAGGACACGTGTCGCCTCACTGTGCTGGCTCAAGTTATGAAGCGCTTCCTTACAAAACAACAATACACCGCCCCGCTGCCTTTCGGACAAAAGCGAAATCGTCTTCCCACCGTCATCCGGGATCGTGAGATAACCGTGATCTTTCCCGAAAAAATCCTGAATCGTGAGGCGGAGCCGATTCACGAAGGAGTCGGCATCCATCGAGAGTCCATGCGTCTCATCGCTCACGTCGAGAATCGTGCGGAGCTGGTTCCGGCTTTCCCTCGCCAGTTCGACGACTCGACCCAAATCCTCCGCCGCTTCGCTCTCTGGAGCCTGACTTCCTCTCAACTGATCGGCAAGCAACACGATACTCCCGAGGTTCCCCCCGAGGTCATCGTGCAAATCAGCCGCGAGCTGCTTTCGAAACTCTGACGACTCTAATTTGGACCGCTTCCGGATCCGCCACCACGAGAGCGCAAAACCAAAGGCGACGAGGCCTAACATGACCAGTAGACCGCCGAGCAGAAACCGGTTCGTGGCGCGAATCGTCCGTTCGAGTCGGGAGGTGAAAGAGAGCCGCTGCGCTCTCACTTCTTTCGCTTCATCGAGTCCACGCAACCACGCACCGGCGGAGATGAGCCGACCTTCGCTGGCAAGTCCATCCGTGAGGGCATCGCGATTCCAGATCGCGTTTGCAATTCCCGGAGAGCTGACCTTCAGCTCCGCAACGGGTGCGATATTTTTGCCATTTCCACCCAGAACCTCAAATTCGGCCAATGACAGGAAACGGCTGTTCCTCCGCTGCCAGAGCTCCGTCGCGACCCATCTCACCCGATCCACCTTTTGATTCGGGACACCGGGGATAGTGATCACATTCTGACCGGGATCAATCTCATAACGGACTCGCCGACTCCCGAGTTCTTCATTGCCGAGGAAATAATCGGTCCGATGCGCGAGGGGAAAGCCAAAGGTCTCTGTATGAGGAAGAACCCGCTGCTGCGACGGGATCAGTCGAATCGCCGAGATTTCCTGCGGCACTGACCAACTCAGCTCGATCCACTCTTCGTCGGTCGCCGTCAGCTCTTTGATTTCGCTGTGATATCCCAGCACCGCGGTCTCTTCACGGATTAAGGGCAGACCGAGCGGTGTCTTTTCATCCTGCAAAAAAGCGGGGGCCATGGAGCGATCCGGCAGGAAAGACTGAGACCAGCTCAAGGTCGCCTCGGGAGCGACATTCACCTCACCCGACAAGACAAAAATCTCCGAGAGCGCCAGATAGCCTATTCTGAAAGGCGCATAGGGTTCATCGATGATCCAACGCCATGCCCGGGCCGGTTTTCCATCAAGCGACACCCGGACTGGAAATCCCGGGACCCCTTCATTGCTCGAAGCGGGCACTTCGAACACGCGGGCGTCTTTCTCAAAACTTCCACTCTCCGACAGCTCGATCCGCGAACGCAGCGGAAAGCCGAGCCGGCGGATTGTGCCATCCGCTTGCGGGATTCGAGTCGGGAGCAAAAAGAGATCGTCAAGAGATTCGGCCCGTTCCAGTTTCCAGGACAGCGAATAGTCGCCCACCTCATCGAGACAACGGAAGAGTGCAAATTTATTGCTCCGATCTCCCTGCAACTCAAAGCGAAGGCGCGGCAACTCGCGTTCTATTTCAAGACAGAACGCGATCTCTTCGCGGAGTTCTCTCACAACAGGACTCCAAAGATCCTGCCACGACGAAGGAACATTATCTCCGTCAAAAACCGGCCGATCCTGCACCGCGATCCGCTCGTAATACCAGGCATCACCGTCCGTTTCCTGAGCACGAGTCGGGTTTCCAGGCCCTCCCGCTGTCAGGATCAATACGATGATCAGCCCTCGTTTCATGACGGATACCATGTCGCCTTTCCCGCAATGCCGCATCACGAATTTCCGTGATGGCAGCGAGCGAAGACTTTCCCTAATTTATAACAAGATGAGATTCTTCCGGACCATTCCAGCCCTCGCTACCCTAGCGCTCGCCTCCACAGCGAACGCTGAGATCGACTTTGTTCATCAAGTTGTCCCCGTCCTCAAAGAGCATTGCAGCGCCTGTCATGCCGGCGAAGAAGCTGAAGGTGGTTTCTCGATGAATACGCTGGATCTTTTTCTCGACGACGACACCGCCGTCCCCGGAAAAGCGCACGAGTCCTACTTCATCGACTTGATCCACGATCCGGATCCCGATTACCAAATGCCGCCGGATGACAAACCACGCGTCCCTGCCGAGCAAATCGCGATCCTCGAACAATGGGTCAACGAAGGCATGAAATGGGAGCCCGGTTTCACCTTCGGCGCCCCCACCTACGAGCCGCCGTTTAAGCCGCGCCGCCCCGAGTTGCCCGAAGTCACTGAAGGTCGCGAGAATCCTGTGGATCGAATCGTTGATCGCTATCTCATTTCGAATAAGCTCGAGCAACCGCAGCCCATCGACGACGCCACCTTCCTCCGCCGCGTTTCACTCGATCTTACCGGGCTCCTCCCCGAAGCGAACCGCGCCCGCGCTTTCCTCGCCGACAATTCTCCAGAAAAACGCGCAACTCTCGTCGATGAACTCCTCACCGACGGTGTCGCCTACACCGAGCACTGGCTCACCTTCTGGAACGACCTCCTTCGCAATGACTACGCCGGCACCGGCTTCATCACCGGGGGCCGGACCCAAATAAGCGAGTGGCTTTACCAGTCACTAAAAGAAAACAAACCCTTCGACGCGATGGTCCGGGAACTTATCGCGCCGGCCGATACCGCGAGCGCTGGATTCATCAACGGCATCGAATGGCGCGGCACCGTCAGCGCGGGACAGACCCTTCCGATCCAGTTTTCGCAAAGCCTGTCCCAGTCCTTTCTCGGGATTAATATGAAGTGCGCTTCCTGCCACGACAGCTTCCTCGACCGTTGGAAACTCGAAGACGCCTACGGTCTCGCCGCGATCTACTCCGAAGAACCGCTCGAACTTCACCGCTGCGACAAACCCACCGGCGAATCGGCAAAGGCCGCCTGGCTCTTTCCTGAAATCGGCAATATCGACGCCGCCGCAACGAAGGAGAAACGCCTCAAGCAGCTCGCCGATCTCATGACTCATCCCGGGAACGGACGCGTCCCCCGCACGATCGTGAACCGCCTCTGGGGACAGCTCATGGGGCATGGGATTGTGCATCCGTTAGACGCAATGCAGACCGAGCCGTGGAACGAAGACCTCCTCGACTGGATCGCCTCGGATTTTCAGAAAAATGGCTATGACCTCAAGCAGACGTTACGTCTCATCACAACCTCAGCCGCCTACCAAAGCGGAACGCCCGTTCAGGGGGAATCCGACGAAGCGAGCAATTACACCTTCGACGGGCCGCGTCCCAAGCGACTCACCGCCGAGCAGTATGTTGATGCGATCTGGCAAGTCACCGGAACGGCTCCCGCCTCCTACGATGCGCCTGTTTCCCGAGGTCTTGTCGATCCGGCTCTCGTCGAGAAACTGAGCTTTGAAAGCTCCTGGATCTGGGGTCCCTCTGCAAAGCCGGGGCCACCTCCTCATGGAGAAAAGATTCTTCTTCGCAAGGAATTCGCTCCGAAAAAGAAAGTGCGGTCCGCTGGCATCATTGCCGCCGCCGACAATGCCTACGTGCTCTATTTGAATAATCAGAAAATCCTCGACGGTGAAAAGTGGAGTGAGCTCGATGCCGCTCCCATCGCGAACTCCATCAAACCGAACAACCGTCTTCTCATCGTCGCTGAAAATCGAGGCCCCAAGCCCAATGCTGCCGGAGCCTTCTGTGCCGTCCGCATCGAATACGAAGACGGCTCGGACGAAATTATCATGACCGATGAGACCTGGCAGGTCAGTCAAACCGTCCCTGCCGGAAATCGCCCCGGTCAGTGGAAACTCGACGAACTGACCTGGGCCTCCGCCGTCCCCGTGAATATTCCGCAATGGAAAGACGCGACCGACAAGCGGATCGGCACCACCCTCGCGACCGCCTCGGCCGGAAGTGACAACTTTGTCCGCGCCTCTCTCCTCAAAGCCGACGATCTCATGAGAGCGCTCGGCCGGCCGAACCGGGATCAAATCGTGACCTCGCGCCCTTCGGAGCTCACGACCCTCGAAGCCGTCAACCTCGCGACGAGTGATGACCTTGTCGAAAACCTGAAACAAGGCGCGGAACTTCTCGTTGCGACCCTTCCCTCTGATCAGCTCATCGAAGAGGTATATCTTTCCACCCTCTCCCGCTTCCCAAGCGAATCGGAAAAAAGCTTCGCCACCGAAGTCCTGGGGGTTAACCCTGACACAGCCACCGTCACCGACCTCCTCTGGGCCATCACGATGACCCCCGAATTCCTTATTGTCAGATGATGCATGAAACACACGTAACACCAGATGCCATACGGCAAGTAGGACGGGTTGCCTAACCCGTCTCCCGGGCAACCCACCCGACAGGCCAGGCAGCCTGTCCTACTTTCAATCCCTTCTCTACTCCTCTACTCCTCTACTTTTTCCCTCCTCAACTCCTTCAAGAAATGAAATTCGATATCGACCCCAGCGCTCCCGAAAGCATCGTCCGTCGCGACTTTCTCAAAAAACTCGGTGCCGCCTCCACCGCAGCAATGATGTCCGGCGCTCCGCAGATGGTTCGCGGATCCGGGATCGAACATCCCGAGGCCAAAGCCGACGCCTGCATCCTTCTCTGGATGGGAGGCGGCATGGCCGCTCCGGAAACCTTCGATCCGAAGCGCTACGCTCCCTTCGAGAAAGGGATGTCCGTCGACTCGGTCCTCAGCACTTTCCCTTCGATCGACACCGCCGTCGATAACGTCAAGATCTGCGCCGGCCTCGAAAACATCGCCAAGGTCATGGATCGTGGCACCCTTCTCCGATCCGTCGTTCAGCCCGACCTCGGCAGCATCCTCCACAGCCGTCACCAGTATCATTGGCACACCGGCTACGTCCCGCCGCAAACTGTCGCCGCACCCCATATCGGCGCCTGGATGGCGCGAGTTTTAGGGCCACAGAATGACGTCATGCCTCCTTTTATTAACATCGGACAGCGCCTCGAAGGCGTCGGTGAAAAAGAGGAACTCAAGGCCTTCACCACCGCCGGCTTTTTTGGCAGCGAATACGGCCCCATGAACCTTCCTTTTCCCGAAGAAGCCGCCGCCGCCGTTCGCCCCCCCGAGGGCATGACTGGGGATCGTTTCGCGAACCGGAACAAGCTCTTCCGCCAACTCGTGGACCGCAGCCCTCATCGCGAGTATGCGAGCGACTTCCAGCAGGAATCACTCATGCGTTCAATGGACAACGCCTACCGGCTCCTCAACTCCAAAGAGCGTGACGCCTTTGATATCGAGAAAGAGCCTAAAGAAGTCCGCGAAAAATACGACACCGGACGCTTCGGTCGCGGTTGCCTCCTCGCCCGCCGCCTCGTCGAAAACGGTGCCCGCTTTGTCGAAGTCACGACCGAGTATGTCCCCTTTCTCCACTGGGATACCCACGCCAATGGCCACGACACCGTCTCCAGTCTCCACCAGCAAATCGATCAGCCGATCGCCCAACTCGTCCTCGACCTCGAAGAGCGCGGACTCCTTGATCGCACCCTCGTTGTCATCGCGACCGAGTTCAGCCGCGATGCCCTCATGGAAGGCAAGCCGGGTTCGCAGGCGAATGATCAGGCCACACATAAAGTCGATAACATCACTGAGATGAAACACTACGGACTCCACCGTCACTTCACCGGCGGGAGCAGTGTCATGATGTTTGGTGGCGGCGTCAAGAAGGGGCACCTCTATGGCGCGACTGCTGACGAGCGCCCCCTCATTGCCGTCGAAGATCCCGTCACCCTCACCGATCTCCACGCCACGATCATGACCGCGATGGGCGTGAGCCCACGAACTGTTTTCATGATCGAAGGCCGCCCTTTTTACGTCACGCAAGACGGCGTCGGAAAACCGGTCAAAGAAATCTTCGCATGAGGTAGGGACGTGCGTCCCGCGCGTCCACAAATCCCATCCTGCGCGCGGGATGCGCGCAGCTACCAGACAAACTTCGGCACGGATCGGAAGAGCTTCACCTCAACGTCATTCGCCAGAGTTTCGCCCGGCCTTGAACGCCCTTCGGCGATTCGCTTCTCCAACGCCGTAAACATTGCCTTGAGCCGCTCTGGCTCCTCCGCAGAGCGATCATTCAGTTCCTCCGGATCAGTAGGTAAATGATAGAGCTGCACAAAGGCGGCCTTCTTTAGTTCTTCGTGATTCCTTGGCTTTCTCCCGTAAGCCTCCACCGCCGATTCCCAGGCCGAATTCGAATCGGGGCGACTCGCAAAACGTCCGTTCGAACCACTTCCCGGACCGACGATCATTTTCCACTCACCCTCCCGGCATGAAAGCGCTGACGATCCGCGCGCGATGAGACTTTGTCGCTCGCCCTTAGCCGCGGAATTTTTCAAAAGCGGAAAGAAGCTGATCGAGTCCGGCCCTTCCGCATCGCCCAACTCCTGCCCCGTCACCTCCGCCAGTGTCGCGAGCAAATCGACCGTGCTGACCAATCCCTCACTCACCGTTCCCGCTTCGACAACTCCGGGCCAGACAAGCGCGAAGGGAACCCGATGCCCACCTTCCAGCGCCGAAAATTTGTAGCCGCGCCACGGACCATTCGCATGATGCCCATCCTCGTGCATTTCCTCAGCCTGAAAGGCGGTCGCCTCATACTTCCGCCCCGAGTAGTGCCCCGGCCCATGATCGGAAGTCACGATCACGAGCGTCTCTTCATCGACGCCGTGACGCTCCAGCGATTCCCGAATTCGACCAATGCAGGCATCGGTGTTCATCACAAAATCTCCGTAGATCCCGATCCGGCTTTTCCCGAGAAACTCAGGCTCCGGCGAAGTCGGGGTGTGAGGTGCTGTTAGTCCAACAAACAGAAAAAAGGGATCCTTGCTCTTCGCCTGCTTTTCAATAAATCGGTCCGCTTCACCGCAGAACTCTCCCAACACTTTGTGATCGACAAAATCCTCCGCGGCCGGGCCGAGCCGGTTAAAGGCACTCCACCCCTTCTCCGCGGTGACTGATCCGACCCATTCACCGTTCCTAACAAAGGCATAAGGCGGCATATCGAGCGAACCAGGAAGAATGAAGGTCTCGTCAAAGCCGAAGGCATTCGGACCGGCCTTGAGAGCCTGAGTGAAGTCAACGCTTTCCGCATTTTGCACTCCGCCGTCTTTCGTCGTCATCTCCGTTCCGAGATGCCACTTTCCGACATAGCCCGTCACGTAGTCGGCTCGCTGCATAAGATCACCGAGCGTGAAGCGTTCCGGAGAAAACTGAGCCCCAAGAAAAGCCCAGGGGCCACCGCTGTTTTGATGCTCGAATCGGAACGCATACCGGCCCGTCATCATTGAGATCCGGCTCGGGATGCAAACCGAATCGGTGACATGCGCGTCAGTGAACTTCATCCCCTCCGCGCAGAGCCGATCAAAGTGCGGCGTGTCGATATTACAAAAGTCGCCACCGAAGGATTCGATATCCCCATAGCCAAGGTCGTCGGCAAGAATGAAAACGATATTAGGGCGGGTCGCCCTCTCGGCATGAGAAAGGCTTGGCAGCGAAAAGAGAAGTAGAAAAAAGAACACTCGGGACATGCCGCAACGTCTCCAAATCCTGAGTGAAAGGCAATTCACGAAGCAGGTTTATCGCGTCTCAATGGTCACGTAGCTGCGAGCGTGAGCGAGCAGAAAACCACGTTCGTGTGGCCTCATCACGCTGCTTACCGAAGTGGCATTCTTCGCTTACAAACACGCCATGAAAACATTCCTTTTCTGCCTCCTTGCTTGCATCACGATCGCTCACGCTGACGAGCGCCCGAACTTCGTGGTCCTCATGTCCGACGACATCAGTTACGACGATCTCGCTTGCTATGGCAGCATTGACGCCCGCACGCCACACATCGACGCCCTCGCCGAGAAAGGCATCCTTTTCACGAACGCCTATCTCACTTCGAGCAGTTGCAGCCCGAGCCGATCGAGCATCATTACCGGGCGTTATCCGCATAACAACGGCGACGCCTCTGAACTTCATCGCCCGATTTCGTGGCATCTCCCCTCGGTCGGGGGAATCCTCCGGGACGCCGGCTACTACACCGCCCTCGCGGGAAAAGATCACATGACCTGGCATGACGCACCGGAAGGCGAGACCGCTCCCACTGATGCGTTTGAAAAGCGCTACGGATCAAAAATCAAAGGCAACAGCGGTGGTCACGGCAACTGGCTCAACGCTCTCGCCGAGCGGCCGAAGGAAAAGCCATTCTTCCTCTGGCTCGCTGCGCTCGATGCCCACCGCGTCTGGGATGGTCGTCACGAGTGGGACGAAGCGCTTTACGGCCCGAAGTATGACCCTGCCAAGCTCACCCTACCACCCGCTTTCATCGACACGCCGGAGACACGCGAGGACTTTGCGGCCTATTTGCTTGAAGTGACCCGCTTCGATCACTTCGTCGGACGGGTCGTCGATCAGCTCAAAAAGGAAGGTGAATTCGACAACACCTATCTCTACGTCATCGCCGACAATGGGCGCCCCTTCCCCCGCGCGAAGACCCGCCTTCACGACGACGGCATGAAGACCTATTTCATTGCGAGCGGACCCGCGATCACCGAGCCCGGTTCGAGCAGTCGCTCACTCGTCAGTGTCATCGACATCGCCCCGACGATGACCGAACTCGCCGGCCTTGAGAAACCGGAAACTTTCCAGGGACGCTCCCTCACCCCGATCTACGCCGATCCCACGGCCTCGATCCGTCCCTTTGCTTTCTCTGAACACAACTGGCACGACTACGAGGCTCACGGACGCTCCGTTCGTGACGGTCGCTGGCTCTACATTCGCAACTCCCGCCCGCACCTTGCTCAGGAGGGCCCTGCTGATTCCGCGAAATCCCCCACCTTTCAGGACCTCATCGCCGCCTCGGAATCATCCGAACCACTCACCCCGATCCAGGCTGATGTCTTCCTCGCCCCCCGCCCCGAAGTCGAACTCTACGACACCGCCGCCGACCCCTATCAGATAAGCAATCTCGCCGGAAACGAGACCTACGCTTCCGTCGAGAAAAAGCTCGCCGATGCCCTCGATCACTGGATTGAAAAAACCGGCGACTCCGCCCCGGATGACATCAGCAAAGACGGCTTTGATCGCCGAACTGGAGACCAGATTTTCAAGTCACGCGACGAGTATCAGCGCCCCCCGGCAGGCGCAGACCGCGGAGCGGACAAAATCAATCACGAGGGGCTTTGATCGAGAGGGAAAGTGGGATGGGTTGCCCAACCCGTCCTCGCTTTGACCCGGTGAACCGTTCCCCCAAAATCCACGGCGAACGATCCAACCCCACGAAAAAGCGCAGCCTCTCCGGCTTGATCACGAGATCGCGACGCTCTCGGAATCTGGCTGCCGTGATATCTTTGCGATCATGGATCATCCTTCCAACGACTCACCTCCCCGGTTCCGCCCGACTTTCACCATCCTTGCCATGCTCCTGATGAGCGCAACATCCATGGCGGAAACTGAAAAGCCCGATCCGATTCCTGACTCAGATTTCACCATCGTCGTCATCCCCGACACGCAGCACTATCTCGGACCGGGAACGAAGATCGAAGCCAACGGCGGGCATCCCCTCGCGAAGCTCGCCGGAGAACCCTACGCGGACCCTCATCTCGCCTGGGCAAAGGCGCAGACATTTCCTGAAAACGAGGTGATCAATCCCTACCTCGAACGCCACATTGACTGGATTCTCGAAAACAGGGAAACCCAACGCATCGCCTTTGTTTCCCACGTCGGCGACATTGTCGAAAAAGACCGCGAGGTCGAGTGGGAAGTCGCGGCCACTTCTTTCAAGCGACTTCTTGGTATCGTTCCCTTCGGGCTCACCGTGGGAAATCATGACATGACGAGCAAAGGCGATGCCCATCTTTTCCAGGCCGTCTTTCCCCCAATCCCTCTTCGCCGATCAGCCCTGGTATCTGGAAAGCTACGAGCATGATCGCGCGGATGAACCCTTCGTCTCACGCAACAATGTCAACAGCGCCCAGCTCTTCTCCGCCGGTGGGGTTGACTTTATTTTCGTTCATCTCGAGTGCAACGCGCCCGACGACGTCCTTGCCTGGGCAAACCGTCTCATCCGTTCACACCCGAAACGCCGCGCCCTCATCAGCACACACATGGATCTCGGGATCGTCAAAAAGCCCAAGACTCAGGACGGCTTCATTCACGATCCCAAAGGGCGCATGGAGTGGACCAAAAACCACGGTAAGCAGGGCAACACCGCCGTCGAAATGTGGGAAAAATGTTACCAACTTCACCCCAACCTGGACTTCGTTTTTTCCGGTGACCAAAGCCGCGTCACCGCGCTGAAGCTGAGCGCCGCAGCCGACGACGGACATCTCGTCCATTCGCTCCTCAGCGACTACCACTCGCTCGGCGCGATTCGTCTCCTTCGCTTTCGCCCGAAAGAAAACCGCGTCGATGTCGTGACTTATGACACGATGTTAGGAAACTTCGTCGAAGCGACGCCCTACGTGCCGGAGCGCGAGCAGCACCAGTTCTCACTGGAGTGGTTTCCCGACGGCAAGTAGCCGAAGCATTCCTTTTTCTCACGACCCCGGATCCACCGCCCGATAGGCGTCGATGACGGCCATTTCCCCCTCGACGCCTTTTCCAAAATTCCCGTGCTCCATCCCGACGATGCCGTCAAACCCTGACGCATGCACATAGGAAAAGACTTTCGCGTAGTTGATCTCACCGGTCCCCGGCTCTTTCCGACCGGGATTATCCCCAGCCTGGAGGTAGGCAATTTGATCGCGACAGAGATCAAAAAGCGGGATCAAATTTCCTCCCGCGATCTGCTGGTGATAGAGATCGTAAAGCACTTTGCAGTTCGGATGATCGACCGCTTCGCAGATCAGAAAGCCTTCGGTGACCGTTTCTAAAAACGAGCCTGGATGATTAGTGAACCGGTTGAGCGGCTCCATCACCATCGTGATGCCATGAGGCTCGACGATCTCACTCGCCTCCCGCAGTAGCTCGATGCAATTCGTGTACTGAATCTCGCGCGGCCAGCGGGGATCGACCTGCCCCGACACGAGAGTCATGTAACCGGCATTGACTCGCTTCGCGACTTCGACGGTGTCCCGGATTTGATCGAGAACGAGTTGTCTCGCCTCCTTGTCTTTCGAGGCAAAATTCAGCGATCCGATTCCAGTCTTTGCCGAGACCACGCCCATCGTGATCTCCAGCTTCTCCATGAGCTCTGCAATCGCCTCCTGCTCCTCCAGTGGGCGGGATCCCATCCCATTATCTTCCCAGGCCCGAAAGCCATGATCATGGGCGAAACGCAACTCATCGAGCAAGCCACCCGGAGCCGACGCTTTGAACATCCCGAAATGCGGGGCATAATTCAGGGTAAAAGTCGGCTGCCCTTGTGCCATGGCAGCGCCCGCGAAAAAGGCGGCGCTTCCGGCCGCGACGGTTGAAACAAAGTGTCGGCGTTCCATTACTTCCGTTCTCCAAAGGTGAGTGGTGTCTCCGGAGTTTCTGCGGGGAGGCGACCCTGAGCGATGTTCAACTTCGTCGTATCCAATCGCGGCAGAACGTGCTTAGCGAAAAGCTCGCATTCGTCGAGATGAGGATAACCCGAGAAAATGAACGAGCGCATTCCCATGTCGATGTATCGCTGCAGCTTTTCATAAACCTGATCCGGATTCCCGACGATCGCACTACCACAGCCAGAACGCGCCCGCCCGACCCCGGACCAGACGTGATCTTCGATGTAATC